>OKVW01000041.1_pt1 | contig 115966 bp, 92 predicted proteins | sample 1606991 | NCBI WGS metagenome assembly OKVW01 (sample SAMN03281021, study PRJEB24777) | human gut metagenome | isolation source: fecal sample PR177 from 1 month old male Malay infant, vaginal delivered... | reverse complement strand
AGGGACAAGTCCCTTGCGGGTTTTCAGGGCAGCGCCCTGAGCCTCCGGAGGACTGATCGTCTCAAATATCTACAGTTTTCAAGGTTCCTTTGAGCAATTTTTTTTACTCAGGTTTTTCATAAATCATTTGACACTACCATACCGCAGAAAGGTCTGTGGTGTGCACCAATAGAAAGTGTGAAAGCGATTTTCTTTCACACTTCACCTCATCATTTTAACTGATTGATCTTATCACTATGAACTATTATACACGATCCCGGCTGAAATGTATAATAGAGAAAAAGATGAGGAGGCAGATGAAATGATAACATGGGAAGATAAAACAGTCATTGTTACAGGCGGTGGAACGGGTGTGGGCAGAGCAATATGCTTAAAGCTTGCCGAATATGGCGCCGCAATCGCATTAAACTACTGCAGATCCGGGAAAGAAGCCCTGGATACTGCCCGTATCATAGAAGCTATGGGAGGTCGGGTAATTGCACTTCAGGCTGATATATCAGATGATGCGGCGGTACAAAAACTGGTAAGGGATACCGAGAATGCCTTTGGTTCCATTCACTATCTGGTCAATAATGCAGGGATCACAAAACAGATAGATTTATCGGATCTGGAAAGTGTGACGGATGAAGTGTGGGATCAGTTATTTTCCGTGAATGTCAAAGGAATGTTCTACTGCGCCAGAGCGGCTGCACCTATCATGAAAAGACAAAAAGCAAAACAGGAAGACTGTGCCATAATCAATTTGGGCAGTATTGCAGGAATCACAGGTTCCGGTTCTTCACTGCCGTATGCGGTATCCAAAGGAGCAGTTCACTGCCTTACAAAATCCCTGGCACGTGCACTGGCACCGGATATCCGGGTAAATTGTATATCACCGGCTGCGATTTCTACCGGGTGGTGGGAAGGGGAGGAGGAAAAGATGTACCGCCTTAGCGGAGATTTACCGTTACAGCGCATTTCCACACCGGAAGATATTGCCGAACTGGTATGCAGCATTCTGGTTCAAAGTTCCATGACCGGGCAGATCATCAGTCCGAACAATGGAATGCTTATCTGAATACGTTTTGTTTCTCAGCAGGTTGGAACCCCTTGGCTGTGGCTGGCTGCACAAATAACCAGGCACTAGCTTTTGACATTTTATGTAAAAGACGGTAGTATAGTATGCGGAAGCATTGAAATGCAATGCATGATCCGAAATAGATAAAATCAAGAAAAGGGAGGAAACACATGGCACAATATTTAGAAACAAAAGATCCGTCATTCAGAATCCGGTTTGCAGAGAAAGAAGATGCACCTTTAATTCTAAAATTCATTAAGGCACTGGCGGTATATGAGAAAATGGAGGATGAGGTGGTCGCGACTGAGGAAATTCTCTATGATTCCATATTTGTAAAAAACCAGGCAGAAGTTGTCTTTGGAGAAGAAAACGGACAGCCGGTGGCCTTTGCAGTATATTTTCACAGCTTTTCCACTTTCCAGGGAAAAGCCTGCATGTATCTGGAGGATGTGTTTGTCTTACCGGAAGCAAGAGGCCATGGGTACGGCAAGCTGATGCTGGCATGTATTGCGAAAATTGCCACTGACCGGGGCTGTGGAAGAATGGACTGGTGCTGTCTGGATTGGAACACCTCATCAATTGCGTTCTATAAACGTATGGGAGCAATTCCTATGGATGAGTGGACAATTTACCGCCTTACAGGTGATGCTTTACCGGCATTAGCGGGGGAACTGGCATAGAAAAATGCCAGGCTTCCCGCGTGTATACCCAGTTGGGTTTCGATTATGGAAGCCAATACCTGAAGCTTAGTGAGCATCTGCTCATTGGACCAGCGGAAAATTCCGGGATCCAGTAAGAAACAAAAAATAGACATGATAAATTCGCTTATTTCCTCAGGATAGCTGCAGTGAAATATTCCCTCTTCGTTTCCCTCACGGATAACTCCGGCGATGATGGGAGAGAGGGAATTTAAAATGACAGCCAGTGATTTTTGGTGGATATGTGCATTTTGCGGCTGGTGCAGATATTCGTCTAAACTGGCTGCAATTAAGGTTCCACGGTATGTTTTGTATATCATTTCTAATTTCTGAAGGGGAGTTATTGCTGCATCGGCAATGGAACTCCTGCATTTTTCTATGACATTTTCGTAAGTACGTTCTACTAATGCATCAAAGACTTCCTCTTTTGATTTAAAATAATAATATAGCCCGCCTTTTGCGATACCAGCTCTCTTTGCAATGTCACTTACGGAGCAGGCGGCTCCTTTTTCTTCTTTTAATAATTCCTGCATTGTATCCAGGATGAAATCTCTTTTTCCCATAAATAAAACTCCTTTTGCCAATATAAAAGTTCCTTCACCAGTATAACACAAAAACCTGCACTTGACCAGTGTTCAAAATAATGCTATGATAAGATAAATTTGAACAGTGGTCAAAAAAGGAGGCGGTATTATGATTTGGGTAATTTTGTTTGTGGTGTTGCTATTGGCGGCGGTGTTGTCATTTGTCATGGTGATTGTAAAACTGGCGGTATGGCTGGTAAAAGGATGTAAGAGTATTTCAAGAGGGAAATTGTTCATGAAAATTCGATGGAACGGTTTGGTTTTTGGGGGATCTGTTCTGATAATGGGGATTCTGATTGGAATTAGCCAGGCGGCGGCATCCACACCTCTGATCAAAGATGAAAATGGCAGAGAACTTAAGGGAAGCATTGCAGAACTGACGGAAGTCACGCTAAACGGCAGGAAAGAGTGGATCAGTATCAGGGGGCGGGACAGTCGTAATCCGATCCTGCTGTTTCTGGCTGGAGGTCCCGGTGGTTCCCAGCTTGCGGCAGTTCGCCATGATTTGTCCCGTCTGGAGGAGCATTTTGTAGTTGTTGGGTGGGAACAGCCAGGGTCGGGAAAATCTTATAATGCAATAAACAGGGACAGTTTAACCCCGGAGATTTATGTGGAAGACGGAAATGCACTAACCCAATACTTGCTCAGCCGGTTTTCCAGAGACAAAATATATCTGGCTGGGGAATCCTGGGGAAGTGCACTTGGAATATTTCTTGCCGGGAAGTATCCTCAGGATTATTATGCATTTATCGGTACCGGACAGATGGTGGATTTTTTGGAAACAGAGAAGCAGGATTATGATAAAGCATTGGAAATCGCGGTTTCCAGAAATGATACGGATAAAGTGAAAAAGCTACAGGAAAATGGGAAGCCGCCGTATTTTGGCGAAGAAGTAACATGGAAAAGTGCAGTATACCTGAATTATCTTTCGGCATACATGGCAAGCAATCCCGCTATTCAAAATAACGGATACAATACCTTTCGGGATTTGTTTTCGCCGGAGTATGGGTTAATTGATAAACTCAATTATATACGGGGGATTATCAACACATTCAACCATGTATATCCGCAGTTGTATGAAATTGATCTGCGGGAAGATTACCGTAAAATGGATGTTCCAGTATATTTTTTCCTGGGACGCCATGATATCAATGCGCCGGTGGAGCTGGTGGAGGAATATTATGATTTACTCCAGGCACCTTTAAAGGAAATCGTATGGTTTGAACACTCCGGACACAGTCCCTGGATCAATGAAGGCGATAAGTTTGTGGAGGAACTGGTGAAGATAAAGGAAATTCAGTAATGGATTTTTCAGAATGTTTGGCGTCTTTGAAATTTATGCAAATTCCAAAGACGTTTTTTTAAAAGATGGTAAGTTTATCGAAGACGCCGTTGATATCAATCTGTCCATAACCGGATATATTATTGGGATAGGTATACAGCGTCTTATCCCTGCGGGCTTCTATCATCGGGAGGACTTAAAAAATCCCCCCGTTCTCCATATCTGTCTGATTCACAAAATCAAGGTGGTACAATTTTTCCCAATGATTCACATTTAACGTTCCTTTTGTGAGCCGAATTGCTAAAATACAGCAGTCCTCATCCTTTTCATTGTTCGCCATATCATACCAGTCAGCAAAAGCGGTGCGAAGTTTCGTTCTTAGTTCGGCGTTCTTTGGATCAAGTACCCAGCCCAGATTCTCGCCCACTCCATTGGCGGTAAACATTTCTAAGCAACCGGAAACAGATACCTCCTGATTTTGAGCAATCTGAAGCATTTTATTTGATTTCGCATATGTAACAACGTAGAACGTACCATCTTCATAATAGGCATTCACACTCCGGACAACAGGACGAGGCTTTCCGTCAGGAGTCGTTTCTCTGGCAATCGTACCAAGAGAAATTACATTGTCTTTACCATTGCCAAACTGCTCTTCAATTAATCTCATACCTTCTTGAAACATACTCATTTTTTAATCCTCCCTGATAGATAAACTTGGCGGTATTATACCGCATTATCGTACTACGAGATTAGTAAAACAATCTCCATGTACATTATTTTACCATATTCTACAAGTAGAAGTAAACATCTGTTTGTATATTGCGAGATAATACAGAAGATGTTCGTGACTGCTTAAGATGTTCGTTACTGCTCAGACCGTACCGTGCACTTGGCTGCACGGGTAGGAGCCAATACCGTAACAGATATTCAGCTTGATTGACGCTTGTGCTTTATGTATAAAACAGACACATTATGAACAAAAAAACAGGTATATTGCTAAAACAGAAACAGATATAATGTATTTTGTAATCGAGAAGAAAAGGAGGTTATTGAGCATGAAAAAGAAATGGATTTACAGTGGATTGGCAGTTTGTGTGGCGGGAGCCTGTCTTTCGGGATGTGGTTCTAAGGAAGGCGGCGGGGAGAGTACAGCTTCTGATGGGGAAAACCCAAAGGCAGAAGTGACGGAAATTACGTTTCAGACCTGGAATCCCGGTGAAGGTGAGGCAATTCAAAAACTGATAGCAGATTTTGAATCGAAAAATCCGGACATTAAAGTGAAATATGTTTATATGCCTTATTCTGACCATGTGGAGAAAATGAAGATTGATATGGCAAGCGGGCAGGGACCGGATGTATTCGGAATGCAGACAGGAACAACGATTAAGGAATTTCAGGATTTTGAAATGAACCTCACAGATTATGCTGAGAAAGCATGGGGAAAGGACTGGGAATCCCAGTTTCTGGATTACTGCAAAGACTTGCTGAAGGATAAACAGGACGGCAATTATTACGGTCTCCCACTGGGGCTTACTTATGCAGGATATGCCTGGGCAGATGTGAACATGTTAAAAGATAACGATCTGGATGTCCCCAAGTCATTGGATGACCTGAAAAGCAGTGCAAAAACTCTTCGGGATAATGGGCAGTATCCCCTGGCAATCGGAGCCAAGGATGCCTGGATTAATATTGACACCTGGATGAGTATTGCCAATGACATTAACTCTGAAAAGCTGTATGCAGCAATAGAGGGGGAAGTGCCATTTACCGATGAGGAACTGGTGGAATCCTTTGAGATCTGGCAGTCTCTGTTTACTGAGGGGGTATTTCAGGATGGTGCTCTGGGAGTAAATATGTACAGCGATACCGCGGACCTTTTTCAAAAGGAGGGAAGCATTCCCATGATATTAAATGGTTCCTGGGCTGGCGGCACCTATCTGGATAAGGCGGATCCTCAGATCAATGAAGTCTTCAATCAGGAGGGGGCAGACCATGATGTCTTTTTAATCGACTGGAATAATGATGGCAAGGTATGCCCGGTGACAGCGGGTGTTGATGTGTGCCTGTGCATGAATAAAAATACCAAAAATCCGGAAGCAGCATGGAAGTTTATTGATTATATGCTGCATGACGGACAGGACATTCTGGTAAATCAATATTTCCTCTATTGCCCGTCCAGGTCGGATCTTAAACTGAATGTCCAGGGGATGAGTGAGGATGGACTTAAAAATCTGGACTATATCCAAAAACAGGCTGAAACAAATGTTGCCGGTTACCGGGAGATGGCTTATGCAGAATTAAAGCAGAGTATAACAGATACATTGATTTCACTGGCTTTAAACGAAGTGACTCCAAAAGAGGCGGCAGAGACGGTAGAGACTGCTTCAAAAGCCCAGCAAAGATAATATGGGAGGGATTAATGTGAGAAGAAAAGGTTTTCACGGATATTTATTTATCCTGCCGCTGACAGCACTTTTTGGTGTGTTCATCGTGTATCCCATCGTCTATAATTTCATAATCAGTTTTTACGACTGGAATGGAATTGATATTCATAAGACATTCATTGGATTAAAAAATTATGCCACGATACTTACCGATCCTGTAATATTGAAAATAGCAAAAAACTTTGTCATTTTTGCTCTGTGTACGATTATAATTCAGGCTTTTCTGGGACTGGTCTTTGCATCATTTTTCTCCAGAAGGATTCGTTTCAGCGGTTTCTATCGGATTATCTTTTATTTGCCGGTAGTGGCAACCCCGGCGATTGTGGGAAATATTTTTTCGAAAATCTTTGAGACCAACAGAGGTTTTCTAAATCTGTTTCTCAGAAATGCGGGACTGGAAAACCTTTGCCAGCAATGGCTGGCTGATCCAAAGTGGGCGCTGGCGTGTATTGTATTCGTAAATATCTGGCAATGGACGGGATATAGTATGCTGATGTACTATGCCAATATGCTGAATATTTCCGGTGATCTGTATGAAGCGGCAACAATAGACGGAGCGAATAAGGTGCAGCAGTTTACGAAGATTACGTTTCCATTGTTAAGAAGTACGCACTATACGCTGTTTATCATGGGGATGCTGGGATCATTAAAATGTTTTGACCTGCCCTTCGTGCTGACGAAAGGAGGACCCAATTATGCTACAGAATTTTTCTCAACCTATATCTATAAAAAATCGTTTGCACTTTTTAAGCAGGGAGAAGGATCGGCAGTCGTAGTGATTATGTTTGTGATAGCCATGGTAATAACATTGATTCAGTTGAAAATGTATTATCACAATGATAAAGATAAGGAGCTGGCGGGGTAATGAAGAATTCGAAGATTTTCAGTTTGTTCGGGCAGACTATATGCATTATATTTACATTCCTGTTTTTATTTCCGCTGATATTGATGCTGTTCCGATCCTTTGAGGGAAATGGGATAGGGAATTATACAAAAGTATTTGAAGAAGTCAATCTGCTTCCTAATTTCCTCACCAGTTTTATTGTAGTATTCGGGACCCTGCTGATTGTATCGGTGGTATCTGCCATGGGAGCATTTTCATTTTCAAAACTGGAGTTTCCGGGGAAAAAGATATGGTATTACCTGTTATTAACGGGGATGATGATCCCCACCTCAGCGCTGATTTTTCCACTCTTCCAGATCGTGAAAGGCTTACATATTAATAACACGGCGTTTTCCCTAATCTTCCCCTATGCGACCCTGAACAGCTGTTTTAACCTGATGGTTTTGAAGAATTATTTTGACGGTCTGCCCAATGAATTAATGGAAGCAGCGCGTATTGATGGTGCAGGAGTCTTTAAAACGTTTGTGAAGGTTATGATGCCCATTGCGGTTCCGGGTATGGCATTTGTGCTGATACAGACTTTTCTGGGAGCCTGGAATGAATTACAGATGGCAATGATTTTTATTAATGATACTTCCGTGCAGCCTATATCTGTGGTTCCGCTGCGCTTTGTACAGACAGCCGGATCCCAGAACTTCCCCATAGAAGTCATGTATGCATCCCTTGTGATCTGCCTGCTGCCAATTGCGGTATTTTATATATTCGGTTCTAAATTTCTCATTGCGGGCATGACTGCGGGGGCAGTTAAGGGGTGAGTGCGGGCAGACGTTTAAGCACCAGGGTTACGGCGGTAAATACCTTGATCAGCCTGATTGGATTTATTATTATGGGCATGGTTCTGGGCGTAGTCAATTACAGGCAGTCCATCGCCGGCGAAGAACAGAAAATGGGCGTGTATCTCGCCAATTCCTTAAGTTCCGCAGACAATAAATTAAAGGATATGGCACGAGTATCCATGATGTGTTATTCTGATGAAAAGACACAGGATATTTTGAAAAGCTATGGAAGTGATACATACCGGAAACAACTGGCTTCTGAAAAATATCTGAATGCGTTATATACCTCTCTGATCACAATACGGGAAGATATTGACGGCGTGTATATTTTCGATGCAGATTCTTTAATTATGGCAAATGATACGTTAAATCCTGCCCGGAAACTGAACTATGATATTGAAAGCTTTATCCGGGAAATGGAGACCTGGGAAATGCAGGAGGGACAGATTAACGGATGTATTATGCGCCTGGGTACACAGCCGGATTTCATGCGGTTTTACGCTCCGCTGCTAAAAAATCCCTTAAAGAATACATGTTTATATCTGGTGCGGGAGGTCAATGGTTTTTCGCCAAACAAGCGGATTGGGCACATCGTTTTAACTGCTCAGGTGGAGGTGATGCAGGAGGTACTGGAGGAATATCTGGATGGGGATTCGGAATTTACCCTGATTACGGATGAAGGAGATATTGTATGCGACAGCAGGCTGGACAACATCGGGAAAAATATAGAAGACGGCAGACTGGATATCTGCCAAAAAGGCACCTGTAAAAAGGGACAGTATCTGGTGTCCTATCAAACTTCAGAGTATAGCAGCATGACTTTGATTATACGAAAGCCCATGAAAATTATTACCGGTAATGCCATGCTGTTTATGAAAATATTAAGCGGATTATTTTTTGCCCTGGTAGCAGTAACAGTATTCTTTAATTATTTCTTTACGAAGAAAACACTGCGGCCATTATTAAACCTCTCCCATTCACTGGAAAGCTTTGATCCGGATAAAATGAATATGAGGTTTGAAGTAGAAGCAGAAGATGAGGTGGGGCAGCTCATTGCGGCGTTTAACCAAATGATGGATAGGATCAATGAGTTGATCCAGTCGGAGTATAAAGGAAAAGTAAGGCTTCGTGAGGCGCAGCTATCCCAGCAGAAAATGTCCCTGCTCTATTTGAAGAATCAGATCAATCCACATTTTCTATATAATACTCTGGATACAATCCGTTTAAAATCGGAACTGAACGGCGATATGGAAGTGGCTGAAATGATTCTGATGCTGGTAGATTTTTTCCGCCTGAGTGTAAAGGTTGACAGTCAGATCGTCAGCATTGCCCATGAAGTGAAATTAGTACAGGCATATCTGGGACTGATGAGCTGCCGGTATCCCAATCTCAGGTGCACATACGATATCGACCAGGCACTGGAGCAGACGGAGATTCCAAATTTTATCCTGCAGCCAATTGTGGAAAACAGTGTGATGCACGGCCTGCGCAATAAAGGTTACCGGGGAACAATCAGCCTCTTGGTGCAAGTGGATGAGGTGCACAGTGATTATGTGAAGATAATGGTATCCGATGACGGTGTGGGCATGGAAAAAGATGCGTGGGTTATGGTGAAACAGCTCTTGATGGAAGAGGAGACTGTTGGATCAGATGAAAAGGAAGACAGGCATATTGGAATCAAAAATGTGCAGAAAAGGCTGAAAATGTACTATCCCCTGGAACAGGGGCTGATTTACCGAGAAAATTTACAAGGTGGAGTAACGGTAACTTTTTATATCGAAAATAGAAAAGGAGAAACGGAATGAAATTAAAATTTGAACAATACAAAGACAAGGTAATGGGATGCTGGGCAGGTAAAAATATTGGAGGTGTGCTGGGTGCACCATTTGAAGGACTTCGTCAGATAAACGATATTGACTTCTATACACAGGATTTATCCATGGGACCGCCGCCCAACGATGACCTGGATCTGCAGATTGTATGGCTGGCAGCGGTGGAGCGTTATGGACGCAGCGTAGATGCATCTATACTGGGGGAATATTGGCTGTCTTTTATTATTCCCAACTGGGTAGAATATGGCATGGGGAAGGCTAATATGCGTGCCGGATTGCAGCCGCCTCTTTCCGGGGTAGCAGACAATACCTACAAAGACAGCTGCGGATGCTATATCCGTTCAGAGATCTGGGCATGCCTGGCTCCCGGACATCCGGAAATAGCTGCACGTTATGCATATGAAGATGCCATTGTTGATCATGCAGGTGAGGGTATGTATGGGGAAATCTTCTTTGCGGCACTGCAGAGTGCGGCATTTGTGGAAGGCAATACCAGGAAGCTGATCGACATCGGTCTGTCCTATATTCCTGAGGACAGCATAACCGCAAGTGCAATAAAAAAAGCAATTGAGTGTTACGACAATGGACTAAGTCTGCGGGAAGCGAGAAAAGAAATTCATAATACCGCCCCGGGCACCTTTGGTATACAGGGAGTGAAACTGAGTGAGATAAACGCCTTGGATAATGAGGGGCTGGAGATTGGAGCTCCCGGATTTGATGCACCGGAAAATGTGGCGTTTACTATAGCGGGCTGGCTCTATGGAAATGAAGATTTTGGTGATTGCCTCTGCAAAGCAGCAGCATTTGGTGAGGATACAGACTGTACCTGCGCAACCCTTGGAGCTGTCTTGGGTATCGTAAAAGGAGTATCCAATCTGCCCCGGAAGTGGATGGAACCGCTGGATGACAAAATAGCGACCTTATGCATTGATAAAACCAGCCACATGCTGTGGGTTCCCCAGACCGCAACGGAGCTGTCTAACCGTGTTATGAGGACCATGCCCGCATTCCTGGGGCAGGACGAGTGTGATATCCTTGCAGAAGACGGCATGGTTATAAACTGTAAGGATGGAGATGACCTGTATTGCAGGAAAACGGATGATTATCTGCCGCTTATTAATGGCAATGGAGGCGGGAAAAGTGAATTACTGCCTATACGCAGCCTCTGTGCCCTCTCACCGTTTGTGGTGCGCCAGTCCTTTCCGGCTTTTCATGTGATGGTGGATTACGAAGGATCTGTGCATTTTAAGCATGGTGCAGACAGAAGTATCAGAGTCACAGTAATTAATGTAAAAGCGATGTGTCAGCAGCAGTGGGCTAGAATTACCTTATATACTCCTTCCGGAGTGGAAGTCGTGGGCGCAAAAAGCGTGCTGCTGCCCTTGAACAATCTGCATGGTTCAGAGGCATGTGTGGAATTTACCTTTAATTTGGATGCGTTTGAAGGAAGTAAAGCAGAACTGATCATAGATACTGCCCTGGAGGGACGCCATTCCTTTGGAGATGTTAAAGTTACTTTGATGAGAGAAGCATAAATAATAATAACAAAACCCCGCTGCAGTCCGGCGGGGCATTTTACCTCCCGGATATTGCCGGGTGTACATGGATACATGTCCATTTGGTTTCGGTCCGGGGAAATGGAGGAGACATAAATGCGAAAGCTGAAGGTAATGCTTGTAGATGACGAAGTAATCATTTTGGAAGGTTTTCGAAAATTATTCGATTGGGGTTTGTATGGATGTGAGATTGTCTGTGAAGCTACCGATGGCATGATGGCGGTAAACTGTGCGAAAACTTATAAGCCGGATATCGTCGTAATGGACATTAATATTCCCATTATCTCAGGCTTGGAAGCGATTCGCATTATACAGGAGCACAGACCGGACACTGCGTACATAGTGGTATCCGGATATGATGAATTCTCCTACTGCAGGGACGCACTGCGGCTGCAGGTTGCGGATTATATTTTAAAGCCGGTTAATTTTGGCAGCTTTGGAAAAGTCATTGAGGATTTAAAAGTAAAACTTCTTCATGATAAAATGGAAAAAGAAAAACAAAAGATGCCGCCAGATACTGATAACCGGCTTATTTACCGAATGACGGAATATTTACAGGAACATTTATCAGAAGATATCAGCCTGCAAAAATTATCGGAAGAATTTTATCTAAGTTCCGCTTATATCAGCCGGATTTTCAAAAATGAAACAGGTGTGAATTACCACGCCTACCTGACCAGGCTCAGACTAGAGCGGGCTAAGAAAATATTGCTGACTACCGATGACAGTATTGCGAAAATTGCACTGCAGGTTGGTTTTCAGGATTACCGTGCCTTTACAAAGGTATTTAAGAATGAGGTTGGAGAATTGCCGTCTGTATACCGCAATTCAATTTTTTGAAATATATTTGATAAGAACGGGCAGCTTTTGTTATAGTACCCATACAAAACCCATCGCCGGGCTTGGGAAGCTGGACGATGGGAAATGCCGGTAATGTACTGCGAAATACCGGAAATGATTGCGAAATACCGGAAATGATTGCGAAGTGCCGGTAATGTACTGCGAAATACCGGTAATGATTGCGAAATGCCGGCAATGTTTTGGGAAATGCCGGAAATGTTTTCAAATATTAAATAGTTGATCCCCGCATTATCAGTTCGGTTGCATACTGGGCAAAGATACAGGGGGCATCCGGATGGTCAATCCGTTCTATGATCTGCTTAGCGGCAGCTATGCCGAGATATTCTTTGGGGGTGCTGATGGTGGTTAGCGCGGGGACAATCCGTTCTGAGGCGGGAATGTTATCAAATCCGGTCACACTGACATCCCTGGGAACCTTATACCCCAGAAACTGCAGGGCATAAATCAGCTGGATGGCAAGCCAGTCATTGCCGCAGATGAAGACATCGGGGAGGCCTGACATCTGTTGAATTTTTTCTATCACTAATCCAAAATTCCGAAAGTCGTCTGTTGTTTCGTGGAGCAGGCAGCATTTCTGGTCTAATTTTAAATTATGTTCTTTCAGGCATTCATTCAGGGCATCATACCGTTCCTGGAATCCTCTGCCTACATTTGAAGTGTAAATATCACCTATGAATCCAAATCTTTTCGCCCCCTTTTCCAGAAGCTGATTTGTAATATTATAAATATTTATTTTATTTTCCATTGTAATGATGTCAAATTTCCCCATCAGGTCGTGGTAGTTCTTTGGCATATCAACCGTCACGATTGGCAGGTGAAACTGCAGAAGTGCTTTACATACCGATTCATAACAAATCTCCACAATGATTATGCCCTTTATGCTGGGATCGTAGATGGAACCCGGGAATTGAAGGGTTTTTAAATCGGTGTCTGACATAATACCCAGAACAAGGTGGTAATTTGCAGCAGACAGTATGGCTTCGATTCCCTTTAGAACGCTGCTCCAGAATTCGGAATCATTTGCATAGGTACGGGTTAAAAAGAGAATGGATCCCTTATTGGCAGGCTTTTGCCCGGCGGGAGAAATCTCGGTGTGGCTGATATAGTGCATTTCTTTTGCCTTTGCATGAACCAGTTCCTGAGTTTTAGGAGAGACTTCGCTGCTGCCTTTCAGGGCTTTCGCTACCGTATTCCTTGATAAATTCAGTTCTTTTGCGATATCTTTAATCGTGCATTTCATAAATACTCCTCCTGTTTAGTATCCATTATAGCATATAAAAATAAAAAATCAATCACTAATGCACGAAATGCACGATAATTATTTATAAATATATAAATCATACACAAAAACCATAAAAAAATACTAGTAAATTGTAGAGAATATACAAAAAATGGAGAGAAAAGGTTGAAAATATAGGGATGTTATGCTAATATTTAGATACAAACAAAAGAAAATGCATCAGTGCATAAGTGACAATTGCACGAAAGGAGAAGCAATATGAAAAAGCTGTTTTACAAGCCGGAAAATGCATGGGTAGGTGATTTAATCCCTTATTACGAGAATGGAACTTATTATGGTTTTTATCTTCATGATCCGAGATTAAAAGAGAAAGAATATGCAGAGGAAACTACCTGGCATCTGGTTACAACCCGTGACTTCCAAAGTATGGAATACAGAGGAGAAGCCATTGCAAGGGGAGGTGATTTAGAACCTAACAAAAATGCATATACGGGATCGGTGATGAAAGACCGGGATGGGATCTACCATGCATTTTATACGGCATTTAATGCAGATATCAAGATAAATGGAAAAAGCGTGCAGACCGTAATGGAGGCAGTGGGAGCGGATCCGGAACACCTGGAAACAAAAAAGGATTTCCTCTTTGCGGCGGACGGTGTGATCTATGAAGAATTTGACTGGCGTGATCCTTATGTTTTTTGGAATGAAGATGAAAACTGTTATTACATGTTACTGGCTGCCAGGCTGAAAGATTCCGGGGATTTAAGGGGTGGCTGTATCGGGCTTTCAAAGTCAGAAGACCTGGTGAACTGGACCTATGCAGAACCATTTTACAGCCCCAGGATGTATATTACTATGGAATGCCCGGAGGTTTTTCAGATGGGGGATTACTGGTATCTGGTATTTTCCACATTTTCCGATCAGTTTACCACACATTACCGCTATTCCAAAAGCCTGTCCGGTCCCTGGCTGATACCGGAAGATGATGTGTTTGACACCAGAGCGAACTATGCCATTAAGACAGCCTCTGACGGAAAGGAACGGTATGCATTTGGCTGGATTGCAAGCAAATACGGGGCAGATGACTTTGGACCCTGGGAATGGGGCGGTACCATGGCTATTCACCAGCTGGTTCAGGAAAGGGATACAGGGGTGCTTCGCACTGTGCCAACGGAGGCGCTGAAGAACTTCTATCAGACAGAAACCAGACCGGGAGCACCGGATTACTATAATTGCAGCATCTCACCGGAGGGAGATATTTCCAGTGAAACCTTAGGGGCAATTTTGTATGATATACCGGAAGATTGTTTTTCGGCGGAACTGGAATTTGAGGTTGCCGATGCACATGAATTCGGCATCGCATTACATACGGATAAAGGGCTGGAAAAGGGTTATTTCCTGCGTATGAACCGGAACCGGAATCAGGCAGCCTGGGATATGTGGCCCAGGTCGGAGAAAGGGCTGTACCAATGGCAGATAAAAGGAGATGTTCCATATCAGATCGAGACTGCAAGAAAGTTACCCGGGGGACAGCGGTTTAAAGTATTTCTGGTCCGGGAGGACGATATCTGTGTGTTGTATATCAATGATGAGACGGCAATGTCTACCAGAATGTATCGTTATAAGGGCGGAAAAGCCGGAATCTATGTGATTCAGGGCAGTGTCAAGCTGCTGAATTACTGTGTGAAAACGAACTCTTAATAAGTGGAAACACGTATTTAAAAGGATGGAAAGAGGTATTCCTATGAAAAAGAAAACATTAGGTGTTATTATGGCAGTTGCGGCTGCAGCAGTGCTTGCAGTGGGTTGTGGAAGTGGAAATGATAAAGGCACGGAAGTGAAAACAGAAAAGAATGCAAGTGAAGCGTCAAATGATGCAGGCAGTGATACAGGAAGTGATTCCGGCAGTGAGGAGGCTGGTGCAAAGGGAGATAAGGATGAGGTAACCAGTGTCAAATGGTTAACATCCAGACCGGTAGACGGGGCAATTGACCAGACTATGAGGGAGATTGCAGAGCAGTACAGCAAGGAAAAGGGAGGAAACTGGCAGATTGAAATTGAGACAACAGCAGACCGCCCTTCTTATCTGCAAAAATTAAAGACCCTGATCGCTGGCGGAAATATGCCGGATATTATAGATATTGATGCGGATCCCTACTGTCAGGAGCTGGTGGACGCAGGAATGCTGGTAGATGTGAAGAAATTCCTGGAGGACAATGGAAAATACGATTCCTTTTATCCCACAGCGCTGAAGTATCAGGAGTTCACCGATGGAACGATGTATACTCTCCCACTGGAATATCATGTGGAAATGACCTGGTACAATAAAGAGATTTTCCAGAAATACAATCTGCAGGCACCAAAGACTATGGATGAGTGGCTGAATGTGTGCAAAACCCTAAAAGAGAATGGAGTGACACCGATTTCCGTGGACGGTGTGGATCGGTGGCCTGTACAGCGTTACCTGGCTATGATGCCTTTCCGTGAGACCGGCAATGATTTTATAATCAGCCTGCGGGACGGCAAAGAATCCATGAGCAGTGAGGTGGGGATGAAAGGCGTTAAATTCCTGCAGGATATCGGACAGTATTTTAACGACGGCTTTGCGGCAACGGACTATGCCACCGCCCAGTCTATGTTCTTAGACGGGAAATCGGCAATGTATTATATCGGTGACTGGGAAATTGGAGCAATGCAGGAAGCATATGATGCGGGGAAAATTGATTATTTTTATCTGCCAACCGCAGATGGGGCGAAGACAGGAGCGAATGAATTCTGCGTAAACTCCGGAATAGGAATGGCTTTTAACACGGAAACGTTTGATGAAAAGACAAAAGACTTCGTACTTTATGTCATTGACAATTATGGTGCCCTGTATGCAGGAAGACAGCAGATGTCACCCATTAAAACAGAGCTTCCGGCGGAAGTAAATTATTCTGAATTATATCTGGGAATACAAAAAGATATGCAGTCTACCGGAGAACATTTCTTAAAGCCCTGGGATACTTATCTGGATGCAGATACAAATACCACGATGCAGGATAACATGCTGTTACTGGCATCGGGTGACATGTCCGCAGAGGATTTCTGCAAAATGGTAGATGACTCGGTAGCGGCAAATGCCGGTAATTAAGTATATGGCTGGCAACAGATGAATGCATTAGATTAATCATTAGATCGTACATCAGATACAGGCAATAGTTTATGCGCCAGATCAGGCAATAGATCGTGCATTAGATCCGTGCATCAGATCCAGGGGGCGCAGCCCCCTGGACAACGTAATTTGAGGAGGAAGATATGGGAATTATACGTGATAAAAAGGCTTATGCCGTTTTTTTGCTGCCTGCATTATTGTTTTATATATTTGCGGTGTTTTACCCGATTGAAGAATCCATTAGGCTGAGTTTTATGAAGTGGAACGGAATAGGGAATAAAACCTTTGTAATGTTTGATAACTACATAACCATGTTCAAGGATAAAGTGTTTTATACAGCATTTGTAAACAATCTGATATATCTGCTTATTGTAGTGGTCATACAGTTGTCGGTTGGATTGTTGTTTGCCATATTGCTGACTTATATGACGAAACGGGTAACGCTGGTAAAAACGTTGTATTATGTGCCTTGTATCGTCACAACAGTAGCTGTAACCCAGCTGTTTCGCAGCATTTACGCTACGGAACCTATGGGACTTTTTAACCAGATCTTAAATTCCGTGGGACTGGGCGGGCTTGCGACTTCCTGGCTTGCGAATGTCAAAACGGTGCTGGCAGCTGTTTCCGTGCCGGAAGGCTGGAGATTTACCGGCATGTATATGGTAATCTTCTACGCAGCTCTGGTATCACTGGATCCTTCGGTCTATGAAGCAGCTAAAATGGATGGGGCATCGGAACTTCAGATCCTGTTTAAAATCAAAATCCCCCTGATCAAAGATATTCTGCTGCTCACTCTGACCATGTGCCTGACGGGAGCGCTGAGAGGATTTGACATACCGTTCTTATTAACCGGCGGAGGTCCCGGAAATACCAGTGAACTCATGTCAACTTATATGTATAAGAAAGCATTTTCCAGCAATCAGTACGGCTATGGAAGTGCGCTTGCTGTATTTATTATTATTGAAAGTGTATTGGTGGTATTTACACTCCGGAAGCTGTTTACCAGCAGAGAGGAGCGGGAATTAAAAGCGATGGAAAGAGAACGAAGAAAGCAGAGGAGGGCAAAAGGATGAAAAGAAAAGCCGGGAAAATTATTTTTATTATATTCATTCTGGGATTTCTGGTGATTCAGATTTATCCGGTAATCTGGTTATTTATTGCCAGTATTAAGCCTTCTGTGGAGCTTGCCAGCGCACCCTTTGCATTGCCCAGCAAAGTTACTTTTGAAAATTTTATTAAGGTTCTATCAGACGGGAAAATCGGCGGTTATATGTGGAACAGTTTAAAAGTGACGGGAATATCTCTCATTTTAATTGTGGCGTTAAGCGCTACAGCCGGTTTTGCCATTTCCAAATTTAATATCAGGATGAACCGCGGGATTTATGCATTTTTTACATTTGGCATTATGGTTCCGGTTCAGATTACCCTGATTCCCCTCTTTATTTTCTACAGTAAAATGGGGGTGTTAAATACCAGCTTTTCCATGATTCTGCCCCAGGTAGGATTTGCACTTCCGCTTTCGGTTATGATGTTTGTGAGCTTTTACAGTTTTGTACCCAATGAACTGATTGAGGCATCCATCGTGGACGGCTGTTCCTCTTACCGTATATTTGCACAGATTGTATTTCCTTTAGCCAGAAATACGGTCATCACCATTGCTTCTATGTACAGTATCCTGATCTGGAATGACTTTATATTCGCCAATACCTTTATCAGTGATTCCAAGGCTAAGACCGTAGCTATGGGGTTGAAAGATTATGTGGGGGCTTTTGGAAATGTAGACTGGGGGTCCACATTTGCAGCTATTGTAATTTCAATTCTGCCTCCGCTGGTGATTTACTTCTTGCTGAATAAATGGGTGACAGCGGGAATGACCATGGGAGCTACGAAGGGATAATAATTGGAAAATAAATGTACGATCGAAAATTAAATGTACGATCACGGTTGTTACCGGATTATGAATCAGAGGAGGGAAATTCATATGGAGAGATATGGAAGCCTGCCCGGAGAATTAAGCACAATGCCATTTTTCCGGCACGGAAGATCAAGGGCTGTAAATGCGGAGAATCCCACAGGAGAAAAGGGAAAGGGCGGTATGGCGGCAGGTGCCCTGGGGCCTTCCAGGAAAGGAAGTCCATGCCTTAAAAATATTCCGCCCGGGGAAACGGTCATTTTGGGGGATATAAAGGGATGCGGCATCATCAGCCATATCTGGATTACCGTGGATAATCAGACGTCCCCCGGCGATTGCTTTGTACTTCGGGATCTGGTACTGCGCATGTACTGGGACGGGGAAGAAGCTCCCTCGGTGGAGGTACCCCTGGGTGATTTTTTCTGCTGCGGATTCGGTAAGGAATGCATGGTAAATTCACTCCCCATAGCGGTGGTGCCCGCAAGAGGTTTTAACTCTTATTTTCAAATGCCCTTTCAAAGTGGTGCCCGCATTACCCTGGAGAATCAGCATGTAAATCAGATACCGGCATTTTTCTATCAGATAGATTACTGCCTCTATGATTACCTGCCGGAATGCAGCTATTTTCATGCCAGCTGGAGAAGACAGCCGTTAACGGAGCCGCGGGTGGACTATGTCATAGCAGATGGGATCAGGGGAAAGGGGCATTATATAGGTACCTATCTTGCCCTGTCCACTCTGCAGCGGTATTGGTGGGGAGAAGGAGAAGTGAAATTCTACATAGACGGAGACCTGGAATACCCCACGATTTGCGGAACGGGAATGGAAGATTACTTTGGCGGCTCCTGGAGCTTTGCTTCCCAGGCAGATCATAAGACCGTAGAAAATACCTATTGTACCCCATATCTGGGTTATCCTTATTATTCCAGGCATGATGAGCTGGTTTTCCATCCCTATCATAATGATGATTGTCCGCCTATGAGAGGATTTTACCGGTGGCACATTCCGGATCCGGTGTTTTTTGAAGAAGATCTGCGGGTGACGGTTCAGCAAATCGGCGTCTCACACAACGGCTTATTTGAACGGCAGGACGATCTCTCAAGTGTGGCATACTGGTATCAGACAGAACCGCACCAGGCGTTTCCCCAATTGCCCTCCAGAGAAAAACGCTGGCCCAGATAAACCATATTTTAAGGGCAGAATATCATGCGGCTATATTGTAAATCGAAATTCCCTGTGATAAAATAAAGGTATAAATTTACAAAGGGGATACAATTTGAAGAAAACAGGTACATATATAGGTGCAGCCTTTCTTTCGGTTCTACTGCTTAATGGCTGCGGAAATAAAGTTACGGTAATAGAACAGCCTGCATTCCCAGCCGGCAGCGAAATGACAGCAGACTCTTCTGCAAAAGCAGATAAAGTGATGGAACAGGCAGATAACCGCTCCGATGATCCGATGCAAAATCTCTATAGCTTTACCATTAAATTGGGCAGACAGAGGCTGACCTTTCCCATGAGTTTTACTGATTTTACCGATAAGGGATTTGAAACAACGGATTCCCTGCGGCAGGAACTGAACCCTCTTGAGATCTCAGAGGATAAGCTGTTTATCAATGATGGAATAGCAGTATATGCCCAGTTTTTTAATGATACGCCAGATGTGCAGAAACTGGCAGACTGCAGTGTGGCAGGCATTATTGTAGATACCTCTATGCTGACCGATGATTCAGCCAGGGTAGTTTTGCCAAAAGGGGTAACACTGGGTGTTTCCACACGGGCGGAGATCGAGTATTTATACGGACCGCCTGACAATACCTATGAGCTGGAAGGGGACACACAGCTTTCCTATGAATACGATTCAGGACAGAATATACTGTTAAATACAGATCATGATACAAAGATCGTGGACAGTATAGATTTGCACTGTTATAAGCCTATTTCCAGGAATCTGCAGCTGCAGAGCAGGGCGGTAATGGAAGTGGATGTTATAAAAGATAAAGAGGAATCTTCCCGCTACAAACAGCCCGTTGACCTGGGAGATGATATTTACAGCTCCGTTGTGGAATTCGATCATGAACTATATGAACTGCCGGCTCCTGTGAAGGAATTTTTGAACCATGGATGGACGCTGGAACAACTGGTATCCAATGTGGAAAATGAGAATCAGGAGGTGTCCGGGATGTCTAATTCCCAGATCATTCTAACGAAGACGGATCAAAATCTGCAGACCACAGTGAAGAATTACAGTACTACGCCCGAGTCTGTGGAGGATTGTTATGTGACGAATATATCTGCAGGTTCCAAATCTGCAGATGTAGAAATCATGCTTCCAACAGGGATAACCAGAGGGATGCCGGGAAAAGAACTCAGAAAATTATTAAAAAAAGTGAAGTATACAAAAGAACAAACTCCTAAATCCACGGTTTATATCGTCCGAAAAGGAGAAAACGCGCCGGCTGTTACGGAAATTATTCTGGATTCGGAGAAGAATACCGTAGAAAAAATCAGCGTTATTGACAGACGTGATACATTAGAGTAAATGGGTGTGAAAGAAAATAGCATGCACACTGCTAAATTGGAAATACCCCAAGCCGGATGTTGGTATTTCTAAAGTTTGAATAAACATAAAGCCTGTACCGCAATGGTCGTTCCCCGGGGAGAACAGCCATTGCAGTGCAGGCTTATTTTAATGTTATTTTTGTAATCTCAGGAATATTGTTAAAACGCAGAGAAACATTTTTCCCCTTGTAGGTGCCAAGTCCTCTGGATATTACAACCGGTATGCCATTCATGACCTGGTAGCCTTCCGTGAATTTTGGAAACCATACGCCTCCCATGTTTGAAGAGTACAGTGCACCGATAAATGGCAGCCGGATCTGACCTCCATGTTCATGACCGGATAAAACCAGGTCAATCTGCCACCTGGAATCCGGCTCCTGATACAGAAAGCTTTCGGGACGGTGGGTTAGCATAAGCTTAAAGAGATCTGTTTCTTCATAATCCTGTAAAAACAGATAACTGCTTTTTTGTCTGTACTGCCCAGGAGAAACCCCTGCATAGTTAAAGGCATAATCATAGAAACCGCCAATGCGGATTTTCTGATTTTTAACCGTAATATCCATATAGGTCTGATCGAAATATAAAGCCCCTGCCTGTTCGATATCCTGCTTGAGGTTAATGTATCTGTGGTTATTAAACATACTCACTTCATGATTGCCCGGACTGAAATACACCGGAGCGATGCGTATTAGCTGTCTGATTAAAGAAGTGATATAAGTATCTTCTTCATCATAATAATTAACTGCGTCTCCAACAATGCATATAAGATCAGGTTCTTGCTTCTCCACTTCCCGGACAAGACGTTTATTATTTTTTCCAAAAGAATGGCTATGTAAATCTGCTAAAGAGATTATTGTAACCGGCTGGTCTATTTTATCTGAATTGTAGCTGTATTCTTTAATGGTAATCTTATTTGCCGAGAGCAAAAATGAGATACCTATATAGATACAGACCATCAGAATAAGAACTAGTATAATGACAAGCTTCCGGTGCTTTTTTTTTGGTTTTCTTTCTGAATTTTTGCTTTTACCCTTCTCTATTTCATTTTCTCTGCTTTTCAAGAAAATTCCTCCGATTTCAATGTGCTGTGTACCTGATAGAAATTAAGTGATTCCTATATGGATTTATTTTACCATATAATTGTGTATCAATCTATAATTTTATGATCAAATATGTGCAAATATTGGGTGAAGACAGGATAGGAAACTTTTTAGGTTTCCTATTGAACAGATTGTTTCACTTTTAGGTTCTGTTTTTAAGAAATCAATTGGGTTTTTGATGCCTTTTACAATTATATTGAATAAATTTTCTGAAATATGGTTGATATGCAATGAAAAGTATGATAAAAATGAAATAACAATAATTAGAGGAGGCAGTGAGTATGAAAGAGAATGTAAAGAAATACAAATCTAAAAGGAGGTTTTATTTTGTCTTTGCAGTAAGCATTATTTTTATGTTATCTGTTACTGGTAAATTACCAGCCCATGCAGCTACACTTTATTCAATGAATGCGTATCAAATTATTACAGAATTTAAAAATGCAGGGCATCCCGTAGAAAATATTATTAATTATTCAGCAGAAACTGATGATAATCATTTATTGGGCAGACCAAACCAGTATACAAGTAAAGTTAATTTTGCGGACAGCCGGTTATCACAATATAATTCATCTGACCCAAATGGCGGCACGATAGAGGTTTTTAATAATTATTCGGATGCTTTGAAAAGAAAGCAGTATCTGGATATTGTTTACAATTCGTTTCCAGGATTAAGGATGTATATTTACCAATACAGCAATGTACTGGTGAGATTAAGTTTTGATCTTACTCCGGGGCAGACAGGTGTTTATCAGGATGGATTTCGCAAATTGCAGGAGGGGTCTCTTCCGTATAATTCCAGTTTTATTAAGATCAGCCACTCAAAGCTGACATTGCTGAGTGGAAAGAGCTCTACGCTGAAAATTACTGGTGCACAGGACAGGGTCAAGTGGAGTAATAATAACAAATCTGTAATAAAACTTAGCTCAAATGGAAAGATTACAGCTAAGAAAAGCGGAAGGGCAACGATAACAGCCAATGTGGACGGTAGAAATTTAACATGTAAAGTTACGGTAAAAAAGCCCAGATTAAATAAGAAAAATATTAATCTTACATATGGAAGTACAGTGCAGCTGAAAGTATATGATACAAAAAGGAAAATAAAATGGAACAGTAGCATCAATAGCATAGCCAGAGTTTCCTCAAAAGGTAAAGTTACCCCAAAGCGGTTGGGAAAAGTGAAAATTACAGCGAATGACGGTTATAATAAACTTACATGCAGAATAACCGTAGTTGCTCCTAAATTAAATAAGAATGAGTTAAGCATGAAATACGGTCAAACCTATAATTTGAAATATTATGGAACAAAAAAGAAAGCGCGGTGGTACTCAGAAAATGCATCTGTTGCAGCTGTTAATGAAACGGGTAAAGTGACGGGAAAAGGCATTGGGAGAACAAGAATAGTCGCAGATTTTAACGGCATAAAAAGTTACTGTACAATTAATATTATAAAAACACCAGTGGAAGAGGTCAGGATATCTCCGGGGACAGGTTCTGTTAAAATAGGTGGTAAAATAAAGTTAACCGCGAATATTATTCCCTCAAGTGCTACTAACAAAAATGTAATTTGGAGGTCGGAAAATGCTAAAATAGCATCAGTTGATAATTCCGGTACTGTAACAGGAATATCGGAAGGAGTTACAAAGATAACTGCAATAGCAGATGGACACAGTCGCACAATTACGATAGAGGTAAGTAAAATACTGGTGGAGAAAATAACACTGAGCATAGAAGAGAAAAGTATGAACATCGGAGATGAATTCATTATCAAAGCATCCGTATTTCCCGCTAATGCTACTAACCCAAATGTGGAATGGTCATCCTCGAATCCATCAATCGTTACTGTGGATAAGCAGGGACGTGTGAAGGCAGTTCAAGCGGGAAGAGCTTATATCATAGCAATGTCTGAGGGATGCCAGCCGGGATACTGTCTTGTAGAAGTGAACACGCCAGCGTGGGAATAATCATTGAGGAGAATATAGTTCAAATGAAACTTAAAAAACCACAACTAAATAAAAATCTGGAACTTCTATCAGAAGATTTTCAATCATACATACGAAGAGTCCAGGAAGAAGAGGATTGTATCAGTCACAAATTGATAGCTAATGTAAATCTGAACGGCGTAGATTTATCCCGGCTGGAATTTACCGATGTACTTTTTCAAAATTGCAGGTTTATTGGCTGTGATTTTGAAACTGCGGGGTTCGTGGATGTTCGTTTTGAAAATTGCGACCTATCCAACTGCCATATGGAAAACGGATACTTTAACAGATGTGAGATGAGTTCCTGTAAGATGATGGGAACAGACTTTCGAAGCTGCACTTGGAAGCATACGAAGTTTTCGGACTGCAATATGAGATTCATAAATCTGGATCATGCTAAAATGGATGTTGTTATGATGGAAGAAGCAGATGCAGAACATGCCAATGTAACAGAATGTAAATTGGCACATCTGGAATTGAACAATGTGAAAATGAATCAGGCGTCTTTTTTCAGAACGCCGTTAAAAGGAATCAATTTTACGAAAGCCCAGATCGCAGGAATCACAGTGTCGGATTCTTATCAGGAGCTGCAGGGAGCTGTCATAGACGCTTATCAGGCGGCAGATTTGGTAAAGCTTCTCGGCGTGGTCATCGAGTCATAAAATTTAACTAAAAAAGGAAGCACTGGATTTTCTGAGTGCTTCCTTTTTTAATATCATTTTAATCCTTACAATCATTTCAATATATCACTTAATACCTGAAACAGGTGGTAAACATCAATGGGTTTTGGCACAAAGTTGTTCATTCCAGAGGCATATGCCGCGTCCATATCTTCTTTAAAGGAATTGGCTGTCATGGCTATGATAGGGATATTCTCAGCATCCGGATGGCTGCCGGAACGGATTTCCCGGGTTGCGTCCAGGCCATTTTTGACAGGCATCTGAATATCCATGAGTATGCATTGATAATAGCCGGAAGGACTGTTATGAAACTGATCTACGGCTTCCTGTCCGTTTTGTACACGCTGTACCACAGCTCCCTTCATTTCCAGCAGCTCCATGGCAATTTCAGCATTCAGATCATTGTCTTCCGCCAGAAGAATTCTAAGTGCAGTCAAATCCGGCTGTATCTGTGTATCCGTTTCCGGCTCCCCTGAATCTCCCTGGAGAATTCTGGGTTTTTCTTGGCAGATTGGAAATTCTAAAGTAAAAGAAAATTCAGAGCCTTGTCCAGGCGTACTTTCTACACTGAGATTACCACCCATTAACTGTACGATAGTTTGGCTGATGGGAAGCCCTAATCCGGTACCTGAACTTTTAGAAACAGAGTTACCTGCCTGCTCAAATGCGGTAAAAATCCGCTCTAATGAATCCTCCGGGATGCCTACCCCGGTATCCCGGACTGAGAACCGGATCCGGGCATTGGTATCGGAATTGGAAAGCTCTGCTGCGTCCAGACGAATGCTGCCCCCCGGGGGTGTAAACTTCAGCGCATTGGACATCAGGTTGGTTAATACCTGCTTCAGCCGGATAACATCTCCCACAAGCCAGTCATGGGGTATCTGATAATGAAACGTACAATCCAGACCTTTTTGCTCCGCCTGGGACTGAATCATGCTTTCCAGTTCGTTCAGCATGACGGACAGGGTAAATTCCTCTGCGTCCAACGTCATTTTTCCATTTTCAATCTTGGACATATCCAGAATATCATTAATCAAAGCCAGAAGATAATGGGATGATGACTGGATTTTCTGAAGATATTCGGATATCGCGGGTGTAACACCATCTGACATGCTGGCAAGGTTGGATAAACCTACAATGGCATTCATTGGCGTGCGGATTTCATGTGACATTTTGGAAAGAAAACCGCTTTTTGCACGGTTTGCGGCTTCTGCTTTCTGCAGCTCATTTTTCATGAGTGTATTTTTCACCCTGGAGCGGATAATGATCAGGGAAATGACAACTAGAAGCAGCAGAAATACGGTTATAACCAAAACAAACGCAAATGGATTGGAATAGATCAGTGTGGAAAGTGTAACATTGTTAAATCCCAGAGATACCATATTTCGGTTGGTGATGGTAGTTTTGTCGGTTTCTGTTAAATTGCTGATGGACTTATTCAAAATCGTCAGAAGCGTAGGGGTTACCGGCCGCGGAAGGGCAAAAGCAGCCTTCGTCTTGGTAGTATTTGTGGTAAGGATGGTGACATTCTGGAAACTGCCGGTCTGCAGATCCCGCTCCATTCCTGCAGATAATCCAAAAATATAATCGGCTTCGCCGCTGTTTACTGCCTTGATTCCCGCAAGAGTTGTGGGATAAATTTTTACCTGATCGGCTTTTATAGATAGAGGAAGGGTTCTCCCGTCTAAAATTGCGGCTGTTAATCCATCTGAGGGGTAGCTTACGAATTTATTTTTAACAATGATATTACTCATAGTGGAATAGGACGAAGTAAGTGCCAGTCCCTTTTCGGAAGCTGTGGCTTCGTTATCCAGAAAGCATCCCAGCATATCCGCCTTTCCGTCCTTAACAAGCTGGATGGCAGCATTGTAGCTATCGGCAAAGACGAATTCAAAGGTAAGTCCGGAATCTTCTTCAATTTTTTTCAATAGTTCCGGAACAATACCGTTGTGGTCGCTTTCATCCTCCAGGCAGTATAAGGGATGCCACTGTGAAATCGCAGCTACCCGCACAGGTTTTCCCTGATCGATGTAATCCTGTTCTTCCTGAGTAAAATTCAGCTTGGTATCGGTGAAATCAGGATAGTTAATATCGTAGTGCTCCTGGGCATAGTTCGGATTGGAGTCCAGTATAAACCACATTGCCTGATTCAGTTCATCTAAGAGCTTCTGATTTCCGTGAGAAGTAACAATATACATTGGCTGAGCCTGAAATTCAGCCGCAATCCTAAATGTACCATCCGCTTCCTGGTCGTTACCAAGGAGCAGGTCTACGTCTCCATTTTCTAGATGGTGGTGCAGCTTTTCATCCACCATATCCTCATTGGTGTAATACTTCAGCTTACAGGTGATTCCATTGAGATCCAGAAATTTTTCCAGCCTGCCTATTTTATCAGCAGCTTTTTCAAAAACACCGATGGTTTTTCCATTTAGTGTCTGGATATCGTAGCTTCGAATGCTGGTATCACTTTTTCTTGCAAGAAGCACAGCGTGGTTGTAACCAATGTTATATTCGGGATATTCAAACCATTCCTCAAAGCTTTTATCGTAGAACATGCCGCCCATTAAATCCAGTTCTCCGGCTATGAGCTGATTCATCAGTTCGCCGCCGTTGCCTTCTACAAATTCATATTCCCAATTTGTATATTTTGAAATTTCACTTAAAAAATCAGCTACCTGCCCGGTTGGGTTACCTGCTTCATCGATCTCAGATATGCCCGTCATAATAGGATACCCGACTTTTAATACCCGGTGTGTGGATGTATTTTCTTTGGAGGTGCTTTCGGCAGACACGTAAAGTTTTGATACTCCGGTACAAAATAGAAGCATTAGTACCAGGCTGAATGCAAGGCATCGGGTTTGTCGTTTCATAGTATTTTCCTTCCATGCAAATATATTTTCATGAATTGTATCTAAATTGTAAAAAAACGCGTGTAAAGCAGGCGCTGAAATATGCCTAATCTATTTCTATTATATAATTAATCAAAAAGAATAACAAGTCTGAATGCTCTAAAAAGCAAAAGAGATTGCTTCCGGACGATTTTACAGTTTTTCGAACGAACGCCTCTATTTTTATTTGAAAAAATCTTCTATGATTAAAATATCTATAAAAAATACGGAGGTATCGGAGAATGAAACAAATGACATTTGCACTGTATTTTGCTAACAGGGGATTTTTCCCGGAAACATTAATTGCCGGAGCCAGAAAGGAAATGGCACAGGCTGTCACAAACGCAGGATATCAGTATCTGATTCCGGAGGAAGAGATGACCAGATATGGAGCGGTAGAAACCAGGGCAGAGGGGAAACGCTATGCAGCCTGGCTGAAAAGCCATGAAGGAGAGTATGACGGCGTAATTATGTGTCTGCCTAATTTTGGGGATGAAAATGGAGGAGTTGCCGCAGTACAGGATGCGGGAGTGCCTGTTCTGCTCCATGCTTACCCGGATGAGATCGGGAAGATGGATTTTGAGCACAGGAGAGATTCTTATTGCGGAAAGTTCAGCTTTGCGGATGTATTCCATCAATATGGAATTGCGTTTACCATGCTGGAACCCCATGTAGTACATCCGCTGTCTGAAACATTTGTAGATAATCTGAGGGATTTTGCCGGTATCTGCAGGGTTGTAAATGGAATGAAACGTTTTTCGGTAGGAGCTTTCGGGGCACGGACAAGCAAGTTTAAAACGGTGCGCTATGATGAGATTACCCTTCAAAAATATGGAATCACGGTGGAGACCTTTGATCTGTCCGAATTGATTTTTAAAGTTCAGAATATGGAGGACAGTGACAGCCGGGTTCTTAAGAAGGTGAAACGCCTGGTGGATTACACGGATTTCAGCTGTGTGCCGGCTGATAAAACTGCTGTACTTGCAAAGGTGAGCGTTGTAATAGATGAATATATTGCCGCCTATGACCTGGACTGCATTACCCTGCGCTGCTGGGATGAGATGCATGAAATCCTTGGGATTGCACCCTGTGTACTGCTGAGCGAACTAAACGACAGAGGCATTGTGGCATCCTGTGAGATTGATCTCTGTTCCGCCATTAACATGTATGCGATGCAGCTGGCATCCGGTATGCCTACAACGGTTTTGGACTGGAATAATAATTATACGGAAGATCCGGATAAGGTGATTCTGTTCCACTGCGGTCCGGTTGCACAGACTCTGATGACAGAAAAAGGTACTGTAACCGATCATAAGATGTTTGCCAAAGGAAACCCCGGCTGCGGATGGGGGAGCAACGAGGGAAGGATCAAAGCATTTCCCATGACCTACTCCAACTGTAAGACGGAGGATGGGAAGCTGACGGTGTATGCGGGGGAAGGAAAATTTACGGAAGATCCCATAGAAGAGGGGTATTTTGGCTGCGGAGGAGTAGCGGTTATTGACAGTCTCCAGCCCAAATTAATCCAGCTTGGGCAAAATGGGTTCCGCCACCATACCGCTGTGGGGATGGGACATATGAAGAAGGTATTAAAGGAAGCGTTTACCTATTATCTGGGGTATGACTGGATGGATATTTAGATTGGAGGGATGATGATGGCAATTGGGGGACTGGATATAGGAACAACAGGGTGCAAGCTCACCGTATACGATAACCAGGGTACATACATATATAAAGCCTACCGGGATTATCCCTCATCCAGAGGGGGAAAGGAACAGGAAATAGACGCAAAATCCATATGGAATTCGGTTCGGGAAGTGATCCGGGAGGCAGCAGAACAGAATCCGGATATTCAGGGAATCGGCGTGACCAGCTTCGGGGAGACCTTTGTATTGTTAGATGAAAAGGATACTCCCCTGGCACCGTCCATGCTTTATACAGATCCCAGAGGAGATGAGGAGTGCAGGGAGCTTGTGGAGAAGCTTGGAGAGAAACACATAGCCCAGATTACCGGGCTGAAGCCTCATTGTATGTACAGTATTGCAAAACTCATGTGGATGCAGAGACACCGTCCGGATATTTATAACAGAGCGTCCAGAATTCTGCTTATGGAAGATTATATTATCTATATGTTGACAGGCATCACGCAGATCGACTACTCAATAGCATCCCGGACCATGGCTTTTGATATAAGGAAATTATGCTGGAGCAGGGAAATATTAGAGGCAGCCGGGATTGATGAAAAGCTGCTGTCCAAAACAGTTCCCACCGGAACGGCAGCTGGCTGTATCAAAGCTGCGGTGGCAGCAAAACTGGGACTTAAAGAGAAGACATTGATCGTATCTGTCAGCCATGATCAGGTGGCGGCGGCAATCGGTGCAAGTGTCTTCGGTGATGCTGCGGCGGTTGACGGTGCAGGTACCGTAGAGTGCATTACCCCTGTTTTTACCGGGATACCGGAAAATGATGTGCTGTACCAGGGAAGTTATGCAATTGTACCTTATGTAATTCCAGGGAAATATCTCTGCTATGCGTTCTCCTTTACCGGAGGAGCATTGGTAAAATGGTATATTGACAATCTTGCAAAGTATGAGAAATATCTGGCTGAACAGGAAAATAAGTCTGTCTACGAAGTATTGGAAAGCAATATGAAAGATGAACCCACAGGGATTCTGGTGCTTCCTCATTTTGCAGGTGCAGCCACACCTTACATGGATACCGGATCCAGGGGAGCAATCACAGGTCTTACTGCCGCAAATAATGTATCTGACCTGTACCGGGCGATGCTGGAAGGGGTAGTCTATGAGATGCGGCTGAATATGGAGGAACTTGGGAAGGCAGGAATCGCAATTAAAAAACTAGAAGCCGTGGGCGGCGGGGCAAATTCCAGGGTCTGGATGCAGATGAAAGCGGATATATTAGGGGTTCCCGTGGTATCTCTGGGCTCCAGCGAAGCGGGAGCAGCCGGAAGTGCCATGCTGACGGGAATTGCCTGTAACATCTTTGAGAATCTGGAATCAGCAGCGGATAAAATGGTAAAGGAATTAGAGACCTATTATCCCCGGCAGGAGCAAAGAGAAGCTTATGAACCATATTTTGAAAAATACAGGCAGCTCTATCCGTCAGTCCGGCACTTGATGGGATAGCTGAATCTGGCAGACAAGTAAGCTGAAACGGAGGAAGACATGGAAATAGAGAAAGACATGGAGATAAAGAAAGACATGGACGAAAAGAAAGACATGGATGAAAAGAAAGACATGGACGAAAAGAAAGACATGGATGAAAAGAAAGACATGGACGAAAAGAAATACATAGACGGAAAGAAAGACATGGACGGAAAGAAATACATAGACAGAAAAAAATATATCGGACACGATTCACAGATTTTGGGTGTGGAAGAATTGCGTCTCACAGGAGGCAGAGGAGACGGAATGCGCCTGTTTCAGGTGAAAAATGGAAGAGGTCTGGAGTTTACAATATCCGCAGACCGCTGTGGAGACATCGCAAGGCTGTCATTTCGCGGGGATAATTTGGGCTACTTTTCTCCAGCCGGATATGTGGCGCCGTCTTATTATGATGACAAAGAAGATGGGTTTCTAAAATCATTTACGGCGGGATTCCTGACCACCTGCGGACTGACGGCTGTGGGAAGTCCCTGTGTGGATCAGGGCGTAAAGCTGCCACTTCACGGCAGCATATCCAACTGCCCGGCGGAGAGAGTTTCTTATGACATAACAGAAGAGGCAATCGTCTGGAAAGCAGTTATGAATCAGGCAGGTATCTTTGCGGACAAGCTGATGTTTCACCGCGTGATCAGCTGTTCCCTGTCAGAGAACCGCATTACAATAAGGGATACAGTGGAGAATACCGGCTCTGAAAAAAGTCCTTTGATGATGCTGTACCATATGAATATGGGGTATCCCCTGCTCAGCGAGAATGCCAGGCTGTATCTTCCCTCTGATCAGGTTGTTCCCAGAAATGAACATGCGGCGAAGGGGATGAACAGCTGGAATCAATTGCAGATGCCGGAGGCGGGATTTGTGGAGCAGTGCTATTATCATACCTTTGGGGAAGCCGGGATGGCGGCAATTTACAACCCGGATATCAAAAAGGGTCTTGTGATCCGGTTTGACCCAAAGGTGCTCCCCTGTTTTACCCAGTGGAAGATGATGGGTGTAAAGGATTATGTATTGGGTCTGGAGCCGGGAAATTGTTATCCTGATGGCAGAGATGTGATGAGAAAAGAAGGAAAGCTGAAGTTTATAGAACCGGATGAAAAAATAACATACCAGGTAGAAATCGAGATTCTGGAAAATGAATCCGGATGGGAAAAGACAGGAGGGATATTGTGTTAGTTTCATTAAAAGAAATATTAAGGCTTGCCCAGGCAAGAAAATGTGCTATAGGTTCTTTTAACACACCAAACCTGGAGAGTATCATAGCAGTAATCAGGGGGGCGGAAGAACTGGATGTGCCGGTGATTATTATGCATGCGGAAATCCATGAGGAAATGATGCCGATCTCACTGATCGGACCTATTATGATAAGATGTGCGGCAGAAGCAAAGGTGCCGGTGTGTGTTCATTTGGATCATGGCACCAGCCTGAGCTATTTATATAAGGCGCTGGATATTGGATTTACATCCATTATGTATGATGGGTCGGCATTAAGCTATGAAGAAAATGTGGCAAATACCTGTATCGCTGTGGAGATGGCAAAGCGGACAGGTGCTTCTGTGGAGGCAGAAATAGGAGTTCTGGGAAAAAGGGAGCTGGGTCTGGGACACGAATCCGGTCACGATGACCAGGCAGAAGAGGTCTATACAGATCCGGATGATGCAGGCCGTTTTGTGAGAGAGACGGGGATAGATGCACTGGCATGTTCCTTTGGTACTGCCCACGGTCTTTATTTAAAAAAGCCAAAGCTGGATATGAACGTGTTAGACCGGGTGCGGGCAAGGGTGGATATTCCCCTTGTTATGCATGGAGGGTCGGGCGTCAGCGAAGAAGACTATAAAACGGTGATTCAAAAAGGGATTCGAAAAGTAAATTATTATACTTATATGGCGAAAGCCGGTGGAGAGGAAGTAGAGGGTCAGTTTGGGTTTAAAAAGATGCCTCTTGTAAATGAGGGGAAAAAATATAATCTCTATTATGCTGTTGTGGAACAGGGAAAAGAAAAGCCCGTTTATTATCACGAAATTGTACAGTGGGGAATCGATGCCATGAAGGGGAATGTGAAGTCTGCTTTGGAGGTATTTAGCGGAATGCGTAACTAGTGTAGCGACACGTTGATACATCTGCTTTGGAACATGTTCTTGCAGTTCTTCTGTACTTTTGGTACTATTAACAGGTAGCGAGGCTGCGGTCAGCACAGATTGTATAAAGCAGAGGACATGCCCATGAATCTAAGTTTAGACAATAAAAAACTAAAAGAATTAATGAAAGACTTCTATACGCTGACCGGAATCAAAATGGTCCTGTTTGACAGCGATTACCATGAAATTCTGTCGTACCCTCCGGGGCATTGTGCGTTCTGTGCAATCATGCATGGGAATCCGGTAACGCAGAAGCACTGCATCGAATGCAACCAGAATTCATTTGAGTACTGCAGGCGCAACAGCGAGCTGACGGTGTATGAGTGTCATGCGGGACTGATCGAGGCAACGGCGCCGCTGAAGGATAACGGTATTATTATCGGCTATGTCATGTTCGGACAGATTACGGATGTTGCAAACAGGGAGGAACTTGTTACAAAACTTGAAAATGTCTGTAAAAAATATCAGATTTACCAGCCCGGATACGAAGAAGCATTTTCTAAAATCAAGTACAAAAGCCGTGAACAGATTCTGGCAGCGGCACAGATTTTAGAAGCCTGTACGTTCTATGTTTTATTGAAAGAAATGATCTATTTGGAAAAGGAACAGTTTTTACATAAATTAAATCAATATATCATAAGGCATTTGTCAGAAGATATAACCGTAAAAGATTTGTGCGATGCATTTAAAGTCAGCAGGAGCAGGCTATATGAAGCTGCAAAGCAATATCTGGGTGTGGGAATTGCAGAGTACATCAAGCAGAAGCGGATCGAGGAGGCTAAAGAATTTTTGAAAAACTCCAGTGATCCCATTACAGAAATATCAGAAAAAGCAGGATTTTCAGACTATAATTATTTTTGCAGGGTATTTAAAAAAATGGTAGGGATGCCGGCTAAAAAATACCGGAAAATATATCAGCAGGATGTAACGGATTAACCGTCATGTCCTGCTGATTTTTTAGTGCCAGGTCTTCAATATTTATATCTGGATGCCAGTATTTCAAGTTCACTGTGCGTTCTGAAAATCGCTTCCTGGACTTCAATTTTTTCATCCAGGATCGGATAAATCCATTTACATACAATGGCATCGATTTCTTTTTGGGAGAGGATGACATTATTTTTTGATTTAGGAGGAAGCGTTGGCTTCGTGTATTTATAGGTTGCGTGGTACAGGGGAAGCCAGGGGTAGAGCTTTATCAGTTCATCATTTGTATAGGTGGAGGTAATGGCAGACTGCCCTCCAAGCAGGGTTAAATAATTAGCGACCTGTTCATCGCAGGTCCATTTCAGAAACTGAAAAGCTTCTTTCTTCTTGTGGGAATAACTGGATATCCCCAGACCCCAGCCACCCAGTAAAGGACTTCTCCCGGGTATGTGGTGATAGCCGATTGATCCGATCATGCTGCTTTTCCGCAGATCCACCACATCAGTTAAAAACGAAGGATAAGTGATGAGCATCGCGGTATCCCCTTTTAGGAAGTCTTCCACCGCCACCACATCTGTGGCAGTGCGGTAGTTGGGTTTTGCGCATTTTACGGCACGTACCAGGTTAATATATGCCTTCAGGGACTGGGCAGAATCCAGGCAGACATTTCCCCTGGAATCAAATAAGCCCCCGCCATATGCCCGCAGGCGCATATAGATCTCAGGAGAGAGACATTCATCATAGGCAGCCGGAATGGTAATCCCATAGTCAATTACGTTTGTCTCCGATGTAAAATATTCCGCAATGGTATTAAATTCCTTCAAAGTCAGCGGAGGTCTGAGGGTAATATTATTCTTCCGTTCATAAGCCGATTTCAGAGCTAAATTCTCAAATAAATCTTTCCGGTAGTAAAAAATCTGCGGCGCATACATATAAGGGATACCATAGTACCGCTGGTTAAAGCTGCTGAAATACTGCAGGCAGTCCGGGAAAAATATATTCAGATCAAAGGAGGACAGTTCTTCTGTAATATCCTCCAGGATATGAAAACTTGCCAGTGTGGAAAGCCAGGGCAGGTCATACATGATCACATCGTATACCTGATCCTCGGGCATTTTGGCAATATCCAGTATGGTTTCGTAGAGGTTATGATGGGGAAGTATGGTAATCTGTGCATGTATGCCGGTCAGGTTCTCAAAATTTTTAAGCAGCCCCTCCAGAACATGAATCTGGGGAGTATCTAACATTAAAATCCGGATGACCGTCTGTGGGTCTTCATCCAATGTGGGTTTTTCTTCTGTTATTTTCCGGTCGGAAAAAGTCAGCCTGTTTTCCAATGCGGGATTCTTTAATATAATCTTTTCCGTTTCCTTCGTCAATGGGGCACTTAGCTGCTCAAATAAAAGAGAAGAGGCAGTCTGGCCCAGCTTCATGGCGGGGCGCGCAGCAGACATGGAAGCAAAGGAATGGGTATGGAGGTTCCAGTGCTCCTCACCTAAGGAGAGAACAGGGATCTCCTGTTTGCCAAATCCCAGAATATTCAAGCCTTCAATAATTCCGGTTGCGATAGATTCCGAAGTGGCAATGATCGTCTCCGGTTTTTCTGTTTTAAATATATTAATGGTTTTGCGAAAAGCATCTTCCTTGCTGGCGGTAGTTTCAATAATAGCAGCAGGATTGAGAGGAAGATCCGATTCAGCAAAAGCAGCCTGAAACCCTTCCATACAGTTACGCTCACAGGTATACTGCATGGGACCACTCATGAGAAAAATATTCTTGTACTGGTGTGCGATCAGATTCCTGGTCATGTACTGGACGATGGAATAATTATCAAAGGATACAAAATTGGCATCCAGGCTGTGAATATTCCGGTCGATCAGAACAATTGGTTTTTGGGCTGAGGTAAAATGCTCGTAGTAGTATTTCCAGTTGTCCGGCTGACAGGATACCAGAATCAATCCGCATATCTGCTTTTTTAAAAAATTATTTACGATGTTCTGCTCAAAATCCGGAATATCATAGGAAAAAGATAAATTAATGTAATATCCAGTATTTTGAAAAAAGTTCTCTATACCCTGAAAAAGCTGAACATAATAGGAGTCATTAAAATTGGGCAGAATCACCCCAATATCGGTATAAGAATTTGATTTCAGGTTCTTGGCGGGCAGATTCTGGGAATATTGTAAAATCTCCACGGCTTCTTTTATTTTAGCGCTGACAGCCTTGCTGACAGGCTTGGTGTTATTCAGATAATTTGACACAGTGGCAATAGAAACACCTGCAAGCTTCGCAACATCTTTAATGGTAGCCATATCTGTAAACCTCCTATTACATCTTAGTAAATCATGCGGTCCCGGTAGACCGTAAAGCAGTTACGCCGTCCCTTCGCAGACGCATACCTGACGCAGATATCAGGTACTCTTTTCACAGTTATTTACGCAATGCTGTACTTGAATCCCCAATAAGTCTGTTTACCAAACTGTTTAGACTACTGGTATAAATATAAAAATAGCATACATGGGAATTTTTGTAAAGGAGAGTGAAACGTTTAAATGAAATTGATTAAATATTTAAATGAAAATATTGACTATTATGTGCAATAACATTAAAATGAAGATGTCAAACACACAATCTTTCGTCAAGATGACGAAGAAAAAACTTTTCAAGAATGGAGAAGGAGGAATACTAATGAAAAAGGCAATTGCATTACTTATGGGGTTAACAATGGCTGCAAGTATGATGGCAGGGTGTGGGACAGATCAAAAAACAACAGGTACGGAAGCTGCTGAACCAAAAACAGAGGCTACAGCTGCCGCCGCCACCGGGGAGACCCAGGCAAATGAAACGAAAGCGGCTGACGGCAATACAGCTGGTGAAAAAAAGAAATTAAAGATTGGTGTATCGATTATGGAACTGACAGCGTACACCTGGTATCAGGGAGTAATCGATGGCTGTAAGCAGTGGCTGGCGGAGAATGGGGAAAAAAATAACGTAGATATAGATTTTTCCTTTGAAGATTCCAGGTCTGATGTACAGACGATGCTGACAAATGTAGAAAATATGGTCGCATCTAAATGTGATGGCATCATTTTGTTCCCGGCAGACGCATCTTCCGCAATTCCTACGATGAAGCAGTATGTGGGTGAGGGAATTCCGTTTATCGTAGGTGATTATGCACAGGAAGTAAAGTCTGACAGCGATGTGGTCTGGTCTACGTTCGTGGGGCATGATATGAAAGCCCTTGGAGAAAAAGCCGGGCAGGAAGCGGTAAAGTATTTAGATACGCTGGGAAAAAAGGATCCCACATGCCTGTTTATCTCACGTCCAACTTCCGGACAGGTTTCACAGGATCGTTTTGAAGGATTTAAATCAGCAGTTCTTGCAGCATACCCGGATGCAAATGTAATTGAAGAAGGGGATACCGGAGCCGGGAACCGTGATTCGGCACAGACCCTTATGGAAAACGTTTTGCAAAGAGAGGCATCCATAGATGTGGTCTGCGGCCATAACGACGCAGAAGTAGTCGGAGCATATAATGCAGCTGTGGCACAGGGCAGGGAAGAAATTAAGTTTATCGGTATTGCGGGGGATATTGATGTACTTGGATGGATAGAAAAAGGCAATGACAAATGGCTGGCTGAGGTGCTTCAGGATCCCGTTGTTCTGGGGTATCAGGCAACTGATGCCATGTACCGGGTGCTTGTAAATAATGAAAAGCTGCCGGAAAAATATGAACTTCCGGAACCGGATGCCATTACAAAGGATAATATTGGGGATTATGACTGGAAAAACTGGTCTTGGCTGGGATAGAGCATAAGAGCCTGTTTGATCCATATATAGGAAGAATAATGAATGGCGGGGCAACAGCCGCCATTCATGGCATAAGACGAGGAGGTTTAAGAATATGATTCATTTACTGCCGGAACCCAGGCAATTGGTTGAGCTGGAAGGAACTACAGATGCGTTTACCAGTATACGTTTATGGCATAGACAAGACAGAGAGCCTGCAGCAGATGTATTGGAGATTGCCGGATTAAGATTTTGGAACTATCCGGAAATCTGTATTTTTCAGGGAGAGAGTGTGAAAGAAGGGGAGATCGGTATCTGTCTGATTCCCACGCTGGAAGAATTTGAGGTGGATGACAAGGACAGAGAGTTGTTCCTTACCCAGGGTTATGTATTGGAAATCAGACAGGACGGTATCTTATTACACTATGAAAATAAGGAAGGATTTATCCATGGCATCACCTCAGTGAAGCAGTTGATGGCTGGGGGAGAAAAGGAAGGATTTCTGCTTCCATGCTGCCGCATTATGGATTATCCCCTGATTCCGGTCCGGGCAGTTGCCCAGACATTTTCCTGGTATGCCGGTTACGGGAGGATTGGATTTGACAGTCAGTTATGGGGGTATGAAGAGTGGGCACAGTACCTGAATATCTGTCTGGATAATAAAATTAACCAGCTAAATCTGGTGCTGTACGGATACTGGCCCTTTGATCTGCCGGGTTATGAAGAGACGGTGTTCCAGAATATACCGGTGAAGATATGGAATGCTGAAAACAGGAGATGGCTGACCATCCGTTATTCCCATCCAAATCTGGAAGAACCTTTCCTGGAGCGTTTTACGGCGCTGGCGCATAAATTGGGGGTAAAAATATTTGCCTATGCAGGGCTGAATTCTTACAATGGCGCCTACACCATCAAGCATCCACAGGCGAGGATGAAACCGCCGGAAACCGGAGAATTTTTAAATGATTTTGATTCTCTGTGCCTAAGTTATCCGGGGACGGTGGACTATATCCTGGAATCAATGAGGCAGATAGCCAGGATCGGATTTGACGGATTTACCCTGGAGGAAAGTGAGGAAGGGTTTTGGTTCTGTGAATGTGAAACCTGTAAAAAGAGGTGGCATGAGGGAACCGCTTCACCGGGGGAGGCAAAACATAAGGCGAATATGTGGCTTCTGAACCAGATCTATACAGCCGTGCGGGGAATCAACCCCAATGCAGTGATTGGAATCCGGGCATTCAGACAGCCTCCGCTGGAAAAGGATCCGGCATTCTTAAAAGCCTGTGCAGAGTCCATGCCCGAAGATATCATGCTGTTCTGGGCGCCGGGGCTGTATGTGCCTGAAAGTGAATTTACCAAATGGTGTGAAGTATTTGGCAGGGATCGTATCTGGGGTCGGGATACGGAAGCAAACTCCATTACCTCCACCATGGGACGCCTGTACCGTACCTTTAAATCCAATATAATCCGGTATGAGGATGAGGCAAATGTGCAGGTAATCGAGACGGACATCCGGCAGCACCGGGGCAGTGCAAAAATGAGGGTACACGGTATCAACGGATTTATGTTTGAATGGTATGGCCTGTGCATGCATCTGTTTGCCCACGGCAATTATGGCTGGGGCTCCCAGATGGAGGAAGAAGAATTTTATAAACTGGCGTGTGAAATTAATTTTGGAGATTTGGGGGATACCGTTCTCTATGTGATGAAAAATATGGTGACGATTCATGAGAGCCAGATTCCCCTCTATACCACCCCGTTTCCATTCCAGAAAAATAAAATGACTCAGTCTGATATTCCGGCGATTCTGGCGGCTAAAGAGAACCATGAAAATCTCCTGGGGAAGATCAGGTATCTCCAGGAACAGGCAAGACAGGATCCGAAATTGAGCTGCTGGCTGCCCCATTTTGACAAGTGGGAAAATGCACAGCGCCGGAACGCGGTGATCATAGAAATGGTTCTAAAAGCGCTTGCTTATGAAGAAGAGGAACAGCCCGATAAAAGGGATAAACTGCTGGATGAAATCTTATATCTGGGTGAACTGGATTTTGATATTGCAAAAGAGATGTTCTTTGATGTGAATCCGGTAGGCGAAACAGGGGTTAAAAGCTGTATGTTCCCCTATCATGAGATCAAAAGGCTGATACATAATATCAGACATCCCGAAGCACCGGATGCAGACATCATCTGCTCGGGGGTGGAAGCGCTTGGATGGCTGTGGCTGTAGAGTGTAAAGGAGTAAGTTGAATGACGGATAAAAAAACAGAGACAACACCACTGATTCAAATAAAAAATTGTACCATGGAGTTTCCGGGAGTAAAGGCTTTGTCTGAGGTGGATTTTACACTGATGCCGGGGGAGTGCCATGCGTTGGTGGGGGAAAACGGCGCCGGGAAATCCACACTGTCAAAATGTATTACCGGTGAGAACCGGATGACTAAGGGAGAACTTTTTGTGAAAGGGGAGCAGATTAAGATCCCCTCTTACAGCGTAAAGGAATCACAGAGCAGAGGAATTGCCATCGTACACCAGGAATTTACCCTGATGGAAGATATGAATGGGGTAGAAAATATCTTTGTGGGGCGGTATAAGAGAAAGCACGGGTTCATTGACTGGAAAGCCCTGGAGGAACGTGCGAAGGAATTAATGGATTTTCTGCAATGCGAGGTAGATCTCCATGTACCGGTCAAGAGGCTTCGGACGGCACAGCAGCAGATTATCCAGCTGGCAAAGGCAATACTTGAAAATCCCCAGATTATCGTTTTTGATGAACTGACTGCGGTACTGCAGGAAAAAGATATTCAGAATATTTTCAGAATTATCGACATTTTAAAAAGCCGGGGAATCGGAATTATTTATATTTCCCACCGCCTGGATGAGGTCTTTGCCTGCTGTGATTCTTATACGGTCTTATGTGACGGGCGTTTCATCCATGCGGGAAAGGTAGCGGATATTGACAATGCCAAGCTGGTTAAAATGATTATCGGCAGGGAGCTGACCAATGTCTATCCAAAACTAAATGACGATCTGGGTGAGGTGATTCTGGAAGTGAAGGACCTGTCATCACCAAAGGCATTTAAAAATATCAATATGGAAGTCCGTGCCGGGGAGGTAGTAGGGCTGGCGGGACTTCTGGGTGCCGGTAAAACGGAACTGGTACAGGCAATTTTCGGAAGCCACCCGGTGACAAAGGGGGAAGTACTGATTAAGGGAAAGCCTGTGAAAATCAGGAACCCGCTTCAGGCTATGAAACTGGGAATGGGGCTGGTGCCGGATGAGAGACGGACCCTGGGTCTGAACATGAAATTCAATATCAAAGATAACACCACGTTAGCTTCTATGCAATTATATAAAAAAATGAAAATCTTCCAAAATCATGAAGAAGAGCTGAAAGCATCCTATGAAATAAATGAAAAAATGAATCTGAACTATTATTCCTTATGGCAGAATGTAAAAAAACTGTCCGGTGGAAATCAGCAGAAAATCGTCATAGCCAAATGGCTCCTTCGGGATACGGAAATCTTCCTTTTGGATGAACCCACCAGAGGAATTGATATCGGTGCAAAATTTGAGATATACCAGTTGATTCATGAACTCACCAGGCAGAATAAGGCAGTTATTCTGGTATCGCCTGAAATGGAAGAACTCCTGGGACTTTGTAACAGGATCTATATCATGTATGAAGGGGAAATGAAAGACATGGTGGAAGGCAGGCGCAAGACGCAGGAAGTGATTATCAATAATTTGTTAGGAGTGAAAACGGATGAATGATTATAAAGTTAAATCAAAGAGATATACCAAAGGAATGAAAACACTGCTGAATGACTGGATGATTGCATTTTTATTTGTTGCACTGTTTGCCCTGTGCTGTTTAAACAGTGATTTTCGTACCACGACCAATATCATGAATGTGCTTCGTCAGGCATCCTTTGTAGCTATTATAGCCATGGGAGAGTTCTTTGTAATACTGATCGGTGAAATGGATATGTCCATCTCCTCTACCATAGGTATGGTATCGATCTTCTTTGCCGGATTTACGGTGAATATGGGGCTTCCGATCTGGCTGTCATTTTTGCTGGTCATTCTCATAGCCGTGGTGATAGGCATTGTAAACGGGTGCCTGGTTGTATACGGGAAAATGCCTTCGTTTATTGCCACTCTGGTTATTATGAATATGTTAAAAGGAATCAATTATATTTATTCCGACGGGCTGCCCATATCCGGATTGTCTGAAGAATTCGGTCAGATGGCACTGGGGAAACTGGGAATTGTACCCTATGCAGTCATTCTTATGGTTGTGGTTGCAGTCATTTTATATGTATTTACCACCAATACCGCTGTGGGGCGGAGCTTCTTCGCAGTGGGCGGCAACAAGGAAGCATCCAGACTGAGCGGGTTAAACGTAAACTTTATTGCGATTCTGGCATTTGTTATGTGCGCAATATTGACAACAATCGGAGCACTGGGACTGACATCCAAGACCCTGTCGGGCAATGTCACTCTGGGGGATAACCTGCTGTTTGATGTTATGACGATTTGTGTGCTGGGCGGAACTTCACTTACCGGAGGGCGGGGAAGAGTCTTCGGTATCGTAATCGGTGCCCTGTTCTTACAGGTTATTTCAAACATTATGGTTCTCATGGGGATCAATACATATTGGCAGTGGGTAGTAAAAGGAATCATCCTGGTTGTTGTAGTACTGATTGACTCTTTCTCGAAAAAGGAATAGTGCGCTTAAACTTTATGGACTAGAAGTGCTGCCCGGCGCAAATACGCCGGGAGACACTAGTGGGGATATAAAATGAAGATATTTGGACAAATTGGACGGTTGAAAAGAGATAAAATCACGGAGTACCAGTCACTGCACGCAAATGTCTGGAAAGAAGTCATCCAGGTAATCCGGACGTGTAACATAGAGAATTATTCCATCTTTATTCAGGATGATCTGGTGTTTACCTATTTTGAATATACGGGCTGTGATTATGAAAAAGATATGGCGTTAATGGAAGCAGATGAAATGACACAGAAGTGGTGGACCTATACCAGGCCCTGTTTTGAAAAATGCGCATTCTCTGCTGACAGTGAATTTTATCATGATATGAAGCAGATATTTTATCTGGGAAAGGAGAGTGGGAAATGAATTATGGAAAAAAGGTCTGGGTCTTCCCGGATGCAGAGCTTCCGCCGGAGGGTTTAAACACCATTCCAGGACATGAATCGATCATTATAACCAATACCGGACAGACGGATGCCCACATCGCAATTACGCTGTTATACACGGACATCCCTCCGGTAAAGGACATTCAGGTAACGGTAGAGGCTCAGAGGGTTCGGTGTCTCCGGACAAATGAATCAAAGGATTTTGGAACGCATACCGCCCGTTTTGATCAGCAGTATGCCATTCTGCTGGAAAGTGATGTACCTATAGTGGCGCAGTACGGCAGGGCTGAACCGCGGCAGGTGAGTTTTTATACCACACCGGGATACTGCTGTGATTAAAAAATATTATAGGAAACGAAACATATAGAAGTATAAATAAAATATATTGATTCAGAAACTATGATGATTCAGAAAGAAAGAAATATAATACAGAAAATGGAGGATATAAAATGAACAGACATGGAGCAATCTGTATTCCCGATCAGGAATACAAAGAAAGAGCACTAAAAGCAGGAAAGATTATCAGCAGAGAGGGACTGGATGTACTGATTGTGAATTCCAATGAGGCGGACTATGCTAACGGAAGATATTTTTCAGGCTTCTGGCCGCTGTTTGAGCGCTGCGGCGTAGCGATAACCCCGGACGGGGATGCCGCACTGATGGTAGGACCGGAGAGCCGTCATTTTGCCGCAGACCGTTCCAGAATTGACAAGATTTTTGTATTAAAAGAATACCGGGAAGGTGCAGATCCGGCATATCCGGAACTGCAGGCGGATACTTACCAGGATGTATTTGAGGCTCTGAAGATTACCGGAAAGAAACTGCGTATCGGCGTGGCAAGCTATCTGGACACTTCCGTTATTATAATGGAAGGAATTAAATCAGCATTTCCCGAGGCGGAGATTGTGCGGGCAGATCATATCATGGTGGAGCTGCGTTCTATCAAGTCCATAAATGAGATAAACTGTCTGCGGGAAGGCTATCGGATCGCAGAACTGGCAACGCAGCAGGTAATTAAGGAAATCAAGCCCGGTATGACCGAATTGCAGATGGTGGGAGTAGCGCAGCGGGTCGTATATGAACATGGAGCGGAGTACGAGGGGCTGCCCATGTATGTATTCTCAGAAGCATCTACCCGGCATGCAATTTCACGTTCCTCTTACCGTCAGTTTGAAAAAGGTGATATCGTACAGCTGAATTTATCGGCAAAGATTGACGGATATTCTGCTGCAATCGGTTACCCCATTGTCCTTGGGAAATTAGAAGGCCGCAGAAAAGAAGTGGTGATGTTTGGATTGGAAGCCCATAGATGGACCATTCAGCAGGTAAAAGCAGGCGTGACAGCCTCCGATATTGCCAAGAATTTTTATCAGTATTATGCAGATAACGGTTATAAAGATAACTTTGTATATGGTCCCCTGCATGGTACCGGGATGATAGAGGTAGAGGCGCCGTGGGTAGAGACCATATCAGACTACGCATTGCAGCCGAATATGACCTTCCAGGCGGATACCTTTATCTCCACAGATACTTTCGGGGTGCGCTGGGAAAAAGGCATTGCCGTTACGGAAAATGGCTGTGATATTCTGTCACCGGAGATTGGAAAGCTGTATGAACTAGTACAGTAACCAGTTGAGAATCATATAACTCCCGGCAAATAACCAAATGTTTCACAGGCAGGCAATATCAATCGCCGGAGGCGATATAGAAGGAGTGATAATACTATGCAAATGGTTGATTTAATGTTTCAGGAACTTCAGGATGCAAAAGAAAGAAAGGTGCCGTTTATCATCCCAATCGGTACCATCGAGTACCATGGTTTACATGCCAGTAACGGTACCGATACGATGGTAATCAATGGAGTGATGCGGGAACTGGAAAAGAAGAAAGAGATTGTGGTATGCCCGCCAATCTGGTATGGGGTGGCAAGCTGGGCAGTAGCCGGTCCCGAAAGCGGAACGATTCATGTAGACGTGGATGTCTATGAGAACTACATTTATTGTATTTTAAAATCGATGATCTGGGGCGGCGTTAAAAATATTTATTGTGTGGCACACCATCAGACGGAAGAAGCAGGGCTGATGCCTATGACTCTGGCATGCCATAAAGCCGCGAAAAAAGTCATTATGGAATATATGGAGGAGACCAGGGGAAAAGGCTGGTGGGGAAGCAATGACTATGCCGGTTATTATGAAGCTCTTGGTTCCGGGGATGATCCATTTTCCTATATTAAAGTCATTCCTCTTCTGAGTGCCGAGGCGCAGAAGAAGTGCGGAGGATTTGATCATGCCGGCAAATATGAATCCAGTCTGATGTACGCCTTATATCCGGATCACGTGGATCTGGAAAAGACCAAAGAAAATACGGAGTGGTTCGCACTGAATTCCGTGGAAACCAGTAAGGAACTGGGGGATCATATGGTGCGGTGTGCGCTGGAAACGCTGGAGGAAATAATCAGATAAAAAAACATGCTCTGGGAGGAATGTATGACAGAAAGAGAAAAAGCGGCAGCAGGTATTTTATACGATGCTCAGTATGATGAAGAAGTAACCGCCAACCGGGTAAAATGCCAGAACCTCTGTTATGAATATAATCAGATTCCCCATGGGGATATTCAGGCAAGGGAAGCATTGATTCCGAAAATTGTAAAGAAAATCGGGAAAGACTTTGTAATCGAACAGCCTTTCCGGTGTGATATGGGCTTCAATGTCGAGATCGGGGATCATTTCCTGGCAAATTATAATCTTATCATACTGGACGGTGCCAAAGTGGAAATCGGAGACCATGTAATGATTGCGCCTAATTGCGGCATTTATGCTGCAGGTCACCCTTTTGATGCACAGCTGCGGGCAAGCGGGCTGGAGTATGCCTGGCCTGTAAAAATAGAAGATCATGTGTGGATAGGCGGGCATGTGTGCATTATGGGAGGGGTTACGATCGGGGAAGGAAGTGTAATCGCTGCAGGAAGTGTTGTAACAAAAGATATCCCGGCGCATGTGCTGGCGGGAGGAAATCCCTGCCGGGTGATTCGGGAAATAACACCTGCAGACGATGACAAGTACAGAGGCTGACGGAAGTCGTTTGCTGCTTCATAGTACTTAAAGTCTGGTGCAAAGTTGGGGCAGGTAAAGTTGGAACAGGGTTCGTGAATATGGAAATGCCGTCTGGATAATGAGTTCCGGGCGGCATTTTTTGACAATATAATACCAATTTTTACCATTATTGATAAGGTTTATCAATAAAAACAGAAAGTGTTGACTTCAACTTAAAGACTGGTAAAATAACAAATAAAAAGGATAAGAGCCTGTTAAAATGACTGCGTCAAACCGGAACTGCTTCCTGATGCAGGTTATTTTAAACATGCTTCAAAATGGTGAGCAGAATGAAACAACACAAGTTTTGGGCAGGAGCTATGGTTTTCTGTTTGATCATGGTTTTTTACACAGGTCATAAGCACAAATAAAATTTAGGAGATGATGTGAAATGGATGTAAACTGGAAAAAAATTGCAACATTTGCAGGCGGTGTACTTTTTGGGACAGCCGGAGTTAAGGTATTGGCAAGTAAAGATGCCAGAAAAGTCTATACAAATTGTACGGCGGCAGTTCTGAGAGCCAAAGACTGCGTCATGAAAACTACCACAAAGGTACAGGAAAATGCAGAAGATATTCTGGCAGAGGCAAAGGAAATCAATCGTGTTCGTGATGAAGAGGCAGACTGTTGTGAATGCGAAGATAATGGTCCCAGTGAGGAAAGTTCAAAAAATCAGGAATGTGAATAAGCGAAAGCCTGCGGTGAAATATTTCGCAGGCTTTTGTTATAGGCAAACTGGAACGCACGCTGTCAGAAAGCAATTTACAAACACGCTCCAGAAATATACAGGAAATGAGGAATAAATAATGAATTTTGTGATCAAACATGAAATTACCGGCAGGATGCGTATTCATATAAAGCAGAATACCATGACGCTGCGGAAAGCAGACCTGTTGCTGTACTACCTCTCATCCCTGCCTCAGGTAAAGGAAGCAAAGGTATATAACCGCACGGCAGATGCAGTGATCTGCTATGAGGGGAAGCGCGGGGATCTGATAAAAGCCGTGGGCGTTTTCCAGTATGACAGGGAAGAGGTGCAGGCATTGGTTCCGGAACATACCGGACGGGCACTGAACCAGAAATACCAGGAAAAGCTGATTAATAAAGTGGCGATTCGGGCAGTAACCCAGATTTTTCTCCCGGCGCCGTTAAAAGTCATCTATACTGCGGTTATGTCTGTGAAATATATCATAAAAGGTGTGAAATGCCTCTGGAGAAGAAAACTGAAAGTGGAAGTTCTGGATGCGGCAGCCATAGCAGTATCGGTGTTAAGGAGAGACTTTGGTACAGCCGGTTCCGTAATGTTCCTGCTGGGGATTGGCGAAATTCTGGAAGAATGGACAAGAAAGAAATCCCTTGATGATCTCGCCAGAAGTATGTCGCTGAATATTGAAAAGGTCTGGTTAAAACAGGGGGAAACAGAAGTGCTGGTACCCATTTCCCAGATCCGGGAAGGGGATCTGGTGACTGTCCACATGGGGAATCTGATCCCTCTGGACGGTACGGTTGCATCCGGAGAATCCATGGTCAATCAGGCATCCCTGACCGGAGAGTCCATGCCTGTGAAAAAAGAAAGTGGATCAACCGTCTACGCGGGCACAGTTGTGGAAGAAGGAGAAATCACAATCCAGGTCAGACAGGCAGCAGGGGCTACCAGATATGAGAAGATCGTGACTATGATTGAAGAGTCCGAGAAACTGAAATCTTCCGTGGAAGGGAAAGCATCCAATCTGGCAAATGTTCTGGTTCCATACAGTCTGGGCGGAACACTGCTCACTTATCTGCTTACCCGGAACGTCCAGAAGGCACTGTCCATTCTGATGGTGGATTTTTCCTGTGCCTTAAAGCTGGCAATGCCCGTATCGGTACTGTCTGCCATGAGAGAAGCAGGCAATCACCATATAACGGTAAAGGGCGGGAAATACCTGGAAGCAGCGGCTGAGGCAGATACCATTGTTTTTGATAAAACAGGAACTTTGACAAAGGCGAAACCGGTAGTTGCGGATATTATTACATTTAGCGGACGGGATCAGAATGAGATGCTGCGAATTGCGGCATGTCTGGAAGAGCATTTTCCACATTCCATGGCAAATGCCGTGATACAGGAAGCCAGGAAAAGGAATCTGACCCATGAAGAAATGCACACAAAAGTGGAATATATTGTGGCGCATGGGATCGCTTCTTATATTAACGGAGAAAAGGTTCTGATCGGCAGCAGTCATTTTGTCTTTGAAGATGAAAAAAGCTTGATACCTCCAGAGGAAATGGACAAATTTGAAGGCAGGCCGGATCAATATTCACACTTGTATCTGGCAATTGCTGGACAGCTGGCGGCAATTATCTGTATCGCAGATCCACTTCGGGAGGAAGCAAAAGAGGTTGTTTCTGCTTTGCGAAACTGCGGATTTAAAAGAATTGTAATGATGACCGGAGACAGTGACCGGACGGCAAATGCCATTGCCAGGTCGGTTGGAATCGAAGAATATTATTCTGAGGTACTGCCGGAGGATAAAGCAGATTTTATACAGAAGGTGAAAGCCAATGGACATAAAGTGGTAATGATTGGAGATGGAATCAACGATTCCCCGGCTCTTTCTGCAGCAGATGTGGGAATTGCGGTCAGTGAAGGGGCTGCGCTTGCAAGAGAGATCGCAGATATTACTATTTCCGCAGATGACCTGACAGAATTGGTGACACTTAAAAGGATCAGCATGGGTTTAATGAAAAGAATCAATTGGAATTACCGGAGTGTAATCGGTTTTAATCTGGGGTTAATTGTACTGGGTGTTACCGGAGTTTTGGCTCCCGCCACGTCAGCACTACTGCACAATACTTCTACGCTGGTGATCAGCTTAAAAAGTATGACAAATGTGCTGTGACGCACAGCTGTCTGAAAGCAAATTTTATACAGGCTCTAAAAAAGAATTCTTACAGGTTTCATCTTGTAAGGGTTCTTTTTTGATTGCAATTAATTGGTGATATGGTTATGATGAAGTGACATACTGCATCTATCTAAAAAGTGCCTTTTAACAACAAACCTAAAAAATCTTGTAACGAACAACTCATTGGTGAGTCATATCAGTGAAGAGGGAGGTGAAAGCGTGATTCATATAGAGACAATTTATCATCTTTATTTCCGGGATGTGTACCGGTATCTGCTGAGTCTGTGCCATGATGAGGCAATCGCGGAAGAAATTACCCAGGAGACTTTTTTCAAAGCCATGCAGAATATTCACCGTTTTAAAGGAGAGTGCAAGATTCAGGTCTGGCTCTGTCAGATTGGGAAGAATACCTACTTTTCCCATCAAAAGAAGCAGAGCCGGTATGTGGACGGGGATATTTCCTTATTGGAGAGCCAGGAAGAATTTGAGTCTGTATTGGCGGAAAAGGAACAGGCAATGGAGGTACATAAGGTGCTTCATATTCTGGATGAGCCTTATAAAGAAGTTTTTACGCTGCGGGTATTCGGAGAGTTGTCTTTTGCACAGATTGCAGAATTATTTCAAAAAACAGAGAGCTGGGCACGTGTCACATTTCACCGTGCCAGACTGAAAATAATCCAACAGGTAAAGGAGGAAAAATAAATGCCAAAATTATCATGTGATGTTATCAATGACCTGCTCCCGTTATATTATGACGGGGTATGTACGCAGGAAAGCCGAAAACTGGTAGAGGAGCATTTAGAAGAATGTCCATCGTGCAGGGCAATGTTAAAAGCATTAGAGTCAGACTATCCGGGAGCAGAGGAAGCGGCTCTTGAAAATGATAAAGAGGGCGCCCTGATCCAGAATATATCACATACCTGGAAGCAGACCGTAATGAAAGCATTTATAAAGGGAGTGCTGATTGCAGCAGCAGTATTCTTCGTTGGGTGCCTTGGTTATTACGGATTGTTTCGATATCCCCTGGTCATAATGGAGAATGATGAGCTTACCGTAACCGGGTACGATACCGAGGATGGGAGCATCGGTGTTGAAATCAGACAGACAGGGAACTATTACGCCTCGAATGCCATTTATAAAGAGGATGGCAGCGGCAATCTCTATATTCTTATTAAGCGGCCGGTATTTGGGTCCAAAAGGGAAGCGGGAGAAGAGCCGGGCAGGTATAGGCTGGGATTTGATATAAATAAATACCAGAAGATCTATGTGGGAGAATCGCAGCAGGATCGTGAACTGGTTTGGGAAAAAGGGATGGAGCTGCCAGAAGCACCGTCTGATTTTTGGAAAAACTGAATATGTTATTAAAATAGTCGGAGTGGCAGGCATAGGCTTGCTGTTCCGATTTTTTTGTTTGGGTTTCGCTGAGGAAGGACGCTTTGTATATAGAGGTTGTGTACGAAAAGAGAAGGGGGCGGACCAGGAGAGGTGCTTGGAAGGCTTAACGCAGAACTGGCATTTTCTAACCTTCCCGCAGCGCTTTTTGGCGGCACGCGGGCATTCACCGAGAAATCCTGATGCATTTCTCGGTTCAGTGCCCGCTTAGTATCCGATGGGAGCCAGTCGAATACTATCCGCCAAAAAACACTCCGGCAAGGTAAGTAAATGCACAGATCTGCTATACGCCTTCCAAACACCTCTCCTGGTCCGCCCCCTTCTCTTTTCGGGATAGCATTCGTTGATACAAAGCTGGCTTTCTCAGCATGGAGGGACCCTGGGGGTTGTGGCATGCCGGACGCTATTGGCGTAAAGCAACTGGTGTAAAGTCACTGATCTTGAGAACGGGATTTGTTTTTTATTTTGTGATCAGAAAAAGAGTAAACATTCATCTCCTTTTACGCATAAACAGCCGAAACATACTGTGCGGTATCCAATAAAAAACAGCCAGCCACAGCCAACTTTTCGTACACTACCTACTGATACAAAGCGTATTTAATCAGCCACCCCCAATATTAAGCACAATAGCACGCAACATCTAAAGTGTCCGCTCTATGATTTCCTGTGTACAAAATGCTGAAAAATAACCCGTTTTTTACCAAATCAGAGATAAAATAAACAAATGTTTTTGAAAAAAGCCAACGTTTATCACAGAAAATGGGTTTGTTCATAATTCACAAATATAAAATTTGGAAAAATACAATATCGCAATTAAATAGATTGGATTTATTGACAAAAACAAATATAAATGGTAATATGAAAAAAAACAAACAAATAAGTTGCGATAAGTATAAAAACGCAATATTTAAGGAGGTATGTATGAATTCTTATGAAAGAGCAGTAACAGTCCTGAATGGAGGAATACCTGACAGAGTGCCGACTTTTGAGCTGATGATAGACCCGAAAGTAATCAGGGGCATTATTGGCACCGATGATTACATGCAGCTGTGTGAGGAACTGGATATTGACATTGTGATTTCCCAGACACCATCCAGATTGTACCGGGAAGAAGTGGTGGATGCTGAAAAAAAGATCGTAAGGAATGAGTGGGGAATGCTGAGACAGTATAACAGTGAGCTGGTTTCCCTTCCGCTGCACGGACCGATTGAGACGCTGGAGGATGCCCTTCATTATAAGGCACCTGATCCAAATGAAGATTTCCGCTTTGATTACCTGAGAGAGCTGGTAAGAAGGTTTAAGGGTAAGCGGCTGATCGGGTTTCATCTCCATGACGGATTTAACTACAGTTATTATCTGAGCAGCATGGAAGACATGATGTGCAATTTGTTTGAGGAACCGGAACTCATACATAAGCTGGTGGAGATATCCATTGAGCATAATTTGAAGCTTGCCGAAAAGGCAATTGATCTGGGAGCGGATTTTATTTTAACGGGAGATGATTACGGGACAAAAACGAGTCTGCTGCTATCCAAAGATCATTTCAACGAATTCTTTTTGCCGGGGCTTAAGAAGATCTGTGACCTGACCCTGGATAAAGGAGCTTTTATGCTCAAACATTGCTGCGGAAACATCAATTCACTGATTGGGGATTTTACAGATTTTGGAATCAAAGGGCTTCACCCGCTGGATGAAAATTCGGGTATCAGCCAGGTTGAGGTTAAAAAGAAATATCCGGGATTAACGGTGATGGGCGGGATTGACTGCGATGAACCGCTGACCAATTATACACCGGAGAAAATGGAAGATTATGTGAAGGAAATACTGAAGACACATGCGCCTGGGGGAAGATACGTATGTGCCAGCAGCAACAGCGTACACTCATCTGCAAAGCCTGAGAATTTTGTAGCAATGCAGAGAGCCGTACATAAGTATGGCCGTTATTTGCCAAACGGCGAATTAGATTTGTGATAAATGAAAAAACAGGAGGTAGAAGGTATGAGAGGTTACAAAAAGGTATTGGGAGTTTTACTGGCGGGGGCAATGGTAATTTCTATGGCTGGATGTTCCGGCGGAAGTACGGAACCGGCTAAATCATCTGACACAAGTGCGGAAACAGAGAAAGCCGGGAAGACCACACCGGAGGAGACAGCCGCGGCAGCGGAGTCGGCAGCTGCTTCAGAAGCGGCTAAGAAAGAGGGACAATCATTTAAAATAGGTGTTGAAATGAAGACCCTGGACGGTGCATTTTTCACGGCAATGGTGGACTGTTTTACCGAGAAATGCAAGGAAAGAGGCTGGGAAGTGACGGTACTAAATGCAGATTCCGATACGATGAAGGAATCTGAAAATATGGATACCTTTATAACACAGGGGTATGATCTCATCTTTATTGATCCCTATGAAACAGAAGGCTGTGTAGAAGCGATCAATCGTGCACAGGCAGCAGGCATTCCCGTGATCTGTGTAGACAACAGCTGCGCAGATACAGCAAATGTAGTATCCATTGTGTATCCTGACAATATTCAGAATGGATGGGAAGTGGGAAAATGGGTTGCTGAGAACTGTTTTGAAAAAGAGGAAACCATTAATTCGGTGTGTATTGGCGGACAAAAAGGCCTGGAAGCAGCCAGAGAGCGGCGAATGGGTGTGATTGCAGGAATCATCGGCGGGCGTCTGGGATGTTCCCAGGAAGAAGCGATTGAAAAAGCAACTGCTATGGAGCAGGAAGTCATCGACAAAGGCTCAGCCAAAAATGAAGAAGCCAATTTTAATGTTAACGGAATCGGATGGGGCAATTACACCGCAAACGGCGGACTGGAAGCAGCGGAAGACTTGGTGATCGCCAATAAAGATATGAACTTTATGTTTGCGGAAAATGATGCAATGTTATTGGGTGCAATGACAGCAATAGAAAATGCAGGGCTGACTGACCAGGTAATTCTGGCTGGTGCAGCAGATGGACAGAAAGAAGCATTGAAACTGATCAAGGACGGTTCTATGTATAAGGCTACCGGAAATAATATGCCGGCAAATACGGTAGATGCGGCGATGAATATCGCAGTTCAGATACTGGAGGAAAATGCGGATCCGGGCAGTTTTGACCGGGTGACATTGACCAACCCGGCATGTATTAATCCGGGAAATGTGGATGAATACTATGATCCTGATGCGCTGTTCTAAGATGGCAGCATAATTGCGGATAAGAATGGAGTTCATGCAGACATGGACTCCTCCTTATAAATCAGGAGGTTGGATATGGATAAGAATATGGTTGAAATGAAGGATATTGAAAAGAGCTTTGCCGGAGTAAAGGCGCTGGATCATGCCGGACTGAGGGTAAAGGAAGGGGAGATACACGCACTTATCGGTGAAAACGGAGCAGGCAAATCTACTCTGATGAAGATTCTCTCAGGTGCTTTACACAAAGACGGGGGAACGGTGCGTATCCTGGGGGAAGAAGTGAATATCCAGACGCCAAAAGATGCAAAACGGCTTGGAGTAGCTACGATTTACCAGGAATTTATGCTGGCACCAGATTTAACAGTTGCAGAAAATATTTTTATAGACCGGTTTGCATCAGGAGAGAAACTGGTGCACTGGAAGAAGCTCAATGAAGATGCCAGGCATCTGTTGTGCGAACTGGGATTTGAGGATATCAGCCCATCCACCCGGGTAGGGACCTTAAGCGTTGCCTGCCAGCAGGTAGTGGAAATCTGTAAATGCCTTTCCAGAAATGTAAAAATTCTGATTTTAGATGAACCGACGGCTGTTTTAACATTTAAGGAGATAGGTAAACTGTTTGCCCTTCTACGGAAATTGAAAAGCGAGGGTGTCAGCATCATTTATATTTCCCACCGCCTGGAAGAAATATTTGAATTATGCGATGAGATTACGGTTATGAAGGATGGTACTTATGTAGAAACGGTAAAAACAGATTCGATCGATAAAGACCAGCTGATTTCCATGATGGTGGGGCGTGATATTAAGGATATTTTTCCCAGGCGGGATGCCGTAATAGGGGAAACTGTGCTGGAAGTAAAGGATCTGTGCGGAAGCAGTATGGTGCAGAATATAAGCTTTTCAGTGCGAAGGGGAGAAGTTCTGGGATTCTACGGACTGGTGGGGGCAGGCAGGACGGAGACTATGCGGGCAGTGTTCGGAGCAGATGACTGGATGAGCGGTGAAATACTGCTGGACGGAAAGCCTGTACATTTTAAAAGCCCGCGGATGGCTGTAAAATCCGGTGTGGGAATGGTGCCGGAAGACCGGAAAAGGCAGGGTGTGATTCTGGAACAGAGCATCCGTGTTAATACCACCATAACTTCTATGGAAAAAGTGAAAAATAAATGGAAGATCTTTGACCGGAAAAAAGAGAGAGGCTTTGTAAAAAGGGTTCTGAGCAGTATCAATACAAAATACGGTTCCATGGAACATCCCGTTTCCAGTCTCAGCGGGGGCAACCAGCAGAAGGTAGTGCTGGGAAAATGGCTTGCTGCCGACAGCAGGGTAATTATCTTTGATGAACCTACCAGAGGTGTGGATGTAGGGGCAAAAACGGAGATATACCAATGCATGAACCAACTGGCAAAAGAGGGAATTGCAATTCTTATGATTTCTTCTGAAATGCCGGAATTACTGGGCATGAGTGACCGCATTATCACAATGCGCCAGGGGAAGATAAGCGGTGAGCTGTCCAAAGAGGACTTCGGAGAAAACAATCTAATCAAACTGGCTATGGGAGGTACAAATTAAATGGATGCACTGAAAAAAAGGAAAGGTATCAAGAATTTTGTGGTTGCCAACAATACATATCTGATTCTGATATTACTTTTAATTATATGCAGCTTTGCCTCTGAGAATTTCCTCACCCTGGGCAATATTGTGAATATATGCCAGCAGTATGCGGGAACCACCATTATTTCCATCGGTATGCTGTTCGTGATTTTAACCGGAGGAATTGATCTGTCTGTGGGCTCGGTAATGGCGATTGGAAGTGTAATTTCTGCATATGGCATGGTGAATATGAAGATTGGAATTCTTCCGTCGGTATTGCTGTCTATGGTGATTGGCATTGTTCTGGGCATGATCACCGGATTTTTTGTGGCAAAGACTAAAATTGCTGCATTTGTGGCAACGCTGGCAATGATGACGATTGGAAAAGGAATCGCCTACATGGTCTCAAGGGGAGCACCCATTACCACAGAGACCGGAACAATCAGTAAACTGGGAACAGCGAAACTGCTGCCTTTTCTCACCTGGCTTACCATCATAGCCGTCATTGTGGTTCTGATTGCATGGTTTGTACTAAATTATACTTCCTATGGACGTGCTGTTGTTGCCATAGGAAGCAATGAAGAAGCAGTTCACCTTGCCGGGATAAATGTCATTCCTTATATGATCTCAGTTTATGCGATCTCAGGGTTTTGCTCCGCAGTAGGAGGAGTGATTGCAACATCCCGTACAGGGATCGGATCACCGGCAGTGGGAAGCGGCATAGAACTGGACTGTATAGCAGCCTGTGTCATCGGAGGCGCCAGCCTTACCGGAGGGGTGGGAACGCCTATAAAAACCGTAGTGGGTGTTCTGATTCTTGCCCTGATCGGAAATATTATGAATCTGATGGCAATCCCGTCCTATCCCCAGGATATCATCAAAGGAATTATTATCATACTTGCGGTATTGTTACAGCAGGCAACCAGTACAGCATTGCACAATTAACAGGGATATAGTACCTGCTGACAAATAAAATGAAGAATAAGAAAGGATTGGTAACAAGAGATGGATAAAACAATGAAGGCTTTGCGGATGTATGCACCCTATGATTTTCGGATTGATGAAATACCGGTACCGGAGATAGGACCGGAAGAAATACTGATTAAAGTGGAAGGGTGCGGAATCTGTGCGGGGGATATCAAAACCCTGCATGGCGGCATCCGGGTATGGGGAACTTCTCCGGAGACCTGTAACATTGAAGCACCGGTGACCGGGGGGCACGAATTTGTGGGAAGAGTTGCAGCTTTTGGGAAAAAAGTCAAAGGTGTGAAAATAGGCGACCGCATGGTGTCCGAGCAGATTGTACCCTGTAATGAGTGCAGGTACTGTAAAGAAGGTCTCTATTCCATGTGCCAGCGGCACTATATCTACGGATTCCGCCAGGAAACGGCAGGGGGAATGGCGGAATACATGAAGTTTCACAAGAACGGGATCAATCATATTATTCCGGAAGAAATGTCGGTAGAGCAGGCAGTATTAATTGAACCACTGGCATGTGCCATGCATGCAGTGGAGAGAGGTAATATCGGTCATGCCGATGTGGTGGTGATCAGCGGACTGGGCGCAATCGGACTGGGGATGGTAAGCGTTGCAAGGAAATTACAGCCGAAACTGATTATCGGACTGGACCTGAGACAGAAACGGCTGGATAAGGCGCTGGAGTTCGGTGCAGACCTGGTCTTCAATCCAGTGGAAGAAGATGTCATAAGTAAAATTATGGAACTGACGGACGGATATGGCTGTGATGTTTATATTGAGGCGTCCGGAAGCGAAAAAAGTGTACAGCAGGGATTGCAGGCAGTCAGATTCAGAGGCAGATATGTACAGTTCGGCGTATTTCCCGATGAAATCAAGGCAGACTGGAATCATATCGGAGACGGCAAAGAGATCACAATCTATGGCTCACATCTGGGACCATACTGCTATGTACCTGTGATCAAAGGGATTCTGGATGGAAGCATTCCCACACAGGGGCTGATTTCCCACAAATATAAACTGGATGACTGGAAAGAGGCATTTGAAACAGCGGAAAAGGATCCCAATGCCTATAAAGTAATGCTGGAGCCGTAATTTAGCCCGGCAGTCTATTAAAATATCGATTAAGGAGGCAGATGTGTTAGTAAATTTAAAAGAAGTTTTAGAAATTGCAGAAGAGCACCGGTATGCGGCAGGAGCCTTCAATACCCCCAATCTGGAAAGCGTAATGGCGGTGATTCAGGCAGCTGAGAATCTGGGGATACCGGTTGTGATACAGCATGCAGAGGTGCATGAAAAAGTCATTCCAATATCGGTAATCGGACCGATTATGGTAGACTTTGCATGGAAGGCTGCGGTGCCTGTCTGTGTCCAGCTGGATCATGGAGAGAGCTTTGCATATATAGAGAAAGCGCTTGAGATCGGGTTTACCGGAATCATGTATGACGGTTCTTCTTATTCATTTGAAGAAAATGTGAAAAATACCAGGCATGTGGTGGAAATGGCACGGGCAAAAGGAGCTTCGGTGGAAGGCGAGCTGGGAGACATGGGGAAGCGCAACACGGTATACGCAGATGCGAAAAACAACAATGAGCTTGGAAAAGTATATACCAATCCAGAAGAGGCAAAAAGCTTTGTGGAGCTCACCGGCGTATCGGCGCTTGCTTGCTCCTTTGGTACTACTCATGGATTTTATCTGTCGGAACCGGACCTCAGAACGGATATTATCCGGGAGGTACATGAGAAAGCTAAGATTCCCGTTGTAATGCATGGCGGTTCGGGAGTAAGTGAAAAAGACTTTTATGCTTCCATCCGGGCGGGAGTAAGAAAAGTAAATTACTATACTTATATGGCAAAAGCGGGAGCGGATTATATTGAAGAAAAGCTGGGAGCAGTAACCACACCCATTTATTTTCATGAAATATCCAACTGGGGTATGGAAGGAACGAGGATAGATGTAGAACGTGCAATGAAAGTATTTGCAAGGCTGGAAGAAATGAAGGAGTGAGGTCATGGCAGTTATGAGATACCTTTTGGGGCTGGATATCGGTACGAGCGGTTGTAAAGCAACGGTTTTTAATGAGCTGGGAGAATTTTGCTGCAGTTCCTATCGGGAGTATCCGACGGAAAATTACGATGGACGGATAGATGCCGGATTAGTTTGGGAAAAGGTAAAAGAGGTAATGGCAGAGTGTGCTGCGTGTTATTCCGAAATAGACGCAGTCTGTACGACTTCTTTTGGAGAGACGGTAGTTGCAGTGGACAGGAATGGGAAGGTGCTGGCACCGGCAATTCTGTATACCGATGACAATGCGGCGCAGGAACTGTCAGAAATAGAATCCCTGGTGGGGAAAAAAAGGATCGCAGAAATTACCGGTCTGATTGCCCATCCCATGTATACTATCAGCCGCCTCTGCCGGATGAAACGGTATCAGCCTGAAGTGTATGAAAATACATACAAATTCTTATTTATGGCAAGTTTTATAGAGCTGTGCATGGGTGCCGGATTTATCGCAGAGGACACGCTGGCATCCAGAAGCATGGCATATGATATCAGAAAAGGGGAATGGTGGGCAGAGATCCTGGATAAAACGGGTATCTCAATGGATAAGATGCCAAAGGTGGTAAAAGCCGGAGATGTGATTGGGAAAATGCCGGATACGATCTGCCGGGAATTAAATCTGAAGAACCAACCCCTTATCATTGCGGGAGGGCATGACCAGCCCTGCGTGGCACTGGGTATGGGGGCCATAGCGGGAGGTGATGGGGCTTACGGCATGGGAACGGTGGAATGTTTTACCCTGGTTATGGATGATTACCGCCAAACCGAAAAAATGGAGGAATGCCACCTGGTCTGCGCCCCTCATGTGGTGCCCGGAAAGTATTTGACCTACGGGGTTCTTCTGACAGGCGGTGTGGTACTTAAGGACTTGAGAAGCAAGCTGTATCAAAAAGAAATGTGGGATTATAACGTCACCGGCAGGGATGTCTATGACATTATGATGGAGGAAATGCCAGATGAATCCTCAGGGCTTCTCTATTTACCCCATTTGGCTGGAAGCGGTACCCCCTATATGGATACCCATGACAGAGGAGGCATCTATGGGATGACTTTAAAGACCACCCGGGGTGAGCTTGTCCGGGCTGCACTGGAGGGAATTGCCTTTGACATCCGGTTGAATCTTGAAAATATGGCAGCCTGCGCACTTCCGGTCCGTCAGATTATGGCTGGCGGGGGCGGTGTGAAATCGGACAGGGGATTGCAGGTCCGTGCCGATATTTTACAGCGGGAAATTCATGCGGCGCGGGATATTCAGGCGGGGACGAGAGGGGCCTTCTATATTGCAGCCAAAGCAATTGGAATCATAGAGAATTATGATGTGAGTGCATCCTGGTTTGAAAAACGTGACATAGAACCGGATTGTAAGAAAGCAGAAAGTATGGAAAGACAATATCACAGATATCTGAAATTCCACCGGATAGTCAGAGATCTTGAAGTATAGTGCCTGTATGGGAGGGAATAAGATGAAATCTTTAGCGGTTACAGAGGAACACAAATTAAAAATAGTAGAGTTGCCCATTCCTGAGATCGGGGAGGACTGGGTATTGACACAGACCATAGCCAGCGGCATATGTAATGGGACAGATACTAAGATTTTACATGGGGACTTTAAAGGGATCGATGAATATCCCTGTCTGCTGGGGCATGAGGCAGTGGGCAGAGTAATCAAAACGGGCAGCCGGGTGAAGCGGTTTAAAGTGGGGGATCATGTATTGGTGCCATTTCTGAACCTGGATGAAAAGAATCAGTACAATGGCTATTATTCCTTCTGGGGAGGTTATTCCCAGTATACGGCAGCCCGGGATTATCAGGCGATGGAAGAAGCGGGAATCCGGGAGGGGCATCCTGAATTCTGGGATGCACATTATACACAGCAGGTTCTGCCAAAGGATATTGACCCGGTGGATGGCGTAATGGTGATTACTTTCTGTGAAGTATTGGCTGCAATACGGAATTTTGGCTTCCGCAAGGGAAGCAGTGTGACCGTATTCGGCGCAGGTCCGGTAGGCCTTACTTTTATAAAACTGATGAAACTCTCCGGAGTAGGAACCGTAATAGCTGTGGATATCAAGGATGATAAGAAGACGGAAGCATTGCAGGCTGGGGCGGACTATTTTATATCTACGGGAAATGAACAAAACGGAGACTCCTGCAGTTCAATTTGGCGGCTGCCCCAGGGATCAGATATTCCGGTGCCGGCGACAGACTGTGTAATTTCCAACAGCCAGGGGGATCTGACCTGGGAAGTACGGGGAATTTTACCCGAAGGCTGTGATTATGTGCTGGACGCCGTGGGGATCAATCAGATAATCAATCAGGCGATGCCCCTTCTGAAAGAAAACGGACAGATCTGCGTGTATGGGATTTCACCAAAAATGAACATGGATTTATCCTGGGAGGCAGCGCCCTATAACTGGAGCCTGAAATTCCTGCACATGCCGGTAAAAGAGCAGCAGGCGGCTGCCCTGGAACAGATTATTGTATGGATTCGGGAAGGTGAAATCCGGTTAGGGGATTACATTTCCCACCGGATACCTTTTGATAAAATTCTGGATGCTTTTCAGATGGTGGAGGACAAAGTATCCACAAAGAAAATAGTCATTACCTATTGACTTTGGAAATCAGAACGAACGTGGAATTGGAAGTTGAAAGTATATTTGTTTTCCAGTATAATAATACCAGAGATCATACAAAAGGTGGCTATGGAACCCGCATTCGGGGCAAATATGCCGCAAAGTGGGGCGCACAGATGGCGGGAATGAATTTACAAACAGACTTGGAGCGTGCTTTAAAGGGAGGAGTTAAACGAACATGAAAAACAGAGGAAAAGCCGTATCGCTGGCGAATCGAAGAGAGCAGATAGCAAAAATACTTCTGGTGGAAGGAAAATCCAAAGTGGGTGATCTGGCACGCCGTTTTGAGGTCAGCACCGAAACCATCAGAAAAGACCTGATGGCACTGGATGCAAGCGGAATCATTAAAAAGAATAACGGTTCTGCGGAAGTATTAAATGAATCCAGCGCCAGCAATTATACGGAAAAATCAAAAAAGGCAATCAATGAAAAGGTGGCAATAGCCCAGTGTGCCGTAAAATTAATCCCGGATAAAAGTGTGGTGTTCCTGGATACCGGCAGCACAGTATACCAATTGGCGAGACAGCTGATTCTGAGAAAAGATATTACCGTTGTGACAAACTTTACGCCTATAGCGGAGCTGATGAATGCCCATGGCATTAAAGTGATAATGATTGGCGGGGAATTAAATAAAACCAGCGGCGCTGCCACAGGACCCATTGCCTCTTACTGGCTGAGCAGGCTCAGTGCGGACATTGCTTTTGTAGGTGCCAGCGGGTTACAGGGGGAAAACGGACCTTATGTGGAGAATTTCCCGGAAGCAGAGATCAAGCATCAGATGATCAGGAATGCAGAGCAGGCATATGTGATTACGGACAGCAGCAAGGTACGGGTAAAAGCCCTGGTGAAATACGCTGAGTGGAGAGAACTGGACGGACTTATTGTAGACGATGGTTTGGATGAAAAAACGAAGGAATGGCTGGGAGCCCAGGTAGATGTCATTGAGGCACCTGTAGAAGGAGAGAGATGGTATGATTTACACAGTGACCTTTAATCCCGCATTGGATTATATAATGCATATCCAGAATATGAATGCAGGAGAAATCAACAGGAGCAGCTCTGAATACCTGTTTTGCGGTGGAAAGGGAATTAATGTCTCCATTGTGCTCCGGCACCTGGGAAAAGAAAGTGTGGCGATGGGATTCCAGGCGGGTTTTACCGGAAAGGAAATCGTCAGACAGTTGGAAAGCCAGGGAATACATACAGAATTTGTGACTTTGTCCCAGGGCAATTCCAGAATTAATGTGAAAGTAAAAGGAGAAAAAGAAACGGATCTTAACAGTAACGGACCGGATATTACAGAGGATGAATTCCGTGAACTGCTGAATAAAATCTCCGTTTTGAACGGGAATGATACGCTCGTTCTCGCAGGGAGTATTCCCTCCTGCCTGTCTTCCGACGCTTATCAGAAAATTATGGAACAGCTGGCGGACAGGGAGGTAAAAGTTGTGGTAGACGCGGAGCGGGAACTGCTGGTTAAAACACTGCCGTACCATCCGTTTTTGATCAAGCCGAACCATCATGAGTTAGGCGGCGTGTTCGGTATTTCCTGTACAAATGAGGCAGAAATCATCCGCTGTATCAGAGAAATCCAGAAGATGGGTGCCAGAAATGTTCTGGTTTCCAGGGCGGGAGAAGGTGCCATATTTGGTGATGAGGATGGCAGCGTATATAGGGTACAGGCACCAGCCGGAACCGTGAAAAATTCAGTGGGAGCCGGTGATTCCATGGTTGCAGGATTCCTGAAAGGATATGACGCTTCTGTTCTTCAGGCGCTTAAATATGCGGCTGCTGCGGGAAGTGCCACTGCTTTTGCAGATGACCTGGCAGAGGAAGATGATATTCTAAAGCTGCTGCCAGAAATAGTGGTGAGACAGATTTAACAGGGGGCGCAATGCCCCCTGTTACACGATTCAATCACCCAAGTTACACGATTCAAACCATCTGTTACTCTATTCAATCCCCATAAGAAGATTCATAACATACATTTCCAGCCCTTCAAAGTCTCTGCTTTCCACGCACTTTTTTTGGAAGCCGTAATCGAAGCGGGCTGCTTTGTCTTCCAGCGCCTGTACAATTTTCAGGCTGTTCTCCAGGTGTTTGTAGCTGTCTTCGTCTGTCGTGGTTCTCATGGCCTTTACATCCAGCCCCACATATTCCCCGTTGGAACCGTAATTATTTTCCATCAGAACTTTTATCTGGTTAAATGCCTGGCGGAGATTTTCCACGCCAAAGGATTTATCCTGGTCAAATTTAATGCCATTCTGGTCGTTTAGATGTACGGTCCACAATTTATTCATTGCCAGCGCAAAGCCAATTTCGTGGGAAGGGTCAAGACCGGCTAAAATTGCATGGGCACTTTCCAGATTGCCTCCAACTCTGGAAGGGTCAATTGTTGCTGCGGAGATTGCCATTACATGACCCATTGTGCCGCAGATACTCCGGTCAATCGGCTCGTTTGGCTTGGGTTCAATTACTACACGGATGTTGGAATCGTAGCGCAGCATTTCGTTGATGGCTTCGATTAACTGCCTGGTTGCCCACACCGGGCTTTTGGATTCGGCACAGAGGGTACCTTCCCGTGCCAGCCAGATCACCAGCATATCGGTGCCCAGTTCATTGGCGATATCAATGGACCTTTTTGCTCTCCACATAGCGAAATCCCTGTCTTCTTTGGAAGTGGACATGAATCCGCCGTCAATAGTATGGGGATCCATCCAGAGTCTGGGTGCCACAAATTCAGCAGCCATATTGTATTTGTCCAGCAGCTTTTTCAATTTTCTGGCTTCTTCCCTTATCTCTTCTTCGGTTAATTCATTCAGGTTTGGCACTGCATCGTCATCATGGAACTGGATTGCGGAAAAGCCCATTTCTGAAAATTTCTTTACCTTTTCTTCAAAAGGAATATCCTTTCTGGTTGCCGGACCATAGGAATCTGCTCCGGTATGTACGTTCCAGGGTCCTACGGAAAATTTAAATCTTGACATATTGTATCCTCCTTATGTGTTAGTACTTCATACGGCTTGAAACATTTCTGGCAGGATGAAGTAGTAGTGAATCTCGGCATAAATACGCCGAAATTGGTGTAAGGCGTTTCTTTGCCTGCTATCATGTTTGATAATTCCATTATACTGAAATTGGAATATTTAACTTTCATTTATATGTTGAATTTATATGACTAATTTGCTTTTTCTGCTTTTCATTCACAGGACATTCAGTTATACTGTAGATAGACGGAGGTGGCATATGAATAATGAATACGAATTTGTAGAACATAATTTTCTAAATGATATTAAAATATTTATTGTGGAGCTTTCCCACAGAAAGCCTCATTTTCATAAAGAGTTTGAGATTTGTATGGTCCTCTCTGGAATGGTGGAGGTTTTTTGCAATAAACAGACCTATTTATTTTCAGATGGTTCCGTATTTCTCTTTAATCCAAGGCGGCCTCATGAGCTGCATACTGCAAAAGGCAGCACGGTTATCCTGTCATTGCAGATTTCCTCAGGATTTTGTTCCCGATTTTTTCCGGATATATACAATCTGGAATTTGATTCCGTAGATATTGGGAAATATTTTTCCCAGAAAATAAAATTTATGGTACAAAGAGAAATCCAGGAATGTGCTTACCTGTACTTTTTGCGAAATGCCAATTATGAGTTTAAATGTATGTCTCTGCTCTGTGATATTTTTTACAGGCTGTTATATTACTGCCCGTACCACCGGATTACGGAATTGGAGAGACGCTCCAGGAATGCCCATTTGGAGAGACTGTCCCGGATCACTAAGTTTATAGATGAGAATTATACCTCTAAGATACTGCTTTCGGATTTGGTAGAAGCGGAAGGTCTTTCCCTGTCCTATCTTTCGCATTTTTTCAAAGACAATTTCAATATGTCCTTTCAGGAATATGTTACCCTCCTGCGTTTTGAGAAGGCCAGATATCTGATTGCACAGACGGACTTGAGCCTGACCGACATCTGTGTCACCTGCGGGTTTTCCGATTACCGCTATTTAAGCCAGATCTTTGTGAAAAAAACAGGCATGACGCCAAAGGAATTCCGAAAAACGGGGCAGGCAGGGGATCATTATCAGGAAACAGAGGAACGGGAAGCTGCAACTGCCCAGATGTTTCTTGGAGATGCAGAGAGCCTGCGCATATTAGAAAAGCGGCTGTAAAAACAGCCGCCCAATCTCTATACTTTTTCCCATCCCTGATCCATCTTTTTCTTCAGTTCTTCGAAACTTTTCAGACCGCTTAAGGAATCGTATGCCGTGACACAGGATGCACCCGTAGCCGTAGCATATTTCATGCAGTCTGCCCAGCTGTAGTTATTTAAGATCGCATACAGAAAAGCTGCGATACTGGTATCTCCGGCTCCGGTACCGGAGAGAACTTTATCCGGTTTAAAGCTTGGTTCAAAATGCCTGATGTCCGTCCAGCTCCCGGCATCAAATTCCAGGCGTTCCCCGATTTTCTCCAGGGTTTCACGATCAGAAGATGCCAGGAACAGACCCGGAACGCCGCATTTTAACAATACAATTTTACAGCCCATTGAAAGGAGCTTTTCCGCAAGGGGAACGATATCTTCCTCTACCGACAGGATACTGGTTACATCCCTGCCGGCTGCTCTGGCAATCCATTCCCGGTATCTGGGGCGGTCAATCATATAAGCTAGTTCTTCGATGCTTGGAACAAAAAAGTCTACATAAGGCAGAACTTTTTCCAGAATTGCTTCCCAATCCACCTTTCCAGCTTCGTCATTTTCGTCAACGGCTGCCATATCCAGAGAAGTGGCAACGCCCAGAGATTTTACTCTCTGCAGGATTTTCAGCAATTCACTTCCGCCGTCTGCATACATACTTTTCATCAGAGGAGGATAGCCCAGATGGAAGAGGCGGGCGTCTTTGATGATGTCAAAATCCAGATCCTGCTCATAAAAATAATTATTTGCACCGGAATGGTGCAGGAAAATCCGGTCAATGCCTCTTGGTGCGATTACAACAGAATAAGAAGTATCTTCTTCTTCCGATATGCTCATGCTGTTAATGGCATTGTGGGAATTGATCTGGTCGGATACGATACTGCCAAAATCATCATTTCCGATCTTACCCATAAGGCTTACGTTTGCCCCCAGAATTTTCAGTGCCAGACCGGTATTGGACACGCATCCGCCAATATGTACATCGACTGCTCCCATTTGGATCAACCGTCCCGGAACCAGCATATCATCTACTTTATCAATTTTAATGTTGGGAAAATCCGGTGTAATATCAAGACAAATATGTCCTGCCACCACAACACTTGCTTTTTCTTCAGCCATAATTTACCTCCTGGTCTGCTTAATGCAGTTTCTGTAATACTTCTTTTACGATCCGTTCTAAAAATGCGGGATTCATTTCCAGCTCTTTTGCCAGATCGATATTCCGCCCTTTTCCATTGGAACCAAAGAGTTCAATTTTCTTTATTACTTCCTGTTTGGTAGCTTCTACCGCTGCCGGAATTAGATCTATAATGCCTTTATTCATGGACTGGAAGTCCCGAAAAGCTGCCTCCACGGCTGCCACATTAATATCTGTAAAAATATTTACCTTACTGATCCCTTCCCGGATAGCCATTTTAAAATTCTGATCCGTCAGACCGGAACCGCCATGAAGTACCAGAGGAACCGATATGGTGTTAGCGATGGTGCGGATACGCTCAAAATCCAGTTTTGGAGGCAGCTTGTAGGCTCCATGGGCAGTACCAACTGCAATTGCCAGCGCGTCTACACCGGTTTTTTCAACAAAATCTTTTGCCTGGGCAGGATCTGTATAAAATCTGGAAGGGTCATTTGTGTGGGAGTCACCTTCAAAAGAACCTTCATTATCCCCCACATGCCCTAATTCCCCTTCAATAGTTGCCCCGTAGGAATGTGCAATTTCCGCCATCTCTCTGACTTTTCGCACGTTCTCGTCATAGGTGTCGGTAGAACAGTCATACATGATGGAACTAAAGCCAAGTTCCAGTGCTTTGATGCAGGTTTCTTTTTTCAAACCGTGATCCAGATGGATTACAATGGGAACATTTGCTTTCTTCGCCATGGGAATCAGATAATAAGATAATTCTTCCAGGGGCCCGTAAGGGAAGAGTACTTCTGCAGTTCCCATAATCACAGGAGAACCGGTACTTTCCGCAGCGGCGATAATTCCTCTTGCCAGTTCCAGGTTCACGGCATTAAATAAACCAATGGCATACTTTCCTTTTTTGGCGGGTATCAGTACATCGTTCATATTTACCAGCATTTTATTTACCTCCATAAGTATTGATAAATTTATGTTAAACGGAAACCTTACTTTTGTGTTGTTAAATTAGCTATTTTTAGTAGACTAATTTGCTGTAAATAAAAATAAACGGGTATTTTGACGAACTATATTGGGAAATATATGATTTTTTTAGGGTTTTGATCAAAATCGATATAGGATTCATCAATTCCCATACTTTTATTTTGTAGTATTTATGAGAAAATAGAATTATCAATATTGCGTGATATGAGTGAACGAAAAGGAGGTATTATTATCGAAACTTTTAACAATTTGATGAACACCCTGAATCAAATCGTATGGAATAATGGCTTAGTGGTGTTGTGTTTGGGGGCAGGGCTTTATTTTTCCATACGCATGGGGTTTCCCCAGATCCGGTATTTTAAAGATATGGTAAAACTTCTGCTGCATCAGGAAGCTTCCAGTGAAAGCGGTATTTCACCATTTCAGGCTTTTGCCACTACAATTGGGTCCAGAGTAGGGATGGGAAGTGTGGCTGGGGTGGCAACCGGGATATTTTTCGGAGGACCCGGTGCCCTGTTCTGGATGTGGGTACTGGGGCTGCTTGGAGCATGTACGGCACTGGTGGAATCTTCTCTTGCCCAGGCGTATAAGACTAAACTGGGTGGTGAGTACATCGGCGGTCCGGCACTTTTTATTGAGCGGGGGATGAAAGTAAAGGCGTATGCAAAAATATTTGCACTGGCGACCATTCTGGGACCCGGTATCCTGATGCCGGGCCTGCATGCCAATTCGGTGGCAAGTACCTTTCACCGTGCCTTTGGTGTAAATATGGTAGTCGGCGGACTGATTTTGTCAGTATTTCTGGCATTCGTAGTCTTTGGCGGCGTAAAACGTATCGGTAAGTTTGCAGAAAAAGCGGCACCGGTCATGTGTCTGCTCTATATGCTTATGGCTGTGGGAATTGTGTTTTTATATTATGAAAATATACCGTCTGTCATCGTAACCATTTTCAAATCTGCCTTGGGTATAGATGCGGTGTTTGGCGGGATAGCAGGTTCCGCTATTATCTGGGGGGTAAAACGAGGTGTGTATTCTACGGAAGCGGGACAGGGATCTGGAGCCATCGTATCCGCTGCGGCAGAGACAACCCACCCCGTAAAACAGGGACTTGTGCAGGCTTTGTCCGTGTATATTGTATCTTTTGTTGTCTGTACTTCCACCGCGATCATTCTTTTACTGAGCAATTCCTATAATGTTGCAGGAGCCGGCGGACAGATGCTTGTGGAGAATCTTCCGGGCAGCCAGTACGGAATTGGGTGGACTCAGGATATTCTGGAAGCTTCCTATGGTGGATTTATAGGGGGTAAGGTATTTGCAGTGATTATCATTTTATTCGTGTTCACCAGTCTGATCGGCTATGAATATCAGGCAGAAAGCAATACCAGTTATCTTTTTAAGGGAAATAAAAAGGCTGTTCTGGTGATGAGAGCCATTTTTATCATCTCCACCTTCTCCGGGGTGCTTTTTAACGGAGATGTGATCTGGACGATGGGTGACACGGGAGCCGGGCTAATGGCATGGTTGAATATTATCGCGATCCTGATTATGTCACGCAAAGCGCTGAAATTAATGGATGATTATAAGGAACAGAGAAGAAGCGGAAAGGACCCGGTGTTCGATCCGGCGCTGCTGGATATCGATGACCGGGAACATATCTGGAAATAAAAAAAAGAGTAAAAAAGGAGATTTCATATGTTAAAAGAAACCAGGGCAACAGACCCGGAATTAGCGGGATTAGTAGATCAGGAATTAAGCAGGCAGGTACATAATATTGAAATGATTGCATCCGAAAGTACTGCGCCGCTGGCGGTTATGGAACTGACCGGAAGTGTGTTTACCAATAAGACCCTGGAAGGTTATCCAGGGGCGCGCTTTCAGGCAGGATCCCATGTTGCCGATCAGGTGGAGAGGCTTGGTGTGGAAAGAGCGAAAAAGTTATTTAAAGCAGAGCATGCCAACATTCAGTCTTATTCCGGTTCAACGGCAAATTATAGTGTATTTGCGGCGGTATTAAAACCGGGGGACAAAGTCCTCAGTATGCGGCTGGATCAGGGAGGGCATCTGACTCATGGATCACCGGCAAACTGGGTCAGCAAAATATACAGTTATGAGTTTTACGGAGTGGATAAAGAGACGGAAGAGATTGATTATGATGCCCTGGATGCAAAGGCAAAAGAAGTCAAACCCAAACTGATTATAGCAGGAGCAAGTTCTTATCCAAGACTGATTGATTATGAACGAATCGCAGAGACTGCAAAAGCGGTGGGGGCATATTTTATGGTGGATATGGCACATGTTGCCGGACTGGTAGCGGCACAAGTAATCCCAAGTCCCATTCCCTATGCTGATTTTGTGACATCCTCCACGACCAAGACCTTCTGCAGTGCCAGAAGCGGCATGGTTTTCTGTAAAGCAGAGCATGCAAAATTACTGGACAAAGGCACATTCCCAGGGTGTCTGGGTTCCATCCAGCTGCACACCATGGCGGCAAAAGCCTGGTCTTTCCAGTATGCATCCACCGATGAGTTTAAGGAAATCATGAAGCAGGTGGTGGTAAATGCTCAAAAGTTAGCGGAAGAATTGACAAAACACGGATTTCGGATCGTCAGCGGAGGTACGGACAACCATCTGCTAGTGGTAGACTTGCGTGGAAAAGGAATTACCGGAAAAATGTTCCAGAATGCATTAGATGCAGTTGGCATTACCGTGAATAAAAATATGATTCCTTTTGATCCTGAGAAACCTTTTGTTACCAGCGGAGTTCGGATCGGATTGACCGCAGTGACACAGAGAGGGTTAAAAGAAAAAGAAATCGTGGAAATCGCAGAAATTATGGATAAAGTAGCAAATGATCCGGAAAATGAAGAGAATCTTTCTGCATGTAAGGCACAGGCGGAAGCATTGATTGAAAAGTTTCCGCTGTATCCGGCGGGCTCATTAGAAAATTAGAAGGAGAAAAGATACTGTTATGGCTTTATGCTGTGACAGTATTTACTTTATCTATGATACAGGGGGTATAAATGCGAAAGTTAGCAGGATTTAAAGAGTGCTGGTACTGGCTGGATGGATGTTTATCGGTTATAATGAAAGCAGATTTTATCTTATAATAAACCGGAGAGTATGCATATGAAAATACAAAAGACAGACTGGGGCTGTATAGAGTGGTTAAATAAGGAAGATAATCGTTATTCACAGGCGGTAATGAATGCAGGAACTGTGATGCTGGAAAAAGGAAAGCATCAGCCGCCCCATGTCCATTATGAGGAACAGGTTATTTATATACTGGAAGGCTATGGAAGATCCCTGATCGATGGAAAAGAAGCAGACCTTGCTCCCGGCGTATATCTGCACATGCCGGCGGGAATCATTCATGAGATTTACAATACGGGGGACACGCCTTTGAAACACCTGCTGATTTCCAATCCCGCCAACCTGGATGAAGAAACATTTCTGCCTCAGGCTGGTAAAGAGCCAAGGGAATTAAATTCTGTTGAATCTGCAAAGCTTTTATATATTGCAGTTGAAGCTATCAGAACGCAGTTCTTAGAAACCATGCACTATGCTTATGCCATCTTTGACAGAAAAGGAAATCTGGTTTCCAAAAGCAAGTATTTTCCCACTTTCTGCATGCAGCACTGCAGTCCTTCTCTGTCCTATGGAGCCTGCCCGTGTATGATCCCAAAAAGGGCGGAGGATATGGAAAAAGAAAGGACGGACAGCTGTCCTTATGGTATCGATGTTTATGCAATTGGGCTATACTACCAGAAATCCTGCCTGGGTTATATTCAAGGCGGCTATGTGCGTCAGTCCAGGGAAGTGACCAAAGAAATATACGGTTTGTATGATACGCCGGACAGTACGGTGGTGGGCATTAAAAATCTGCTTTATAAAATAGCAAAGGCAGTTCGGAATGTATGTGAATTCAATCAATTCCGCCAGGAGCTTACCGAAAAGGAATTGGAAATTTCCAATACCAGAGAGTCCCAGCAGCTTCTGATGAAAAATCTTAAGGACACCGAATATGCTATGACGGATCTGAAGATCAACAATCATTTTCTGTTTAATACTTTGAACAGTATGGCATCAATGGCGTTGGAAACGGGGGCCGTTTCCCTGTATCAGTCAATCATTGATTTATCCAAGCTGTTTCATTATACGCTGCGAAATCAGGACAGTATGGTAACGCTGGAAAGGGAATATGAATATCTGAAAGCGTATCTGCAGCTGCAAAAGCTCAGGTATGCAGAGTCCTTGAGCGTGGAATATGAAATTGAACCGGAAGCTTTGCAGTCCTGTGTTCCATTTAATTTCCTCCAGCCGGTAACTGAAAATGCATTTATACATGGGTTTACCGCAGCGGAAGAAAAAAAACTGCGTATCTGTATCCGACGTATTAAGGACCAAATAGACATTGAAATATGCAACAGCGGACACCTTCTGAATGAGCAGGAATATTATGCAATTAATATGGGGATGAAGAGCAATACTGCCCATGGCTTATCCATGATTTACCATAAGCTGGAAGCAGTATATGGAGAACGCTTTTCAATGGAAATTTCCCCGGATATGCCTTATGGAACGAGATTCCGGTTAATATTGCCGGTTGGGGAAGGAGACAGGTCTGAATATGGTAAGAACAGTTATCTGTGATGATGAAAAAGCAGCGTTAAATATTATACAGTATTTTATAGAGTCGGAAAACCTGCCCATAGAAGTAATCGGAACTGCTGAAAATGGCAGGGATGCATTGAAATTAATTGAGAAAACAAAACCGGAGCTTGTCTTTATGGATATCCATATGCCCCTTATGAATGGTTTTGAAGTCATCCAGAGTATTCAAAATACAAAGGTGGTAGTGGTTACGGCATATGATTCTTTTGAATATGCACAAAAGGCTTTACGCCTGAATGTCTGTGATATCATTTCCAAACCAATTGAATTTTCCCAGCTGAAGCAGGCGATCACCAGGGCAGTGGGATGGGGGTTTACCAATAATGAGACCGTAAATCATATCCTGGAATATATTCATCACCATTATGATGAAAAAATAGAACTGGAAGATCTGGCAGGAGAAACCTACTGCACAGAGAGCCATATTGCAAGATTATTTAGAAAATATATGGATATGACCATCTTGAATTATATACATAAAGTACGTATAGAAAATGCAGTCCGGTTCCTTAAGAATGAGAGGTTATCCATTCAGGAAGCATCCCTGAAAACAGGATATCAGAATCTAAATAATTTTTATAAATATTTTAAGATCTTTATGGGTGAAACGCCTGCTGCCTTCCTCCATAAAAATGGAGATAGTAAAGAAATATAAAAGATAGGTAAGAAGAGGTAAATAGAATATGAAAACATATAAAACGGCTGATCTGATCAGTAATACTCCGGTGCTGGCTTCTGTAATCGAAGAAAAGGAAACTGTCTGGATAAATCCTGACTTGCTTCCATTTCATCTTGCCGGGAAAGACTTAGAACTTTCTATGAAGGACATTGACGAGGCAGAGGAACGCCTGAATCGTTTTGCTCCTTTTATCGCAGAATGTTTTCCGGAGACAAGAGCCCAGGGAGGAATCATTGAATCCGTACTGACTCCTATTCCTAAAATGCAGGAATATATCAATGAAAAATACCAGAGCGCCCTTATGGGAAAGCTGTTATTAAAACAGGACAGCCATCTTGCAATTGCAGGCTCCATAAAGGCAAGAGGAGGAATCTATGAAGTCCTTAAGCATACGGAGGACCTGGCGCTTAAACATGGATTGCTTTCCTTACAGGATTCCTATGAAGTCCTGGCATCGGAAAAAAACCGTTCTTTTTTTCGTGGGTATACCATACAGGTTGGCTCTACCGGTAATCTGGGTATGAGCATAGGCATCATGAGTGCGGCAATTGGTTACAATGTTATTGTACATATGTCGGCTGACGCAAAGCAGTGGAAAAAAGATCTGTTGAGAAGCCATGGGGTCAGGGTTGTGGAATATGAATCTGACTATAGTGAAGCCGTATTAAATGGCAGAAAACTATCGGATGAGAATCCGAAAAGTTATTTTGTAGACGATGAAAATTCCCGGAATTTATTCCTGGGCTATGCAGTTGCGGCAAAGAGGCTTTTGGGGCAGCTAAAAGACCAGGGAATCCATGTAGATGCCGACCATCCGCTGTTTGTGTACATTCCATGCGGAGTCGGTGGTGCCCCGGGCGGCGTCAGCTTTGGATTAAAACAGTTATTTCATGACAGTGTCCACTGCTTTTTTGCGGAACCGGCAAAAGCGCCGTGTATGCTTGTGGGAATGGCAACGGGACTGCATCAGAACATCTGCGTACAGGATATGGGCTTATCCGGGCAGACTCATGCAGACGGGCTGGCTGTAGGACGGCCATCCGGCTTTGTGGGCGGCATCATGGCACCTTTGTTAAGCGGTATCTTTACAATCCGGGATGGAAATTTATATGAATATATGCGTGGTTTATTAGATCAGGAGGGGATATTTTTGGAGCCAAGTGCCTGCGCGGCATTTGCCGGACCAATTCATCTGAACCAATATCCGGAGACGAAAAAATATCTTATAGAGAATCATCTGTGCGGCAAGATGAAGCAGGCAGTGCATATCGCCTGGGCAACAGGGGGAAGCCTTGTTCCGGAAGAAGTACGTAAGGCATATAGGGAGACGTATTTGGAGGAGTGATAGTGGGATTGGTTGCAATCCCTCATTGACTTCCTCAACTATTCAGAGTATAATAAACTGAACAATGTTCTAAATGATGTTTTAGATTATGATTTAAATGCTGTTCAAAAATAAAAGGAGCACGACTATGAAAAAATCCGCAGAGGTCAAGGAAAAGATCATTGAGGCAGCCATTGCGCTCATTCAGGAAGGCAATGGTAATTCTGATGAAATCACGACGCGTGCAATTGCCGAAAAGGCATCGGTTGGCATCGGACTTATCAATTATCATTTCCAAACAAAGGAAAACCTTATTACCATTTGTGTACAGCGTATAATCGGGCAGGTAATTTCCGATTTTAAACCAAATGATAAGGACTTTAAGACCGAGCAGGAGAGGCTGACGAATACCGCAGCAGAAGTGTTTGAATTTCTGTTTGAAAATCCATCTATTTCCCGGATTTCCATACTCAGTGACTTTTCTGTTCCAACGATTTCCGGCAACACAACACTGAGTCAAAAAGGGATCAGGCTTGCTATGGGTGAAAATATGAGTGAAGAAGATGGAAGATTTATTTCTTTTGTTCTGGTATCGGCTATGCAGACAGCATTTTTAAATAGTACAATCATGAAAGAGAGTATGGGCTTTAGTCTGGACAGCCCGGATGAACGAAGAGCTTATATTGCACGGCTGGTTGAACTGCTTTATCGCGGGATTAAGCAGTGTGGAGGAACGGATGAAAGACATAAATAAAAAAATAGGGATGTACAGCTCTGCAGTTAATGTTGTGGCAGTGGCTGGTTTTGCTTTAAGCATGCTGCTTGGAAAGAGTTACGCAAGCTATTTCATATGTATGTTTATTGCTTTTAGCTTTGTACCCATGATCGCGGCTTACTGCTTTTACAGCAGTGAATCAAGAAAAACAGCAGGGTTGACCGCAATGCTTTTCGCAGCTGCTTATATGGTTATTATTCTTGTAGTTTACTTTGCACAGCTGACAGCTGTTGCGGATGGCGGATTGAACGATCAGGCGCTTGGGATCATTGATTTTCAGAGTATGGGATTATTTTTCAGTTATGATCTTCTGGGCTATGGGCTTATGGCGCTGGCGACATTTTTCGCTGGTCTAACCATGGAATCAACAACAAAATCGGATAAATGGTTAAAACGGCTGCTTCTGATTCATGGAATTTTCTTTATTAGCTGTTTGCTGCTCCCAATGTCAGGTGTGTTTCAAAAGGATATGCCTGGCGGTGATTTTGCAGGTGTTGCAGTGCTGGAATTTTGGTGCATTTACTTCATTCCGGTTGGAGTTTTATCCTATCTTCATTTTAGACGAAAGTAAATATTGATTAATATCTGAAGGTGGCGGAATGATAACGGGAGATAACAGAAGCGGTCTATATTATTGGGGACGGAATCAGGACTAACGGAAAGGCGGAAGTAATACATGGATGGAACAGTAAGAAAGAATATAAAAATTGGTGCGGCTGTTTGGGTTGTGCAGAAACAGGATCAGCGAACCGGAAAACTTACGGAAGGGGTGGTGCAGCGCATCTTGACAAATTCACAGAATCATCCAAGAGGCATTAAAGTGATGCTGGAAGGCGGAATCGTTGGCAGAGTACAGGATATTGTTGAAAGGGATAATTAAAATGAATATACAAATATTTGGAACAACGAAATGTTTTGATACGAAAAAGGCACAGCGGTATTTCAAAGAACGGGGCGTTTCTTTTCAGTTTATTGATCTGAAAGAAAAAGGAATGAGCAAAGGAGAATTCACAAAGGTAAGGCAGGCAGTGGGCGGGCTTGACAATATGCTGGATGAAAAGTGCAGGGACAAGGATGCACTGGCACTGGTCAGGTACATTGCAGAGGAAGATAAGGCAGAAAAGATATTGGAGAATCAGCAGATTTTAAAGACACCGATTGTGAGAAACGGAACATCTGCCACAGTGGGATTTCAGCCGGATGTCTGGAAGACGTGGAAGTAAGAGAAAGTTAAAGTAAAAATGAGTAAGTCGAAAAGACTTACTCATTTTTACTTTGTGCCCTGCTCCAGGCACCCATGCCAATAATGAATATTAGTAGAATTCCCCTGATGGCTGTCTGATAGTAGGAAAATACGCCTAATAAATCAAGCGCATTTGTAATGACACTGAATATCAGGATTCCAACGATACTTTTTCCAATGCTTCCCACTCCGCCAATCAGGCTGGTACCTCCGATTACGACTCCGGTGATGACTGAGAGCGCTGCGTTGTCTCCTTGCAGGGCAGAGGCGGTATTTAATTTTGAAGAATTTAGAATCCCTGCTATCCCCGCTGCAAATCCACTTAAAATAAATACCGATATTTTATAAAATTCAACATGAATGCCGCTGTTGTGTGCAACTTCTGCATTTCCGCCCATAGTATAGATATTTCTTCCAAAACGGGTAGAGGTTAAAATATACCAGGTTGCCAGAACCAGAGCGATCAGAATTAAAATCAGGAAAGGAATGCCAAAAAGTTTTCCATTTCCAATGAGTGCATACCAGCTATTTTGACTGCTGATGGGATTGCCATCCGATATTTTTAGTGCCACTCCTTTTATCATATAAGAAGTTCCGATTGTAGCGATAAAGGAACTGATGTGGCATTTTGCAATTAAGAATCCATTTAAGAGACCCAGGAGACAGGCTGTGAGAATACCCATAATAATGGAAAAAACCTGCCCGGTGTAAGGTTCTGCAAGTACGCTGATTAAGCCGGACAAAGCCATAATAGAACCAACGGATAAATCAAAATCCCCTCCGATTATTGCAAAAGTCATACCGCATGCCATAATTCCGTAAATGGATGCCTGAATTAAGATATTTGTTATGTTATCAATGGTAAAGAAAAATGACGAAGCAAAACTCATAACAATTATAATAGCCAGGAGTACAAGAAAAGGTTTCTGCTCACTAATGATTTTTCTGAAGTTTAACATTTTTTGTCCTCCTGTTTTGCATATTTTGCTTGCGGTTCCAGACCTCAAAGGCGATAGCCAGTATTAATACAAGACCTTTTACAATATTCTGGTCAAACGTCTGAAATCCCAGCAAGTTCATTGCATTTCCCAGGACACCCAAAGTGAGAACCCCAACAAAGGCTTTGCCGATACTTCCAACACCGCCTGAAAGGCTGATTCCGCCTAAAACGGCAGCCACAATGGCATCCATTTCATATCCGGTTCCGGCTGTAGGCGTTGCGCCCAGGGTACGGGAGGTTAGAACAATTGCTGCCGCACCAGCCATGAGACCTGATATTCCATAGCATATTAACTTTACAAGTCCAGTCTGTATCCCCGATAAATGACTGCATACGGTGTTAAAACCTGTGATGTGCACTTTTCGTCCAAAAGCTGTGCGGCTCTCGATAATCGATAATATAACAGAGAACGTGATAAAGAGGAGGACCGGTACAGGCAGATATTTTCCAATACTTCCGGTTCCGATTGCATTATAGAAGCTGGAGGTGCTTTCTTCCAGGGAAAACCCCTGTGTGTATAACAGACTGAGTGAGGAGAAGAGTAACTGGGTACCAAAGCAAGTGAACTAATCACTGTGATTTGTTCTTCATTACAGAAAAAGGAATAAACCTTCATCTCCTTTTACGCATAAACAGCCATCCGTCAGCAGGATAACTACCCGTATTGGATAAACAATTTCTTTCTACAAAAACTGAGATATAAAAGCCTCCGGAAGCATGGTTTTTTCTGCGATTTGTGCAACAGGCATTCCAAGCGCCAGACAGCGCTTCACAACACTTTCCATACTTTCAGCAGCTTCAATAATATGCTGTTCATAATCATAAAACCGCATGACTCTCTGCCCCCAGGGATATTCTTTTATGCCATGCAGAAACTCGATTTCCGGAAGGAGTTTGATTTTATCGTACCATTTTTCAAGATCATCCGTTTCGAAGTACAATTGAAAATTGTTCTCTTTACAAAGGGGCACCAGTTCGGTACCTATTAATTCTCCATAATTGCTCTGTAAAGACAAACCGCCTTCAAATGATACATGAGCACCTAAATCCATCGTAACTTTTTGTTCCATTACAGTTTCATAAAAATATCTGGATTTTTCCATATCCTTTACCGCTATAAGCGTTCCACCATATTTCATTTCTTTTCACCTCCTTTGTATGGTACATTATACAATCAATACTTAGATATTTCGTTGTAAAAATCGGACATGTTTTCCAGATATTGAGCAGGTGTTACGCCGCAGATAGATTTAAAGTCCCGGGTAAAGTGGGAATGGTCATAAAATCCCATTTGATCAGCCACATGAGAAATAGTGGAAGGGTGATTCGGATTCTGGAATAATTGAACGGCTCTATTGACTCTGATTATCCGGGCAAAGGTTTTTGTACCGGTTCCGATGTATTGTTTAAAAATCCGGTTCAGGTGACGTTCACTGTAATGAGCATAATTGGCAAGGTCTCCGGAGGAAATTAATCCATCTTCCCGTATGATGTGATGAGCAGCCATTTTTAACGCAAGGTTTTCCTCATATCGCCTGCTTTTCTCATTTTTATTCAGATAATTAAGAAAGAGCTTGTCTAACTCCGAAAAAAGGAAATCAATCCTCCGGGATTTTTCGATAATATCTAATACAAGATTCTGCAGATGTTTATTTACCAAGTCCAGAGCGTATGTTTTGTCAGCCAGTTCGGACTGGTTTTCTTTGATAAATGGAAATAATCCCCATGGCTGGAATTCGATAATCAGGATCCAGACGGAGCGATTTGCCTGCTTTCCAACGGCGTTTGCTTTGGTTGCAGCTCCAAATAAATCGCCGTATATCTGATTACCGTCAAAGTGAAAAACTATCGTAGAACTGCCATGGGGAATGACTGTGTATTGGTCAGTCATCAGGTTTTCTTTTGGAAAAGTCAGGGTATAATTGGAAATATAAGGTATTAATGCTTTGTCAGGGAGTACATATAAATAATCATCTGCTTTTAACAGTATGCGCCTGGTATCGTTGTAATTGCTGATTACTGATTTATGGATCATTTTTATCACCGCCTTCATGTTATTATAGGAAGATATGAGAACAGATGTCAAGAATCACTACCGGAAGTTTTAACTAAACTTTCGATATTCTGCATAAAAAGTTCTGGCATAATGTATTGGCGGGTGCTAAAATAAAAAACATATGTGTGGGCAGTATCCCATAAAGTGTGACGCACAGCGGTCAGAAAGCAGTTTCAAACGCGCATTTGAGCCTGTTTGAACATATGGAGGAAAATTGATATGCAGACAAATGAAATTAATATTCGGGATCCTTTTGTTTTGTTAGACGGAGATACTTATTATATGTATGGCACCAGAGGCCCCCGCTGCTGGGGCAATGATGATGGACTGGACTGCTATTACAGCAGGGATCTGAAAGAGTGGACAGGTCCGGTTGAAGTCTTCCATAAACCGGAGAATTTTTGGGCAGACCAGAACTACTGGGCACCGGAGTGCCATAGATATCAGGGAAAATACTATATCTTTGCATCCTTTAAAGCAGATGGTGTCTGCAGGGGTACTCAGATTCTGAAAGCTGATCATCCCCTGGGACCATTCCAGATTCACAGTGAAGCTCCCGTTACACCAAAAGAGTGGGAGTGTCTGGACGGTACGTTGTATATTGATTCCGGTCAGGTTCCTTACATTGTTTTTTGCCATGAGTGGGTACAGATCGGGGACGGAGAAGTCTGCGCAATGATGTTGTCCCCGGATTTAAAGACTTCCGTTGGTGAACCTAAGGTATTATTTTGTGCATCAGAGGCACCCTGGATTAAGAAGCTGGATACAGACCGACTTGGAAAGGACGTGGAGTGTTACTGCACCGACGGACCGTTTATGTATCGCTGCCAGGACGGAACCCTGCTTATGCTGTGGTCTAGCTTCGGAGAAGAAGGTTATACGGAGGCAATTGCCAAAAGCGGGAATGGGGATATTACGGGTAAGTGGGAGCAGGAACCCCAATTGCTGTTTAAAAAAGACGGCGGACACGGGATGCTTTTTAAAACTAAAGAGGGTGCGCTGATGTTATCCCTTCATTCGCCCAATGAAACGCTTAAGGAACGTCCGGTATTTTATAAGATACAGGAAGAGGACGGAAAATTATTCAAAGGGGAGCAAGATGAGCAGTATACTGATAATTGAAGATGATGAAGCATTAAATACAGGTTTAAGCTTTGATCTGGAAGCAGAAAATTACCAAATGCAATCCGCTTTTTCCCTGGAGGAAGGCCGGAATATTCTGAAAGACCAAACATTTGACCTGATCATCCTGGATGTAAACCTGCCCGATGGAAATGGGTTTCAATTTATTCAGGAACTGAAAAAGACCAGGGACACGCCGGTTATTTTCCTCACAGCCTGCGATATGGAAAGGGATGCTGTCAGGGGATTTGACCTTGGGGCAGATGACTATATTACAAAACCGTTCAGTATGGTACTGCTTCGCAGAAGGGTTGCGGCGGTTTTAAAGCGATGTACGAAATCAGATAATTCCAGCCAGTACCGGGATTCCTATCTGGAGATTAATTTTGATAAACCGGAAGCCAGAATTAATAATCAGGAACTGGCACTGACGCCCACAGAATATAAAATGCTGAAACTATTAACGACCCATCCGGGTCAGCTGTTAACCCATCAGGTGATGTTAGAACATCTGTATGACAGTGACGGGAATTTTGTGGACAAACATGCACTTGCAGTAAATGTTAACCGGCTTCGTTCCAAGATTGAAGATGATATTCATAAATATATTAAAACCATTTATGGTATGGGCTATCAATGGGCAGGTGAGAACCATGGGTGTTAAGTTCGGGACAGTATGGATTTATAAAATTTTTACCGGTGCAGCCGTTGTGATGCTGGCAATTTTCAGTGTTCTGGTGTGGCATGTAACAGATCGTATGCTGATGCGACTGCTTTTAATCGGATTTGGGCTTGCATTTTTAGGGATTGGTGCAGCGGTAATTGCAGTAATGCGCAGGCAGATAACGGGCTTTGCAGATTCTATGAGTGCCTGCCTGGATGAGATGCTGGATGAAAAGGAGAATATCCTATTTGATGAAATCAGTGAGACGCTTTTGTCGAAGCTGCAGTCTAAGCTTAGAAAACTATATGAGATTTTACAGCGCCATAATCAAAAGAGCCGGGATGAAAAGATGGCAATTCAGAGTCTGGTATCGGATATTTCCCACCAGACCAAGACGCCTGTTGCAAATATAAAAATGTATGCAGGCATTCTGCAGGACCGGAATGTGGACCGGGAGAAGCAGAAGGAATTCCTGCAATCCATTACGGATCAGGTAAATAAACTGGATTTTCTCATTCAGGCGATGATTAAGATGTCCAGGCTGGAGACCGGAATATTCGAGATGCAGAAAAAAAGAGCTTCTGTATATGAAACCCTTGGCTTGTCATTGAACAGTATTTTTCCAAAAGCTGAGGAGAAGCAGATCGATATTTCGGTTACCTGTCCGGAAGATCTGTTTCTTAGCCACGATGTAAAATGGACGGCGGAAGCGATTTCAAATATTCTGGACAATGCAGTTAAATATACACCCTGCGGCGGTAAAATTACTGTTTCAGCAGAACGGATGGAATTATACTCCAGGATACGAATACGGGATACCGGAATAGGAATACCGGAAAAAAACCAGGCATCCATATTTAAACGATTTTACCGGGAAAAAGAAGTACATGACCAAGAGGGAGTGGGAATTGGTTTATATCTTACAAGGGAGATCATAACTTTGCAGAGAGGTTATGTGGAAGTGAGATCCCAGCCTGGGGAAGGGGCAGAATTTATGATTTTTCTTCCTAATTAAGAGTGGATTATAAGGAGCATAGGGACAGAGGTCTGGCCTTATGCTCCTTGCTATGTGGTCATAAAGTGTTCTCAGCAGCCCGAGTGCCACCCGGCGTAGTTGCAGATTATCACAGTTTCGAGATAATTACCCATTGAGATAAGTTTGAGATAATTGGATGATAAGATAGTGTTATAAAAAGAAAGGGGAACAATTTATATGAGTTATATATTAGAAACCAGAGATTTAAAAAAATATTATGGGATGAATCCAAATATCACAAAAGCGCTGGATGGTGTAAATATATCGATCGGGCAGGGAGAGTTTGTGGCGGTTGTGGGGACTTCGGGAAGCGGTAAATCCACACTGCTCAATATGATGGGAGGTCTGGATATACCCACATCGGGAAGTGTCCGGATCAGAGATAAGGAAATTGCAAAAATGAATGATGAACAGCTGACCATTTTCAGACGCCGGAATATCGGATTCATTTTTCAGAATTATAATCTGGTACCGATCTTAAATGCATATGAGAATATCGTTCTTCCGGTGGAGTTGGATGGAGGAACGATTGATAAAGATTTTCTGCAGGATGTGGCGGGGATGCTCACCTTGGAGGATAAACTTTCTAACATGCCCAATAATCTTTCCGGAGGGCAGCAGCAGCGGGTGGCGATTGCACGGGCATTGATTACAAAACCGGCTATTATTCTTGCAGATGAACCAACCGGGAATCTGGACAGCAAAACCAGTGCAGATGTACTGGGTTTACTGAAAATGACAAGCGAAAGATTTCATCAGACGATCGTTATGATAACCCACAACAATGAAATAGCGCAGCTTGCAGACCGGATTATAAGGATTGAAGACGGAAGAATTGCCAATTAGGAGGGGAAACAAATGCTGGAAAATAATAATAAGAAGATAGTGGGAAAGCTGGCAAAGCGCAGTTTTTTCAAAAATAAACTAAGGAATATTGCAGCAGTGACAGCAATTGCTCTTACAGCACTTTTGTTCACTTCCATCATTACGATTGGTATTGGTGCGTCCCAGTCAATGACTCTGACCAGCCAGAAACAAAAAGGAAGTAAGGCGGATGCAGATCTGCGCTACATGACTGCGGAACAGTTTCAGAAGTTAAAAGAAAGTGATATGGCTGAAATTGTGGGAGAGAGGCGTCCAATTGGTTTTCTGTCAAATACCAATCACCATAATGTGGAACTGGACTATATGGACGCGGCAGAACAGGAGCTGACCTTTAATGTACCTGCCCACGGCAAAGCACCCCAGGCGGCTAATGAAATTGCAACAACCGATAAGGCAATGGAAGATCTGGGTATTACACCGGAAATAGGTGCCGAAATTCCGATAGAATTTGAACTGCGGGGGACGACATATCATTTTGATATGATTGTATCCGGCTGGTGGGAAGCTGGGGGCATGCCCGTCAGTATGATGATTGTTTCGGAAGCATTTATGAAGGAAAATGAAGCGTTATTTCCGTATACTTACCGCCAGGATTTTGAAATGGCGGGGACTTATTTCTCAGATATTGTTCTAAAAAGTAATATAAAAATACAGGATCAGCTATATTCATTTATCCGGTCGGTGGGCGGAGAACCGGAGGACAGAGAAGCCTCCAATTATATTTTAAGTGCCGTTAATCAAATGACGAATCCCCCTTTGAATACAAATCTGGTATTTGGAATCGCAGGCTTTGCAGTCCTGTTTATCGTATGCGGCTATTTATTGATCTACAATATCTTTGATATTTCGGTAGCTCAGGATATCCGGCATTACGGGCTTTTGCGCACGGTTGGCTCTTCAAAAAGACAGATCAGACAGATGGTGAACCGGCAGGCAGTCTGGTTATCCTTCATCGGAATTCCAATCGGATTGATTATTGGATTTATTCTTGGGAAAAGTGTACTGCCTGCAGTTATGGAAATGTTCGCAAATACAAACAAAGGAATGATGGTAGAAGTATCACCAAATCCGGTAATTTTTATAGGGGCAGCACTTTTTGCCGGTATTACGGTATTCTTAAGTGTCCGAAAGCCAGCAAAAAAAGCATCCGGAATCTCTTCGCTGGAAGCCTCAAAATATGTGGGTGACGGTTTAGATAGTAAGAAGAAAACTAGCAAGCGTAAAAACGGATCCAGGATTACACATATGGCATGGGCGAATTTAGGACGGAATAAGACCAGAACGGCATTTATTATGATTTCTCTGCTGCTGTGTACCGTACTGCTCAATTCAGTGTTTGTTATAGCGGGAAGCTTCGATACCGATAAATGGATTAAATCCATGAGCAAAACAGATTTTATAATTGCAAGTTCCAGTACATTTAATAATATGAAGGGATTTGTCCATCATGATGATGCACTGGATGAAAATATGGTAAAGGCAGTGGAAGAGCAACCCGGTGTGAAAGAAGGGGGACGCCTTTATAAAAATACGCTGGATGACAGAAATGTCAGCTTCGAGTATGGATGCCGGGTCTCAGATACAGAGGAACGGGACGGGTATAGTTATGGTATTACGGCGGAGGGTGAATCCTTTACCCTTGCAGATGATAACCGTCCACTGTGTAATGCATTTGGAATGTCCGACGCTGTTTTATCCAGAATGACCATTGTAAATGGAGAAAAAGATTTGAACGTCTTACGGGAAAAACTTGCGGAAGGGAATTATATAATCGAAGGTGTCAGCTCTGTACGGGGCAATGGAAATGTTTCCATGAAAGAATTTACCAGCGAAATAGGACAGAACATAGATGCTTATGTAGATGGTAAAAAAGCAAAAACTTTTACCGTAGTGGCGCAGGCGATTCTGAATGATGTTGAATATGAGGTACCATCCATTAATACGGGTGTGGTTCAGGTGGGAAATGACAGCCCTTATTTCTATATGACTCAGAAGGATTTCGAATCAATTTATCAAAACCCTACGCTGTTAAGTTATTCTTTTGACATTGATCCGGAATATGAATTACAGATGGAGGAATTCCTGGATAACTATATTCAGAATGAAAATCCTAATGCAAGCTATAATTCCGTTCGGCTGTTAAAAGAAGACGTATGGAAAACCCAGCAGGTGGTATACGTTATAGGGGGCATCATCGGGGCAGTCATGGGAATAGCCGGCATGATTAACTTTATCAATATGGTGATCACAAGCATCCTCACACGGCGTCATGAATTTGCGGCAATGCAGAGTATTGGTATGACGAAAAAACAGTTAAACAAAATGATGACGCTGGAGGGTATTTACTATGCATTGGGCGCAGGCATTTTGGGAATTATAACGTCAGGAATACTGGGTGTGACACTGGTGCGGATGATCAGTTCCAATATCTGGTTTATGACTTTCCGGCTGACAATCCTTCCTTCCGTGATAATATGTGGTATCTTCCTGGGAATTGCAGTTGTGGTTCCCTCTTTATCCCTGAAAATATTCCATAAAGGAAGTATAGTTGAGCAGCTGAGAGAAACGGAATAAATGGATGGGGTTGCTTTTGAATTACGATTTGGGAAATTCACGTTATTGCATAAATCGTCCTATCTCAGCAGAGGAAATATCTTTGCTGTGGTGGGATGTATTTTGTATCTGGCGTTCACAAAGCGTCGCATTTCCCCAGTGAAATCGAAAACAGAGTTCTTAAATTTTTGCATCGATTACAATAACTAAAAATATTATATGTAACTTTTATAAAAAATGTGTTGCAATATATAATCTAATATGGTATTATATACCTTATAAAAACATTCTAATCGCTGGCAGTTCTGCCAGACAAATTCCAATTGACATAACAAAATAAAATAAGGTGTTGCTATGCTTGCTGTAAGCCGATATTATATAATTATCTAAAGTATATTTAACTCTTCTTGCGCTGCAAAGAAACTGCCTTAAAGTAAGAGGAGGACTGACAAATAATGGATAATTCGCCCAAAACAAATGCTATTCAAAACGAAAAAGAGAAAACAGAATCATTTATCATGCTGCCTACGGTAGATTTTTGTTTCAAGGAGCTGATGTGCAGTGAGAAAGTAAGAAAGGGATTAATTGCTGCATTTTTAAATCTGGATCCAAAGGAAATTCAGGAAACAGAATTGCTGAATACAGCTTTGCGAAAGAAAACCGAAAATGATAAGCTTGGAATCCTGGATGTAAGAGTCCGGATGCAAGATAACACCCAGGTGGATCTGGAAATGCAGGTACTGCCGTTTCACTGCTGGGAGGAGCGGACCTTGTTCTATACCTGTAAAATGTACACAGACCAGATTGTAAGCGGGGATAATTACGATGTTCTGGTGACATACTGGACTTTGCATTTTTAAAAGATACCGATGCATGGTATTCCTGCTTCCATCTAAGGGAAGACCAGCGGGGAAGTTTATATTCTGATAAACTGGAGCTGCATGTGCTGGAGCTGCCCAAGCTGGTCGGTCAGGAGGAACCGGAAAACGAACTGCTGCAATGGGCGAAATTCCTGAACGGAAAACGGGAGGAGGATTTCAGAGAAATGGCTGAGAAAAATGAATACATAAACGAAGCATATCAGATCATAAAACATATCAGTGAAGATGAGCGGAAAAGGTACGAATACGAATCCAGGGAAAAGGCAATCCGGGATCATAACCACATTTTATATATGGCGAAAAAAGAGGTGAAAGAGGCTAGAGAAAAAGCTGAAGAGGACATTAAAAAAGCAAAAGAGGATATTAAAAAAGCTGAAGAAGACTTTAAAAAAGCGAAAGAGAATATTAAAGAGGAAAGCGAAAAAGCATTGGCTAAAGGTTTAGCAGATGGATTAGAAGAAAGCATTAAATTATTTATACACTACAATTTGTCGGAAGGTTATCTTCATGAACGTATTGTTGAAAATCTGAAGAAGTGTTTCAACCTGGATCATGATTTGGCTGAAGAATACTATGATAAATATAAGTAACTGAATTAGAGCTGTTGCAGAAAGGCAGATAATGCCGTTTCCTGCAGCAGCTCTTTTATGAATCTGACTTTGCAGGGAAAATAGGTTTATATTAAAAATCAAAGAAGAAAATTGTTAAAAATCAAAGGAAAGATAAGATTTTGTAGTTGAGGTAATGAAAGAGTTTTTATAAAGTAGAATTATATACTTTGCTGTTAACTGCGGGTATAAAAAATAGAAATGGAGAAATACGATAATGAAAGAATTACATATGATTTGCAACGCACATCTGGATCCGGTATGGCTGTGGGACTGGGAGGAAGGAATTGCAGCAGCATTGTCCACTTTTCGGATTGCAGCCAGATTCTGCAGAGAATATGATGGATTTATATTTAATCATAATGAAGCATTACTGTATCAATGGGTAGAAGAATATGAACCGGATTTATTTCAAACAATTCAGGAACTGGTGAAAGAAGGGAAATGGCATATCATGGGTGGATGGTTTTTACAGCCTGATTGTAATATGCCTTCGGGAGAGTCTTTTATCCGTCAGATAGAAACGGGAAGAGAGTATTTTTTTGAAAAATTTGGTGTTCTTCCGAAAACGGCTGTGAATTTTGATCCTTTTGGACACTCCAGAGGAATGGTACAGATTCTCCAGAAGGCAGGGTATGATTCCTATATCTTCTGCCGTCCATCCCAGGAGGACTGCTGTCTGCCGGATGATGACTTCTTCTGGATTGGATTTGACGGCTCCCGGATAAGAGGACATCGCTCCAGTGAACATTACAATTCGCTGATGGGAGAAGCAGGGAAGAAAATTACAGAGTTTCTGGAAAGCCACCGGGAGCAGGAAACGGGATTGCTCTTGTGGGGAGTAGGAAATCACGGAGGAGGACCGTCCCATGTGGATATGGGGCAGATTCAGGAAAAAAGAAAAGAAAATCCACTGTGCGAACTAAAGCATTCCATTCCGGAGTCATATTTTAATAGATTGGAAGAAGAAAATACAAATCTGCAGGAATTTCATCGTGACTTGAATCCCTGGGCAGCAGGCTGTTATACTGCACAGATCAGAATCAAACAGATGCACAGGAAACTGGAAGGATTGCTCTATATGACCGAAAAAATGGTGTCGGCAGCAGTGTTCCGGAAAAAAATGAATTATCCGGAGGAAGAACTAAAAGAAGCAGAAAAAGCACTGCTTACAGCGGAGTTTCATGATATTTTACCTGGTTCAGCGGTGAAATCGGTGGAAGAGTCGGGCATACGGATAATGAACTATGGTATGGAGCTGCTGGAGAAACAGAAAAAAAGAGCATTTTTTGCCCTGGCTGAAGGTGAGCAGCCGGCTAAGGAGGGAGAATATCCTATTTTAATTTACAATCCCCATCCCTATCCGGTAAAAGGAGTTGTGACCTGTGAATTTCAGATGCAGAATCAAAACTGGGATACTAGTTTTGGAATGCCAACGGTATTTTATAAGGGAGCAGCGGTCCCATGCCAGGTGGAAAAGGAAGCCTGCAACATGAATCTGGACTGGAGAAAGAAAGTGGCATTTTATGCAGAACTAAAGCCTATGCAGATGAACCGGTATGACTGCACCATAACATTTGTGGAAAAACAGCCAGCTTGGGATGAGAAGGAAGAAAGTGCAAAGATTTGTTTTACCGGGGAACATATAGAAGCTGTAATCAGTAAAAGAACCGGCTTGATGGATTCTCTGAAAATTGATGGAACAGAATATCTGAAGGAAGGAGCATTCGGACTTTCAGTGCGGGACAGCGGATTTGACCCCTGGGCAATGAATGTACAGAGTTTTCCCAAAGAGGAGGGCAGGTTTACTCTCATGGAGAATGAAGAAGGGGCTGATTTCTCCGGTGTGGATGCGCAGCTGGAAAGTGTGCGTATTATTGAAAACGGGCAGGTGAGAACCATTGTGGAGGCTTTGTTCCGATATCATAATTCAAGGGCAGTGATGCATTATATATTACCGAAAAAGGGATGGGACGTGGATCTGGAACTCACTGTGGAATGGATGGAAAAAGGTAAATTACTGAAGTTGGAAATCCCAACCTGCATTCAGGGCCAAAATCTCTGTGAAACGGCCTATGGTGTACAGGCTTATGAATCAAGTGAAAAAGAAAGAGTTATGCAGAGATGGTGCGGTATTTTTGAGGAAGAAAGAGATATGGCAGTGACCTGTTTGAATGATGGATGCTATGGAGGAGATTTCCGTGATGGAACTATGGCAATATCACTGATCCATTCCGCTGCTTACTCGGCACATCCCATTGAGGACAGGATCTTGCTGGATCAGGACAGACGTATATCCTGCATGGATCAGGGAGAGAGAAGCTTTTGCTTCCGACTGCGGGGAGGAAGCTATAAGAAGCGCATGGAAAACGTAACAACGGAAGCGGTGGTTTTCCAGGAAAAGCCCCTGGCTGTTGCTTTTTTTCCAACTGAAAAGGCTGCAGTAAAAGAGAAACGGATTACGATATCAGATCCAGGCTGCATACTTTCAGCATTGAAAAAGATAAGGGGTAAAGAGACGTACCTGATCCGGTTATTTGAAAGTACCGGAATGGCCAGGGAAGTTACCGTTTGCTTCTGGGATGAAGTAAATATAAAGGTATGGCTTGGTCCCTTTGAGATTAAAACGCTGGAACTGGATCCGGAAACATGCCGTGTAACAAAATGTCCTATGCTCCCCTCAATTGTAACAAAAGAGGAGTGAGAGATATCCATCAGGCTTGCTGCCGGCGGGAATAAAAAATGGAGGAAATATAATGGAATATCAGATTGTACTCAAGCAGTTTCATGAATGTACACCGGTTTTTAAGGAACAATGGAAACCGGACAGGTCAATAAAAGAGCAGTGGAAAAATATGGATCAAATTCCTTGCCGAATTCAGTGTATTCGTAGTGATGAAGAAAATGAACAGCGTTTTCTATTGCGTACTGAGATGATACATGCATCGGAAAAGCCAATTTCCATCTCTTTGGAATTTATAAATGAGGAATGGACGGGAAGAGAATATGTATTTATGCCTGCAGCTGTATATGACGGTAATCGGTTGGAAAGTAAGCGGATTCCTTATCCGCCTTTTCATGCAGGCAGGAGGTCAGAGGGATGGGACCGGGTAATCACAGACATTCCCCATCTTAATAAGGAAGGGGAAAAATCCGGTATTTCGATGCGGTCCGGAGATATGAGTACTCCTGCTATGGGATATTTTATAGAGGATCAGAGAGAAGGAGTTTTGATCCTGGCAAATCATATAGTGCATGGGAGATACACCGGATTTACAGTTTCAGAAATGGAGAATCAGGCTGTCTTTGGGGTTTCCTGTCCGGCTATCAGGGAAGAACTGAAATATTTTTTCGGGGAACTTCCTGATGGATCCGGCTTTTACCCCACTTGTGAGGCACCTTCAGATGATGTGGGAATGATGCTGAGAGAAGGGGAACGCGTGGAAATAGAGATCCGGTATTTCCGGTTTCCGGCAGAGAATCTGAATCAGTATTTTACAAAATTTAATGAATTGCGTGAAGAAATGGAACAGGGGCAGGAGTTTTGCAGCATACCATTTTCCAAGGCTTATGATGCTATCAAAGAAAAATATATACATATGAATTTTACAGACGAGGGATATTACCGGGTTGGGACTGAGAATCATGTTCCGCCATCTTATTGGCAGTCTGGCTGGGTGGGGGGAGGAATGAACTCCTATGCATTTCTGCTGGAAGACAATGGGCTGGCGCGCAGTCAGTCCTTATCCAGCCTGAAGTTCATTACGGAACACCTGCAGATGGAAAATGGATGGTATATCCCTATGTATGCCAACGGTCAGAGATATGGGGATGATTTTCTGAATAAAGACAGTCCGGTACTGCTGGTGAGAAAAGATGCTGATCTCTTATATTTTCTGATAAAACAGGCTTTTTATCTGAAAAGCCAAGGAGAACTGACGGAGCAGATGGAAAGCAGTATTACCCGTCAGGCAGATGCATTTGTTCGGTTCTATCAAAAAAACGGACAGCTGGGACAATTTATTAATATGGAGCAAGAGACGATTTTGCAGGGGGATACGGCAAGTGCAGCTATCGCAAGTGCGGCGCTGGCTTTGGCATATGAGTATTTTAAAATGCCGGAATATCTGGAAACAGCAGAAGCACTGGGAGTTCTCTACTGGGAGGAATATTTAAAGAAGGGGATGCTAAACGGTGGACCCGGAGAAATCTGCCAGGCACCGGATAGTGAATCTGCATTTGGTTTTCTGGAATCCTGTGTGCAGCTTTATGAGACCACGGGAAAAGAAAAATGGCTGCAGGCGTCCAGGGAAGCTTTTGAACTGGCGGTTACCTGGGTAATGAGTTATGATTTCCATTTACCAGAGAGAAGCACGGCGGCAAAAATGAAAGCACACACCAGAGGAACTGTATTTGCCAATGCACAGAATAAACATTCTGCACCAGGGATCTGCACGCTGTCAGGAAATTCTATGCTGAAACTTTACCGTTTTACCGGAGATCAAAAATATTTAAATTGGATGAGCCGGATCAGCCACTCGCTGTCACAGTTTGTATCCCTGCAGGAAAGACCCATTGATACACTGGCCGGGCGCGCACTTCCCGCCGGATATATCAATGAAAGAGTGCAGACCAGTGATTGGGAGGGAAAGGAAACCATAGGAGAATTTCTCTATGGTTCCAACTGGCCCGAAGTGACAATGCTGCTGACCTATGTAGAAATACCTGGAATATATCTGGATCTGGATCGAAGAGTCCTGCAGTGTTCTGACCACATAATTGCGGAGATCGTAAAGGATGATGAGAGAGAAATGCTGATAAAAATCTGTAATCCTACCCCCTACGATGCGGTAGTAACGCTGATGATTGATCACAGTATGGATCCGGTTTCTATTGGACATCAGTATTTTGAAGATATGCAGAAAATAGAAATTAGTGCCGTAATGGTAATAAATGCTGCAATTAGCGTGTGTGAAACAAAAAATAGATCATAAACAAAACAAAAATGAAAAGCGAGGTAGAAATATGACACCCAGAGAACTGGTATATGCAACATTGGAATTCAGGAATCATACCGGAATAGTACCGCGGCAGATGTGGACTCTTCCTTGGAGTGAGTGGAATCACGGTGAAATGGTAGAAAAAATTCACAGAGATTTTCCCGATGATATAACAGGTGCTTTGTGTAGTTTTAAAGAGAAGACGATTGAGGAAGGAGAACCCTACAGATATGGAGTCAGCCGGGATGCCTGGGGATGTATCGTAACTAATATTCATGAGGGAGTAATCGGTGAAGTGCGGGACCCTCTGGTTCAGGATGATGACTGGGAAGATGTGGAGAAAATTCACATCCCAAGGGAGTGGCTTAGCTTTGACCGTGACCAGGTAAATCAGTTCTGCAGAAACACAGACCGCTTTGTAACGGGCGGATGCTGTCCCAGACCCTTTGAACAGCTGCAGTTTATCAGAACGACAGAAAACCTCTATATGGATCTCATGGATATTCCGTACCGGATGAAAAACTGGATGGAAAAAATGCATGGTTTCTACTGTGAATTATTGGAGGAATGGGCAAAAACAGAAGTAGATGCTGTCAATTTTATGGATGACTGGGGAAGCCAGAGCAGCCTGCTGATTAATCCCAGGATCTGGCGTGAGATTTTCAAACCAATGTATCAGGATTATATTGCAATTGCCAAAAGACATCATAAAAAAATATTTATGCACTCTGACGGATATATTCTGGATATCTTACCGGATTTAGCAGAAATGGGACTGGATGCTGTCAATTCCCAGATCTTCTGCATGGGTGTAAAGAATCTGGAACCTCTGGCTGGGAGGATTACGTTTTGGGGTGAAATGGACCGGCAGCATCTTCTGGTTGAAGGCAGCCCCTCCGATATACGGGAAGCAGTGGAAGAAGTGAGGGAAACTCTGTGGAAACGCGGCGGATGCATTGCCCAGTGTGAATTTGGTCCCGGAGCAAAACCGGAAAATGTATACGAGGTTTTCCGGGCATGGGCAGGCAAAAAGGAAGGAACAAACCAAAATATTGCCCAGATGACAAAAAAGGAACGTGTCTGGGCGGCAATACGTCATATGGAAAGTGACAGAGTCCCAAAAGGAGAATTATATATCCAGCCCCAGATCGCCAATAAACTTCTGGGAGAGGAGTATCCTCTGGATTACCAGCATTTTGAAAGAGACCGGAAAGTACGGGAATTACTGCACATGGATTTGGTTAACGTGGGTGACTGGCCGGAATGGGAAATAGGGAAGACGGATGATGGCAAAAAAGTACTTCAGAGTGTGTATGGACAGACGTTTCTATTGGGGGAGGAGAGCAAGTGTCTTTTGAAGCCCCCGGTGGACATTGAAGATGCCGCAGAATATCAGGAGCCGGATATTAATAAAGTTACCGGTGATCTGGTGGCAAAATATGTAGAAGAGACGGATTTTTTCGTGTTTGCCCAGGTGGGTGGACCAATCTCTATGTTGAACGAGATGTATCCCATGGAAGATTATATGGTAAATTGCATTACTTATCCGGAAGAAACCCATATGTTATCGGAAAAAGTGATTGCTTTTGAGATTAAGAAAGCTAAATTATTCCTGGATAGAGGGGCAGATGCCATTTTGATTGCGGATGATATGGCATTTAATACAGGTGTGTTTCTGCCGCCTTATGTAATGGAGGAAAATGTATATCCATTTTATAAGCAGATGATTCAGGAAATCAAGGCATATAAAAATGTTCCTGTATTTCTCCACAGTGATGGGAACCTGAACAGCGTCATGAACCATCTGGTGGAATGCGGATTTGACGGGATTCAGTCCATCCAGCCTTCCGCCGGTATGGATATCCGCAGTATCAAGGAAAAATATGGAGACAAGCTGTGTCTGTGGGGAAATATTGATCTGGACTATATAATGTGTTTTGGGTCAACAGAAGAAGTTCAGGCAGATGTCCGAAATACAATAGAGGCTGCAGGAACAGACGGCGGATTTATTCTCTCTACCTGTAATACGATGGTGGATATCATACCGCCGGAAAATATATTTGCAATGATCAGAGAAGCTGACAGGTCTTAAAACTCATTACCCCCTTGGCATATCCAGCTTTACAGGATATGCCAAGGGGGTATATTTTTAAAAGTACAGAATTATAAGTCCGTTTTCTCTATAAAACGAAGTAATAGCAGGATTTAAAAGTTGTAAAAAGGAAAGAAATGCGTAAGAATGTCCTCAGAGCTTAGCAGAAAATGCTGAGAGCGGTGGTGAGATGAGAAAAACAAAACCGCGGAAAAAATATGAAAGGGGAAGAGGTTTGAAAGAAAATTATGAAATAGAAAGGATGCCACGGTGTGTTTCTTTCAACCTGGTTTATAGTGGCAGTATTGCAGGCTGGCCTGCAATAAGCGATGGGTATAAAGATGAAGGAAAAACGTAACAGAGGACGCGTTTCCAGGAAAAAGAATACCACATTAACTATAATGGCTCTTCCGGCCGCCGTAATTCTTTTCCTGTTTTCTTATGTTCCTATTGCAGGACTGATTATTGCTTTCAAAGATTTTCGGTACGACAAAGGATTTTTAGGAAGCGACTGGATCGGATTTAAAAATTTCGAATTTTTCTTTAAATCCAATGATGCGTGGGTAGTACTTAGGAATACAATTGGTCTGAATGTACTTTTTATCGGCATAACCCTGGTGGTTTCTGTTGGGATTGCTTTGATGATGAATGAAGTTCGAAGCAGAAAAATGATTAAGGTAACGCAGACGATCATGTTTTTTCCATATTTTATGTCGTGGGTGGTGGTAGGATATCTTTTATATGCGTATTTGCATCACGACTATGGCATCATTAACCAGCTGCTGCAATTTTTGGGACTGCACAGTATCTCGTGGTATGCACGGTCGGAATACTGGCCGGTGATACTGACATTTATGTATGCATGGAAGATGGCAGGCTACTACAGTGTTATCTATTATGCAGGGCTGATGGGAATAGACGATACTTATTATGAAGCAGCGGCTCTGGATGGGGCAAGCAGATGGCAGATGGTCTGGAAGATTACACTTCCAATGCTGAAAGGAATTATCATAGTAATGGTAATTCTCCAGGTAGGAAGGATTATGTATGCGGATTTCGGTCTGTTTTTCAATCTGACAAGAGACCAGGGTGCACTTTATGCAACGACAGATGTACTGGATACATACATATACCGGGCATTAAGGGTAACCGGAGATATTGGAATCGGTTCCGCTGTGGGATGTTTCCAGGCAGTGATAGGGTTTCTGCTGATTATGGGATCCAATCTGGTTGTTCGCAAACTGGACAAAGACAGTGCATTATTTTAGCAGGGAGGAATGAAAATGAAGAAAGATTTATCATTAGGCCCTAAAATTATTATTTATGCATTTCTGGGTCTGTGTTGTTTACTATGCATAATTCCGATTATCACGGTGGTATCCATCTCCTTTTCCAGCGATATAAGGATTATGAAAGAAGGCTATGGAATTTTTCCAAAAGGCGTAACGTTGGACGCTTATAAATTCGTATTTAAAGATGCGGCAGCAATTCTCAGATCTTACGGTGTGACAATTTTAGTCACTGCCCTGGGACTTGGAATCGGTCTTACACTGAATTCCATGATTGCATATGTCCTTTCCAGAAAAGATTATGCATGGCGCAAGGCGCTGACCGTATTTCTGATTATTCCCATGGTATTAAACGGCGGTATGGTTCCTACCTATATCTGGCTGACTAAATATCTGCATTTAAAAAATACAATCTGGGCAATGCTGCTTCCCATGCTGATCGTACCATGGTTTATCATCTTGATGCGTACATTTTTCACCCAGCTGCCTGCTTCCCTTATGGAAGCCGCAACCGTGGATGGTGCGGGAGAGCTGACCATATTTACGAAAATTGTATTGCCCCTGGCTAAACCCGCACTGGCAACGGTTGGGATGTTTATCACATTAAATTACTGGAATGACTGGTTCCAGCCGCTTATGTATATTGACAACAGAGAGCTTTATAACCTCCAGTATCGGCTGTATGTACTCATGAGGGATGTGCAGGAAATGATAAAGAATTCGGCTATATCCGGTATGGGAATCAGCATGGCTGACATGCCCACGGAATCTATGCGAATGGCGATGTGTGTCATTGCAGCCGGACCGATGCTGGCAATATTCCCATTTTTTCAGAAATATTTTGTAAAGGGACTGACAGTCGGAGGCGTAAAGGGCTGATTAGAGAATGTAATTTGCTATGTCAATTACTATAAATTAATTAAAGGAGGAATAAAGGATGAGAAGGAAGAAATTTATTGCCCTTGGAGTGGCAGCAGTAATGGTAATGGGTACACTGGCTGGGTGCAGTGGAAACGGTAATACAGATAAAAGCGGGGATACCGGCACAAAAGCGGAAAGCGGCGGAGAGACCGGCGGAAAAAGTGAAGGATCTGAAGAAGCTGACGCAGGGGCGGAAAAAAATGAGAATAAGGAAGTTGTCAATCTAAAAATCCATACACCGGTACCGGAACAGACAGACGGAAAAGCAGTGATGGAGGCATTGAATGAGTATACGAAAGAAAAAATAGGAGTAACCGTAGACTATGTGTTCCATGGCGGAGCTTATGGAGATAAAATTCAGACCATAATCGCATCCGGTGAAGAGTATGACGCCTGCTTTACGTCAAACTGGCTGAATCCTTACAATACGAATGTGGTAAAAGGGGCATTTATAGATATTACAGATCTGCTTCCAAAGGCTGCACCGGAACTGCAAAAGGCAATACCGGACTATATATGGACGGCAGCTACGGTAAAAGGCGGAATTTATGCAGTCCCAAACCAGCAGATTGTTGCCCGCCAGATCGGTGCGCTGATGCCAAAAGACTATGTGGAAGGGACAGGAACAGACATTAATAAGATTAAAAACCTCACTGATTTAGGGGAATATGCGCAGAAAGCATTTGACCAGTTCGGAGCTAAAGTAGGAGGGGTGAACCGTGCCCAGGCAGCAGATTACTGCGGATACGAGTATATCAGTGACTATATGGCTGCCGGAGCGATTAAGATGGATGATACAAACGCAAAAGTTGTGAATTTCTATGCAACGGATGAATGGAAAAATATGCTGAATGAATTGGTCGGTTTGAATGAAAAAGGGCTTCTGGACGGTGAATGCGGATATATGGATGAATACGGGGAGAGCCAGCGTGTTGCTAAAAAGACATCTGCTTTTTACTCCGGAACATATAAACCGGGAGTGGAGGCAGAAGAATCAGCAAGAGCAGGATATGACTGTGTCATGGCTACGGCGGCTACGGATCCCTATATCTCTACCAACAGTGTAATCGCAACCATGTATGGCATTTCTACAACTTCCAAACATCCGGAAGAAACACTGAAATATCTGGAACTGATCAACACAGATCCATATGCCATGAATCTGATTTCCTACGGTATCGAAGGAACACATTACAAGAAGACCGGGGATAATACAATTGAGCTGATTGCAGACAGCGGTTATTCCCATGGCCAGTCATGGGCATTGGGAAATGTATTTAACACCTATGCACTTGCCGGACAGCCGGAAGATATCTGGGAGCAGACCAGGGCATTGAATGACAGTGCGAAGACATCTCCGATTCTTGGTTTTTCCTTTGATCCTGAGGCAGTCAAAATGGAAGTGACAAATGTGTCTAAAGTGGTAAAAGAGTATGAAAGCCTCGTAGGCGGCGAGCTGCCTGTAGAGGAAACCAATGCAGAATTTCTGGAAAAATTAAACGTGGCAGGAATTGATAAAGTAATGGCTGAAATGCAGAAGCAGATTGATGAATTTCTCACTTCAAAATAAAAAAGGATACCGATAAATTCGTAACGCCGTGGGCAGATGAGCTTTCGCCCACGGTGTTTTCACGGGAAAAGAAGAAAGTGGTAAAAAAAGAAGTCTTTGCCAGAATTAGTAGTTGCAAAAAGATGGTTTCTGTTAGAAGATGATAATATCCTGTGTGTTAACCGTAGATTCAAACAATATGGACTACTGGGTGATTGGGGGATAGAAAGATTTTTATATAAATTGTCTGACAGGGGGAAGTTATATGAAATTGATGGAATGCTGCAGGGGGTATCTTGCTAATAAGCATATAGACCAGAACCAGATGGAAAATCGAAAAATATTTGGCAGAATTTTTCTTGGAATTTCGGTGAGTATGCTGGTGGTGATTCTGGCGGGATCGGGCTGGATGTACCGCATGATGAAAAAGGTCATTATCGACCAGAATATCAGAATGTCCATGCAGGCTTTTTCTCAGGTGCAGACAGATTTTGAGGAAGCCAATGGTACCGCTAATATGATTGCAACCCAGGTAATGCTTGATGATGTCTGTTCCGAACTGCTGACAGCTGTTTCGGGCCAGAAGCTGAACAGCATAACCCTGAGCAAGGTCCGCAACCAGCTTTCTCTGTACCAGAATACGAATCCCGAAGTAGAATCCATCTATATTTATAATAATGATCTGGATCTTTTTATCACATCCGGCAGCAGGTTTGGGGCTGTGGGAAAAGAAGAATATTCCGATCAGAATATTGTCGGTATTTTAGAAAATCCGGAAAAGTATCATACACAAAATCTGATCCGAAGAGAGATGATAACAAAATATCCCAATCAAACGGAGAAAAAGGAAGTTGTCTATTCCTATCTCTTATACGCTTCGGAGCAAAAGAAAACAGGGAGTGTCGTTATTGTCAATATGAAGTTTGATAAAATGCTGCAGGAAATTCTGGATATGGAGATTCTGAAAGACAGCCGGATGCTGATTATTGATGAAAAGAATGAAAGGCTGGTGGATTTACAGACTTATCCGGTTAACGAGACCGCTAAGATGAGGGAAACCGTACTTCAGATGGCGGAGAAAGGAAGTAAGTATCAGGAATCTGTAGTGGATGGTGAAAAATATTTTTTCTCCTATCTGTATGCAAGTAAAAGCCAATGGAATTATGTAAAGATTACCAGATGGAATTCCATGTTCCATGTTCTGCAGGAACTGCGGGGCTGGATTGTGGGAATTACATTGACCATTGTACTTGCGGTGGTAGTGATTGCTCTGGCGAATTCCGTTTCCATTCTAAAAATACATAGAAAACTGGAAAAAAAGTATGCGCTGTCCACAAAGCGTTCGGACCTTTATCTGCTTCGGGAGGGGTTTCTCAGCGATTTTCTTCACAACAGAAAACTCTTTGGCAAAAATCAACTTCGGCAGCAGATGGAGAACTTTGGTTTTTCTCCAGTTGAAAATCAAAAGTATGCTGTTCTGATTTTACAGTTGGAAGGGTATAAAGAGTTCCGGGAAATCTATGGTAAAACAGGTACCTACGATATCAAATATGGTTTTCAGAATATTTTTGAAGAGACTTATGGGAAATATTTTCAGGTGATGGGACTGATTAACCGTGATCACACCCTGACGTTCCTGCTGGAAACAACCCGGGAAGACGGAACGCAGGAGAAAATCAGAGAATGCTTCCAGGAGTTCTGTGAAAATGTGAAAGTTTTTATTAAATGGGATTTCTCACTAACTGGATCGGAACAAAATGTAAACCTGGAAAAAATTCCGGAAGTGAACAGTAATTTGAAAATGGTTATGCAGGAAAGCTTTTTTTATCCGCCGAATACGTATTTTACATATGAACAGATTCAGAGGGAGCATGGAGAACAGGCGGAGTTCCAACAGCTGGAGCCGGGCAGTCTTCCAAGGGCAGTTCGTTCCGGACAGGATGTTTGGGAGGTATACCAGAACTTTACTGAGAAACTAAAAAAATGCAGTATGATGGAATACATGAACGCCATCATCTGGCTGGGAATAACCGTTGCCCGCAGTGTGAATGAATTTTCGTTTTATGAGAACGATGCAAATGAATTTTTAGTCCGGCTGGCAGCGTGTGAAAAGGCTGCTGAAGTGGATGGCCTGTTTTTAGAACTTTTTGAAAAGATACGTGAAAAACAGGAAAAAGCAGCTATCAAAAAAGGGGTGATGGGAAAGCTGGATGAGGTAAAAAAATATATAGAAGAAAACTTTACAGATCCAAATCTTACGCTGGAACAGCTGGGCGATGAATTCAGTGTTTCTCCTAACTATCTTGGAAGGCTCTTTAAAAAAGATGTGGGCATGTCGGTGGCGGATTATATTAATGGAGAGCGCCTGAAGTGGGTATTAAAGGAATTGGAGGATACAGAGCGTGCAGCAAAAGATCTTGCAGAAAAATGTGGATTTGTAAGCACCAACTATTTTTATACATATTTTCGAAAAAAAATCGGTGTGACTCCCCAGGCATACCGGGAACAATGCAGGGAACAAAAGGAAAATGCTGCGGTATTCAGAGAGGAATAGAGAGAAAAAGGAAGACAGAGAGAAAGAAGACAGAGAGGTATCAATATGACACATCGAGAACGTTTTATAAAGACTTTACAGTGCGAAGAGATCGGGGGAAGGGTTCCCCATTTTGAACTGGTATTTTTCCTTACCATGGAGGCACTTGGCAAGGTACACCCAAGCCATAGGTTCTATGAACAGTGGAATCAGATGAGTTACACGGAGCAGAAACTTCACATCCAGGAGATTGCGGATATTTATATTAACACAGCAAAGAGATATGACCACAGTGCTATCTTTGTACATTCCAATCCGGGGGGCTTTGATAATATCCAGTGGATACTGGAAACGATACGGGAAAAGTCAGGAGATGAGTATTATCTGATGATGCATGGAGATCCTACCTGGGCAATACCGGATGGAGATACCATGACAGATTTTGCAGTGCAGATGCTGGAGGAGCCGGAAAAACTAAATGAAATATCGAAAAAAAGAGTAGAGGAACAGGCTGTTTTTGCAGATAAGCTGGACCGAAAGGGACATTTACTGGATGGTTTTACCCTTTGTTCGGATTATTGTTTTAATACCAATCCATTTTTTGCTCCGGAACAGTTTGATGAGCTGATCGTTCCTTATTTAAAAGAAATCATCAGCGAATACAGGAAAATGGGGTATTATTCTATCAAACATACAGACGGGAATGTAATGCCCATTTTAAAACAGATTGCCGGCTGCAAGCCAAATGGGATTCATTCACTGGATCCCCAGGGGGGCGTAAATCTGGCAGAAGCCAGAAAGATCGTGGGAGACGGCATCGCGCTTATTGGAAATGTAAACTGTGGTCTGCTGCAGACCGGAACGGATGAGGAATGCGATGCTGAAGTACGAAGATCATTGAGGGAGGGAATGGAGGCAGGCAGAGGCTACATCTTCTCCACCTCTAACTGCGTGTATACAGGCATGGCATTAGAACGGTATGAAAGAATGTGGGACATCTGGCAGAAATACGGGATTTATCCCGGTCGTACTGCTCAGACCACAATCGATGAATAAAAGAATAACAAAATAATTATATAATAAATTATAGTAAAAAAGACTGTCTCCGGGATACTATGCCTCCCGGGACAGTCTTTCTTTTTTATTCCTCACTCCGCATGTGCGTATTCATGCGGTATTCCCCCAGAGATACCTTAAAATACTTCTTAAAGCGGGTATAAAAGTAATTGTTTTTCTCCATGCCGATTTTATCCAGGATCTTATTTAATGGAAGCTTTGTCTCATTCAGATAGTGGGCAAGCATTTCCATACGAAGATCCGTGATATACTGGGCAACGGATTTCTGCATGGCGGATTTAAAAATCTGCCCGATATAGTTGGGGGAAAGCCCAATCTCTTCCGATATGGAACTCAGGCATAAGGAGGGATTGGAAAAATCCCGGTCTACGATCTGGCATATGCGCTGGGTGACGATATCGGTATTCTGGCTGAATGGATTATCATGGAGAAACTCTATTTTGCTGCAAAGGGACTGGAGCAGAGTATCCATGAGCCGGCTGATATCAGAAGCAATTTCTACATTTTTCAGGTCAACCAGACAGTCCTTTAATAGGGTCATGCAGTCTTCCTTCAAAACAGGATACTTATCGGATATCTGAAAATACAAGTCATAAATGAGCCTTATGCTGGAAGACATGATCTCATTATAGTCATAGGAAAAGAGCTGTTGGGAAATTTTCTGGTAGGTTTCCAAAGCCTGTTCTGTTTTTCCATTTAATACAGCGGAAGATAAGCGTTCCGATAATTGCTTTGGAAAAAAGAAAATATCGGAATTCAGGTCATCCATCATTTGCGGGCTGATGATACTGGAGTGTCCGTAACGGATTTTCTGCAGAAGGGAGTTCTCCATATTGATATACATGCTGGGCAAATGTTCCAGCCCTTTAAAAAGAGTGCTGTATGCCACGGTTAATGACAGGTTCAGGTACTGGTCCACGTTTTTTTGAATGGAAAGGAAGATATTCTGCAGCTTCTGATGGAAGGCTTCATTGGGAAGCTCATTTCCACAATTGATTAATATTACAAACTTGTCATTTTTCCGGCTGAAAAGGTTGCAGGAGAAGGACTGTCTGACAATCTCCTCAGCAATGTTGGCGATGGAGAAGCGGAATACCCATAATTCATTCGGTGCGTTGGCATTTAAAAAGTCCTGGTAGTTGTCAATTTTCAGAACAGCCATGCAAATGGGCTGGTCTGTAAGATAGGTAAGATTCTGTGATTCCAGGGCATGAAGAGTGCTGTTGATTGGCTCTGTGCTGTTCCCTGTGATCAGGCTGTTCAGGAAAGATTCTTTATAGCTTTGGGCATTCTTTTTCTTTAACGCATTTAATTTTTGATTGTTCTGATGCAAAGATTCAAATACCGTCAGTATATGTTGAAACTCAGTTGGAACCTGGTGTTTTACATCGGAATTACCATATGCCTGGTCTTCCAGTAAGTGGGTTACTTTCTGTATCGGTGTGTTCAGCCTCTTGGCAAAGAATAGGCACAGGAGGATGCAGAACAGGAAAACAGATATCATAATAGCGGAACTAATCACCACGGCTGAAATAATATCTTTAAAAATGATACTGGAGGGAACCAGACTGATCAGGTACCAGTCATTTACGTTATCACGGGTAAAGGAATAAAAGTAGCGTGTTTTATCAATGGTAAAAAAACCGTTGCCGGAACGTTTCGAGTCTGCAAATTTTTCCTTAAAGGATGAAAAGGTGTCGGCATTTTCCAGAAGCTTTGGGGTCAGTACGGAACTTAAAACGGTCATGTCAGAATCCATGACAATAAAATCCATAGGGGTTCCCTCTTTATATCCGTTCATGGAATGGATGGCATCTGTCAGAGAGGAAGAATAGGTATTAATGATAATGGCATTCTTTCGTCCGTCCTTGCCGGTATAGGAATCATAGTAGACGTAGGACAGAATTTCTGCGTTCTGGGTCTTTGCGTTAATCCTTCTTGGAATCGGGTGCTTATCATAAGCGGCTATAAATTCCGGGTCTGTCACCAATTTTACACAATCCGAATCCGTAAACTCATCGCTGCCGGACTGACTGCCGTTCTTGGAAGAGAAGAATAAATCCAGCTGCGCGTTATAGAGATAGATGCTTTCCACATAAGGAAGCACAACCAGTTGATTGTCCAGTACGCGGCTTGCCAGAATCGGTGTGGTGGAAGAGCGGTTATTCATATAGAGAAACGAAATAATATCATTATTATTAATGAGCGAACGGGTGACACGCTGTATATTGTCATTGAGCTGCTCCACGGTATAATTTGTCTGGGATACCAGATTCTGGTTGAAACCGGAAGTGAGCTTCAATGAGGTTTTTCCGTAATTAATGGAAAGAAAAGAGGAAAGCAGAATTGTAATAATTACAGATACTGCCAGTAAGTAAAGGAGCGTGCTGTTAAAAAAGCTCCTGCTTTTTTGAGAGTCTGTATGTAATTTTTTGAGTTTGAATGCTTTCATTTTATTTCTTCCACCTTTGTCTTTTGATAATACCATTATAATAAAAATAAGAAAAGATTCAATAGAGGATTGGGGAAAATGATAGTATTCGTAGAAAAGATTAAAATTCAGAGAGGTAAAATTCTTAGAAATACGTGAATTTGTAAAGTGTCATCGTTGTGAATTTCCGGATATTAACGCATAATGGGGAAAAATAAGTGAAGGAGAAAAGGAATGAATGAAAAATTTACTTATTCCCTGCGCATCGGTATTTGTCCGGATTTTTACGCAGAAGAAAAGTTTTATGATTTATTGAAGTTTTGTAAATCGGCACAGATTGATGATGTCCAGTTTTTTCTGAATATGGAAGAAGTCAATCAGGGGCATTTATCATTGGAGAAGTCAAAAGAGTGGCTTCATATGATACAAAAGTATAAGCCACAGCTGGAAGAAGGGGGAATCAGCGTTTCCTTAAATCCCTGGACGACGGTTCTCCATGCAGACCGGGGAAGAACCTTGTCAGAAGGTCAGAATTTCACCACTATGGCTGATTATAACGGCAGGAAAGCGGATGCAGTAGCCTGTCCCCTGGACCAGAAATTCCAGGATTATATCAAAGCAATTTATGGTTTGTATGCAGAACTTCACTTTGCTGTAATATGGATTGAAGATGACTTCCGGCTGCACAACCATCCCCCGCTGGAATGGGGCGGATGCTTTTGTGAACTCCATAAGAGGGAGTTTGCCAAACGTATTGGAAAAGAAGTGGATATGGAAAGCTTTCTGGCGGGCATTCTGAGCCAGGGTGATCCACATCCTTACCGCAAAGTGTGGCTGGATACCGCAAGAGATACCATGTGTGGATTTGCAGCACTTCTGGGAGAAGCAGTCCATGAGATTTCCCCTCATACCAGGGTTGGTCTTATGAGTTCGGGCCCGGAGGTGCACTGTGTGGAAGGGCGTGACTGGAAGGGTATTTTTACCGGGTTATCAGGTGATACAATGCCTTTGAACCGACCACATCTGCCTGCATATGCAGAAGCTTCTCCACGGCAGTATGCACTGGATTTCCAGAAGACTACTAAACTGAGTGCAGCCATGACAAAAGGACAGGCTCAGCTTTGGCCGGAGTTAGATAATTTTCCTCATACGACATTTTCAAAGTCACATCGGTTTACACGGCTGGAAATAGAAAGTGCGCTGGCTGTGGGGGCAGACGGAATTACCATGAATCTCTTCGATATGATGGGTAATGGCATAAATGAGGAACAAAAATATGAGGAACTGCTGGGTAAGGCAAAACCATATTTAAATGGTGTCACAAAACTGCATTTAAAAGGCAGTGAGGAGAGAGGCGTATGTGTAATGTACAGCAGCAACTCTTCCTATACCATACATACAGACGGAACCAGGAGTTTATCTGCCATACAGCCCTGGGAGACATTCTGGGCAGAATACCTTTCTGCATTTGGCATAGCAAACCGTTACTGCGATGACAGTTCCCTAACAGGAGAAATGATAGCGGTCAGCGGACAGTATTTCCGAAATTTAGAACCCGGTGAAATTACCAGGATGTTCTCTGACAATGTCCTCCTGCTGGAAGGTGAAGCAGTGGAAACCCTGGTGGATATGGGACTGGGCAATCTGCTGGGAATTACTTCCTGCGAATGGTATCCGGCAAATACCGGGAAGCACAGCTATGAACAGGTGGTTACAGAACAACGTTTCCAGAACCTGCCTCATGCCAGGATCTCGGCACAGACAATGGGAGAAACGGGAGATTATCTGAAGATAGAATATACCAATGAGTCTCATCAAACGTTATCTGTTCTAAAAGCGCCGGATGGATCAGCAGCAGGAGCAGGCGTTGTCTGTATAACTGACCGTGCCGTGATCCTGCCTTACGGACATATGCGTGACCGGCATAATTTTTTGTTAAATCCGGTCAGACAGGAAATCCTGAAATCCCTCATCTTATCCATGAAGGAAGTACGTCAGCCGGTGATCATAGAAAATTGTCCCTATGTAACCGTTAACCATTTTAGCCGGGAGGAGCAGCAGGTGCTGTTACTGTCTAACTATGCAACAGATGATTTCGAAAACGTAAAATTAGATCTTCCATTTCCGGTACAGGATGTATTAGAAGTTTCCAGAGAAGATGGAACGCTGGTTTCGCTGAAGTTTGAAAAAAGGGAAGGCGGTATACGGTTACCTGTTATGCTGGAGCATATGACAACCCGTTGTATCGTGTTAGAATCATGAAATCTGCTGTTATCCCTATAAGTGTTCATTTTCAGAGACATAAAAAACCTAAAACAGGGAGAAAACGAAGGTTTTCGGAATTATCTTTGTTGAAAAGTGGTGGTCCAAAAGGCATAATAGGGAACAGATTAAGGAGGGAAATTTAAAATGAAGAAAATGAGTAATCGTAAGAAAGGTGAAAGCCATGCAGTAAACGGGCAGCGTCACTGGAAGCGATCGGTAAAAAAACAAATGCCATTTTATCTAATGATGGCACCGGGGCTTTTCATGATCACATTGATTTTTTATCTGCCTATGCCGGGGGTAATATTGGCTTTTAAAAATTATAAACCGACGGATGGGATTTTTGGCAGTGAATTTATTAACCCTTTATTTAAGAACTTTGAGTTTTTCTTTAAATCCGACACAGCCAGAATTGTGACGATGAATACGATTCTGTACAATATTATAGAAGCCGTTCTGGTTACGGTAGTTGCAGTAGCACTTGCCATTTTATTAAATGAAGTGAAAAATAAATATGTATCCGCTGCTTATAAGGGCGCCATATTAATTCCCACTTTTTTATCCTGGATTGTTATTCAGTATATATTATTCAGTTTTTTAAGCGTAGACAGAGGTATTATCAATAATGTCCTGGGAAAGTTCGGGATAGAAGGGATTCAATGGTACAGCGAGCCGTCTAAGTGGAGAGCGATTATGCCGCTGGCTTATCTCTGGAAAAATGTCGGTTACTACTCTGTGCTGTATGTTGCTGCAATTGCAGGAATCAATACAGACTATTATGAAGCTGCTCAGCTAGATGGGGCGACGAAATGGCAGCAGATCAAGTTTATTACCCTGCCTCTGATCCGTACAACGATGATCGTTCTGTCGCTGCTCTGGGTAGGAAAGCTGTTTAACGGCGGACTTGGAGACTGGAATGCATTCTATACCCTGCCTAATGATGCAGGTGCACTATATCCGGCAACAGATGTTATTGATACTTACGTTTTCCGATCCCTGAAAAAAATTAATGATTACGGAATGTCGGCGGCAGTGGGACTTTATCAGTCAACGGTTGGATTTGCTCTGGTTTTGATTTCTAATAAAATTATTAAGAAAATCGACCCGGACAGCGCATTATTTTAAGGGAAGGAGATCCTATGAAAAAGAATAGAACTGTAAGTGTTTTTAAGGTAGGCATTCATACGATTTTTTTATGCCTTAGTTTAATCTGTGTCGTGCCGCTGCTTTTGGTTGTGGGAATTTCATTTACCGGGGAGACATCTCTTATGGTGGATGGTTACCATTTTATTCCGAAAGTGTTCAGTACGGATTCTTACCGCTATGTATTCAGCGGTGCGGCATCTGTAGCGCAGGCATATGTAGTAACAATTGTGGTCACGGTAATGGGTACGGCACTGCATCTTCTGATCACCGCTATGCTGGCATATGCGCTGACGAGAGAAGAAGTGACCTGGAGAGAAAAGATATCACTATTTGTATACATACCGGTCTTGTTCAACGGCGGCCTGGTGCCTCAGTATATGTTAATGACCAGATACCTGCATTTAAAAAATACCATATGGGTATTGATTTTAATCAATCTGGTATCGGCTGTAAACGTCCTGATTATGAAAAACTTTTTTAAATCAATTCCCAATTCTCTCATTGAATCTGCTAGAATTGATGGTTCAGGAGAGTTTCGGACATTTTTTAAGATTGTACTGCCGCTGTCCACGCCATCCCTGGCGACCATTGGCTTATTTGTATCAATTGCATACTGGAACGACTGGATGACCTGTTCCCTGTATATTGAAACACCAAAATTATATACCCTGCAGTATCTGCTGCAGTCATTAATGAATAACATCGGGTATCTGCAGTCCAACGCCCAGGCTTCCCGTTCCATTGAACAGGCACTGGGGGTGCTGCCAAGCGAAGGTGCGAGAATGGCAACCTGCGTTCTGGCAATCGGACCAATTATATTATTGTATCCGCTGCTCCAGAAGTATTTTGAAAAAGGATTAACCATTGGCGCAGTAAAAGAGTGATTATTACTGATGAAAATCAGAAAAATAATAAATTAAAATTTAAGGAGGAAGACAACATGAAAAGAAAGAACCTGATAGCGGTTTTACTTGTTGGGGCAATGCTGGCTACTACATTTACAGGATGTGGAGCAGGAACAGAGAAAACATCGAAAGAAACAAAGGGTACGGAGAATCCGGGCAGCGAAGCGGGCACCGGTGAAAGCAAGGATGGGGATAAGGAAGAAACAAAAGAAGCTTCCGGCGATCCGGTAGAATTAAGCTTTTATATGATGAACGGACCGGTAAATGACGCTGAACGTATTATGGAAAAAGCAAACCAGATTATTGAGGAAGAAATAAATGCAAAATTAAACCTGGTTATGATCGACAGTGCTACTTATGGAGAAAAGATGAACCTGATGATTAATTCAGGGGATGCCTGGGATCTGTGCTTTACCGCAAACTGGGGCGGCATTAATTTCTATGAAAATGCAGCCAAAGGCGCTTACGCAGATCTGACGGAATTACTTCCCCAATATGCACCGGAAACTTATAAGAGAATTCCGGAAGGCCTCTGGGAAGGGGTTACGGTAGATGGAAAAATCTATGGCTCCGTAAACTATCAGCAATGGGGTGTTGCAAAGAGACAGGGGTTCCGTTACCGGACAGATATAGCGGATGAAGTGGGATTTGACTGGAAAGCGGTGAAGGGCAAACCAACCCTGGAAGCACTTCAGATGACCGGAGACTTTATCGGAAAAGCGCTGGAGAAGCACCCGGATATGATTGGATGGGAAACCTCTTCTACCTGGAATTTATTTGCAAATGAACCATTGTTCTGGGATATGGAAGCTGTTGGCGACATGGCTACCCCGGGCTGGATTCGTTTTGATGAAGCGGATAAAGTAATCAATCAGTTTGGCACCGAAGAATTTGCACAGTTCTGTACGATTATGCGTGACTGGTATGAAAAAGGCTATGTCAGAAAAGACGGAGCTACGGTAAAAGATACCAGCCCGGACAGAAAAGCAGCGAAGATGATTGCAGAAGTTGGATCAGGATGGCCGGACAGCGTGGATTTCCCGGGAAATGAAGATTCTGCAAAAATGAGTATGTGTACCAAGGATATCGCACCTGCCGGGACAGTTTCCACAACCAGAACCGTGATTCCGGCTGCAGCAGGTCCCACAGCTGCCGTTGCAGTAAATGCCCAGTCTGAAAATATTGAAAAAGCGGTTGAATTAATTGAACTTCTGAATACAAATGACGAGCTGTATATGCTGATCACACAGGGTGAAGAAGGTGTGGATTACGTATATGGAGATGACGGAGCCTATGCTTTGCAGGAGGGTAAATATAACTTTAACTTCAACGAATGGCAGATTGGACAGTCTTACAGCCCTGAGTTTACCCGTGCATTATATAACCGCAATGAAGCCGGAGATCTGCAGAAACAATCTCAGACCATGGTATTTGAAGAAGATAAGACAGCTGAGATTTCACCGGTAACCGGATTTGTATTTGATCCGACTCCAGTTAAAACGGAATTGGCAAACTGTACATCTGTTATTACGGAAATGGTACCTGCTTTAAGCTCAGGATCTGTAGATCCCGAAACGGCTCTTCCTGACTTCTTAAAGAGACTGGAAACAGCAGGCGTAGATAACGTCATCGCTGAAAAGCAGGCACAGATGGATGCCTGGAAAGCGGCTAAATAGGGGGAGAATGATGGTAAAGCTGGGTGTAATAGGCTATGGTGTCCGCATAGATATGCTGGCAGATGAATTCATGGGCTTATTGGAAAAAGTACAGATTACAGCAATCGCTGACAAAAATCCAGAGCGTGTAAAAGCGCTTTTAACCAAGGCAGATTCCAGTGAAATCATGCATGAGATGGAAATTGACAAAATTGACGGCTTATGGAGAAAATGTCCAATGGATCCGGATACGATACACTTTTATGATACGGCACAAGAGATGCTGGACCAGGAAGAACTGGATGGTGTTTTGGTAGGCACAAACTGTGATACCCATGCACAATTGGCAGAAATGGTAATGAAAAGGGGGATTCCATTATTTTTGGAAAAACCTGTAGGTGTCACAAGAGAAGACTTAGAGCTGCTGGAACGCTGTGACAGAGAACCTCATGCTCCGGTTGTAGTGTCTTTTCCGCTCCGTGTTACCAGGATGGTGCGGGAAGCAAAGAGAATCATAGACAGCGGTGTTATTGGAAAAGTAGAGCATGTGCAGGCATTTAATGACGTTCCTTACGGCTTTGTCTATTTCCATGACTGGTATCGGAATGAGGCTGTGTCACACGGGATGTTTTTACAGAAGGCAACCCATGATGTGGACGTTATAAATTATCTGACAGGAGAAAAACCGGTTCAGGTATGTGCAATGAAGTCCAAGCAGATTTTTAAAGGCGACAAAAAGGCAGGGCTGCGCTGCAGTGAATGTGATTGCTGCGGCAGCTGCATGGAAAGCACTTATCATATTACCAAAACCAGAAATGATATTCCAAGAAGTGATTATTGCTGTTATGGGGTAGATACCGGAAACGAAGACAGCGGCAGTCTGCTGATTCGGTATGCATCCGGTATGCACGCAGTCTATTCACAAAACTTTTTCGCTAGAAAAGGAGCAGCAAGGCGGGGCGCGAGGCTTTATGGATACAAAGGAACACTGGAATTTAATTTTACAACAGATGAAATCAAGGTATACGACCATATGAGTGATCAGGTGTCTGTGATTAAGATAGGCACTCCGCCTGCAGGGCATGGCGGGGGAGATTACGAACTTGCACGGAATTTTGTGCAGCTGATTCAGGGAGAAACAACAGAGTCAGTGGCGCCTCTGCGGGAAGGTATTATAAGTGCAAAGGTTTGTATGGCTGCAAAAGAATCTTCGGAGGAGGAAGTATTTAAAACAGTATTATAATTCTGATGAAATAAGAACTTTACAGAGGACTATGACAGAGCGTGTTTGAAAAATCACTCCAGTGCCTTCCGGCGTAAATACGTCGATATATCGTGCCTGTTATCTGTATCAGGTGTGCGTCTGTGAATCGGCGGCGTAGCGGGTATACGGCTAGATTCACAGACGTGCAGCTGGCGCAGATAGCGGCTATATAGTGGCGTATTTGCGCCGGGAGGAACTAGCCATCTGCACAATCCACTTAGCGGCATATTTGCCCTGAATTTAGGTTACGTAGCACACTGCGCGCCCTTCATCCGGGTCAAAACTTCCACAAAGTGTGACGCACAGATGCAGGAATGGATTTAAAACACGCTCTGGTACTACCATGAAGGTTTCAACCTGAACGGTATCCGGCTTTAGAGAATGCCGGTTACCAAAACTGATTGTGGGATCAGAGAGAATCTATATGAAAAAGGAGAAGAGATATGTATAAGATGAAAAAGCAGCTTGCGGTTTTGCTTTCAGCAGCCATGCTGACCGGCACTCTGGGCATGTCGGCACCCTATTCCGTGACGGCAGAGGCTTCCGGGGTACAAAAAGAAATCTATATTTCCCCAGCGGGAGATGATGATGCCGGGGATGGGAGTCAGGAGAAACCATATGCCTCCCTGGAAAAAGCCAAAAGTGAAGTGCAGAAAATCAATTCTGATATGACAGGTGACATTTATGTGTATCTGGGCGGCGGAGAATACTATATGGATAAAACGGTGGAATTTGGACCGGAAGATTCCGGCACCAATGGTTATCAGATTGTATATGCCAGCCAGGATGGGGTTGCCGGCGCAAAATTAATTGGTGGCAGACCTCTGGATAACAGTAATTGGGAACTGGTGCAGAATGAAGAGGCAAACGATGCCGACCTCCCGGCGGAGGCCATAGGCCATGTCTATAAAACGAACGTTGGGACAGAACAGAGCTTCAATACGCTGTATGTCAATGACAGAAGAGCAACCCAGGCACGTTACCCTAATCTGGACCAGTATCCCGGATTTACAGCGGCACTGACACCATATCTGTTTACGGCAGGGGGTGGAATGCATGATCTTCAATGGAAAGAAGGGGATCTGCCGCAGCAGGTGATTGACGGACTGTCAAACGCAGCGGCAAGAGGAGATCTGGATGCGTCCATATATATGTGGGACGGAGGCTACTGGGACTGGATGACGGATACAATTCCGCTAAAAGGGATCGATCCCGCACAGCGCAGGCTCCATTATAAAGATGAAGAGATTGATATGAATGGTTCTGCCCGTTACCGCCCCAAATATACCACCGGCAGCAATGCAAGATATTTTCTCCAGGGGAATCTGGCATTGCTGGATCAGGAGGGAGAGTATTACTACAACAAGACAACCGGGGATCTGTATTATTATCCGACTGGTAATATAGAAGACCAGCAGGTAATTATCCCTCTGGTAAAAGAGGTAATCCGTGCAGAGGGTAAAGACAGAGATGCTAAAGTCAGCAATCTGACATTCCGGGGAATAGAAATGAAGGATACGGAGAGTACAGACTGGTATGCCTATGGCTGGAATGCAAAGGATACCGGGGCAGCGCTGGGATTCTGGCCAAACGAATCCAAAGGAAGCACCCAGCCTTCTTACTGTGAACAGAGGGAACAGAATGATTTCCGCTACGGGGTGATGACGCTGAAAAATACCGACAGTATCCGGATAGAAGCCTGTCATCTGACAAATTCCGGAATGTTTGGCATTGCAATGTATGATGCCAACACAAATGCGCAGATCGAAAACAGCCTGATCGATTATACCGGTCATGGCGGTATTAATATGGACGGGGGTTATCCGGGACTGGCAGGAGATGAAAACGGTGATGGATATGCCAGGGACAATATGGTGAAAAATGTATTGATCCATGATATTGGAGAATTGATCGGACAGGCTTCCGGGTTAACGGTTCAGCAGGTAAGCCACAGTACCTTTTCTAATATTGAGGTTTATAATTCACCCAGAAGAGGAATCTTTACCACAGGCGGAACAAGCAGGGAGAAAAATGGTGCAGACAAAGACTATGATGCAATGAAGCACTTATATACTCACAGCAACCGGTATGAATACTGCTATATCCATGACTGCCAGCAGGATGGCGGGGATGACGGCGCATTCTTTGGCTGTATGCTGTTCCATGGAAATGAAGACGGTAAGGGGAAACCGAATATCATCAACCAAATGGTAATCGACAGTACCGGAGCGAATCCCACTATGAAGGATTTAAGCCCCAACAATATGAACCTGGATATGGGATGTTCCGGATTTGAGCTTCACAATGTAAAATCCGTTAATCCTATGAACTTTAACATTGAGGTTAATACCATACTGCAGTATAAAGATGATATTCTTTTTGATAATGTAAATATCGATTATGGAACCATGGTAAATCATCTGGCTGAATTTGACGATTCCAAAATGGAGTATGATAAGATTGGTTTGACAGAGGGCTTTCCAATTGAATATAGGGATGAGAAGCAAACCAGTGAAAAGCCGGATGACATTTATTTTGAAGATGATTTCGAAAAGGGTATCCAGAAACGCAAATGGACGTTTCGAAATGCACAGCCGGAGATTACCACAGAGTGGATGTCGGAAGATCCATTTGTAGGAAAACAGGGTATCATGGTAAACCAGAACAGTGTATTTTCCAGAACGTTTCAGGATCAGTTAAATAAAACAGTTACTGTTAAAATGTTTGACCGCCAGACCAGCAATATGGCTGGGTATGATTCCGGCGTCCAAAATTCTGCAAATGCCCTGTCTTATGTCAGTACGGGAACAAAAGAGCAGATGTATGGGCTTGGCATCGAGTGGGGGAAATGGGATTGCTATTATATGAACATAAACGGTGAAAAGATCCCCACAAATGTTCCGCGACTTTTTGGATGGCATGAGCTGAAGTTCGATTACAGTACGCCCGGCATATTACAGATGTATATAGACGGCAGGCTGGTGAATGAGGTAAACAGCAGCGGATTTGATACCCTGGATATTGGAAGTGATGCCGGAAAAGGCATCGTGTATTACGATGAAGCTATGATTTATGGTGGTGTGGAGGCACCGCCCGCCACCGAACTGCCGCTTCCAAAACCACCTGCAGAGCCGGACGATAAGGTACTTTATGAAGAAGACTTTGAAAGCTACGAGATAATCACAGAGGATGCCGGTAACCAAAGCCATGGAGAGGGTGCAATACAGAAAAGTACATTCCAACAAAATGATATTGCAAATGATAGTTTGGAATCCCAGGAAGCTACTGAGATGAAAACGGAAGCAGGGGTAACGGAAGAAGCGGTGGCAGAGGAATCGGTAACGGAAAAAGTGGAGACAGAAGAAGCGGTGGCAGAAGTACCGAAAACAGAAGTACCGAAAACAGAAGTACCGAAAACAGAAGTACCAAAAACAGAAGTACCAAATACAGAAGTACCGATTACAGAAGTATCAGTGACATACGAACAAATGACAGAAGAACCGGAGCCAAGAGATCAAATGATCAATATCGCTTCAGATGAAGAGCAAAACAAGGGATCCCAGGCTATGGAAGAACCGGCTACAGCAGCCATGGATGCAGCAGATTTACTGCCCGACTGGAAAGGGGTAGGAGGCGGAAAAATGGTAAAAGAATTAATCAGGGAAGATAATAATCAATACCTTCGTATTAATTCTCAGGATAATACCTTCTATTATACAGGCGGCAGCGAGTGGAAGAACTATGTGCTGGAAGCAAAGGTGCGTTTGAATCGCTGGACCGGGGACGGCCCCCTTGGCGGAGCATACGACGTTTTTTCCATGGGCGTTCGTTTTGAAGAAGATCCCAACAGCAAATCAAATCCACACCGCTATACATTAAAGATGGAGAAGTCAGGTAAATTAAAATTTTATATGCGATCCTCCGGTGATAAGGATTTCTTCACCAAGACACCGGAAGAGGTGGGAATGGAGCCTTTGAATCCTCCGTTTGCCGGAAGATGGTATGATTTAAAGATTGTGGCAGATGGTGATAAGATCAGCAGTTATATTGACGGAAATCTGATAGGGACGGTAGTGGATGGCAACTTGCAGTCCGGTGGAATCGGATTTAATGCCCTTGGCGGAGAATACGATATCGATGATATGAAAGTGACGAAAGTCCAGACGCCTGAGCCGGGTATAGAACCGGATTCCGGGACCTATGAGCAGCCGATTGAAGTTAAAATCACACCGGCATCCAAAAAGGACCAGATATTCTACACGCTGGACGGAAGTGATCCCAAAGACCCGGAACATGGCATCTACTATGAGGGAAGCTTTGTACTGCCCGAAAATGATAAGCCGGTAACCTTAAAATGCGTTGCCATCAGAGGCGATTCCCTCTACAGTGAAGTAGTGGAAAAGACATATGTGATTAAAACCCAAAAGCCAGAAATTACAGCATTGGAAGAAGTACAGACCGATACAATCCAGGGAATGCTCCCCAAGCTGCCCCAGACGGTGAAGGCTTCCTACGATAACGGAACAACAGCCATGGTAACTGCACACTGGGAGCCTGTCACAAATCAGCAGGTAGCAGTACCCGGTAAATTTACGGTATTGGGTTCTGTGAATGGGACAGCATTAAAGGCAAAAGCCGTAGTAACCGTATTGCCTGGGAAAGAAGAGCCAAAACCAGAAATAAAGGTAAATAAAGTAACGCTGAGCGAAACGAAAAAAACGGTATTAAAAGGAAAGAGTTTCACTTTGAAAGCGGCGGTATCGCCAGCAGATGCAGCAAATAAAAACCTAGTATGGTCAAGCAGCAATGCAAAAGCAGCCACAGTAGACCAGACCGGTAAAGTAACTGCACAAGGATATGGAACGGCGACCATCAAAGCGCAGGCAGCAGATGGCAGCGGAAAATATGGAACCTGTAAAGTGACAGTAGGTTATAAAATCAACTATCACTTAAATAAAGGAACAAACAGCAGACTGAATCCGACAAGCTATTATAAGACAAAAGTATCCTTAAAGGCACCGTCCAGAAAAGGCTATACTTTCAAGGGATGGTATACCGATAAGAAAATGAAAAAGAAAATTACCAGTATCCCGGCATCATCCAGAAAAAGTGTCAATGTATATGCAAAATGGGAGAAAATCAAGATTGGTAAAGCATCCATCAGCAAAGTGCAGAGCAAAAAAGCCGGCAGAATGGCAGTAAACTGGAAAAAGGTAAAGCATGCAGGCGGATATGAAATCGTTTATGGAAATAACTCCAGAATGACTAAAGGGAGAAAGGTAATTGAGACAAAAGGTACCGGCAAGACGATTAAGAAATTGAAAAAAGGCAGAACCTATTATGTAAAAGTGAGAGGATTCAAAAAGGATTCTGCCGGAAAGAAGGTATATGGGGGATATAGTAAAGTAGAAAAAGTTAAAATTAGAAAGTAAGATTAATAAAGAAAAAAGAATTGGGTTAGAGCGTGTTTGAAAATTCATTCCTGCCATCTGCACGCCCCACTT
>OKVW01000038.1_pt1 | contig 117059 bp, 88 predicted proteins | sample 1606991 | NCBI WGS metagenome assembly OKVW01 (sample SAMN03281021, study PRJEB24777) | human gut metagenome | isolation source: fecal sample PR177 from 1 month old male Malay infant, vaginal delivered... | reverse complement strand
GGACTTCGGAAAGGTTAGAAAATACCAGTTCTGCGTTAAGCTGACGGAGTCCATGCAATTTTCCTACTCCAATCTTTTCGTACACTACCTATCATTTGCAAAGCGTATTTAATCAGCTAAACCCCAACATAATGAATTTAATAGAGCACTATAAAACGTTCGCTATAGTACTAATATAAAGGAGGATTATCATGAATCATAAAATTTTGATCGTGGATGACGAAAAAGGTATCGTAACCATGATGAAGAATTACTTTGAACCAGGCGGATATCTGGTATATACCGCCTATGACGGGGAAGAAGCGCTTAAGAAGATATCCAGCCAGCCTGATATCATACTGCTGGATATCAACATGCCGGGGCTGGATGGACTGACCGTGTGCCAGCGCATCCGGGAACATATTACCTGTCCGATTTTATTTTTAACAGCGAGGATCGAGAGCCGGGATAAGATTATGGGCTTTCGGGCGGGAGCGGATGACTACATTTTAAAGCCCTTTGATCTGGATGAACTGGGCGCAAGGGTTGCAGCCCATTTACGCAGGGAGCAGAGGAGGCAGGTACAGTCAACGGTTCGTTTTTTCACGGATTTAGTAATTGACTATTCCAAACGGGAGGTGACGGTAAACCAGAATGAGGTTTCCCTGTCAAAAAAAGAATTTGATATTGTGGAGCTTCTTTCCATGAATTCCGGGCAGGTGTTTGACCGGGAGCGTATCTATGAGCTGGTCTGGGGCGTGGAAGGAGAAGGCAATAGCGATACTATTATGGAGCATGTCAGAAAGATCCGCTCCAAACTGGGCGTCTATTCCCTTCGTAATTATATTGATACAGTTTGGGGGATGGGCTATAAATGGAACGGATAAAACAGATGGGTTTAAAAAAAGCTTTCTTCTGCCTTACCTTATTTTATCTGTGCATTGCGCTGCTTCTCGGCGGAATTGCTTTCGCAGGCTGTATCGCTATGCGCAGGCAGGAAGGGAGCAGCATTGTAGCTCAGATGAATGATGGAACAGTTGATGTAAAAGTATCCGGGGAGTACCATGTGGAAGAACAGTCCGCTTTTCAGATATGGGATTTTCTCCAGATTTTTCTGCCGGTATTTTTTGTCATTGCTGCACTGGTTCTTGCAGATGTTACGTTTTACCGGGTAAAGCTAAAGGTACCCATTGACAGGCTGCAGGAAGGTGCCGGGCGGATTATGCATAATGACCTGGATTTTCAGGTGCAGCAGACATCCGGAGATGAGCTGGGGCAGCTGTGTGCAGCTTTTGAATCCATGCGTATACAGTTGCAGAAAAATAACAGGGAGATGTGGATGCAGATGGAAGAGCGCAGGCGTTTGAATGCTGCTTTTTCCCACGACCTGAGAAATCCGGTAACGGTACTAAAAGGATGTGCCAAGCTAATGCGCCGGGGAATCGAGCAAAAGAATATGGATCTGGAACATCTGGAGTCCACGGTGGGCTTACTGGAAGAATACAGTGAACGCATCGAAATATATGTGGAGGCCATGAGTAAAGCCCAGAGATTGGAAGAGGTAGTCTGTAAGCCCATGCAAACAGATCTGGGACGTTTTATGGAGATACTGGAAAAGGTACTTAAAATGCTGGTGCCCGATATTGGATTTCGGTATCTGAACAGGGAGAGGGACCGGAATCAGACGCTGTGGCTGGATACCTCCCTGATTCAGGAAGTGGTGGAAAATCTGGTCTCCAATGCAAAACGCTATGCCAGAGAAGAAATCCTGGTGAAATCCTGGAAAGAAGGCAGTTATCTATTTATTACGGTTCAGGATGACGGAAAGGGGTTTCCGCAAAAAGTAATGGAAAAAGTGGGAAAGCCATTTTTGCGTGGGGAAGAAAACAGCGAAGAACATTTTGGCATGGGCATCTATATCAGCAGGCTTTTATGTGAAAAACACGGAGGAGGGCTTACCCTGCACAACCTTTCTGGCAACAATGATCACGAACCGACAGGTGCACTGGCAGAGACTAAATTTAAAACTACATGGAAACCTTGAGCAAATTTTGAGATTTGCCTGATACACTCTCCTTACAAAGAAAAGCAAAGGAGAGTGTTTTTATGTTAATAGAAGTAAAAGGATTATCGAAAATATATGGAGGCAGAGAAAATCAGGTTACAGCCTTAAACAAAGTCAACTTAAAGATCCGGGAGGGTGATTTCATTTCCATTATGGGACCTTCCGGAAGCGGAAAAAGCACCTTGCTGCATATGCTTGGGGGACTGGATAAACCAAGTGAAGGAAGCGTATCCTATAACGGACAGGATATTTATCAGTCAGGGGATAAGGAATTATCTGCATTTCGCAGAAGGAAGATCGGGTTCATATTCCAGCAGTTTAATCTGCTTCCGGTACTGACCGCCAGGGAAAATATCGAAATGCCGATGCTATTGGACAAAAAACATCTGGATCAGATTTATCTGGAAGAATTGACAAAGCTCTTGGGCATTGGTGAGAGGCTGACCCATTTGCCGGGAGAACTGTCAGGGGGACAGCAGCAGAGAGTAGCCATAGCCAGGGCGCTGATTGCCAAACCGGATATCATTCTTGCAGATGAGCCTACCGGGAATCTGGACAGCAAGAGCGGAGGGGAAGTAATGGAGCTTCTTGCAGACATTTGGAGGGAGATGGGAAAAACTTTAATTATCATAACACATGATATCCGAATTGCAAAAATGGCAGAGCGTCAGTGTAACATAGTTGACGGGGTGCTTACGGAGGTGGAACCCATATGAGATCCTATCATTCATTTTCATGGAAAGAAATAAAAGCACAAAAAGTTACCTCGGCACTGATTTTGATTGCAGTGATTCTGTCAACGATGATGACCACGGTTGTGGGGCAGTCCATCGGCATATTGCAGGCATTGCGGGAACAGCAGGCAAGTATGTTAAATGGAAAACGCTATGCTTCGTTTCATAACCTGTCTGAAAAAGACAAAATCGGAATGCTGGGAGAGGAGTCACTGTCCTTTGCAGGTGCCAATATTGCTCTGGGGGTAAGCCGGATTAAAAACAGCGGGTTAGATCTTCAGATCCGGGAGTATGACCAGAAAGACATAGGCGCTTATGCGGCAGCATTCAATCTGGAATCAGGAAAGCTGCCTCAACAGTCCGATGAAATAGCACTTCCATCCGATGTATTGAAACTTCTGGGAGCGGAGGGGAAATTAGGGGAAAAGATCACCCTGGATCTGCGGATTTCCCTGCTGCAGGACTCGGGTACCCCTTATGAATATCAAGCTGAATTTACCCTGTGCGGGATCTTAAAGCCAAATTATACCGGCTACGTCAGCGGAACCACTACAGGTGCAGTAGGGGCGGGTGCTGCAAAGAACCTTTTACCAGAGAAATATCAGTTGTATTCGGTTGATCTTATCACCGCATCCAGGCAGGATTTCCAGAAAGTCCTGGATGAATTGGCAGATAAGTATCAGGTGGATGAAAAAATGATTCAATATAACTGGGTCTATCTGGACGCCCTGAATATCTCTTACCGGGAAACAGCTGATAATTCTCAGGAAACGGCTGGATTTTCTTTCATGGCTGCATCCGGAGTAATGGTTGGAGCGCTGGTACTATTGGCAGCAGGTCTTGTAATCTATAATATACTGAAAATATCCATTAATAAAAAGATTCGGGAATATGGTATATTGCGGGCAATTGGTGCAGTTCCGGGACAACTCTACAATCTGGTAGCAAGGCAGCTGATACTGCTGTGCGGACTCGGAATCCCAATCGGTGCAGCTGCCGGTATTTTATCGGCAGGAGGTATAACAAAGGCTGCCACCAGCCTCTTTTCCCCTGGTATTTTTATGGCACAGAACCAGGAGGAGTTATCCGGTCTCATCGGGCAGAACAGCTCAGGCAAAATACTGCCGCTGTTGGTCAGTGTGATCATTACGCTGGCATTTGCCTGTATCGCAGCAATGCCGGCAGCCAGGTATGCAGCCAACGTTGCACCCACTTCAGCAATGGCGGGAAGCAGTTTGAAAGTAAAGAGAAAGAACAGAAGAAAACGTAAGATCCGAAGCTTTGAGGCTTTTTTTGCCAGACTGAATCTGAAAAGAAGCCCGGGACGATCAGCCATTACCATACTTTCACTGGTGATGAGTATTACGGTATTTGTAGCCCTCACCAGTTTCTCCACACTTTTGGATACATCCAGAGATGTCCAGGATATGCACCGGGGAGATTATGCAGTCCGCAATGAGAACACCGGATTTGCTCCCGAGGTAATAGAAGAGTTGAAAAAAAGACCGGAATTAGAATCGGTCTCCACTTTAAAGTATAGTCTTTATGAGCAAAAAGAAGATGGAACGCTGGATATTGCGCTAAACTTTCCGTTAAAACAAGCTTATGAGACGCTGCAGATTATCGGTATTGATGAAGTGTGGCTCAAGAGCCTGGTTCCGCAGATTACGGATCAGCAGATGCAGGATTTCAAGGACGGCAAGTCCTGCCTGGTTAAAAACCCAATTGCAGTTGCTATGGAAGGAAAGACTTATGAAGGAACTGCCCTGAATCCCGGGGATCAAATTCAGATTGGGGACCACCCCCTTCAGGTGGCAGGAAACTGTGAGCAGATCACCATGTCTGGGGAAGGATTTACTAATGGGGTCCAGATTATTGTATTTGATAAGATCTATGATAAACTCACCGGAAATAGCAGCTATTCCGAGATCTATCCCAAGTTTCAGAAGACAGCAGGGGAAACAGATACAGACCAGATTATAGAAGAACTTTGTAATGAGAATCCAGGAAGTTATTCCGTCTCTTACCGGAAAACAGACCGGCAGCTGGAAGAGAGTTATGCCCAGGTAAAATGGCTGGCGTGGGGATTGATTTTCTTTATCGGGTTCATTGGACTTTTAAATATCATTAATACCACATACACCAGCATCCACACCAGGATTACGGAAATCGGCGTACAGCGTGCCATTGGCATGAGCAGACGCTCCCTTTATCAGACCTTTTTGTGGGAAGGAGCTTATTATGCGGTCATAGCATCTGTGATTGGTGCGGTGCTGGGGTATATCTGCACCATTTTTGTAAATGCAGCCACTACGGATACCTTACAGCTCACTGCAGTACCGGTTATGGCGATTCTGCAGGCAGCAGCAGTTTCCATAATTGCCTGTCTGGCTGCTACCTGCATTCCCCTTAGTAAAATTGCAAAGATGAGTATCGTGGAGTCTATTGAAAGCGTAGAGTAAGCATAAGAACTTTTACTCGTTCTCCCGCAGTCTTTCCACAATGGTCTGTCTGGCAGCTTTTTTGTAAGAAAGCAGAGGAACCAGAATACCAAAGACCAGGAAAATTGGAAACACAATCAGGATTGGCAGCATAGTAAAGCGGTATTCGAAGAACCAGTAAATCTGTTCAATGGGACTTAATAGGAACCGGCTGGTGAAAATATTCAGTACGGATGCCGTTATGACTGCCAGAACACCATAGAAGATACCTTCTAAAATAAGCATCTGCTTAAGCTGCCTGCCTGTCATGCCGATGCTCTGCATCATGGCAAGCTCCCGCTTTCTGGACATAATACTGGTTAATTCGGCGTTGATAAAATTCAGGATACCAACGAGGGCTATAATTGCGCTGAGTCCGCCGCCCACCGTAATGATGGCGGTCTGGATCAGCGTATAGCTGTCTGAATAGCTGATCATGGATTTGTATGACATGTCAGGTTCCGCCTGCTCCGTGTAACTTTTTAAGAAGTTTTCGATGCTTTCTATGTGTGCGTCATCCGCATTTGCCATGCAGATCATGGGCGTATAGGCGTTTCCCGTATCCTGCTTTAATATATCCTGATACAGGACAAACATGGGGGTTCCAAAAGTCAGGCTGGTCAAAGGCTCGGGAATCAGTACGCTGGCAGCTACGGTGTAAGATACCTTGCGGCTGTCTGCGGGAATCGTATTCCCATCATCATCCCAGGGGAAATCCTCATAATAATCGATAGTCATGGTATCGCCCACCTGGTAGATTTTATCATCGATATTATAATTGCCGTAGTCATCTTTAAGAATGACCTGAATGATAGAATGGGGATCTTTCCACTGGCTTCGGTCAATCGTTCCTTCTATAACCTTTAGGTAGCCTGATGTAAAATCATCCACCCCATAAATCCGCAGACTGGAATCTATTTCTTCATCAGGAGGGATTTCTGCAGGTTCGGGACTGAATTCCGGGGTATACGGATAGCCTGCAGTTTTTTCAAAATCGGCGGCGGTCATCCTGGACGTTGCATATTTACTGTTCATTCCTACTTCCCCATAGCTTTCGATTCCCTCCTGTCCAAGAAGAGCGTCTTTTGCAGTCTGACTCAGGGCGGACTGGGAATTATAGGGATTGAACCTCATTTTAAAATAATCAGCATTGCCCAGTACAAAGTCGGAAAGGATAAACTGTTTTAAAAAACGATCCTTATTAAACCCTCTGGAAAAAGTATAAGTTGCATTTAAAAGGAGGAGGCTCAGTGTCAGGGATAATACCACCAGAACCGTTTTTTTGCGGTTTCGGTTCAGGTTTGCGATTGACATGCGCAGCATTTTAGCTCCGGACTTGGATTTGCGCCTGGTTTTTGATTTTTTATTCCCTTCTGTATATCTGGTGGCTTCCACCGGGGTTACGGCTGCAGCCATCCGGCTGGGCTTACGGCAGGCAATCATGATTGTTAATATTGAAAACAGGGCAGAGCCAAGGAAGATCAGTGGATTGGGGCTGATGTAGGTACTGGTGTTGAGCATATCCATAATCAGCCCGGACAGTCCGGTACCAACGATAAAGCCCAGGAGCAGCCCAAGTGGGATACCCACACAGGAGAGATAAAATGCCTGCATCCGTACAATACGCCGGATCTGTTTCTGGGTGGAGCCGATTGTTTTCAGCAGCCCGTAGAAACGGATATCGGTTGTAATGGAAATCTGAAAGATATTGTAAATAATCAAATACCCCGTTAAAAGGATGATAAATGCAGCAAGCGCCAAAATGGACAGATTGAGAATCACATCACTGTTAGACAGACGGACAGATGTGAATGCCGTGCTTATTCCTGTCTCCAGATAATTGGAGACTTTGGGGTCATCCAGCGTAAATCCATTGTCTTTTGCAACGGTTTCCAGATCCTTTTCAATATTTTTGCTGTCTGCAAACAGTATGCTCAGATTCCAGGTGCCTGCAGATAAATTATGGGAAGATGCATCCGGGTACTCCTTGAGGGTTTTGTTAACATACTCTTGTGAAAGCCAGACCTGGGTATGCATAATGGATGTATCTTTTTCCCAGAAACCGCAAAGGGTAAAGGTATGGGTTACTTCGGTATCGCCCATGGGAAAAGTAAGTTTCACTTCTTCCCCCAGCTTATGTTCTATGCCCAGGAAATCCAGCAGTGCAGTATCGGTAGCCAGTTCATTTTCTGACTCCGGCATATGTCCAACTTCCGGCTTGCTGAAAAATACTTCTGCAGCTGCATCATTTCCGTAACGAAGCTCTGCCTGGTAGGGATACTTTTTATAGGCATCGGTACTCAGCCCGGATAGTATTCTGGTTATGGCAGCTTCTTTGATCAGCGGATGTGTCTTTAAGCGGTTTAACTGATCTTCTGTCAGGACTTTAAAACTGGCATGGGCCTTTCCGCCGGTAAGCCGCAGGCTTTGCATTTCGGTGGAAGCATTCATGGTGATTCCAATGGTAAATAGAGCGCAAAAGAGCATCGTGGTCAGCATGATGGCAAACATTGCTATGAAATTCCTGGATTTATTTGATTGAAAGCTTTTCCAGGCGATTCGCTGAATTGCCTTTTTATTTTTAACTTTTAACATTTCGCTACCCCCTTACGATCTTCCCGTCTTCAATATGTATGATACTATCAGCCATCTGAGCAATTTCTTCATTGTGGGTGATCATAACAATCGTCTGGTTAAAACGGCTGCTGGTAATTTTTAAAAGTCCCAACACATCTGAGCTGGTTTTACTGTCCAGATTCCCGGTAGGTTCATCCGCAAGGATAATTGCCGGCTTGGATGCCAGTGCACGTGCAATTGCAACACGCTGCTGCTGTCCGCCGGACAGATTGTTAGGCAGATTATCCAGTTTGGATTTCAGTCCCAGCAGGGAAATAATTTTATCAATATATTCACTGTCCGGTTTTTTGCCGTCTAATTCAATGGGCAGTAAAATATTTTCAAGAACAGTCAGTACCGGAACCAGATTATAATTTTGAAATACAAAACCGATTTTCCTCCTGCGGAATATGGTGAGTTCTTCTTCTTTTAATGCAAATATGTCTTTTCCATCCACCAGGACTTTCCCGCTGGTTGGGCGGTCAAGACCTCCAAGCATATGAAGAAGTGTGGATTTTCCACTGCCGGAGGTACCTACAATAGCGGTGAAGGAGGCATTTTCAATGGTAAGGTCAACACCGTCTAATGCCTTCACGGCTGTTTCACCGGTGCCATAAAATTTTTTTAACTGGGTAGTTTCTAATATATTCATTTTCAATCTCCTTTCTGATTGGGAGCAGAGCATATTTTTTATTTAAAAATAGCCTGCATATAAAGTTCTTATATACAGACTATATCATGAAGTTATTTCCACGTTCTTTCTGAAATATAACGGAGTGGAAAGATTTCGCTTCTCAATCGATAAAGCGTCTTTCTGCAACAAAATTCTAATTTCTTCCTATTTGTACCTCAAGAATTCCCACGGGGTAGAAAGATGGAAAATACCGAGCCCCATTCCGGCTGGGATTTTACTTTCATATATCCTCCCTGGGCTGTAATAATTTCCCTGGAAAGATATAGCCCAAGTCCTATGCCTTCCTCATCAGAGACGGAAGGGGAGCGGTAGAACCTGGTAAAAATCTTATTGCGCTCCTCCTCTTTGATTCCCATACCATGATCAGTCACGTCTATACGGTAGAATAATTCATAAGGCATTCCGCTGAGGACGATCGTATCGCCTTCTTTCGTATACTTTATGGCATTATTCACTAAATTATTGAGTGCTTCTAAAGTCCACTTCATATCAAATAATGCAGTATCTGTTTCATTTTCCAATGTAACCTGAAGATGCAGGTGCTTTGTGGTAAGGGACTGGTCGGCTGAAAGCAATGCCTGTGAAAAAAGCATATTGACTGGGTTCCTGGCGGGCGTTACTGTAATAATTCCATTTTCCAGCCGGGAGGTTCGAATAAGGGCATTAATAAGAAAACGCAGCTTTTCAACCTGATAGTTAATCTGAGCGGAATATTCCCGGGCGTCATCATTCAGATCCAATTCCTGAAGCAGCTGGGCATACAAAAGGATATTGGAAATCGGTGTTTTGGTCTGATGGGAGATATCGGAGATCAGGATATTGATGTTCTCTTTTTCTTTTTGCAGATTGCCGGAAGAAGTAAGGGTCTGGGTAAGAAAGGCATGCATTTTGACACTGAGTGCTGACATAACAGACTCATCATATACCTTTTCCCGGAAATTCCCGCCTGCAGCTTCATCCACCATATCAGACACCTGATCTAACAGGCGCCTGGTCTGGATTCTGTTAATCATGACAAGGCAGACAGATATTGCGATAGAAGAGACAGCGGCAATCATACAAATGATCATCAGTTTATTCATTAGATTCCTCCTGCCAGGTATAGCCTATCCCGTAGACGGTCTTTATGTGCCTGGGAGAAGCCGGGTTATCCTCCAGTTTGTCGCGAAGGCGCTTAATTGTGACGGAGAGTGCATTTTCATCCACATACTGAGCATCATCGGTCCAGACCTTATCTACAAGTTGTCCCCGGGACAGGGTGATCCCTTTATTTTCTGTAAGAATGCGCAGCAGACGCTGTTCCGTTTTACTCAGATCCATACGTTCCTGGTTTTTCTTAAACACCATATTTTCAAAATCAAAGAAGAGAATGCCTTCCGAAAAACAGGCAGTACGTTTGAGTGTATCCCCGGACTCCTTTGTACTGAGCCTGCGGATCTGAGTGTTTACTCTGGCACGAAGCACCATCAGGCTGAAAGGCTTTGTAATATAATCGTCTGCACCTGTTTCCAGACCGGTAACAATGTCCAGTTCAAGATCATTTGCAGTTAAAATCAGAACAGGGGTTTCGGAGATTTTTCGAATAGACCGTAAGAAATCAAGCCCGCTGCCATCCGGCAGATTCAGATCCAGAATGACAAGGGCGATGTTATGGGTTTTATATAGTTCGGAGGCACTCTGAATATCAAAGGCCTGGTAAAAAGTGAGTTCAGGATCACGCAGTGCCAGTGCGATTCCATTACTCAGTGATTTGTCATCTTCCACAATTAAAATAGAATACATATCCCGCTCCTGTTTACATCAATTCTTTCATAATGAATTCATAGACACTCTGGCACTTTTTCGGCCAGTTGTCACAGATGGCAATTGCCTGCTCCTTCAGCGGTACGGTCACGGTAATATCGATCAGATCAGAGTGGCGTTCTTTGACCTGGCAGTGGGCTTCATATTCATTATTTGTATTTTTATAATAATCTGCTACAATCGACACTTCATTGCGCAATTCCATTTTATGCTTCTTTAAATAATCATCAATATCATCCTGAATAGGTTTTGAGATCTTGTATTCAAAATATTCCAGGGTTTCCCTTCCGGTATCGGTCAGATGGTACTGGGAAGTATTGCGGATGGTTTCCACATGAACCAGTCCGGAATCAACCAGTTCGGAGATAGCCTGCTGAAGCGTAAAATAAGTCGTATATTCCTTGTCCAGTATAAATTCTGAGATCTGGCTGTTGGACAGGGGGAAATTAACTTTTTTTAACATATCCAGAATAATTAATTTGTAAAGCGTTAACGGTTCTGACATAGATAACTCCTTCTTATATAGATTCCGGCAGATACAGGCGCCCCTGCCAGGTATTTCTTAATTTTAATTCCTGATGGATGGTGTTGAGTACCGTTCGTTTTTTACTGCTCCAAAGGGGAGCCAGAAGCAGATCTTTGGGACCGTCCCCGGTGAGTCTGTGAATCGTGATCTTCGGGGAAAGGTGCTCCAGACACCGGATGATAAGGTCTACATATTCTTCCATCGACATGACCGGACATCCGCCTGATTCATAAAGTCCGGCAAGCTCAGTTCCTTTTAGTATGTGAAGCAGGTGCAGTTTAATGCCCTGAATTTCGGCTTTATTCAAATAAGAAATCGTCTCCATTACCTGTTCGTTTCCCTCACCGGGAAGACCCAGAATCGTATGCACGATTACATCAATATGTAACTGGCGAAGCTGTGTAACGGCTGTATCAAAACAGGATATTTCATAGCCTCTGCGGATCAGCCTGGCAGTATCTGCATGAACAGTCTGTAATCCTAATTCTACCCAGACCGGCTTGATTTGATTCAGGCGTCCCAGCAGTTCCATAACATCGGCTCCCAGACAGTCCGGTCGTGTGCCAATGGAAAGTGCGGCAATATCAGGATGTGTGATTGCTTCCGTAAAAATCCGTTCCAGGTAATCAACAGGTGCATAAGTATTGGTATAAGCCTGGAAATAAGCAATATAACGTTTGGCAGGTTTTTTATCCTGCAAAGCCTTTTTCTGCGATTCAATCTGTTCCCGGATGGGAAGCGTGCGGTCCGCTGCGAAATCTCCGGAACCACCGGCACTGCAGAAAATACAACCGCCGCTGCCAAGCGTTCCATCCCGGTTTGGACAAGTCATTCCTCCGTTTAAAGAGAGTTTATATATTTTTTCACCGAACTGTTCCCTCAAATGAAAATCAAGGGAACGATACGGTTTTTCACCCCATTTTTCCATGATTTATAATCCTTTAACGTGTTAAAATTCTTCTATTCCCTATCATAACATTGCGTGGTGGGGATTTCAAGGAAAATAAGAGTTTCCGCAATTCCCAAACATGCGCTAATACTAAAACGCATATTTTTAGGTTACAAATATACTATTTACAATTCGAGGCTTTATTTAGCTGAAAATGAGTGAGTCCAGGCGATTATAAATCATTCAGGGGGACTGGGTTAGACGCTTAGTGTAATATAGGGAGTGTAGGTAGATGTGGGTAGAAACTGGTATTTTCTAACCCTTTCGAAGCACATCTTGACGGCACGCGGGCATTCGCTCCGTTATCCTGATGGAGTTCTCAACTCATTGCCCAGATAGTATCAGATGAATAACGAATAGCATCTCAAATGCTACAGAACTGATCATAATTATTATTAGAGATTTTAAATTCTATTTTTCTCAGAGAGAAGACATTTAGCTATTTTATTAATAAATCTTCAGAAGATAGTGTTTTGTTCTGGTCTTCGCTTAAAATAGAATTGGGAAGCTTAATACTATAATTATCTTGGAATTTGGCTTTAATATCTGTAAGACCAAAAAGATAATCATAGGTTATATCGAAAACCTGAGCTAATTTTGTAATTGTTGTAATATCCGGATTGGATCTGTCGTTTTCATAACTGGAAACAGTTGTGACAGATGTGTTCAAATATTTAGCTATATCTTTCTGCATCAAACCCTTGCTTATACGTAATGCTTTAATTCTGCTACCAAAAGACATTTTATTTCTCTCCTTTCATATTAGTTACCATTATATTACAAATTAGAAAATGTACAATGCTTTTAAGATTAACAAACTTAGTTCGTTTTATATAATATCAAATATAGAATTATATTAGACATACCATTCCCAAAATGCTATAATGTAATGGATATTTCATTCGTATTGCCTTTACTTGGTATCACAGTTAATCCTTTATCTCTGTTCGTATAATGGTGTTACGAATAAAATAAACCTTACATTAGAAAACTATTATTATTACAATATAAAACAAAATAATTACAAAATAAAATGCAAAGGAGATTGTTATGAAGCTGAATGAAGAAATGGAAGAAAAGCTTGTGCTTATCATACAGGCAGTACTTGGCGTTTTAATTATTGCATTGTCTGTGAGAAACAGCGCGAAGATGCAGTCAGACAAAATGAAGAAGGTTTTGGATACTGATGCAAAACAGATCGGCAGACTGCATAAGAAAGAATATAAGTTACAGAAAAAGTTAATGTCCAGAAAATATAAAAATAAATTGAAAAGTCTGAAAACAAAATAGGGAAAATAGAGCAAGAACACTGAAAATGGGGTTCTTGCTTTTTTTTGTAACTACTTGCGGCTTATTGGCGATTATGATAAAATAAAGTCATCATGGAAAATTCTGCAGTTTTATCAGCAATAGGATAAAAAGGCAGGAAGGAAGAGAAAAGTCATTATTCAGTAGTCCTGGGAATGGGTCAGATTTTATCTGGCCATATCAGTCCCAGGAATTTTAAAGCTCGAATAATTGCAGGAAAGGAATCCCAAGATGAGTATATTAATTAAAAACGGCAGGGTGATTGACCCGGATACGAAGCTGGACGACCAGTGTGATATCCTGATTAAAGGTGACAAGATTGAAAAAGTAGGCAGAGATCTGAAAGAAAAAGCAGATACAACGATTGATGCTTCCGGTTATTATGTAATGCCCGGACTGATCGATATGCATGTACATTTAAGAGATCCGGGGTATACTTATAAAGAAACAGTTGAGTCCGGTGCGTTAGCCGCAGCAAAGGGCGGATTTACAACTGTACTTGCCATGCCGAATACCAGGCCGGTAACCGACGATAAAACAAGACTTCGTTATGTCATGAATAAAGCAAAGACGAATTCGGTAATCCATGTGCTTCAGGTAGGTGCGATTACAAAAGGCCAGGAGGGATTGGAACTGGCTGATATTGAAGGAATGATTGAAGCGGGTGCACCTGCCATCAGTGAGGATGGAAAATCAGTTATGAATTCCAGACTTTACCGCAAAGCGATGCAGATTGCTGCTGCTAAAAATATACCGGTACTTGCTCATTGTGAGGATATTGATCTGGTGGAGGGCGGTGTTGTAAACGCAGACTGCCATACCAAAAAAATGCATTTAAAAGGAATTACCAATGCGGTAGAAGACGTGATTGTGGCAAGAGATATTTTTCTGGCTAAGGAAACAGGAGCGGCACTTCATCTCTGTCATTGTTCCACCAAAGACAGTGTCAGGATGGTGGAAGAGGCAAAAGCGGACGGCGTCCGTGTAACTGCAGAAGTATGCCCTCATCATTTTACCCTTACATCTGATGATATAAAGGAAAATGACGCAAATTATAAAATGAATCCGCCTCTTCGGACGAAAGAGGATCGGGAAGCTTTATTAATGGGATTAAAAAACAACGTGATGGATGTTATTGCCACAGACCATGCGCCCCACAGTGAAGAAGAAAAAGCAAAATCCATAGAACGTGCGCCGTTTGGGATTACAGGTCTTGAGACAGCGGTGGCATTGACAATTACAGTACTTGTAAAAAAGGATATCATTACCCCGATGCAGATGGCGGAGAAAATGAGCTATAATCCGGCGAAGATAGCGGGACTGGCGGACCGTGGATCTCTGGCAGAAGGAAAAGCTGCAGATATCGTGTTAATCGACCCGGAAGCAGTCTATACGATCAATAAAAAAGAATTTGCTTCAAAAGGGAAAAACACACCGTTTGACGGAAGAAAAGTATCCGGCAGGGTTAAAGTAACCATCTGTGACGGTGAGATCGTATATAAGGATAAATAATCAGATAAACCAGGAGGAATGGAAAGAATGATTCAGAAATTAATAAGCAAAATACAGAAAACAAACGCACCGATCGTAGTAGGATTAGATCCAATGTTAGGCTATATTCCAGAAAATATTAAAACGAAAGCATATGCAGAATTCGGTGAGACATTAGAAGGAGCGGCAGAGGCTATCTGGCAGTTTAACAAAGAGATTGTGGATCACACCTATGACATTATACCGGCTGTAAAACCACAGATAGCTATGTATGAGCAGTTTGGCATCGAAGGATTAAAGGCATTTAAAAAGACTGTAGATTATTGTAAGGAAAAAGACCTGGTGGTAATCGGAGATGTAAAAAGAGGAGATATCGGTTCCACTTCAGCAGCATATGCAGTGGGACATTTAGGAAAAGTACAGGTGGGAAGCAAAACCTATACAGCTTTTGATGAGGACTTTGCAACTGTGAATCCATACCTTGGTTCCGACGGGATCAATCCATTTATCGATGTCTGCAAAGAAGAGAAAAAAGGGTTATTCATTCTCGTGAAAACGTCTAATCCGTCCAGCGGGGAATTCCAGGATCAGCTGGTAGGAAATAAGCCCCTCTATGAGTTAGTGGGTGAAAAAGTCGCTCAGTGGGGTGAGGAATGCATGGGTGATTCTTACAGCTACATCGGAGCCGTTGTGGGCGCAACCTATCCTGAGATGGGAAAAGTTCTTCGTAAAATCATGCCAAAAACTTATATTCTGGTACCGGGTTATGGTGCTCAGGGTGGTAAGGGTGCAGATCTGGTACATTTCTTCAACGAAGATGGCCTGGGGGCTATCGTAAATTCCTCCAGAGGAATCATTGCTGCTTACAAGCAGGAACAATATGCAAAATTTGGAGCAGAAAATTTTGGTGAGGCTTCCAGGGCAGCTGTAGAAGATATGGTTGCAGATATTGACGGCGCTTTAAAGAACCGGAGATAGTGTCGTCCAGCGTATTTACACCGGGTGGTACCAGCGCCTGGCTGAAGTAATGAAAAGTGGTATTCAAACACGCTCAGGAGTCAGAGAGGAAATAACATGGCAGAAAAAATTAAGGAAAAAAGCAGGATTATCAGTCAGGAAAAAATAGCCGGAGATGTTTACAGCATGTGGCTGGATTCTGAACATATAACGAAAAATGCAAAACCAGGACAGTTTATATCGGTGTTCAGCAGGGACGGCAGCCGTCTGCTGCCAAGACCGATCAGTATCTGTGAAATAAATAGAGAAAAAAATGCGCTGCGGATCGTCTACCGCGTAGTGGGGAAGGGGACCAGCGAGTTCTCTGGATTAACAGAAGGCAGTGAGATCGAAATTATGGGACCACTTGGAAATGGATTCCCGCTGGAACGTATGGAAGAAGGTAAAAAGGCATTTTTAATCGGCGGGGGTATCGGGATTCCGCCTATGGTGCAGCTGGCAAAGGAATTAAAAGGGGAAAAACAAGCCATTATGGGTTACCGGGATGAGCTGTTCTTAACCGAAGAATTAGACAATTATGCAAAAGTATATATCGCTACAGAAGACGGCAGTGAGGGCACAAGAGGAAATGTGCTGGATGCAATCAAAGAAAATGGACTTACAGCAGATGTGATCTTTGCATGTGGTCCAACCCCAATGCTTCGTGCACTGAAATCATACGCAGAGGAAAATGATATCGAGTGCTGGCTCTCATTAGAGGAGAAGATGGCGTGCGGTATTGGTGCCTGTCTGGCATGCGTATGCCAGTCAAAAGAACTGGACGAACATTCCCAGGTACACAACAAACGTATCTGTAAAGACGGACCGGTATTTTTATCAACGGAAATTGAATTGTAAAACAGTAAATGCGGCAATCACTTTCGCAATACCGAATATAGAGCCGCAGTAAATGCGTAACTGGAGGAAATTATGATAAATACAAGTGTAGAAATTGCCGGGGTACAATTTAAAAACCCTGTTATGACTGCATCCGGAACCTTTGGTTCCGGTTCGGAATACAGCGAATTTGTGGATTTAAATACCCTGGGAGCAGTAGTAACCAAGGGTGTGGCAAATGTGCCGTGGGCTGGTAATGCCACTCCCAGAATTGCAGAGACTTATGGAGGAATGATCAATGCCATAGGGCTGCAGAATCCGGGGATGGAAACTTTCTGCAAAAGGGATATTCCTTTCTTAAAGCAGTTTTCAACGAAGATCATTGTAAATGTCTGCGGGAAAACAACAGAGGATTATTGTCAGGTTGTAGAGCGCCTTGCAAATGAGCCCGTGGACCTTCTGGAGATTAATATTTCCTGTCCAAATGTAAAAGAAGGCGGGATTGCTTTTGGACAGGATCCAAAAGCAGTGGAACAGATAACCAGAGAAGTAAAGAAGAGGGCAAAGCAGCCGATCATCATGAAGCTAAGCCCCAATGTAACAGATATTACGGTGATGGCTAAGGCAGCTGAAGCCGGTGGAGCAGATGCACTGTCCCTGATTAATACTTTGACGGGGATGAAGATCAATGTGCAAAAAAGATGCTTTGCCCTGGCTAATAAAACAGGCGGGCTTTCCGGTCCTGCAATAAAGCCGGTAGCTGTGCGTATGGTCTATCAAGTGGCAAATGCCGTTAAACTTCCGATAATCGGTATGGGTGGAATAGCCACTGCAGAAGATGCACTGGAATTTATACTTGCAGGTGCAACCGCTGTTTCAGTTGGAACCGCTAATTTTTATAATCCAGCAGCAACCGCTGAGATTGTAAAAGGCATAGAAGATTATATGACTGAAAATAAAATTGATGATATACGGGAGTTAATTGGAGCGGTACAATAATTCTCTGATAACATTTGGGATAGAAGTAGCTGTCAGTGTGACAGCTGCTTTTTCTTATATAGGGAAGCATCATCCTGACAATCAATTAAAAAATATTCGTTTCTTCACGATGAGTGGAAATGTGGACAATTTCTTTAAGCAGATTGATTGAAAGTATATAGAAAATATGATAGAATCAGTAAGAATATTTAATATTCTGCCCTGCCAGGTGAAAATGAGTGATACGGTACAATGGTGCGGCAAGCTGAAAAAGAGATGAGAAAATGGCTAAAAAGCCTATGATAATGGAGGTTATTAATATGGAAGCATACAAACAGGAGTTTATAGAATTTATGGTAGATTGCCAGGTATTAAAATTTGGTGATTTTGTAACGAAGAGCGGAAGAAAAACACCATTTTTCGTAAATACGGGATTTTACCGTACCGGGGCACAGCTTCGCAAGCTGGGAGAATATTATGCGAAGGCAATTAACGAAAAATTTGGTTTTGATTTTGACGTTTTATTTGGACCTGCATACAAGGGAATCCCACTTACGGTAGCAACAACAATGGCAATCAGTGAATTTTATTGCAAAGACATCCGCTATTGTTCAAACCGTAAAGAAGTGAAAGACCACGGAGACAAAGGAATTCTTCTGGGCAGCCCAATTAATGATGGAGATAAAATTGTGATTATCGAAGATGTGACCACTGCTGGTACATCGATTCAGGAAACACTTCCAATTATCAAAGCACAGGGAGCAGTAACACCGCTGGGATTAGTGGTTTCCGTAGACCGTATGGAAAAAGGACAGGGCAGCAAAAGTGCCCTTCAGGAAATTCAGGAGACATATGGTTTAGAAACAACAGCGATTGTAACAATGGCTGAGGTAGTAGAACATCTGTATAATAAAGAGTATAAAGGCAAAATTATTATTGATGATGCCTTAAAAGCTGCAATAGATGCATATTATGTACAGTACGGAGCAGAATAATTAGGCGTAGTGAGCGCTGAAATATAAAAGGAGGCTATACCATGAATGAGAAGATTTACAAAACAATGAGCAATGCAGGCGCAGGCAATATTGTAGTTGGAATTACTGTTATGGTAACAGGGGTTGCAAGCGGAATCTTGTTAATTGTACATGGAGCAAAGCTTTTGAGGGCAAAAAAGAATGTAATGTTTTAACATTGAGGTATTTTTGTGAAAAAAGAAACCAAAAGAAAGATTAAGTGGATAAGCGTAGTCTTATTTATCATCTACCTTATCCTACTGACATACTTCCTGTTTTTTGCAGAAAGTTATGGCAGAGTATTATCAGAACGGGAATACAGTTATAACTTACAACCCTTAAAGGAAATTAAACGCTTTTGGATATATCGAGAACAGCTTGGATTCTTTGCAGTATTTACAAATATTATTGGAAATGTACTGTGTTTTGTTCCGTTTGGTGCGATTTTTCCGGTACTGAACCGAAAAACGAGACATTTTGTGGTGATTGTCCTGCTGAGCTTTCAGTTCAGTTTAATTGTAGAATGCATCCAGCTTATTTCAAAGGTGGGAAGTTTTGATGTAGACGACCTTTTATTGAATACCATTGGCGGTATGATTGGTTATCTGGTGTTTTGCGTTTGTAACAGAGTGAGGAGAAATATATATGGCTAGGAAACCAATGTATTCATTTGCTGAAAAAAGACATTCGAAACGGGGAATTACAGCTTCAGTCCTGGGAGGAGTATCCTTTCTGATTTTCTGCGTACTGGCTTATCTGTCCTTTTATTTCAGAGGACAGGGAGGGCAGTACCTGGGAGCTATCGGACTGACAGCCATGATTATGTCCTTTTCAGGATTAATTCTAGGCTTTTTAAGCTTGACGGAAAAGAATTCCATATCTTTTTTTCCGAAGCTTGGGGCAATCTTAAATGGTGTTATTTTTCTAGGATGGGTAGCAATATTTTTGATTGGAGTAGGAAAGTAGGCGAATAAAATGAACAGATTAGAAGCCCAGATGAATTTTATCATGGAAGTGGATAAATTAAAAAAAATCACCAGGCAAAGTTATCTTTCAGATGGCAGCAGGCACGAAAATGATACGGAGCATTCCTGGCATCTAGCCATGATGTGTGCAATCTTGAGTGAACATGCCAATGAAGAAATTGATGTTTTAAAAACAATTACCATGGTATTAATCCATGATATCGTTGAAATAGATGCCGGTGACACTTATGCTTATGATGAAAAAGGAAATGAAAGCAAGCGTGAGCGGGAAGTGAAAGCGGCAGACCGAATCTTCAACCTGCTTCCGGAGGATCAGGCTGCTTATATGCGGGATTTATGGGAAGAATTTGAACTGGCAGAGACGCCGGAAGCAAGATTTGCCCTGACCCTGGATAAAGTTCAGCCGGTGATGTTAAATGATGCATCAAAGGGCAAGGCCTGGAGAGAACATGAAGTAAGAGAAAAGCAGATAATGGACCGGAATAAGGATACCCACAGAGGTTCTGAGACTATCTGGGAATTCTGCGAAGAAATCATAGACCGGAACATTGCAAATGGTAATATTAAGGCCGGACAGTAGTGGAGTAAAGGAGGATGTTATGGATCTGGACGAAGAGAAAATTTATCAGGAACGTTATGACCTTTGCATGGAGCGAATTGCCCAAATAGCATCAGAAGAAACAGTAGCGACACCCTTTGTTGATTATTTTCAAAAAATGGCGTCATTTATCATGCAAATGAAAGAACTGTTGGAGAAAATACGCAGCGGGGAACCGGATGGATACAGCTGTGAACAGTGGGAAGAATTAAATCATTCCTTATATGAAGATATCCTTCCTGAAAATTATGCCGACAGCTATGGAAATCCAGATTATGCAGTCAGGAAACTGGGAGAAATTCACGGCAGGATATTAAGCTTTCTCTACACAGAACTACGGGGAATGATTGCTTTTGCCTTTGAAGGCAGAATGTGGGACATGGTAATCATCTGTGAAGTGTTTATTGAGATCTATAATTGTTTTGAGGAAGAAGAACTGCCTGCTTATAAGAAAATCCAGCAGGTCATTTACTGGTTTATCAGTGATTACAGTGATTTGACAGTAACCAGAAGAATACAGGAATCCATTGATCCGGAGTTGGATTTTGCAGTGCAGCTTATTATGAATGAAGATTTATCGGATCTTCGTTACCTCTATAAGTTCGGTGAATATATCACGGAAAATGAAAGAAAAACAGCGGCATATTTAAATTCTCTGGATCAGGAGACGATTGATCTCATGGCATCCACCTATACAGAAGGATACCGTATCGGATTTGAAAAAGCGAAAATTGATCTGTCTGCTAAAGAAACCGTAAATATTCGTTATAATCTGGGATTTGAAAGAATGATTCGTGCTGCTATACAAAACTTTGAGAAGATGGGGCTTCGTCCTGTTATATACCGCGCTGCGGTGAACAGCATTAATAAACGCCAGCAGCTGCGAATTGGTTACTATGGGGCTATTCCGAATAAACAATTTGACTATGATCACAGAGCGGATCAAGCAATTTATCTGGATAAACCATTTGTAGAGCGGAAATTGGGCGTTCTCCGCACTGCCTATGAAAAGTTTAAAGACCTGGCAAACCGCCATGCGGGACCTGCCTGCGTTGAAATTTTTGGAGAACAGCCATTTATACCGGAGAATAAGGCAGCTGCTTATCATATGTCCGAGAAGCAGGAAAAGCTAACGGTATTCTATAGCAATGAATCTGCCCAGATCACAAACCGTTATATAAAAGGTGATGAACGCAGTTTTACAATCATAGCATTTCCGATCCCGGAGATCGGGGAGCAGTTCGAAGAAATATTCCGGGAAATAATTAAAGTGAATACCCTGGACTATCATTTATATGAAAGAATACAGCAGACGATAATAGAGGCATTGGACCAGGGAAGCTATGTGCATATACTGGGCAAGGGAGAAAATCATACGGATTTAAATGTTCGTCTGCAAGAGCTTCAAGATCCTGCGATACAGACAAATTTCGAAAACTGTGTGGCAGATGTCAATATACCGGTGGGCGAAGTATTTACTTCACCGCAACTCGCTGGTACATCCGGGGTTCTTCAGGTTAAAGAAGTTTATCTGGGTGAACTGCAGTTTGTTGATTTATCCATTACATTTGAAGACGGGATGATCAAAGATTACACATGTGGTAATTTTGAAAACGAAGAAGATAACAAACGCTACATTTTAGAAAATGTTTTGTACCACCATGAAACACTGCCTATGGGGGAATTTGCCATTGGAACCAATACCACTGCCTACGCAGTGGCAAGAAAATATAAGATTGCAGATAAGCTTCCAATTCTCATAGCGGAAAAAATGGGACCTCATTTTGCTGTGGGAGACACTTGCTACAGCTGGTCTGAAGACATCACGGTGCATAATCCGGACGGCAGGGAAGTCATTGCCAAAGACAATGCAGTTTCTATATTACGGAAAGAAGATATCGGAAAAGCTTATATGGGCTGCCATACAGATATCACCATACCTTATGATGAATTAGAGCTGATTGAGGTAGTAAAACCGGATGGTACGAAAACAGAGATTATCCGTGACAGAAAGTTTGTGTTAAAAGGTACAGAGGAGTTAAATCAAGCTTTGGACGAATAGAATGCTGACTGTAGGTACGGAGCGATATAGAGATTAAGATCGTTCCATACCCGCAGTTTTTTTATATTGCAACAGATAGTAAGGGGAAATAGTTAGAAATAAGATCCTGTATAAGGGCAGCTCTAAAATTAAACACACAAACAATAAGCAAAGTTTAAAAAAGTAGTTGACTTTACAAATAACATTTGATAAGATATCTATATCTTAGTAGTTCTGGCAATTCTGCCAAATATTCACAAAGAAAATAAAATGCATATAGTATGCAGCATAATTTTAAAGTGCTGTCTTTTGATAAGGAAATACCGGGGGAATAAATTTTCAAACATGCTTTAGTCTGTAAAAATTCTAATCTGTCAATCTGCACATCTTTTAAAGAAAAGGAAGCGTATATTTTGATACAGGTAATTATGAGCATTCCTTCCGGATTATTGATTTCCTACTAAAGAGAGGCGCTTAGAAGCGGAGGGTAGATGGAATGTAGAAAACAAGTGGCGGATGGACAGGTTCATAGAACAGTGATGCTTCCAACGGTAGATTTTTGCTTTAAAGAGTTAATGCTAAATGAAAGAGTCCGCAAAAGCTTTATCGCAGCATTATTGGATAAAACGCCAAAAGATATCAGAGAAGTTAAACTTCTTCCTACTATATTAAGGAAAGAGTATAAAGATGATAAGGTTGGAATCTTAGATGTACGGGTGGTTTTTAATAATGATGCACAGATTGATATCGAAATGCAGGTTGGTCCGTTTGACTATTGGGCTGAGCGAACCGTTTTTTATCTGTGCAGAATGTATACGGAACAAATTAAAGAAGGGGATTCCTACGGAACCCTTATGAAGTGCATTCACATTGGGATACTGGACTTTAAATTATTTGATGACATGGAGAATTTTTATTCTTCCTTTCATCTAAGGGAAGATTCCAGCGGATATTTATATACGGATCAGTTGGAATTTCATATACTGGAATTGCCCAAAATACGGGAAAGAGCATATCCCGACAGTGCAATTTACCAGTGGGCAAAGTTTTTAAGCGGGAAAAACGAGGAGGATTTTAAGGAAATGGCTGAGAAAAATGAAGATATCAAGGAAGCTTATGAAATATTAATGCATCTGAGTGAAGATGATAAGAAACGCATGGAGTATGAAGCCCGGGAGAAGGCGCTGAGAGATTATAATCACCAGATGTACTGGGCAGAAAGAAGAGGTCTGGAACGCGGTCTGGAACGGGGGATTCAACGTGGTGTAAATGAAGGAAAAAAAGAAATGGCCTTAAAATTACTGAAAGAAAATATTCTAGTCGATCTGATTGCTCTGGCAGCAGGTGTATCAACAGAGCAAGTAGAGATCTGGAAAAATGAGAATTTGTCAACACACCATGCTATATAAAGGAATCATTGGATTTTACCTTTCGGTATTCCGTGGGTGAGATCCCCATCTGCTTTTTAAATATTTTTGTATAGTAACAGGGATTGGAAAAGCCTGACATTCCCGAAACTTCCGTTACCGTATGATCGGTATCCAAAAGGAGGGGCAGACTTTGTTCAATCCGATAGGATAATAGATAGTCAAAAAGGGATTCGTTCATATGTTTTTTAAAAAAGCGACAGCATTCACTTCGGCATAAACCAGCGGAAGAGGCAATATTTTCTAAAGTGATTTTTTCCGCAAAGTGGCTGTGAATAAAGGAAAGTATTGATTTTAGGCGCTCTATATTTTTTACTTGTGAGGAAACGTTGCTGTTAGGGGCAGGATTATGATTTTCGCAGATCAGAATCCAAATATGATACAAAAGCATCTGCATACGCATTTCCCATACCGGCGGCTTCTCACAGCTAAGCTGGTACAGGGAAGAAAGGTCATCCAGTATTTCTGCATGCCAGGGTACATTACGTGTAAAATGCAGTGAAGATAAACGGGAATCTTTCAAGATAGTTTCCACATACTTTTCATGAATGAGACTGGAGTCATACCCGTAAAGTGCACGTGGATGAAACGTCGTAGAAATATAAGTGCAGTCCGACGCATTGTGCATATGACCGGTATGCAGTGTGTTCCCATTACCGAAGAGACCTTCCCCTTCCTGGATATGGTAAAGTGTTTCGTTAATCTGGTAGTCCATTTCCCCCTTCAAAACAAGGGTCAATTCAATCTCCGGATGCCAATGCCATAAAAAGGAACCGCTTTCATATTGGGAAAGAACTTCAAAACTGACATACACTGGAAAATTGTAGTTGCCGTGAAGTTTTAATTCTCTTTGGTCTGTATTTATTGCAATCTGCATAATCTGAATTCCTTTCTTCGGGTGAGGTAAAATCTGCGTTTTATCTTACAAATTGGCATCATTATTACTGGTACTACAACGAACGCTTTATATGCGTTCTATATAAAGGCATTATATTTGGGTTTTGCTGATTAAATACGCTTTGTATGTAGAGGTAGTGTACGAAAAGAGAAGGGGGCGGACCAGGAGAGGTGTTTGGAAGGCTTAACGCAGAACAGGCATTTTCTAACCTTCCCGAAGCGCTTTTTGGCGGCACGCGGGCATTCGCTCCGAAATCCTGATGCATTTCGCAGCTCAGTGCCCGCTTAGTATCCGATGGGAGCCAGTCGAATACTATCCACCAAAAAACACTCCGGCAAGGTAAGTAAATGCTCAGATCTGCTATACGCCTTCCAAACACCTCTCCTGATCCGCCCCCTTCTCTTTCCGAGATAGCATTCGTTGATACAAAGCTGGTTTTCTCAGCAGGTTGGAACCCTTGGGGTTATGGCATTCTGAACGTTATTGGCGCCAAACAACTGATGTATCGCAACTGATTTTGAGACTGGGATTTGTTTTTTGTTCTGTGACCAGAAAAAGGAGTTAACTTTCATCCTCTTTAATGCAGAAACAGCCGAAACATACTACACTGCATCCAATAAAGAACAGCCAGCCACAGCCCAGGGGTTCCATCATGCTGAGAAAACCGAGGGCACTGAAAAAGTAGATATTACTATCTATTTTTGATATAATGTATGTATCAAATAAAGGCGGTGTTTTTATGGTAGATCAACAACAAAAATTAGTATTAAGTTCCTACATGAAAATATATGAATTGGTGGTTCCAAGAAATAATCTACTCCGACAAATAAAAGAATTCGTAAACTTCGGATTTATTTATGATGAATTAATTGATAAATATTGTCTTGATAACGGACGTAATGCAGTTCCACCTATCCGCATGTTTAAATATCTGCTGTTAAAAGCAATTTATGATTTATCGGATGTGGACGTCGTAGAGCGTTCCATGTATGATATGTCTTTTAAATACTTTCTGGATATGGTGCCGGAGGAGGCGGTTATTAATCCCAGCTCATTGACGAAATTTCGTAAACTGCGATTAAAAGACATGGCACTTTTAGATATGCTGATTGCGAAAACAGTCCAGATTGCATTCGAGCAGGGAATCATAAAATCAAAAGTAATTATTGTTGATGCTACACATACAAAATCAAGATACAATCAAATGACTCCGCGGCAGGCACTTCAGGAAAAGTCAAAAAAATTACGGCGTACCGTTTATGAAGTGGACGAAACCATGAAAGACCAGTTTCCTGTTAAAAATACAGAAGATTCTTTGGAAAAAGAACTGGCGTATTGCAATCAGCTTATTTCCACGATAAAAGAGAATGAAATGATATGCAGCTATCCCAAAGTGCAGGAAAAATTGAAATTATTAGAAGAAGCTGTCTGTGATGATCTTGAACAAATGGATACCTCAAAAGATGGGGATGCAAAAATTGGACATAAGACAGCAGACACCTCCTTCTTTGGATATAAAACACATATCGCCATGACGGAAGAAAGAATTATTACAGCGGCCACCATAACCAGCGGTGAGAAAACGGATGGAAAGGAATTGGCAGCCCTGGTTCAGAAAAGCAGGGAAGCAGGAATGGAGATAAAAACGGTTATTGGTGACAAGGCATATGCAAGCAAAAAAAATATAGATGCTGCAAAAGAAGAAGCATATGAACTGGTGGCTAGATTATGCAGTAATGTTACACAAGGGAACCGTAAAGAGGAAGATAAATTTGAATTTAACAAAGATGCTGGAATGTATCAATGTAAAGCAGGGCATATAGCAATCCGTAAATATCTAAACAAACAAAAAGCGAAGGGAAGGAATGCGCGGATAACCTATTACTTTGACATAAAAAAATGTAAAAAATGCCATTACAGAGAAGGATGCTACAAAGAGGGAGCGAAAAAAAAGACTTATACAGAGACGGTCATCGGCGATACCCATAGCGAACAGGCACAATTTCAGGAAACGGAATATTTTAAAGAAAAAGTAAAAGAGCGTTATAAGATAGAAGCAAAAAACAGCGAGTTAAAACATAGACATGGTTATGACGTTGCGTCATCAACAGGTCTTATTGGCATGGAAATGCAGGGAGCGATGGCAATATTTGCAGTGAACCTCAAACGAATCATGAAATTGATGGAGGAAAAATGAAGGAATCCCTGGTTCAGAATAAGGAATCATCAATAGAAAATACACAAAAATCTACCAGAAAAATTGGAGTCTGGTGGATTTTGTGTTTTATTAGTAAGGAAGGATTTAAAAACCTATGTTTTTCAGTGCCCTCGAGAAAGCCAGCTTTGTGGCAGTAAACTGAATCTCGGAAAGATGGGCGTGGGAAACTGGTATGGGCGGAGGAAGCGTAGAGCAGAGCTGAGTATTTACTTACCTTTTCGGAGTGCTTTTTGGCGGATACAATTCGACTGGCTCCCATCGGATTGTAAGCGGGCACTGAACCGAGAAATGCATCAGGATTTCTCGGTGAATGCTCGCGTGCCGCCAAAAAACGCTTCGGAAAGGTTAGAAAATACCAGTTCTGCGGCCAGCTGACGGAGTCCATACCAGTTTCCCACGCACATCTTTCCGTACACAACCTACATCTACAAAGCGTCCTTCCTCAGCAAAACCCAAATATAATGTATTTAATAGAACACATATAAAGCGTACATTGAGGTACTAATCCCTGCGCTCGGTGTAAATACGTCGATATATAATGGCGTATTTGCGCCGGGCGGCACTATATTTCTTATAATCTTGTTGCCAGTTCTATATAACTGCCGGCATTGCTGCTTTTCTCAAAACCAGTCATAATCTCTAATACATGGAGCATCTGATCACCATTTGCCCTGAACTCACCTAGTCCCCTCAGTGCATCTGCCATATTGGACAATCCCAGTCCCCTGCTGTTCTCACTGTAGTCAAATAAAAGCGGCATTTCCTTATATTCACTCTCTTTTCCGCTCAATAGTTTGACCGGACCGCCGAATGTATTTGGATCGGGTACGATTAATGTACCTTCTGTCCCGTAAATCTCAAATCTTGCCTGCTGCGTATAATGTACATCGAAGGTGGTGGTAATCGTTGCTGTGGCGCCACTTTCAAAATCAAGAATTCCATTGTAATGAGTCGGAACTTCTACATCAATGGTCTTTCCATATAAAGGTTCGCTGGTAATTAATCGTTGTTCAAAATTTTTCTTTGCCATTCCGGTCAGTCCTTTGACACTGCCCATAAGATTTACCAGCGCCGTGAGGTAATAGGGTCCCATATCCATCATGGGTCCTCCTCCATTTTTATAGTAGAATTCCGGAGCCGGATGCCAGCTCTCATGTCCGTGACAGATCATAAATGCCGCAGCACCTATGGGTCTGCCGATAAATCCGGAATCTATTATCTTCTTGCAGGTCTGTATTCCGGCACCCAGAAATGTATCCGGCGCTCCGCCAAGGAGTAAATTTCTTTCCTCTGCCAGAGATACCAGCTCCCTGCCTTCCTCAAATGTAGTAGCCAGCGGTTTTTCACTATATACATGCTTCCCCGCAAGTAAAGCTGCTTTTGTAACCTGATAATGCTCCAGAGGTCTGGTTAGATTGAGCACAATTTCGATCTCCGGATCGTCCAGCATTTCCTCCATGCTTTTATATACCTTTGGAATATGGTACTCTTCCTGTACTTTTTCTGCTTTTTCTTCAATCAGATCATAAATTCCCGAGATTTCCACATTTCGGAATACACTGCTTAGATTTTTTAAATAGATTCCGCTGATGGCACCCAGTCCTAAAATGCCTACTTTTACTTTCTCCATGACTTTTCCTCCTAAAACATTTTTGCGGTGTTTTCAAACCGTTCTGTGGTCAGTTCATGTTCCAGAGCATATTGCTTACCCTCTGCCGCCCAGAGAAGCCCTCGTTCCATCAGAACCTGAGAAGTGGGGTATTTTTCAAATACATCGTCATGATGTCCCAGGGAATTGTAAAATACTCTTCCATTTCCCCAGAATTTCGTCCAGACAACCGGCATATCCACACATTTATTAGAGCTGTGATAATAATTCACAACCGGGAAACGGGTTGTAGCAAGTACCTCTACAGCCGGATCTACATGAAGATAATACTGCTCACTGCAGACATGGAAATCGGACAATCCCTCTACAATGGGGCTGGAACCAAATTTAATATTTACCTCATAATCAACACCATCGCCGCCTGGATGGCTGACCCACTGACCCCCAGTCATAAATTGCCATTCCACATCATTGCGGAATGCATCGCACATGCCGCCATGGCATCCTGCAAGCCCCACTCCGGCACCCACTGCTTTCACAATATTTTCCCGGTATTCCGGCTTGATCTCGCCCATGGTCCAGCAGGGGATAATCAAGTCCAGCTCCATCAGCATATCCAGATCTGCCAAAACCTCCTGTGTATTAGAAATAGCGCATGTATACCCATGTTTTTCTAATATTCTGCCAAACCTCTTCGCTACCTTATCCGGCTCATGTCCGTCCCAGCCACCCTGAAAAATAAGTACTTTTTTATTCGTTTTCATTTTAAATCTCCTCTCTGTTTTTTCACCTTTAAATTTAATTGCATTATAGCAGTATTCCATTTATAATGATTGTCATATTACATTACTTTGTAGCCAAAAATTGCTCTCTTTTCAGGTGTTAGTGTGCAAACTGAACATAAACTGCACTTGACTGTAATTTCCGGCTGGGCGTACTCGAATACGAGGTGAGATATGAATCCATTCTATGAAAAAAAATTTGAAAAACCACATATTAATAAAATCCAGGATCTTAATTTCCCCGCTCATCTCCACGATGCGGTAGAAATTATTTTTGTAATTAACGGCAGAATTCAAGTCACGATTCAGGATGTTACTCTGGAAATGTCAGAAGGGGAATTAGCGATTGTCTTTCCGGAAACCGTCCATGCATACCGCACGGAACCTTCAAAAGAGAGTAGTGCTATTCTTTTTATCTTTGATGAGAACATGTTTGGTCCATTTCTCAACCAGTTAAAGAGAAGCCATCCTACGAATCCTTATCTGAAATCCTATCAGGTACACAGCGATATCTTATATGCCTTAGACAGATTAAAGGCATCTTCAAATGAAGATGCCTCCGGTTTTCTGCAGGGAGCCTGGATTCAGGTCATCCTGGCTCATGTACTGCCTTTATTAAGTTTACAAAAAAATGCCCGTCCCGATAATACGGATCTGACTTACCGGCTGGTCTGGTATATCTCACAGCATTTCCAAGAGCCTATGTCTCTTGACACCCTTGCGAAAGAGCTGAATGTAAGTAAGTATTATTTGTCCCATGTGTTTTCCAAAAAGCTTAAAATGGGCTTTCATGAGTATTTAAATAATATCCGTCTGGATTACGCCCAGTATCTGACCCGTTCTACCAACGACACTTTTACGAAGATATGGTCGGATGCCGGATTTGAAAGCCAACGGACCTTTAACCGGGTCTTTAAAGAAAAATATGGAGTCAGTCCGAAGGATTACCGTTTAAAATAACAGACTCCACCTGTTCCCGCAGATATTTTCCTGTTCTATCCGTCAAGCTGCTATAAACCAGATTTATTTTGGTTTAACAATAATAACCCTTATTTTTTTCGTTATCTTATTACAAGTCACGGTTATATTGCAGCTTCCCTCTTTCTTTGCGGTTATAACGCCTTTTTTACCAACCTTTGCAATTTTGCTGTTTGAAGAACGATAATCAATTTTATCGGCAGATGTAACCGGCTTTCTAACCACTTTTATCTTCTGCTTCTCTTTTACTTTTAAAGTAATCTTTTTCGGCACCTTGATCCTGGTTGTCTTTACCGGAGCTTTTTGAACGGTCAGTACGCAGCTGGCTTTTGCTCCGCTCTTCATGAAAACAGTAATAGTTGTCTTCCCGGCTTTCTTACCTTTGATTAGTCCTTTCTTATTGACACTGGCTATTTTCTTTTTGCTGGAAGTAAATTTAACAATTTTGTCCGTTTTGATCTTTCTGTTTACAGTAATGGCTTTTGTTGATTTTCCCGTTTGGAGCTTAGCGCTTTTCGCCGTCATTGAGACTTTTGGCGTTTCTACCTTTACCTTCACAGAAGCCGTTCCTTTTCCAGATGTGGATACGGTAATGGTTGCCGTTCCCTTCTTGATTCCTTTGATGACTCCTGCCGAAGTAACAACTGCCACCTTTGTATTACTTGACTTGTATCCTGTGACAACGCCTGCCGCTGCATTGATATTTACAGCGGTTTTTGCCGTCTGTGTAGCATATAAGGAATATTCCTTCTTTGTAAAGGATACTTCTGGCTTTGGCTGCACCTCCGTGACTTTTTTCCACTGGGCATACAGCGTCATATTGCTGTTTATTACCGTAGTTTCTGTTACCTTTGTTCCTCCGGTTTGGGCGGTAAACCAGCCCTGGAACTCCCATCCTTCTCTTGTGGTTGACGGCAGACTTCCTATCGCTTTGCCAGACTCTGCCTTTTTGTTTGCTGGATTTGCGGCAGTGCCTCCGTTCGCATGGAAGGTCACTGTATAGATTTCTACTGCCGGGATTGCTTGCCACTGAGCATACAGATCCATACTGCTGTTTACTACCATTTCTTCTGTTACTTTTATTCCTCCGGTCTGGTCGGTAAACCAGCCCTGGAACTCGAAGCCTTCTCTTGTGGTTGACGGCAGACTTCCTATTGCTTCTCCCGCCTCCACCTCTTTGACTGCAGGATTTACAGGCATTCCTCCATTTGCATGAAAAGTCACCTGGCAGGTAACTACAGGTATCTGCAGGCCTGCGACGACCACCGTATATGGCATCACAGCTTTTTCCAGAATCGTGTTCGTTCCTTTTCTCTTTGTTACTTCCATCCATACGGTTACGTTCTGGTCCAGATCATCCCTGACAACCGTTCCATCCATCGCAATAATGCCCGGATCACTGGATGCGATGATGCGCGTGCTGTAGGCGCCTGGCATTTCGCTTATAGGAAGATTCGTATCCGTCAATTCAAGCCGGTTTGGAATTCCCAGATAATTGACTACGTCTCTGGCGGTTTCATTGACATATTGCTGAGGCTTCTGAAGCCTGTATAATTCTGCTTCTTTTACGTTGATGCCTGCAGTAGGGTTTACCTTGAAGATTACCCTGATCTTAGACGCCGTCACATCCTGTCCCAGGTCTATGGTTAATTTTTCCCCAACGATTCCCGCTGCCTGATCCCCTGCTGATAAGAGGGTTTCATAGGCTCCATTGTGAAATACCTGCACCTCATATCCTTTAATTTGCTCCACCAGCGTCTCCCCTGCAATAGGTCCTAGTCCTTCCTTGATCACCAAAGTATTAAAGGTTCTTTCTCCTGCTAATGTAAATTCTACCGCTACCTCTTCAACACCCCTTTTGGTGGCTAATCTGGACGCCAATGCATCGTCACCGTCTACCAGTTTTTCCGGGCCAAAGCCTGGGTGGCATTCTGTCGGCGTAGCTGCTGCGGCACCCGCCATGAGATTTATAGCTGCCGGGTCCAAAGGAGCCTTCTCCACTTCTGCCTGAAGAGCCTGAGCTGCGCTTCTAACCTGCTCTTCCGTAAAGCTTGGATTTGCCAGCGCATTAGCCGCTGCTTTAACAGCCTTTAACATTGCGGTTTTTGCCTCCGGATCTTCATCCAGTCTGCCGGAATCCAGTAATTCATTTGCTTCATTTACTTTTGCAGCCAATGCTCTGGCAGCATCTCCTGAAATATCTGTCATCTCAAGGATTTCGTCCGCTCCCAAAACTTTGTTATATATTCGGAAATCATCTGCCACGCCTGCAAAAGCGTTTGTTTTGCTGCCAAGAACTGCTGTAGGCAGCATTAATGTCTCATAATAGGTCGGGATAAAATTGGGCTGGCCGTTTGGCTTTGCAAAGTTAGAATCAAAATTTAAGTTTGGCCATGGCTTATCCTTTAACTCATCCAGAAAAATTCCGTTAACGTATAATTTTACACCATAAGCGTCGCCTGTCAAAGCAATATGGGTCCATCTGCCTTCCGGCAGCCGATAATTAAAATAATGGTCATACTTTCCTACCGAATAACCTATTTTTCCGGTCATGCCCTGCTTCAGCTTAAGCGTTCCCGTCTTTCCTTCCATAAGAACTGCATCTGCGGCGTTGCCTTCATCCGGATTGACCCACATACCAACCGTCCAGTCAAAGCCTGTTGAGTCCACATTTGACTCTATAAAGCTTTCTTTGCCATTAAATCGGATTCCGTTTCCATCCTTTCCTTGTGTGTCGCTGTCCACATTTACCGGCTGTAATTCCATATCTGTTTGATTTGAAATATCCCCCATCTCTCCCAGATCCAGGATTTTTTCCTCAGTAAATTTATTGTTTCGATATAAAAAGTCACTTGCCGGAGCATCTCCTATGATCTCTCCAAGCTGTTTAAACTCCGTATAATTCATGGACTCATTGCTTTCATCCACCGACCATGATTTTTGGGCTATTGCAGGCATATTATACTGGATTCGGAAGCTGATATCTCCGCTGGAAATTCCATTTCCAATCCAATCATTCCATACTGCAAACTGTCCGCCCACTACTCTTGGATGACCTTTTGGAGCAGGGGCTCTGTCTCCGCCGAAGCTGACATCCCATGCCCGGTTGTCATTTGGAAGCCATGTATTATATAAATGTTCCCCTCGTCCATATTGGTTTACATACCATCCCCCTCCGGGAACGATATAGGTTTCCATTTCATCCATTGTCAGGACCCGGTAACCTGCCTCCAATGCCTTTAGGGCCTCTGAATAATCCCAATACCAGGCATACATCAGGGCGTCCGTAGTAACTGGCGTCGTACCTGCATTTTCCCTTAGACATCCCCAGAATGCCGGTTCTTTTCCCCGGTTCTTGACATGCTTCAGAATCTGATCAATATAACCGCGAAATGCTTCTTTATATCTGACTCTGTCTGCTTCTGGAAGTCCGCTTGTTTTATATTCATCTGTTCCAACATTCACCTCGGAACCAATGAAAACCTCTTCCTCCCCTCCCTGAGGCTGAATATATTCATCAAATAGTTCCTTTACTTTCTCCAATACCTGTGGCTTTGTAACATCCAGATACTTGGCATTGTCCTCTCGTGCCAGTTCCGGCCAGACTCTGGTAAATGCCAGAGAGTGTCCCGGTGTATCAAATTCCGGAATAACGTTTATGCCCAAATCAACGGCGTCATACTGGAACTCCCGGAATTCATCCTTGGTATAAGACCCGTCCTCTGCTGTCAGACCTGGCACATTACTTTCCAGGCGGAATGCAGAATAGCGTTCCTGTCCCAGCTCCAGATTGCCCCAATTTTCACAGTCATTCAGATGGACGGAAAAGGTATTCATCTTATACCATGCCATCTGCTTTAAGGTATCCTCAAGATATTCGAGCGGCAGGTAGATACGCGCCGCATCCAGCATATATCCGCGCTTCTCATATGCAGGGTAATCCCTGGTAATTCCCTTTGGAAGGGTCAATGCTGCATTCTGCTTCAAGATCTGCAGAATCGTAATTCCTCCATACAGGATGCCCGTTTTTTGAGGTGCTCTTACGATTACGGAATCACTGTCTCCTTTTTTCCCGCCAAATTCAATCACATATCCTTCCGCTCCCAGGGAGGCCGGAGCGTCCTGAGCGGTGAAATAAATATCTGCCGAACCCGGTTCCTGATCCGTTATAATCGGAAGGTCAAGGCCTGTCTGTGCCTTAAGGTCTGCTTTAAACGTGTTCACCTGGGTATAGAAGTTATCTGTCGTGCCAAGATTTGCTTTCACATGAACTGCATCATTTTCCCTGAAATTGTCTGCGTCTACAATAATTCTGGACGCATTGGAGAGCATGATCTCCCCACTTCCGCCTTTCCATTCCCTTAAAGCCGGAATCACCTTGGGCTTCCCGTTGCTGCCTGACGCAAAACCTTTCATGGGCGCCGCTGTAATTGTGATCTGCGCATTTACATTTGTCTCCAGAACCTTTCCGGTTGCCTGGTTAGTCAGCTTATAGAGCAGATTCACCGTTACATCCTCCAGTGGCCTGGTTACGGAATTATCCAGTCCAACTACCTCCTTGCGGTCAGATCCAAAGAGTTCAATCTCCCAGCCTTTTGCTACTTTAGGAAGTGTGATATGTGTATCCTCCTGATTCCACGTAGGAGACACATGAAAGCTCCTGTCCGGAGGCGTTCCTGGCTCGCCGTTCTCTTTCCAGCGGTATACATAGAACTCTGCTGCGGTAATAAGGTTTTTTCCGGATGAATCCCCCACAGCATCATACGCCCGGATCTGTATCCTTCTTGCGTTCACTTTCTCAAAGGTAATTGATTTCAGCGAACTGTCTCCTTCCCAATAACCGATTCCCCGGGGTATCGGCAAAAAGTCCCCGTCTGCCGTTTTACTGTAGAAGAGCCTGTATTTTGTAATGGTGCCGTTTTTCTGATTCTGCCTTGGCAAATATTCCAGCTTCTGAATGTCATAGCTGTCACCCAGATCTATGGTAAATCCATTTCTCAGCTCTTCTTCAAAGTCTGGCTGCATTTCTGCCGGTCCCGACCAGTTGGAATGCCAATAAGTATTGCTTTTGCCATCAATTGCATAGGATGCCGGTCCTTCCTCTGTCTCCACACTTTCCGCTTCTGCCGTGAAACCGGAAGAGTCCATTTTAATCAGCTCTTTTTCCGGAACTACCGGACTGCTCTCCTTAAATACTTTAAAATAGTCAAGATTTACGTTTGTCCCGCCTGAGCTTGGATTTTTCATCCCGGACCTCTCTATTTTAATGGTATGGGTTCCGCTTTCGGCAAAGGTCTGGGTAAATACCATTCTTCCAAATGTTTCCGTTCCTTCATACTGGTCATCCGTGGTCACGCTCTGTCCATCCAGATAGATATCCGCAACCCCAGCTGCCGCTCCGCTCTTGGTATATACAGAAATTGCTTTACCTGTAAAAGTATATTCCGCTGCCGCTCCTTCCTCATCAGAGCTGATGTGGAACCCTCCATGGGCGCCGCTTGGGTTGGTTCTAAACGCTGCATTTTTGCTGACGCGTTCATCCTCCCCCTCTACATACTCTATTGTGAGATCCTCAAATTCCGAAGGCTCTCCCGGCACCTCAGTGATATCGCTGAAGTCCTCATTTTCTGTCTTTTCTACAGACACTCCATTGTATACGCCGATATTGGGGGCTTCCCCTGACGTTACAGGATTACCATACAGATCCTCTTCCACGCCGTCTTCTATCACAACGCCGGCATTTAAAGCCACGGAAGCGTGAGCCAGCCTGGCTGCTGCCCTCGCCTCATCCATTCCTTTTGGAAGATATTGGTCTCCGTCCTTTTCCACAAGGACTCCTGCCAATCCCGGCATTGCTGCGGAAATATTTCCTTTTCCTGAAGGCTCATCCTGAGGATGTACACCTGCAAAGAGATTCTTATTAAATAGGGTGTTAGACCCTACATCATAAGCATCGGTTTTATTTTTCATTCCTTTATTTACCAGGTAAAAAATATTATTCTTAAATGCAACCTCATCTCCTTTGTAAACCGGGCGCACTGTCCTGGTGTTGAAGAATGTATTATTGTATACCTTGGCAGACTCAATTTTTGTATTTGCATCCTCACCCACACAAACCACGATTGCCTGATGAGGTGCGTAATTATGGGTATCATTTACACTCAGGTTATAGCGAATAGTATTATTGCGGTTATAAGAGTTGGTCCTCACATGAAGCATCGTACCTCCGCCCACATTGTTATGGGTATAATTATACTGGATAACTCCATTTTCCGTCATATCATCCAGATTAAACGCCATTCCATCCATGGTATTCTGTCCATTACAGACCTCATTGTACTGGAATACCATATCATTGGCGCGGTCACACCAGATTCCGCAGCCATACCCTTCGGTAGTCTGCTGGAATGTATCCACTTTGTTATGCTCTACCAACGCCCCGTCAGTATAGAGGGGAACGATACCTGCCCGCTGTACATTTGTGATGCTGTTGCTGCGGATGATAACGTTTTTATGGCGGTAATCCCGATTATCCATTTCTCCCTTCACATTCGTGGTAGTAATCCCATTGGCGTCGCAGTTTTCAACGTTGTTACCCTCTATCAGGACATCGTCAAAAATAGTCGGCTCACTGTCTGATACCGCTCCTGGATTTGTTTTATCAGACGCATTGTTCTCTCTGCTTGTATAACTGCAGAAGTTAATACCGCCAGTACGGTGAGTTGTCCTGGAGCCGAAAAAGGTCGTTCCGCCCCCAACCGGATCCACATCCCAGATGCTGTCCTGTCCACGGTAACCTCTTACGTTAAATATCTCGCAATTCTTAATATAAATATGACGGAATACGCCGCCCCCGCTGGCTTCCACGCGGATACCGCTCCTTTCACGGTTTGCTGCATCCTCATCCCAGTTTGTAACTCTCAAATCAGAGATTTCCCAATACTGGCTGTTGTGCAGGTAAACGGCAGCAGTCGCTTCCCCAAAAGGTCCTTCTGCGCCATACTCCTGCTGCCCGCCATAGCGGCCTCCTCCATCAATCAGGGGCTTTTCTCCTTCTCCATATGCTTCCAGCAGAATCGGCTTGTCCGCCGTACCGGAACCCTTAGGATAGAGCAGCCCTCTGAATGCGGAACCGCGTTTGATAAAAATATGATCTCCAGGGGCAAATTCCCTCCGGTTAATTTCTGCAAGGGTATTAAAGGGTGATTCCTGTGACCCGTCGCCGTTTTGCGATACTTCGGAATCCAGGTAATAATTGGTATCTCCCGGGGATTGAATGATATCCCCTGCTTCTTCGCCCTTATCTTGTATTACTTCAAAATAATCAAAGTTAAACCATGGACTGCCGTTAATGTCATTGGGATTCTCGCTTGTAGTGGTCAGCACGATTGTATGCTCTGCATTTTTTTCACTTAGGTTCAATGCCTCATATGTTTTCGACTGGAACTGTGGACTCCCGTTTACATACTCATCTGCACTCCCATGAAGCCCGCCATCAATTTCAACCTGCAGAACGCCAGCGCCGCTTCCCTTTTTGGTAAAGAAACGAATGCCTGTCCCAGTAAAGGTAAGGGTAACTGAAGCCCCTATTTTCTGGGTTCTGATATGCTTTCCTCCGTGAGATGCACTATCATCATCATCTGAAAAATCTTCCGGCGCATCTAATCGCGCCTCTTCCGCCTCTACGATGACCGTTTGCTCACTGCTGTTTTGATTGCCTGCACCGGCCACGCCTGATGTGCTTTCCATACTTACTTCACTTGCTGTGCTTTCCATACTTACTTCAACTGCTGTGCTTTCTGCGCTACCCGCGCCTGCTGAAACAGTAAAGCTGCTAAGGCTTAGCGTGACCGCTAAGACAATTGACAAAATTCTTTTCCATTGTTCTGATCTTTTCCCTGTCATCATACCCTTTGTATATTGCAGACTTGCCTGCAATACCGCCACGATATACTAATCTGAAAGAATTACATTGTGGCTCCTTTCTTGTTTTTAATTTTCTTTCAGCCTGTTCCCCCTTGTAACTTTTATATAATTATGCCCTTGCATTCTGCCAATGCTGTGTACAAATCAGATCTTGCCTTCTAATGCCTTTCTCCCTCCTTCACTTCATATATTTCTGATTTCGTCTGCATAAGAACATACCTCATTAATCTAAAACACAAAAAAAACCAATTTTAAGAAGAAAATGTTTTTTCCTTCTTAAAATTGGTTTTGCCTGCTTAACAGTAACAACCCATTGATAAATTCAGTTTATTTATTTTTATTATATCTAGTATTCTAAATAAAGTCAATTAAATTCTTAGATTTTCCCAAATTTTTCACGAATATATGAATATATAAATTATTTTTTATTCGTATTTGTCTGGAGTACGCGATATTCCTCAGGCGTGCAGCCATACATTTTTTTGAAATACTGGATGAAATGGGACACATCATTATATCCCGCAAGAGCAGCTATATCATTAATCTTTAATATATTACTTTCCAACAGACTTGCAGCCTTTTTTATTCGAAACTGCATCAGATACTTTGAAAAGGTCTGTCCAACTTCATTTTTAAACAACCGGCTGAGATAGCTGCTATTCATAAAATACTTATGTTCTGCAAGCTCGCTCAGGGAAATATTGCATTGATAATTCTTATCAATGTAATCCAGAATCTCTTTTATAATATAGTGGTATTTCTTTTCCTCCTGTTCCATGCACATTAAATTTACGATATTTTCCACATACTGGTTTACCTCTTCCAGATATTTAAAACCATACAGATCGGATCGAAAGGAGAACAGCAGATAGCCATGTTCATTTTCAGATTCTTCTAGTGAATCACTTTTGCAGTAGATCCGGTATAGCAAATTAAAGATTCCGATAATAGTGATATACAGGGTATAAGAATCCCTGCATTGTTTTATCAGTCCTAAAATCAAAGCATTCGCCTCTGCCGCTTTTTGACTTTCTATGGCCTCTCTCAGAATTACCTCTTTCTCCTTTGACAGAAGATTCTGCGGTTTAAACTCTCCGGCAAACTCATACACCTTTACCCAGCCGTCTATCAGCCTTTGGTTGATGGCATATACTGCTTCCTGGTATGCTTTTTTCATCTGTGAAATGCGGTTATACGCTCCACTGGTTCCCGCAGATAATTTCAGGTTCCAGCCGGCATTTTTTTTCAGCAAAAAGGTGTTCAGATCATCCATGAAGCTACCGTTTTCTTCCTTATGCGGAAATAAAATCAGCACATATTCCTGGAACCGGTTAAAGTAAAACCAGCTGCCGCTGTGTTCCTGTGCAAAATCTGTCAAATCCGTTTCTAATTTATCCTGCTCTGTGGATATGATTTGTCGGTCTGCCTGTATAATAATCATTCGGTATTCCTGCTCCTGATGTTTTTGAAAAACAGGGTTCAGGAATTCATCTGTCCATTCCTCATTCCTTAGGATCTCATCAATGCTCAGATACTGGACGGTCCCTCGGATCATCTGATGCTGCACCATACGCTTTAGCTCTTCTTCGTACTTTTGATGCCGGATTTTTATCTTATCCAGCGAAGTCTGTAATTCCTCTTTATTTACGGGTTTGATCAGATAATCTTTCACTCCAAATGCAATTGCTTTTTTCGCATATTCGAATTCTGTATATCCGGATACAATTATGATATCCAGATTCAGATTCATTTTGGAAAGTGTTTCGGTTAATTCCAAACCATCCATTTCCGGCATGCGGACATCTGTCATTAAAACATCAGCACCCTGTGGATGTTCCCTGAGATAATCCAATACCTGACTTCCATTTTCAAAATCCCCTGTTATTTCGATCTCCGGATTGATACTGCTGATCTTCTTTATCAATGCCTTTCTGGCATAGTATTCGTCATCCGCTACTATCATTTTCATTTTAATACCCATTACATATTACAGGCTCTGATACCGCAATGCTAAATCAATTGAGTAATACGGTACTAATCTGCAATACTGCCACAATAAAACAGATTGAAAAATCGCACCATGGCTTCCTTTCTATATTATTATTTTATTTCAGCCATATACAACTGTATTGGATTTCATGACTGTTCTACAATTTATAGGCTGCGATACGCATAAGCTTTCCGACAGAATTTCATACCGGCGTATCCATCCTGCGGATTTTCAGGCGTATTACCGTATACTGCCCTGCCATGCTTTCTATCCGAATCCCATATGCTCTCCCATAAAAATTTTTGATCCGTGCATTGACATTGCGCAGTCCTATCCCTCTGTCTACGTTAGAAACAAGCGTCCTGGTGTCCATACCGGACAGCTCTGTGTTTAACATTGTCACATCTTCTTCCTTTATGCCAACTCCATTATCCCATATTTCAATAAATATATCCGAGTCCCCAGACAAAAAAATATGAAGTCTGATCTGGTTTTCATCTTTTAATTTTGTAAATGCATGCTGTAATGAGTTTTCTACCAGCGGCTGAATCAGAAACTTTAACATATAGCACTGCATGGCCTCCGGCTGAATTTCATAGTCAAACTGATATTTTTCCGGAAAACGGATAGTGTGGATATTTAAATAATTTTTTACGTGCTGTATTTCGTGGGACATGGGTACAATATCACTTCCCTTAATATTGTACTGAAACATATTTGATAAACTGTCTGATATCTGTACAATTTCTTCCATGTCCTCCAGGGCTGCAATGGAACTGATTGTATTCAGTGTGTTGTATAAAAAATGTGGATTAATCTGGAACTGCAGCATTTTTAATTCCGTCTGCTTCTGATTTAACTGATAGACGTAGATTTTCTCAATGCTTTCATTGATTCTCTGCCCCATCTCATTGTAGCTGTGCATCAATTGCCCCATTTCATCCTGCCAAAAATATGGCTCCTCCTGAATTAACTCCACACTCCCTTTATCTGCCCCGGCCATGGCTTTTGCCAAAATGGTTACCGGTCGGCTGATCTGCCTGGATAATATTATACCAAGCACAATCGCCAGTGAAAGAACTACCGCCATGGCTGTTAATATGCCTATCATATTTCTGATACCGTCAGCATAAACCGCACGCAGTGGTGTATATACCACAACTTTCCAATTAGTAATACTGTTCTCTTCTGCCGTAGCACTGCATTTTTCCCCGTCCAAAGTTAATGTCACGTGCTTTTTGCCGCCTAAAACCTCTTCATCCTGACAGGCGTTGTGAAGCTTTTCTCTTTCATTCTGATCCATCTGTTCCCAAAAACCCTCCCGGATATTGGGAGAAGCATACATTAGCTCTTCCTGTGTATCTAAAACCAGAAAAGCTGTCTTCATTTCCTTACGTTCAAACAAGTGATTAAACAGATTACTGATCTGGGTATAATTCAGGTCGATATAGATCGTCCCGATACATTGTCGGTCAATATCGTACATTTTGCTGATACTGGTCACGATTTTGTATGGATTCTGGCTGATTTTCTCGATATTTACACCCGTATAATACACTTTATTTTTATCTGTCCAATCCTGGCTTTCCACAACTGGCGCCAGCCGTTTTAAATATTCTTCCTGTTCGGTAGATACGTTACTGTAGATATCCCCATATTCATTTACAATAGTTACCCGCAGGATAAACTGGTTCATATTTGCCATATGCTTAATTGCACGCTCTATGTATTCCTGCTCTTCCAGCAGCCGGTCTATTTCCTTATTTTTATTTTCAGAGCGGATGACAGGCTTTATCTTGTCATCTATTAAATGTATAAATCGGATCCGATCCATATTTGAAACCAGTATATCCGTATTCAGGCTGATCTGCTCCCCAAGCTGGAACATATTGTTATAATTCTCCTGTTTAGCAACTTCCATACTTTTTATATAGTAAATAAACACCAGCAGGCAGGATATGCTGATGAATAATATATAGGAACTTAATATTTTTTTTCCAAATGAAAGTCTTCGAAAATACCGTATCATATTATATTCCACCTTCATAACTGATTTTGGGTTTCCACTTTAACTAATATACTATATTCGTCTGAGCTGTTCAATAGATAGCGCATGAGGTTTTAAAACATTAGATTTGGGTTTCACTGAGTAAGATGCTTTGTATCAGTAGGTAGTGTACGAAAAGAGAAGGGGGCGGACCAGGATATTGGCCCGCCCTCTCTCTTTCCGAGATACAGTTTATTGATACAAAGCTGGTTTTCTCAGCATGGTGGGACCCTGGGGTTGTGGCATGATGAACGCGATTGGAATGCTTACGATTTTACTGCCCCCGCTGTCAGCCCGTCTACGATATTCTTTTGGGCAAGTATGTATACAACCAGAACCGGAACCAGTGCAATCAGATAAGAAGCAAATGCCATATTGTAGTCAAATGTATACTGTGATTTAAAATTATACTGGAACAGCGGCAAGGTCCATGTGTTAGGCAATTTGTTTAAAATAATCAGCGGCATCTGGAAGTCATTCCATATCCAAAGGGCATTTAACACCAATACGGTTGAGGTCATTGGCTTTAACAACGGAAGCACTACTTTTACATATGCCTGCACTGTTGTACATCCATCGATGCATGCCGCTTCTTCTAAATCCTCAGGTACGGAAGTGATATAATTCACCAGTAGAAATACCGCCTGCATAGAAGCGTAGGTAACATGGAGTAAGATCAGTCCTGTTTTATTGGAAAGCCCCAAGCTTCCCATAAATTGTACCAGGGGAACCATTATTACCTGAAAAGGTACAAACATGCCCAGAACAATAAACCCGAAGATGATTTTATAATATCTGCTTCGCTTCATGCTCCTGGCGATCGCATAGGATATCATCGTTACCAATACGTAAATTAAGATCAGGGAAACCACGGTTACGGTTACCGAGTTCATAAAATACATGGAGTAATGGGCTTTTTCAAAAACCGACTTAAAGTTTTCCAGATATAAGCTCTGAGGGAATGCAAAAAAGCTCTGTGCAGACTCTTCCGGTGATTTAAACGCTGTAATCAGGGTGATGTAAAATGGCAGCAAAATGAATAGAGCGCCGATTCCGGCAATGAGATAAGATGCCGTCTTGCCCACAGCATTTCTGTTCTTTGTCATACTTAATCACCCACTTTCTTATTATTAGTTAAACGCATTGTTAACAGGGATACTACCGCTATAATTACAAAGAGTATCATGGATTCAGCTACGGAATAACCAAATCTGCCCTCCTGCATGGCATGGCTGTAGATCAGTATTCCTACAGATTCCGTAGACTGCATGGGTCCTCCATCTGTCATTGCTTTAATATAGTCAAAGGTTGTAAGCCCCCCTTTTACACATGTAACAATTACGATATTTAGAACCGGGATCAAATAAGGTACCGTAATCGCCCGGAACCTTTTGAAGGCGTTGGCACCGTCAATTGCAGCAGCTTCATATAAATCAGCCGGAACACTTTGCAGACCTGCCAGTAACAGTACAATTGGAATCGCACAGCCCTGCCACAGGTTTACAATGAGAATTGCATACATAGCAAGCTTTGGGCTGCCCAGCCAGCTGGACTTAAACAAAGACCAGCCGGTTGCTTCCCCAATTAACGGGATCATACGGTAAAATAATTCATTCCAGATCAACCCAACGGTTACAAGGCTCAAAATAGCAGGCAGAAAGAAGACCGAGCGGAAGAAGGTTCTTCCTTTTATTTTCTGGTTCAGAACTAATGCCACAACTACGGATATCAAAACGGTTGCAATAGTCAGAAGCAGTGTATATTTGAAGTTAAAAAAAAGTGCATTTTTAAATCGCTCATCCTGGAAAATCTTTGTATAGTTTTGAATGCCGATAAAATTATAGGTCTGGCTTGTTCCCGACCAGTCAGTAAAACTGTTTTTCATTCCCATAAGCATTGGGATAACAAAAAAGAAGCAGTACATAAGTAAAATTGGCAGCGTAAAGATAAACAGTACGCGGTTCTTTTTGGAATGCCGTGCATTTTTCATAGGAAATTCCCCTCTTTTGGCTCTTTATTCTCCATACATTTCCAGATACTCATCTTTATTTTCTGTAAATACCTTAGTAAGATTTGTTAAAAAGGTATTTGCATCTTCTCCCCCATCGGGAACTATCACTTTCTGGATCGTATTTTTATACTGGTCCGAAACTGCTTTTGGCAGTGCTGTAGTCTGCAATACTCCGTTTCCGGCATTAACACTGTCTACTATTTCCTTAGCTGCGGGAATATTGGCATTTACATCTTTCATACAAGGAATGGAATAGTCGTTATCCACATATTTCTGTACCATCTCTTTGGATGCCAGGAAATTCACAAATTCTTTTGCTGCCTCTGCATTTTTGGTTGAAGCCGAGACTGCAATGTTCACATCAATTCCCATGCTGACCTTTCCGTTCCCGTCATTGGTTGGAAAAGAAAACATACCTACTTTCAGATTGGGGTTTGCTTTCATAATCGATGGCAATGCCCAGATTCCCTGCATAAACATATATGCCTTTCCTGTTGCAAAATCACTGATAGCCTGATCATAACCTAGTGCAAGGGAATCCCCCTGACCATACTGCCGGATATCAATTACTTTCTGTATACTGTCCTGATAAATGGGGTCATCCTGATAAGTGGTTTCCCCTTTTGCAATTTTATCGTAAGTAGGCCGGCGGTCTCCTCTCATAGTTCCGTCGATATTATCCTCCCAGCATTGCATCAGCGTCCAGCTGTCTTTGTCAGGAAACAGAAACGCTGTCTCTCCCTTAGCCTGGATTTCTTTTGCCAGAGCAATCATTTCGTCGTAAGTTTTAGGGATCTGATAGCCTGCTTTTTCAAACATCTCCTGATTATAATAAACTCCGCTGAAGTTTGCGGAAATGGGAACCACATAGTTCTTTCCTTTATACTTGATACTTTCTTTGTAATTGTCCATTACATTGTTCAAACAATCCATGCCATCCAGATCCAGAAATTGTCCTTCTTTTAAAAACTGCATGGTGTTGGCATCCTGCATGCCACCAACCTGAATGATATCCGGAAGATCATTGGTTGCTGCCCTGGACATCAGTACACTTTCTGAATCGGGTACAATATTCTGTGTTACTACGATTTTATCCTGGCTTTGGTTGAAATCATCCACAACTTTCTGAAATGTATCTACCGCCTCTTTCTTTTGAATAAAAAATTCCAGCTCGGTCTTGTTGCTGCCCTGTGCCGATGTATCTTTTTCACTGCTTCCCGAACTGCTTGTTTGGCATCCTGCAAAAGTACCTCCAATAATTGCCGTACTTAAAATCACTGCCAATATCTTTTTCCTGTTCATAACCAAATCCTCCTGTGAACTTGTCTTTACTTGATAGTTAAGATTATATAGTAACTGACAGGGATCGTATATGCAGTGTTCTACTTTTGGATATGTAATTTTTTACACATTTTAATAAACACTTAGTTTAGTATAAATATGGGATTTTATATTATAATTTTTAGTTGGATTATTATGGATATAAATGTTTAGATAAATCAGAATTTTATGATGAAATCAGATAAATTAGAAGTATTATTTCAGTTTCTCGTATTATGATATCGCTGCCAGTAATTGTTCCACTAAGGAATAAATATTAGTAAAAGGATTCATTACTTCAATATTCTCTGTTATGTTTATTTTTCTTTCACTGTAATGTTTTGCAAGACTTTCAGCATTATCAATTGCTGCCTCTACACTTCCCTTTTGTATAATCTCCCTGATAATACCTTCATTTGCCTTTTCGTACTTATTTCTCAAATGATTTTCCAGTCTTCTGTAAATTTCACCTTTTGTCAGCTTTTTCTCTACATTTTCAAAATGCATTAACAACCAGATTCCAAAAAGAAAATTTGATACTATTACTTCGTAGCTATTTGCAGAAGACAGCATATCCGTAATTATATTTTGTATGTTCGGTGGCGCATCACAGTCAAAGATCAGATATTTTTTATAATTACTATATTTCCTATTATTGTTCTCTTCACAAAGATAGGAATCTGCAAATTTAAATACTCTGCTTGCATTTCCATTTGCAGATTCAATTTCTATCTTAATATCATTAAATTTATTTTTAGTAAGAATATCTGTAAAAAATTGAAGATAGAGCTTTTCTGTCATTCCCTCGCAGAAAATCAGTATATGTCCTAAGTAAGTACTTTTTATATTTTTTTTTCGTTTTGGAGTGAGTATTGTTCTGCCCAAAATCAAACCCCCTCTAACAATGAATTATAGTCAAATATTGGTATTGCACCATATTTCCCCTGCAGATATTCTTTATGAAATGTTGCATCATCCCTAACCTTAAGATCTGATAAGGAGTATAAGGATGATTCTCCCCGTAAATTTTTATCTATAAAAATAACTTCATCCCTCCTGAACTGCTCTTTTTTGAGCAAAGAAATATCATGTGTTGTAAAAATCAACTGCGCTTTTGTATTCTTACTATCCTGAAAAATATCAATTATTAATTTAGTAAGCAATGGGTGCAATCTGGCTGAAATTTCATCAACTACAAAAACGCCGCCTTTTTCTGTCATCCTGATTACTTCCTGGATATAAGCTAGAAAGCGCAGTGTACCTGTAGATTCCTGCTGCAGTTCAAAGAGTCTTTGGCCTGCAATATTTCCATGATTATCGTAGATATCATGAATTGTTCGGATCACCCTTTGTTCTTTTTCCTGTCCGTTGGTGCCCACAACTGTCTTTACATGCAGATCAAGTCCTTTTATACCCACATCTGCCTGTTTTAAATATTCTTCTACACGATTTCTGAATGATTTATCATCTACTAACCTCTGATTCAGATATATGAAACCTGCTACATTCTTAATTGTTGATTCAAAGAAAATTTCTAAAAAAACATTATATTCTTCACGAAAAAATCTAATAAATTTATTCAGTATAATTTTCTTTTCCTCTTCCTCCAGAAAATATTCTAATACTGATAAATATAATCTTTCTTTCGGTACCTTTTGAAAGACTTTTAAATTATTTACATATTTATTTCCATAAGTAACGCTGACTTTTATTCTTTCGAATACTTTTTTATCATTAATGTAATACCATTCGTTCAGTACTTCATCTGCTGTACACTCAAATCCATACTGAATTTTATCCCCGCCAGAGATGAAAATAATATCAAATTCAGAAACTTTATTATAATTTTCATTCAAACGGAATGGATCAAATGCATCACCCAATGTCTTTGTATGAAAGTCCCATTCGTCCAAATCTCTTTTGGATATAAACTGCTGAAATATATATTTTTCAAAGAAGTACATGGCAGATATAAAATTTGATTTTCCAGATGCATTCGCTCCATATATTGCAGCCGTCTTTACTAATTTTGTTCCGTCCGGAGTATCCAGCAAATGAGATACATGCTGTTTATAAGATGCCGCTCTTAAATCTAGTATGGCTTCTTCTTTAAAAGAACAATAATTTTTTACTTTAAACATAATTAGCATGAAATTATTACCTCCTCATTTTATACAGTTTAACATAGAAATATTGAGAAAGCAATAAATATACGTATTTTTCTCATTTATAATATTAAAATTAACCTTTTATATAATTTTATCAATACTATTTACACATTTTTCGTTTTTATACAAGAAAACCGCTTACCTCCTGGCAAGCGATTTTCTTCACTACTACACATCTTCGAATCGAATCAAGGCTTTATCATTTCGTATGTACCCTGCTTCAATCTCCTATTTCTTCTTTCCCTTACTCATCTCGATCTTCTCACTCTTCTTAGCCCGGAACTCTTTCCAGGTTACCCAGAGAGGACCTGCAATGCATACGGAAGAATAGCATCCGCTGATGATACCTACCAGCAATGGCAGTGAGAACACGCGGATAGATTCTATATGGTAAATCAGTGCAAAAATAAGTACGATTGCAACACAGATTGCCGTTGTGCATGCAGTCTTAACTGAACGCCCGATCGTCTCTGTTATGCTTCGGTCTACTAATTCACACAGGGTCTCTTTCTTGCTGCCTGCCTTATTTCGGATATTTTCCCGAATTCTGTCGTAGAGCACAATGGTGTCGTTGATGGAATATCCGATAATGGTCAGGGTAACCGCCACGAAAGCATCGTTTACCGGGATCTTAAATACGCCAAACACGAAGAATACTAGAATTACATCGTGTATAAGTGCGATTACCGCGGATACACCAGCCGATAATCCGGACAGAGATTTAAAACGCACCCAGATATAAGCAATGATGAACAATGCGGATAGTACAATTGCTATTACGGAATTATTTAACGCCTTTGCCCCAATATAAGGCTCTACCGCAAAGGTTTCCGATAATTCATAGGCGGTATCGCCTAGTTTGTTAATTTCTTCTGTGACTTTCTTCTGGTCATCCGGGCTGATGCCTTCATTTCCTGCAAGAGTCAGGACTAACTTTTTATCACCTGTTGCAGAATCCTGGGAGGTCTGTACACTTACCGGACGGTTTAAGGCTGCGTTTACCGCAGTGCCGATCTTTTCTGTATCTGATTCACCGGAATAAGTATATTTCAATATAACGCCTCCGGTAAACTGTGTATCCAGTTTTACTCCGTTTACGCTGGTAATAATTGCACCGATAATCAGAATGCATGCTGTAAATGCAAATACCCATTTTCTTTTTGCTGCAAAACGGATCATTTTACGGTCTTTTTTCTTACAGAACAGTTTTACTTTATCAAATATATCGTAGCGTATTACGGACTCCAGCATAAATCTGGACATCCACACACCGGCTGCCAGGTTGATGATAACCCCGGTAAATAATGTATATCCAAAACTCAGCATCGTACCGGAACCAAACATCATTAAGATCAGAGCTACTGCAGCTGTTGTCAGATTGCCGTCCAGTACCGATGAAAATGCGTGTTGATAACCTTTTTTAACAGCCGCGCGGATACTTGTGCCATCTCTCAATTCTTCGCCAATTCGTTCGCTGATAATAATATTGGCATCCACAGCCATACCAACGGAAAGAATCAAACCGGCGATACCAGGCAGGGTCAGCGTATACTGTGGAAATGAAAGCGCCAGTATCTGCAGGCACATCTGGAATATAAGGGTCAGACAGCTGATAAATCCGGGCAGTCTGTAAATACTGATCATAAATATGATAACTAATAGAAGTGCTACTATAGAAGCTGTTACCATCGCCTTCAGCGCCTGGCTTCCAAGTGACGGACTGATCGTATTGTAATTACTTGTCTTCATGGAAAATGGCAGTGCACCGGAATTGATTTTATCGGATAATGATTTTGCTTCGTCGCTGTTTGCCATCCCGTTAATGATTGCTTTTCCACCGGTAATTGCCTGCTGTACCTTGGGATTCGAAATCATCTGTTCATCCATATAGATGCCCATCTGTTTGCCAACAAGTTCCTGGGTTGCCTTGGCAAATGCCTCCGCTCCAACCTTGTCAAACTGCAGTTCTACTACATATTCTCCTGTCTCCTGATCTCTTGTAACGGAGCTGTCTGCCACATTTTCTCCCTCTACAAGCACATTGCCGTCAGGATCACGGAAGGTAAGCTTTGCTGTTTCCCCCAATTCGGAGATTGCAGATTCGGGATCAAAGTCCTTTTCGTCGGATTTCCATGGGAAACGAACGATAATATGACCTTCACTTTTATCCACTGTAACTTCACGGTCAGTGATATTTTCTGCATCCAATCTGCTTTCAATAACATTACGTGCGGATTCCATCTGCTTTTCTGTGGGAACGCCGGTAACTCCAACCGGTTCAAATACCGCTTCCACACCGCCCCGGATGTCAATTCCAAAACGCATGTCCTGTATTCCTTTTACTTCCTTCCCTGCTCCAAAAATAGTAAGCAAAAGAAAGGCTGCGATCAGAGCTAACGCAAACCAAATATGATTTTTTTTATTTTTCAAAGTACAATCCTCCTGATTATCTTCTTTTCGTAAATTTCACTTCTCAAATCTTTTTCTAAATTACTAAAAGAGGATAACAGTACGTTTTTTTCCATCGGATTGGTGTAAGATATGAACCTGGGTGATCAGAATACATGAAAATGCAAGACAAATAGACAGTATCCAGAACAAACTGCTCCGTGCGCTGCCCAATAAGACATTTGTTGCAATATACAATAAAACCGCCAGTACGCTTCCGTTAAAAGGTCTCTGGTTATTCCGTTCTTCCACAAGATTTGTGATACCCTGTGACGGTACTTTTTCCTGAATTCCGGCAGGCGCATCAGCCGGTGTAAGCTTTGCAAAGATACGTGGCTGCCCATAGGTGTAAACAGAGGAAACGGTATCAGAAGTCACACTGTTCCCTGTTTCAGTTACGAGATGGGCTTCTGCTTTCACATAAAAAAGGAGTCCAAGAAAAAAAAGGGTAAAAACAAACATGATGATCGTCTTTTTCATGGGGCTGCCTCCTTCATTAATCGTAAAGCCGGGCGTGCAGATAGCAAAGATGAATTTTCAAACACGCTCCAAAATATATACATCTATTATATTTTATTTCAATATGAATTGCAATTCTTTTTCAAGGAAAAATCAGTTTAAAAACATTCACTAAAAAATGCAACCTTTAAAAACAGGTTTATAAAAAAACGTAAAAACAGTTTTCATAAAGATATTTTAAATGAGCTGAGACAAATACATATCCCAGCTCATTTCCTATTCCATATATAGCAAACACTTTGTATTATTTCGTATTACTTTATGCTGACTTTAACACATTTACAAAATCTCTCTCACCCAGACTAACATTTCTCCGGTTACCCTGTTTCCCCAGTACGCGTATGGTACAAACGTCAATGCTGCGTCTTCCATCTTTGGCGCACATTCCTTATACAGCTCTCCCTCTTTCCACTCATCTGATACAAGCCTTTTGCCCTGTGCCCCTATTACGGTTACTCCTCCCAGGAGATCCTGTTCAAAATGTTCCCTTAAAGGTGCGCTGGTATCCAGGAACAGACCCGGCAGATTACTTCCATTGTCTGTTTCCTCCAGACAGTATACACAAGGTCCTTTCATGATTGCCACTTTTCCGGTATCCGCTTTTACAAGGGGGTTTGCATGAAGGATTCTCGGCTGCATGGAGAATTCCATCGTTAGCTCCATCTCTTCTGTGTTCACTGTGAAATAAGCATATCCTTTTTCTATTTTATCCGGCATAATCTTTTCACCGTCACTATAGAATGCGGCATCTTTTGCATATTCCGGAATGCGGAATGCCAGGGATACTTTTATTTTTTCCTTATTCTCAATGCAGATTGTTGTCTTTCCTTCATTTGGGAATCTGGTCTCCTGTTTCATAAGTATACTGCCCGATTCCAGTTCCTGCTGTACCTCACTTGCCACAAACAGGTTCACCCATACCGCATCCCCCTGTGTACTGTAAATGTACTGTCCCAGGGATGCCAGAGTTCTGGCAATATTCGGCGGACAGCATGCCACGCCAAACCATTTCTGCCTTACCGGTTTCACATGTTCCTTGGATGTTCTGGGCATACAGGCATCCGGCGAGACTTCTAATGGATTTACGTAAAAGAAACTGCGTCCGTCCAGAGCAATCCCCGCCAATATGGTATTATAAAGGGCACGTTCCACTTCCTCCATATACTTTCCGTCTCTGGTAATCTGGTTCATCCGCAGTCCGAAGAGCGCAAGTCCGATAGATGCACAGCTCTCCGAATAATTGTATTCATTCGGCAGGTCATAATCGGTAGTAAAACGCTCCAGGATGCCCGATGAGCCAATGCCTCCCGTAATGTACATCCGCTTACTCACCATGTTGTTCCACAGGGTCTCACAGGCTTCCATAAGAGACGCATCCTGATACTCATAAGCCAGATCAGCCATGGCGCAGTACATATATACGGCGCGCACAGCATGCCCCTCTGCTGTTTTCTGCTCCCGCACAGGGATATGGGACTGGGAATACTTGGTATCATAATCTGCAAATTCAGGGAAAATGCGTTTATGTCCTTCCCTTTTCATTTCCTTCAGAAAATAATTCTCACCTACACCTCTTATATCAATAAAATACTTTGCCATATCCAGATATCTGCGTTCTTTTGTAATACGGTAAAGTTTTATTAAACCAATTTCTACTTCCTGATGTCCCGGATAACCATGGATTTTCCCTTCTTCTTCTCCAAAGGTCAAACAGATCAGATCTGCAAATCTGCACATGCAGTCTAAAAACTTCCTCTTTCCCGTACCTTCATAATAAGCTGCTGCCGCTTCCATCAAATGCCCGGCTGTATACAATTCATGTCCTTCGCAGAGGTTGCTCCAGCGTTTGTCCGGTTCCTTAATTGTAAAATAAGTATTAATATAACCATCCTCACACTGTGCATCTGCGATAAGATCAATCACTTCATCCGCCGTTGCCTCTAACTGGGAATCGGGGTTACAAGCCAGTGAAAACCCTACTGCTTCCAGCCATTTCGCTATATCCGTATCCTGAAATACGGCACCGTAGAAATCTCCTTTGCTTCTCCCAGCCGCTATTTTAAAATTCTCCAGGCAGTGGCTGGACTCTGCATCCTCCACCCGGTCATTCATGATCTCCCACTGATAGGGAATAATTACATTTCTCACCAGATCCACGTGTCTGGACCAGAAATCATCACGTATTTTAATGTCCTTTAAATTCATTGATTTTAGTTTCATTCACATTATCCTTTCTATATCATATTTTTCTTTCGGCCTTTTTACATCCGTTTGACCGGAACCTGTTACTCATATACTGCATAAAGTGTTTTCATAACGCTCTAAGCCTTAACTGCACCATTTGTAAGTCCGCTGACAATGTATTTCTGCATAAAGATAAAGATTAAAATAACCGGGAAAATAGCTATGATACCAAATGCCATGGTGGAGTTCCACAAGGTCTGGTACTGTTGTACATAATTGTAAATACTGGATGTAATCGGTCTCTTATTCGGGTCGGTAATAAATGTAATTCCATAGATCAGATCGCCCCATGCATACACAAAGGAAAATACGGCTGCTACCACTACACCCGGTTTTGCAATCGGAAGCATGATCTTTACAAATGCGGTGAGATGTCCACATCCGTCTATTTTTGCCGCCTCATCCAGTTCCTTGGGTATGGAAAGGAAATAGGTTCTGAGAATAATAACGGAAAACGGAATTCCAAGGGTTGCATCAGCCAGGATCGGAGCCATGTATGTATTTAAAATTTTTGCACTGGAAAACATAATGTACAAAGATGTTAATACTAACGTGGAAGGAAGCATCTGGGTAATTAAGAAAAGCAGAATAATGATTTTCTTTCCTCTGAATTTAAACCTAGCCAGTCCGTATGCAGCCGGAATTGCAAGTATGGTGGAAATCGCCATTGCACCAAATCCGATGATCGCACTGTTTTTGAATCCTCTGAGCGTATCACTGGAAGCGGATAACTGCTTCTGGAATGCTTCAAATGTCAGATCTTTCGGCCAAAGGGGCGTTGGTATCTGGAAAATTTCTACCTGTGATTTCAATGCGGTAACCAGCATCCAGTACAGGGGAAATATAAAAATCACAAATACAATTGCTCCGATTATTAATAATATAATTTTATTTTTCGTCTCTTTTTTCATCTTACATCACCTCGTCATCATCAATGGTCCTGATGTAGAAAAATCCTACAAACAGCAAGATTAAGAACAGGATATTCGATGCTGCCGCACCTTTACTAAACTGAAACTCTTCAAAGGACAGGCGGTATGCATAAGTGGAAACCAATTCCGTTGCATTTACCGGTCCTCCCTTTGTCATTACCCATACAAGGTCAAATACCTTGAACGTGTATACAAATCCCAATGTGAGCACAGACATAATAGCCGGTTTAATCATCGGAACTGTTATATGGAATAAGGTCTGCCGTTTGGAAGCACCGTCCAAACTGGCACTCTCGTAAATTTCGGTTGGAATAGTCGTTAATCCGGTAAGAATTAACATCATATTAAAGGGGATACCAATCCAGATATTTGCCACTACAATAGCCACCATTGCAGTATTGCCATTTAGAAGCCATTCTATCGGTTTATCTAAAATACCCACGGATGTGAGGAACTGATTGATAATTCCACCATTTAACTGGAACATAAATTTAAATAACAGCCCTGCTACCGTTACGGGCAACAGCCATGATATCATCGTTACGCCGCGGAAAAAGGAGCAGCCCGGGAATTTCTTATTAAATAATAGTGCGAGTCCAAATCCGATTACAAACTGAAAAAGTATAGAAGCAAGTGTAAAAATCAAGGTATTGCCGATTGATTTCATTAGAATAGAATCGGCTCCGCTGAATAAATCAACATAATTCTGGAGTCCCACAAAGCTCTGGGAAGCCGTATCTGCAAATGTATAAACATCTACATTTTTAAAACTCAGTACCAGGTTCTTTACCATTGGATACCCAATCAGAACCATCATATAAATTAATGCGGGGAGTGCAAAGATAACTCCCAGGTAAGCCGGTGTCTTTTTTTTACCATGTCTCACGTTAATCCCTCCTCATTTCTTTTAAAAAGGGACTGTCGGGAGCAAGTCTTATAGTTGCCTTTTGCTCCAGAGCGTTTGTAACGCTCTGTCCAACAGTCCCAAATAATTTTATTTTACTGCATCAACAGCAGCCTGTGTACTGTCCGCTGCTTCTTCAGGTGTCTTAGCACCTGTCATAACTTCCTGGAATCCGTTCTGGATTGCAGAAGAATATGATGGCCAGGATGCGGATGGTCCTCTTGGGATTGAAGTCTCAAGCTGTGTGATAAATGCTGCCTGAATCGGATCATCTGTCCAGTAAGAATCCTGTGCTGCTTCCGTCTTTGGAGGGAAGGAGCCGTATTTCTTCATTGCATCGATCATAACTTCGTTCTGATCATAATATTTCATAAAAGCAACTGCGCCAGCGGTATCGTCTTTTTTCACAACGCCCATATTTTCACCGCCGAGGATGGATGTTGCCTGACCGGAATCTTTGTCAAATTTCGGTAATACTGTTACGCCATAGTTTAAGTCCGGAGCATCTTTTTCGATACCAGGGATCTGCCATGGACCATTCTGCTGCATTGCAATGTTTCCAGCCATAAAGTTATTATTTACATCAGACTGTGTCCAGTTTACACATTCTTTTGTCCAGGAACCTGCATCGATCATTTCTTTCATTAAATCATAAGATTTTACGCCGCCCTTAATATCTGTATAAGTTCCGCCTGCTGTGTACAGCCACTGGAGACACTGAAATGTTCCTTCATCTGTTCCAACTGCTGCATTACCAAATCCGGTTACGCCGTCTTTTGTTAACTTCGCTGCCATATCTTTGAAATCATCCCATGTAGTGTTCTCATCGGGATAAGACACGCCTGCTGCATCAAATAAATCTTTGTTATAGAATAATGCGGTACAGTTTGTTGCAAAAGGAATACCATAGTGTTTGCCATCCATCATTGTGGACTCCATTGGTCCCTTCAGATAATCATCCCATGCGATTGAAGCATCCGATACATCCGCCATAAGTCCCAGCTGTATGAAGGAAGCCATGCTGCATCCGTCCATGATTACCAGATCAGGAAGTTCGCCGGAAGCAAGTCCCAGTGTAAGCTGTTTTTGGTAGTCCGCAAACGGCACATATGTATGCGTAGCCGTAAACTCACTCTGTGATGAATTAAATCCATCAATTAATGCCTGCATCATTTCCTTCTGGGCATCCGTCTCAAAATAATCCCAGATTACAACTTCTTTTGTTTCACCTGTTGAAGCTGCAGCCGTTTCTGCCTGTGTCTCAGCCTTTGTTTCAGTGGCTTCGGTTTCCTGGGCTGCATCTGTTCCTTTCGTCTCAGCCTCAGTTGTTTTAGTAGTTTCACTTTTTGCTGCTTCTGTGGTACCGGAAGATGATCCTCCTCCGCATCCTGCTGCCATTGTACAAACCATAGTTGCTGCAAGAGCCATTGCCGTAAGTTTCTTTAGTTTCATGATAAAAACCTCCCTTATATTTGACTCCAGTATCTTTCCTGGTAAGTACATTATAAGAGAGGTTCGGGTAAAGATTAATTCTAATATTTTAATAATGGTGGATAATCCTTAGATTAAATATTGCCTGAAAATTAATCTAATTTTCCGTCAGCATCTTTACAGCTTCTTCCGGGGTCTTCTCCTTCGACACCATCTGATAAAAACTCTTTGGAATCTGCTTCGAAAGAGCAGACCATGAGTGGATGGAAGTCCTGGCAAGTGCTGTCTCCATCTGTTCTTCAAAGACACTCAGCTGTTCGTCCTTTTTCACAACCTTTTTTGCCTTTTTGATTTTTGCCGGCAGTGACCCCGTCTTGATACAGAAGGACTCCATTACTTCACCATTCATACAGTACTGGAAAAATTTCAGCGAACCTTCCACATTTTTTCCCTTAATAAAGCCTATGTTTTCTCCGCCGGTAATCATGCTGCTTACACGGTTTACCGGAAGTTTGGTGATTCCATAAGGTATGCCTGCCTCCTGCAGCATGGATAGAATCCATGGTCCGTTTTCAATCATGGCTGCTTCCCCTGCTATAAATTTTCTGGCAACATCAATCTGCGTCAGATTAATGCATTCATTTGACATGCTCCCATCCTCCACACAGCTGTTTAAAAATTCAAAAGCTTCTTTGGTCTTCTCACCTCCGATCTGATCCTGGTCCTCTCCGGCTGATAAAATCCATGGCAGGATCTGAAATGCGCCCTGCTCTGAGTCAACCGCCGACATTAAGAATCCTTTGCGCTCTCCTGCTGTGAGCTTTTTTGCGGCAGTTCTTAGTTCTTCCCAGGTGCGAGGAGGATCTACCTGGGCTTCTGACAGCATTTCCTTATTATAGATTAATCCCAGGTTATTGCAGATAAACGGAATGCCATAGTATCTGCCATCCAGGCTCACCGTTTCCACGGCTGCCTTATAGTATTCTTCTTCCAGATTCCAGGATTCTATCTGCTCCGTAATATCCTCAAATACTCCCAGACGGATAAATACCGGCATATCAGGGTTGTCAATGAGAACCATATCCGGCAGGCTTTGCTCCGTGTAAGAACGGGACAGCTGTTTGTCAAAATCGGTCATGGGGACATACTTCCAGGAAGCACGATACTGGCTCTGGGACTGGTTAAACCCGTTTACCAGGTTATCCAGACCGCTCCTCTGGGCATCGGTCTCATAATAGGACCACAGGACGAGCTCCTCCCTTGCCTTACTTTCTTCCTGCCCGTCGCTTTCCTGTTCCCCACAGCCTGCCATCTGAATTGCCATCAGCAGAATAAGTAAATAACTGCATGCCTTTTTTCCCTTTTTACGACTGCCTGTAATCCCCCGGTGAGACTCCGACCTCTTCACGAAAAACCCTGTTAAAATACTTCGGGTCACCATATCCAACTTCATTTGCCACTTCATAGATCTTGAGCTCACTTCCTTTCAGCAGCCGTTTCGCCTGGCTGATACGAAATTTCTTAAGAAAAGTAGAAAAATTAATCCCGACCTCTTTATTGAATAAGGTGCTGAGGTATTCCGGGGTAATGTCCAGACGCCGGGCCATTTCTTCCAGGGATATCACTTCCATGTAATGTTCCCGTATGTAACTGATTGCTCTGTTTACCGTATAGTTACGGATATCTTCCTTTTTATTTGCCGTCTTAGACAGAATCTGAATAATCTTTTGAAAACAAGTCTCCAGTTCCGATAAGGTAATGGCATTACCGAGAGTTTTAATAGGATTCTGCTCCTGTATCAGCCGATAGCCCTCCTCTGCAACCTCCTGGGAAATATTTAATATGTAATTTACCATTTTCATATACCCCTGACGGATATGATAAGGTTCACATTTTTGGTCCCTCATATAGGACCGGAATTTATCCCCACAGCTTGTTAACTCCTCACTATCTCCCTTGCATACAGACACTTTGATCCTGTTTTCCAAAAATACCGGATATGCAAATTCTTCCGGCACAAACAGGCTGATCTCCCTTTTCGTCAGCAAATGTGTATATCCCAGCGCCATTGCATAAGAAGTGAGCTTTCGCAGTTCATTAACCTGGCTGCGCAGCTCGGTAAGAGTGGGAATGCTTTCGGCTGTCCACACTGCCTGTCCCTCCCTTACATTCTTCAGATACACTCTGTGGCTGATCCGCTTATTCCATCCTTCCATCGGATTTCCGCTCTGAATGACACATACATATTCCTGCGTACTTTCAATAAACACCATATAAATGCGGTCCTTGCCGTACTTCGCTTTCATATCCTCAAGCTGAGTCTTGCAAAATTCAACATATGCCGGATCTACGTTTCCCAGATAACCTACATACAGATAACACGGTGATTCCGGATCCAGCCCGCCAATATCGGCAAGCCGCTGGTAATTTTCCCTTGTTTCCGGCAGGCTTTCCAGAATAATATCCCTGATATACCCCTGAGGTGTTCCTTCAATCTGCCTTTTTTCCAGATCGAGTTTTTCTTCAATTTTTTCCAGCACCTCATTTACATCTTCCGCCGCAATGGGCTTTAGCAGATAGTCATCTGCCCCCAGGGTAATGGCTTTTTTCGCATACTCAAATTCTGAATACCCGCTGAGAATCACACTATGGCAGGCTACTTTGTCTTCCTTGATCTTTTCCAGCATTTCCAGCCCATTCATGACAGGCATCCGGATATCGGTAATGATCAGCTCCGGCCGGAACCGGATTGCCATCTCATATCCCTCCATCCCATTTTTTGCTTCTCCAACAATCGTGTGACCGCTCTGAGATGAGATCAGCTTAGATATTCCAACTCTGATCTTTACCTCATCTTCAACTATTAATATCCTCATTTTCCTTCCTCATTTCATCAATAACCGGCAGGCGCAGGGTGATGACCGTTCCCAGGCCCTTTAAGCTGCTGATTGTCCAGCTGGCTTTATTTCCATAATACATATACATCCTTGAGAATGCATTGTTTAATCCGATACTCCTTCCATCATCTATAACCGCCCTTTTTGGGTCATTAAACTCCTGTACCTTACTTTCCGGCATGCCCACTCCATTATCCTCTATAATAAATACAACCCCCTTCCCGTCATCTGAGAGTGAACATTCAATTCTCAATAAGCCTCCCGCCATCATCCCGTCGAATCCATGTATAATGGAGTTCTCAACAAATGGCTGCAATAACAGCTTATACACTTTCACTTTTTCCGTATTTTTATCTATCTGCAGATTATAGGTAAATGCATCATTAAATCTCATTTTCTGAAGACTGATGTATTTATGAAGCCAATCCGACATTTCCCATATGCTTACCCGCTGATTGCTCTTATTAACGCTATAGCGCAGTATAACGCCCAAATTTCTCAGCATTGTACTGATCTCATACTCTCCCTTTTCAATCGCCATCCAGTTAATAGAATCCAGGGTATTATATAGGAAATGCGGGTTAATCTGTGCCTCCAGCGCTCGGATTTCTGCATTTTTCTGACTGTTCTGTGCCTCTTTTACCGTTGTGACCAGCTCTTTTACTTTTACGGTCATGGTGTTAAAATTCCTTGCAATAATTCCGATTTCATCCTCGGTATCTTCCGGAATAACCACATCCAGATGCCCCTGCTGTACCTGTCCGATACCTTTTAGTACAGAACGGACCGACCGGTTTAACATATATACCGTATAGCTGATAATACACGTTACAAAAATAACTGCCGTGGCGCCTACAATCAGAAATATCTTCTGGGTATTCACCAAATCCTTGAGCATATAGTCTTTATCATACACGTTGTAAAATACCCATCCTGTCTGAGGGTCTTGGTACTCGTTAATGGCTGTATTTTTATCTCGCAGATATCCGGTAACTTTTACAAATTCCGCTACCGTAAGCCTGGGATTCATTTTCAGGGTCACAAAGCTTTCATCCGGGTAGGTAATGACCTGCCTGTTTTCATCCAGGATGAAATTCAGGCTGTGCTGGGACAACTCCTGGTTGGCACTGTCCTCCGGCTTATTGCAGATTTCCGCAAGAATCCGTTCGTCAATAGACATTATGATGGTTGCTATGCTTCCCTGCTCCAGATGTTCAAAGTCAAATACCCGTTTGGACATATGGAAGTAGTACCCTTCTGTTCCATTCTCCTGGAACTTCATCGTTGGCGTAATGACCATACTTGGTTCATCAATGCAGTCTATATAGGGCTTCGTGGTTCTCAGGTCTTTATAACCTCTCCATAAATTATCGATTGCAGAATCGGTCTGAAGATCGGCTACCACAGAGCTGCCATCCGCACAAACCAGGCTGATACACCGGATGCCCAGATTGTCATTGTTATACTGCTTCAGGCAGTTGTATGCCCGGTTGTATGCAAATGCTTTCTGGCTGTCCGTAATATCCATCAGACTCTTTATACTTTCGGTCAGCTGTTCATCGGTATACAGCTGGTATAGCAGGCTGGAATAGGTCTCCATATTTAAGTGTACCCGTTCTGATATCTGGGTCAGATTACTCACCATTAACTGGTCTACTTTTTCTGTCACTATATTTTTATTTACATAATATCCAATTAACTGTATAGACAGAATCGGTATAATTGAGCCAAATAAAAACGCGAATAACAGTTTTCTTCCAAGTGTCCAGTTATTATATCTAACGATTATCTTTTTCAACATGTTTTACAGGCTCACTTTCCGCAATACTCAAATACCATTATTTTACACTTGCTATTTAAGGGGCGCAACTTTTTTCATGATACATAAAATTACATATTATGCATACTTATTAATTTTCTACAACACAAGCCAGCGTAAGGACGCTGGCTTATGGTACCGCTATTTACTTAATTACTACGCTGCTCTTCTGTCCTCTGTTCTTAAATATCTTTTTATATGTTCTCACTTTAGACTTGGGAACATTAATCACTGCCTTAGAAGAAATATTCTTCAGACAATAGCTGTATGCATTCTTAAGTACCTTTGACTTAACATTGATGGTAGTCAGCTTGGTGTCTCCATAGAATGCCTGCTGTCCAATCGCTGTTACATTTGCTCCGATTGTAATCTGCTGCAGCTTCTTGTAATTCTTAAATGCTTTCTGTCCGATCTTTGTAACCTTGCATTTTACTCCTTTTAAGGTTACGGTAGATGGTACTGTTACCTTCTTCACTGACTTGCTGGAAGCTCCCACTACCATTACGGTTGCTTTCCCTGCTGTAGGATTGGTAACTTTGTACCGAAGTCCTTTATATGTCAGGATCTGGCCTTTCTTCAGTGCAGGTACTACCGGTTTTGGAGTCTCCACTGGTTTCATTTCCAGAGCTGTCGCTGCTGACATCAGTCTGGATGCTGCCTGGTCAATCTGATCCTGTGTTGCATTAGCATTATTTAAAACTGCTGCTGCCGCTGATACTGCATCCTTTAAAACTTTGGCACTGTTGTCTGTGTACTTGCCGGTATCGAGTCCTGCGTATGCATGATAAAGTACCTTTAATGTTGTGGTATCTGTAGTAACAGCTGGTTCTTCCGGATCTTCCGGTTCTTCTGGTTTCACTGGTTCTACTGTCAATTCTGCCGCTGCCTTAGCTAAAGCTGCTGCTGCATTGTCAACTGCTGCCTGATCTGCATCTTCGCTGTTCAGTACCTCTTCTGCACCCTGAAGTGCTGCAAGGAATGCATCGGTGCTTTCTTTTGTATACTTAGCGGTATCAATGCCTGTATATGCATTGTAAAGTATGCTCAGTACGGAGAAGTCTACCGTCACTTCCGGTTCTTGCGGATCTTCCGGCATTACTGCAAGTGCAGTCGCTGCTGACAGAAGATTTGCTATGGAATTGTCAACTTCTTCCTGTGTTGCATTTTCTTTGGCGATTACTGTTTGCAGACCGCTTAATGCTTTTGTAAATACTGCTGCACTTTCCTGTGTATAACTTGACAGATCCAGATCTTTGTAAGCACTGTATAATGCCTTTGCCAAGGATTTATCGATTACCTGCTCCGGTTCCTCTGCTATTTTCTCCAGTCCTGCAAGTGCTACCAGCAGTCCTGATTCTGCTTCTGCAGCTTCTACCTTTGTAGCATTTTCTTTTTCAAGAACTGCTGCTGCATTTTCCAGTGCCTTTTTCAATACATTTGCACTATCTTCTGTGTAAACGCTTATATCCATCTGTGAAATGGCATTGTAGAGGGACTGTAATTGTGTCAGGTCAGCCAGAATACTTTCCAGCTGTGCAATTGCTTCTGCAAGCTTGCCAATCTGTTCATCTACTGCATCCTGCTCTGCATTCTCATCTTCGAAGACAGCCTTTGCTTCAGCAATTGCTGCTTCCAGTACTGCATAGCTCTCTGCTGTGTATCCATCCGGGATATAAGATTCTGCTGTTTCCAGAGCATTCTGTAAAACAGTCTTATCTACATTGTTGTCAAACTCGGTGTAAAGTTCAGTTACCTTTTCGCTGCTAATTGCACCATTGTAGATTCGCAGGTCATCCAGTTCCAGATTATTCGGGTACTGGTCATCATTGCTGTAACCATTCTTTCCAACACGGTTAACTGCTGTCTCTGATCCGGTAATTGTCTGCGGATCTCCAATTACATCAACCTGCTGTTCCTGTCCGTTTTTATAGATCTTGCCTGTCTTGCTGTCTGAATCCCAGGTTACGGCAATGTGTGTCCATTCATTTAACGGAAGGAAGTCGTTAGGATTCTGTGCAACATAGAATGCATTAAATCCATCCAGTACGAAGAAGGAAGAGTATTGATCACCTACCGGATAATTGGTATAGAACCCTTTCCCATTGTAGGAAGACTCATCTTTCGCCCATATCAGAGAGTTATTGCCTTTCAATTCTCCTGTACGCTTAAACCAGTAGGAGATCGTCATATCCTTAGAAGCCAGATTTGCACCAGCCGGAATTTCAAATGAAGTATCTTCTCCGTCAAATTTAAGTGCATCCCCGCTCTTTCCGTTTACAAAATCAATATCTTCCAGCTTTGGAACAGCCACTGTGTAATTACTTGCAGAGTCATCCTTAATCTGGGTAATATCATCCTGTTTATCGAAAGTATAATGTAAGATTAATTCAGCATTTTCAATCTTATCCAGTTGTGCCATTGCGGTCTTTAATGCTTCTACTGCTTTATTAACATCTGCCTCTGCTGCATCTTCAGCTTTTAATATTTCTTCTGCATCGGTAATCGCTTTGCCAAGTACAGCATAGCTTTCCTCTGTATATTTTGCAGGATCAAACGTTTTTGCTTCTTTCAGAGTCTTTTCCAGTTCTGTCTTTAATCCAACTAATCCGGAAACTGCCGTATTCAGATTGTCCAGTGCACTGTTAATCTGTGCCTGTGTTGCATTACTGTCTTTTAAGATTTCTTCCGCTGCTGTAATTGCATCGGTTAATTTCTTAAATGATTCAGCAGTATAATCCTTAGCTGCATATTCTTTTGCCTTAGTCAGTGCTTCTGACAGCTTTGTTGTATCTACTGAGGTTCCAATTACATTTACTGTCATCTTTGCTTTTGTAGTTGTTCCTTCAACATCACCTTCAACGGTGAATGTTCCTTCTGCTGCAACCTGATCCTTGGTGATCTGAGGCCATGTTACATTTACACTGACATTGTCCTTTACACCGTTGTTGTAAAGTACCATAACGGTCTGAGGCATATATGGAAGATTTCCAGCCAGCGTATTTACAGTAGTTTCGTCTACTGTCGTAATCGATGCCTTATCCATATCAGATCTTGCCGTGATGGTTGCCGTAACAAATTTACCGGTTTCTTCATTTACACCATTGATTGTAAACTGTCCGTCTGCAGCTACCTGATCCTGTGTGATCGCATCCCAGAGTACTTTTACGGATCTCAGTTCATTGTAAGAAGTTTTTGCTATGATGTCTTTTGGCATTTCCGGGATAGTTCCGGTCTTTGTTCCCTTGAATACCGGAAGGATTTCTTCTACCGGTGTGCTGTATACTTTCCAGCGGTAAATACCGGTTCCTGCTGCGGAAAGCTTCATGTTCATACGCAGTGCAGTTGTGGTTACCGGAATCATTTCGATGGCGTTGTACTTATTCTTCTTATTTGCATTCTGGAAATCGGTGGTCACATTAGCGTCTACCCATTCACCTGCATCATCTTTGTATTGAATCTGAATGGAGGATGGAATTTTGGTTCCGCCGCCATCATCATACCAGAAAATATCGTTCTTATAGATATTTACAGGCTCTTTCCAGGTGTACTGTACCCAATGGGTAGATCCGGTTCCGCCTGAGCAGCCCCAGTTGCCCCATCCTTTGCCGTTTCCGTCATTGGATTTCGTAGGTTCAAATGCTGTATTGTTCATTCCATTTACTTTTTCCCAGCTTGCTGTATAATCTGAGCTTGCAACAGCGGAAGGAGCAACATCAATATCTGCCTGTGCAGCCGCTTTTTTAATTTCCACTGACAGTTCTTTGACTGTTTGTTTTTCTCCGTCATCTGCCGTAAATCTTACTTTATAAGTTCCTTCTTCCGAACCGATTAAAGAAGTATTTAATGCTTTCTCATCGCTTAAGTAAGCGGATGCAGTATCGGATGGTTTTTCAATTACTTCCCATTTATAAGTAAGTGTCTTATCATATGGCAAGCCGTCATCTGTACACTGTGCCGTGAGAGACGCTTTCATATTTTCCTGCTTCTCTGTATTTACTTTTACCGTAACATCCGGTGCCTGGTTTTCTACTGCCGGACGTTCTCCGCCCTCTTTGAACAGCTGAACCTCTGTAACAGCTGTATAATGTCCCGGCTGGTTCGTTACCGTTACTCTTACTTTATCGGTCGTAACTTCTTTAAATTTGTCTTCGTTATAGTTCGCCCTTGGAATTTGCGGATCTCTGTTCTGGTTTTCCGCATGTTTCCATTCACTGCCGTCCCAGTATTCCAACGTATATTTTGTAGGCTCCGTATAACCTCCGCTTTGACGGTCATTGTAGAAATAAATATCCATCATATCGATATTCTTCTGTGCGCCTAAATCAATTACCAGGGAATCTGTTGCGTTGGTACTCTGATCATTGCCCCAGAATGGCATATTAACGGTCATTCCATCTGTTACAGCCTGTGGATCAGGTGCTGTCTCGTTCACTGCCTTTGAGGTGGTGTCGCTTCCATCTGCGCGGTGCTTCTCTGCCCATGTTGCAGCTCTAGCCTTTTCCGGTGTGTAAGATGCAGTAACGCTTGCACCTTCTGCTTCATTTGTCAAACCATTGATTCCGGATTTCTTCAGCATATCTACTACATTCTCATCTGTGATAGCAACGTCCATTGCTGCCGGTATCTGAGAAACAGAAGCTTTTGAAACTACAGTGGTTTTTTCGTTTTCCGGGAATTCCAGTTCGCCTGTTTCAGCATCATATACTACGTGTACCAGATCATTCAATACAAATGCAGATTCGCCGTCAATCCATACTGCAAAACCTTCTGGCACATTATCTCCATAATATTTATTTCCGTCCGGCTTATCCCAGCTGATGGTTATGTCCTTGCCATGATAACGAATGTTATTTACCATGAAATGGTCATAGCTGAAGTCGATTGGATCCAGTTCCAGTTTTTCATCAGAACGCGGCTGTACGCCTGCCATATCTTCAATAAAGATATAGGTATAGTTACCCAGGATATTGTGGTAAATCCAGGAACGGTAATAGGTATCTAATGTCTTATTATCAATGTTAAAGAACTCATTATTATTTGGATAAGAGATATCTCCGCCATTGGGGTACATATTCCATGCACACCACTCAACCATAAGGGCAAGCATATCATCTGTTACATATTCCTGATCTACGTCATAGGTACGTAGTGCTGCTTCATATGCTCTTGCCTGAACAGTAAAGTTAATGTTCGAGAAGTTATTGGAGCCAGGAAGCTGCTGATTGTGCACCTGATTTGCCGTGTAATATGGGAAGATCGGGAAATCATCTCCATTGGTAAAGGTCTTAAGTGCTTCTTTGTATTTTGCAATGGATGCCTCATCTGTAGGCACTGCTCCAACAGAGAAGTAATTGTAGTTGTTTGATTCTGTTAATTCTACCAGGTTTGGTTTGTCCGGATTATGGGAGACAAAGGAACTGGTAGGATTTACTGCACGTGTCTCAAATTTCTGGCACTGGTCACACCACAGGTACTCCAGGATGTCGCTTTGGATATTATCAGCCAGAGATTTCATTTCCTCTGATTTTTCGATATTACCTAACATTCCATAGAGGTCGGAAGCGGATTTTGCAGCTGCATATACGTATGCATTTTCTCCATGAGTCTTCCAGTTGCCAATACCTTTTACATGCATGGAAATGGTATCTGCATCGTTTCCTGTCATATAATTATTCTGATAATCAATCAGATAATTTTCCGGAGTCGTTGCACTTGTATGATTGCCGTAATGGTCAAGCTGTCCCTTGGCATCATGTTCAAAATAGTATGCCAGGTTTTCAGCCAGCTCTGCGCCGCCGCCGATAACGTTAAATGCTTCTAATCCCGCATCTGCGATATACTGTCCATAGTGGTTATTCCAGTTTGAACGGTTTCCGGGGTTATCCAGGAAAGCGCTGCTCTGGGAACTGTTCCCTACGGATAACAACTGTCCAAGCGGCAGATAAGCGTTTCTTAACCACTTGGTATCCTGTAAATGCATCGGCTGTGTTAATGCAATTGCATTATTGTAGCCCAATACGCCTTCAACCGTAACCGGATACTGGAAATCATATCCCGGGATATTGGCATCCATTGTATTAAAACGTTCCAGCCACCAACGATAGTCAATTGCCTTCTGAATTGCTTTGTTTGGTACGTCTATGTATGGAAGGTTTTCCGCCCAGTACTCATTGTACTCTGCCTTCTGTGCTTTTAATGCGCTTGTACCATCCAGTTCCAGAAAACGAACGTAATCTGATGTAGACTGAGGAAGTTCTTCTGTAGTAAACGCCATAACTACTTTTACTTCTACTGTCTGTCCTGCCGGAATGGTGACTGTTTTCACCATAGACTTATTGGAACCTTCAGCATACTCAAATCCATTGCCCGATAAGCGGGTAGTGATCTTGGTCAAATCTGCCGTAGAATTCATGGATCCGGTAAGTTCCTGCTGGGTTTCGCCTCCCACTGACACTTCATCCCGGCTGCTTACAAAGTTTGAATTTACATTAACCTTAACGGTTTTGTCAGCTCCCTCTGTATTGGTCAGATGTACCGTAGTAACCGCAACATTTTCATTGCTGATAAATTTCTCCACGTCTGCCGTCAGGGAACCTACCTGATACTGGCTTACCCAGTTACTTGGATAATTTACACGCTTGCCGGTAACTTCCTTGCTGCTCAATGCGCCGGAATCGTCCGAAAAACTAATCGCATACATATCGCCGCCCAAAGAGCTTCCGGATGAACTGCAGCCATAGCTTGTTTTACCTCCAAAACCAATGATGGCAGGATTACTGGTATACATATAAAGTGCCCGGCCCCTGGTCATAAATGTATTGCCATCGTCATCTCCATTGTTGCCTGCGTTGCCATTTGCCACCCCATAACGTGCCAAGATACGGTCCATGTAAAAAGAGTCTCCACCGTTATCCAGATCCTGTTGGTAGAGTGCCTTCATCATGTCCTTTGAATCATACGTTACGTCTCCCAAATTGTAAACATCCGCTAAGCTTTCCGTGTTCTTAAATGTCGGATGTCCAATTGCCAATGCTCCGGGTTCTGTTTTAGAACCTGTCTCAGCAAACGCTGTCATCACACTGCCCGGCAGCATGGAAACCGCTACTGCAACTGCCAATGCCTTCGTCGCCAATTTTCGTTTTCTTTTCTTCCCCATAACATTCTCCTTTTCCGTGCTTATTTTGTTACAATCTCATTATAGCGTTATCGAATGCTTTCAAAAATTGCATTATCTTAAGGAAGGTGTACTATCTTATAGTATTATTTTAATATTCTACTCTAGATGCACGAATCCCCACGGAGGCTAGTCCGTGGGGATTTTTTGTTAGCTGTCTTTTGGAGTTTTTATATACTTCCTATAATTCTTTTCTCACAAGATCGGTAGCAAATGTAGATTTCTTTCAGTATTTCTCCCATCTTTTTGCAAGATTCTGCCTCTTCCAAAGCATCTCTTTCTATCCGGCTAAGCGGTTTTCGTAAGCTGCGGCATCCCGGTGTAAGACCATTGGCAATGCCCCGAATCTGTTCCGCATAGCTTTTCAGCAACGCGCTTTTGCTCCCCAGTTCTTCTGCGGCACAAAGAGCCTTATTCATATTTATGTAAAAACCACCTTTTCCTCCGGAGGTTCCTGCTGTTCCATTTTTTACAGGTACTACTATGTCAGAACCGTCACCCGTCACATCCACATGATTCATATCATATGCCATGGTTTCCAGCATACTAATCAGCTTTTTTAGTTCTTCCTTTGACAAAGTGATTCCGTTCTTTTCCAGTTCCTTCTGAATCCATTCATAAACTATGTTGGGAAGATGGCCGGACAGCCAGCCAGCTGCCCCTATTACCTCATCAAAATATTTCCAGTCTGTAATATTTGCAACCAGGTTAACGATTTTGGACATATCCTCCAAGCCCATATCACTTAAAATACTGTTAATATTGTTCACTAGTTCCGGGTGCTCTCTTTTATAAACCAACAGATATGCTGCAAGGTTTGCTGCATGGTCTGTATTATCCTCATCTGTAAGGACGCCCAGCATATCATTGACATCCTCGCCGTTAAATCCCATTTCCACCATCTTTCCCAGCATTACAAGAGTATCCTGCTTATCTTCCGGCGAAAGTGTACGAAGGTAGGAATTTAGGAATTCATCCAGAGATGCCATGCCTTCATCCCTAACCCCTTCATTCATTTTAACTGTGCCGTCCTTCTGGAACTCAAAAAAGGTATTGGGGCAGTGGTTTTCCAAAAAACCGCCGGTTCCATAATCATACCCTTTATAAAAGGTTGTATTTCCAATATCATTCAGCAACAGATTCACGTAGTCCTTATCCACGTTGTGGTTGTTTATCTTAACCTGATTTCCGGCAATCCGATCTTCATATTTCTTCAGAAACTCATCGGAGAACCCCTGCCCGTCAAAGGAAACACAGCGGTCTACGGAGTCATCCATGATTGTTATGTATTTTGCTTTATTCCCTCCTTTGGAATGACCGGTGACAGTAATTGTGCTGTACTTATCCAAATCCAGGGAGTGATACCAGGCGAGGGCGTTTTCCTGCTGAGGCGTGGACACGCCGTCTGCTGCATTTGTAAGCCCTCCCCCGATAAAATTATCCTTCCATTCATGGCTTGCCGTGCCTCTGAATGTAACCACAGCTTCCCCGGTTATGGGGTCTGCAAATAATGCACTTTCTCCTCCCCCTCCAGCTTCTCCATAGTCAACATGGGAACCTGCTATTTCCATATTCATTAATTGTTCATCCTGCTTAATGGCATTTATCGTATTTTTCCAGTCTTTTCCGGTTATAAAGGATCCGTAGTCTTGGTTGTCATCAATTTGTTCTAAAGAAATATCATTTATAAATTTATTTACTGTTTCAAAATCTGTATCTGTAATGCTTTTTAATGGCGGTTTATCTGCCATATACATTAAATTATTTAAAAGCAATACCTGCTCATCTGTAAGTTGTTCTGCCAAAATATTCCCCTCCACTAATTAAAAAAATGATCCTCATATAAAATTTCATCCGTATTTGACTCATTTACAAACTCAATTGTATAAGAACCATAGATTTTTCTTTTCTTTATAAAATTCTCCAATTGTTCCAGTTTCTTGTTATATGCTTCTTCTTCTAAAACTTTTGTCCTGACCGTGATAATCGTACTATGGTCTATTTTAATTTCTCCCTGCAAGACCATATCAAGATTTAATTCTTCCCCTATTTCTTTACCCATAACACACGTCATATTTGTAGAAACCTCTATTTGATCTTCAAATTCTTCCTGCATCAATTTCTGCAGTTTCTCTGCAAATTCCTCTTCTTTAATCTCTCCATAAAAATTATCTTCGGGCGTATATATATTCCCACCTTCCCCCTCCTTAACATCTATGTACATTTTATAATACCCTTCGGGATAACTCTCTGACACAAACCCAAACTTGGTGTAAGGATTCAGTTTGTTTTTCTGTTCACAGTTTATTATTTTAAATGTATAAGACGGATATTTTTTTTTCAAATAATCCATAGCATAGTCGTACTGACGAAGCACTTCTATCTGCCATTTTGACAATTTTCCTTCTCTTACAGCTTCCTCGTCTATAGAAATGCTGATTAGTAATTCCTCTTGTTCCACTGTCATTTCGTATTTTCCGTCCATACTGCTATCCTCCTTAGATTCTTTTTTTTCCATGCTTCCATTTTCTTTTTGCAGGCTGCAGGCTGTAAGCAGCATACTTATACCGCAGACTATCACAGCTATTTTTCTTAACATCATATTTATGTACCACCTTATTACTTTTCTATATATATACCATATTTGTTAGTATCTGTGTTTATTTTTGGACAGACGGCACTAAAAATAGAATGAACAACCAGATTTTGCTTTTATGTAACAGGTTTCCACAAGAACATCTGGTACATAATTGCTTTGATAATAATACCAGCTAAACATTCGCCAGAATTTTTATGCACAAAAAAACCGCCATTGTATATAACAATGACGGTTTAAATATCCATTTAATGATTAATCCATTACGTATGGCATTAAAGCGATATGACGTGATCTCTTAATTGCAACAGTAAGAGCTCTCTGATGTTTTGCACAGTTTCCTGTGATTCTTCTAGGAAGAATTTTTCCTCTCTCAGATACATATCTTTTTAATTTATTTACATCCTTGTAATCGATTTCGGTATTCTCTTTACCACAGAATACGCAAACTTTTTTTCTTCTACGTCCGCCTCTTCTCTTCATCGGAGAATCGCCGCCTCTATCATTTCTATTATAAGCCATGTTTGTTACCTCCTTTTACAAATTTCGAATTCATATAATGTATGAGATCTGCTTCTCATTTTCGTTTTAATTAAATGGTAATTCCTCATCAATGCCATCCGGGATGTTCATGAATCCGTCGCCTGATGCCGCACTTGGTGTCGGTCTTGATGATGGTGCAGCTGACTGCATGCCCCCTTCGCCGCCAGCCATAGATGCGTTCTTGCTTTCACAGAATTCGTGATCTTCAACAACAATATCCGTAGTGTAGACTTTCTGTCCGTCTTTGTTCGTATAACTTCCTGTCTGAATACGTCCGGTTACAGCAATCTTCATACCCTGACGAAGATATTTTTCTGCAAACTCAGCCTGTCTTCCAAAGCCAACACATCCGATAAAGTCTGCGGTTGCTTCTCCGTCACGCTTGAATCTGCGGTCTACTGCTAATGTATATCTTGCTACTGCCATGGAATTTTCTCCTGATGAATAACGAACCTCAGGATCTCTGGTTAAACGCCCCATTAAAATGACTTTGTTCATACTATCTCCTCTTTTCTATCTATGCATCCTGTCTTACGCATAAATATCTGATAACATTTTCCATGATACGGACACGTTTTTCAACTTCCGCTGGGCATGCTGAATCAGATTCGAAATGGATGAAGTAGTAAAATCCTTCTTTCATTTTCTGAATTTCGTAAGCTAATCTTTTCTTACCCCATTCATCAACATCTGTGATTGTTCCACCGAAACGGGTAATATATTCTTTTACCTTTTCGATAGTTGCTACTCTTACATCTTCTTCGATTTTTGCGTTGACAACAACGGCTAATTCATATTTGTTCATGCTCTTGGCACCTCCTTATGGTCTCTGGCCCCCTATCTACGTGGGGAGCAAGGAAATTAATAAATAATATATCACAAGTTAAAATCATATCATAAGGCTGACAATATTTCAAGTACTTTTTTCCAATTTTCGCGGGATTCTGCGACTTTTTTATGTTATCTTGGAAATTATTCCTGACCAGTAATGATTCTTTCCAAATATAAAAATGTCTTATGAACTTTTTACTGTTCCTGTTTATTTTAATAGTTTTTCACACTCTCCTATGTTAGAATGATGCTATACAAAATTTAGAAATACACACGGCTGCAAGGAGGAACAGAACATGCTAAAAACCCTGAAAAACTATCATATTCTCATATATCCTGTAATCCTATACTGGTTGATCTGTATATTGATGTACCTGAAATTTCCCCATACACTTTATTTAATGCTGAGCTGGAATGTATTTCTGGCTGCTCTGCCACTGCTTTTCATAGGAATATCCATTTATTTTTATAATCGGAAAATGAAATCCGGTGCCGCTTTTTTTACTTTATCCTGGCTGTTGTTTTTTCCAAATTCCATTTATATCATTACGGACTTTATTCATATTTCCAATGACAGCCTGGTGTGGGTAGAAAAAGCTGGTGAGCTATATGAAACAGGAAAAACGGTATATAATACAGATATATTTGCATGGTTCAAAATGTTTACCATCGGGATTGGATGCATCTACGGGGTTATCCTGGGACTGGAATCTCTCCGCCTGTTTTTAAATATCGCTGCATCCATTACTTCCCCTTTTATATCCTGGATCTGCATAACTGCGGTTTCCCTGATGAGCGGATTTGGTGTCTATCTGGGACGGTTTCTACGCTTTAACAGCTGGGATGTCCTGCAGCCTGTTAATCTCATAAGAGGTATTCTGGACAAGCTGGATCTCTTTGCTTTACAATTTACACTTTGCTTTGCTGCCGTGATACTTTTACTGTTTTTCTTTTATCTGACCATGATCCGCCTGATACATGCTCAGTCAGAAATACGACAGTCCTGAAAACAGTTCTGTTTACTTTTTTAGAATGAAATCTTGCTTTTTTAGCTTTTTAGGTCTACAATTTAATGTGTACTATATTTTTATGTTGATTGGAGCTGATAACATGAAACAACTATTTGAACCTCTTAAGATAAATTCTATGGTGTGCAGGAACCGTTTCCTGCGAAGTGCCACCTGGGAGGCTCTGTCTGACGAACAAGGGCATCTCACTAATAAACAAAAGAAAATATATACAGAACTGGCTAAAAATGAAGTTGGTTTAATCTGCAGCGGATATGCCCGTATTTTAGAAGAAGAGCAGCCAAATGAAAAAATGATGGGCATTTACAATGACAGCTTTATTCCGGAATATCAGGCATTAACAAAATCTGTACATAAGTATGGCGCCAAAATCATGATGCAGCTTGCATATGGCGGAACAAAGACCACCTATCAGACAAGCAGCCGAAAGATATTTGCCCCTTCTGATATTCCTGAAAAATCCACCGGCACCGTTGGCGTTCCTATGACCAAAGAAGATATCCATTATGTGACAAATGCATATGTACAAGCTGCGGTTCGTGTTAAGGAAAGCGGTTTTGATGCTGTTCAGATTCACGGCGGACACTCCTACCTTTTGAACCAGTTTTTAAGTCCTTATTATAATAACCGCAAGGATGAATACGGCGGCAGCCTGTCCAACAGACTGCGTATTATCCGGGAAATTTATGATGGAATCCGCCAGGCGGCGGGCAAAGATTTTCCAATTTTAATTAAAATAACCTGCTCTGATTTTTTCGAAGGGGGACTGACGTTTGATGAAGTCCTGCCAATCTGCAGGGAACTGGAAGAAATGGGATTTGATGCCATCGAAGTGTCCGGAAATATTCATGGTAAGGCAAACAGTATGTCCGGACAGGTTTTTGATGGGTACCCTCTGACAAGAGGCGGATATTTTATCGAATATGCAAAGATAATTGCAGAAGAAGTTGATATTCCTGTATTTGTCACCGGAGGCGTTTCCCATTTTGACAAAACCCTGGACTGGCTCCAGAACAGCCGCATTGCAGGGTTTGGATTCTGCAGGGCACTGCTTACGGAACCTAATCTTATAAAGCGCTGGAAAGACGGAGATATGACTCCTGCCAGGTGCCTGCACTGCTCAAAATGCAGAACCAGAGAAGGGAATTATTGCACGATGTTTTACAAAGGAAACTTATAAGACAGAGCGTGAGGAATCTCACGCTCTGTTTTTTACTTCTTACTGTTATAATTGTAAAGTTTGTTAGCTTTGTATTGCTTTTCGCAGCCCCTTCGTATTCTTCTCAACCAGTTTCCTTGCAATCATGATCTGATGTCCGCAACCCATACATTTCAGCCGGAAATCAGCACCTACACGAAGGATCTCCCAGTCATTGCTGCCACAGGGATGCTGCTTTTTTAATTTTACGATATCGCCAACTTCATAAACCATATTTCTGCCTCCTTATATCGCTGCAAATATTTCTCCGATGCTTCCCTGCACCAGTAAGTCCGCATTATGATCCATTGGTGTTGTGGTTTTATTTACCAAGACCAGTTTATTTCCTCTGTAATAATCGATCAGCCCGGCTGCCGGGTATACCGCCAGAGATGTTCCGCCAACGATCAGCACATCCGCTTTGGCAATATGCGCGATTGCCCTGGACATGATTTGATTATCCAGTCCCTCTTCATATAATACCACATCCGGTTTAATGGTACCGCCGCATTCACAGACAGGGATTCCTTTGGCCTCCAGCATATATCTGGCATCATAAGGCTTCCCGCACTTCATGCAGTAGTTCCTGTGGACGCTGCCATGAAGTTCTAGGACTTCCTTGCTGCCAGCCATTTGATGCAGACCGTCTATGTTCTGGGTTACGACTGCCTTTAGCTTTCCTTCCTTCTCCCACTGAGCCAGTTTCCGGTGGGCGGCATTTGGTTTTGCATCCAGGCAGAGCATTTTATTCTGGTAAAAACGATAGAATTCTTTTGGATTCCTCATGAAAAAAGTATGGCTTAATATGGTTTCCGGAGGATAGTCATATTCCTGATTATACAGTCCGTCCACACTTCGAAAATCGGGAATCCCGCTCTCTGTAGACACTCCTGCTCCACCGAAAAACACAACGTTTGTGCTGTTTGCAAGCATTTCTTTTAGTTGTTCCGTTTTATCCATTTCCATTCCTCCTTCACATATTGTTTCCAAAGCAACCGTTTTTTACCCTATGCTGAAACTATTTTACTTTAATGGAATCCACAAGAACCCCCTGTACGACAAATCTGGTTGCCTCATTTCCGGTACAGGTAGAAAGTGTTACAATGCGGTCCTTCGAGGTAACCTTAGCTGTTCCCTTCACTACCGAATGTTCCACAGCTTCATCCAGATAATCCTGAAAATCTTTATCTTTCGCAAATGAGATCTGATAGGTATTGCTCACAGCTCCCACTTCATGACAGGAAAAGATCTCATATTTATAATTCATTGTAGGTGTATAAACCCAGAAATAACGGCTTTTTTCAAACACGCCCTCTTCACGGAACTGCTTCAGCGTACCAAACATAGAGCCATTTTTCATATTGTGTCCATAAATGATTGTATTTTGATCCTTTAGGTTCGGGTTATTCAGATAATCCATAAATATAGAACCCGCAAAGTTATCTTCCTTCTTAAATGTCCGGTGCAGATAGTAGTCGTTATCCGTTCCCCGAACCATGGGATAGCTGATATCCAGTGCTTCCACATTCAACCACCCGATTACATCTTTATTAATTGCTTTCAGTCCAGCAAAGTCAACCGGGCTCTCCATATAGCGTTCTGTTTCACCCTGCTCATTGGTTTCTACCCTGACACCTGCTCCTTCAGACTCAGCTCCGGAGTCGGAAGTATTCCCCGATATATTTGCAAATCCCTCCAGAGAAGAATATTCATCGGTTCCTGCTTTATACTCAAGATAAATGGTCAAAAGGCGATAACCGGAATATACAAATACCCCAATCGCAATCAGCAGAGCTATGACACGTATCACATCACCCGCTGTCCGTTTTTTATTTTTGCGTTTACTTTCTCTGCTTTCTGTCATATATTTTTTGTCCCTGCCTTCCCGCGCACGCGGCGTCTCTTTGCCATCCGATCACGGTAAACCGGCAGATGCACAATAAACGTTGTATAATGTGCATCACTGAATGCTTCTATGGTGCCGCCGTGCAATTCCACAATTTCCTTTGCAATGGACAGTCCCAGCCCCGCTCCGCCTGTCTGGCTGGAACGTGCATTATCTACCCGGTAAAACTTTTCAAAGATGGATTTTAACTTCTGAGGAGGAATCTGGGGTCCCTGATTCCGAAAATTAATAATAATATACTCATTCTGTAGAAATGCTTCTATATTAATATCCGTGCGTGGATAACTATATGCTATTGCATTTCTGAGAAGGTTGTCAAATACCCTCGCCAGTTTGTCGGGATCCCCGTCCACTACCAGCTCTTCATCCGTCCTGATGGAACAAGTCAGATCCTTATCCGCTAAAACGCCATAACTTTCATCTGCAAGCTGTTCTAACATCATAGACAAATTCAGTTTTTCCTTCTCCAGAACTATGTCCTGCAGATTGAATCGTGTAATTTCAAAAAATTCGCTGATTAATTCCCCCAGCCTGGTCGCCTTTTCAAGCGTAATATGTGTATATTTCAAACGCTCTTCCTCTGGCATATTCGGCTGTTCATCCAGCATTGTTAAGTATGCAATAATGGAGGTCAGCGGAGTTTTCAGGTCATGCGCCAGATAGACCACAAGGTCATTCTTCCGCTGTTCACTTTCAATCGCCGCGTACTCTCTTTTTTTCAAAGTCATTTTTAAAGTGTTCAGTTTCTCCGAAATCGGCGCCAGCTCCGGCACCAGATTAATCGGTGCATCCTCATCAGTCAGAATCATATCGATTTCCCTGCCGATATCATCCATATAGCCGGTAAGTTTGGAAACAGCCATATAGAAGAACACAAGAAATAAAATGATAAAGCCGGATGTCAGAAAAATTTCTTTATTATCCATAAAAATTTTTCCATACATTTCGTTCGCCGTATCATAATCCATATTGAATTTCATCATGAAGTTGATAAAAAGGCTGGCAAAGCTGCTTTGAAATACCCCGTCTATGAGAAATTTCACTATGACAATCCCAACCACTAAAGCCAGGGCAGCAACCAGGACTGCCCTCAGCAATATTGTTCTCTTTAGTTTTCCATAATTATTTTTCAACTTTATAACCAACTCCCCAAACGGTTTTTATAAATTCCGTCTTGCCGGTAGGTCCGCTCATTTTCTCACGTAAATGACGAATATGCACCATTACAGTATTGTTGCTGTTCTTGTAATACTTCTCTTTCCATACCTGTTCAAAAAGCTGTTCCGAACTGATAACCTGTCCTCTGTTTTCACATAAAATCCAGAGAATATCAAATTCGATCGGCGTGAGTGTCAGCTCTCTTTCATTATAAGTACATTCATGTGTGCTTCTGTTAAGCACCAGACCAGCAAAGTCAATAATATCTTCCTGGGACTTGCTCCCCTCGTTATACTTGGTAAAACGGCGAAGCTGCGCTTTTACTCTGGCAATTAATTCCAGAGGGTTAAACGGCTTTGCAATATAATCATCCGCTCCTAAAGTAAGACCGTTGATTTTATCCATATATTCCGTTTTCGCCGTCAGCATGATAACCGGAAAAGTATGCTCTTCCCTTATTCTCTGCAGAATTGTAAAGCCGTCTATATCCGGAAGCATGACATCCAGCAGCGCCATATCCAGCTTCTCATTTTTAATGCATTCCAGCGCATCAGTCCCATTATAACATTTTACAACATCATAATTTTCGTTTTTCAGATATAGCTCCACTACATCTGCAATCTCCCTTTCGTCATCGACGATTAATATCTTACTCCCCATCTAAATTCCTCCTATAAGTCGCAGTTACCTACTGTTCTTGGGAATGGAACCACGTCACGGATATTTGACATTCCAGTCAGGTACATTACGCAGCGTTCAAATCCAAGTCCGAATCCTGCATGTCTGGTAGAACCGTATTTACGAAGATCCATATAGAATCCGTAATCATCTTCTTTTAATCCCAGTTCATTCATGCGGTTCAACAGTCTGTCATAGTCATCTTCTCTCTGGCTGCCGCCGATAATCTCACCGATTCCAGGCACCAGACAGTCCATTGCGGCAACAGTTTTGCCGTCATCATTCAGTTTCATATAGAATGCTTTGATCTCTTTTGGATAATCCGTTACAAATACCGGACGCTTATAGATCTCTTCCGTCAGATAGCGTTCATGCTCAGTCTGAAGGTCACATCCCCAGAATACTTTATAATCAAATTTGTCATTATTCTTTTCCAGAATCTCAACTGCTTCCGTGTAAGTAACATGGGCAAAATCGGATGCCGCAACGCTTTTCAACCGGTCTAACAGACCCTTGTCCACAAAAGAGTTGAAGAATTCCATTTCTTCCGGTGCATGTTCCAGTACATAATTGATCACATATTTCAGCATAGATTCCGCAAGCATCATATTATCCTGCAGGTCTGCAAATGCAATTTCCGGCTCAATCATCCAGAATTCTGCCGCATGCCTGGTAGTGTTGGAATTTTCCGCACGGAAAGTGGGACCAAATGTATAAATGTTGCGGAATGCCTGTGCATAAGTCTCACCATTCAGCTGGCCGCTGACAGTCAGGCTTGTCTCTTTTCCAAAGAAGTCCTGCGTGTAGTCAATTGCTCCATCCTCTGTTTTTGGAATATTTTCCAGATCCAGCGTAGTAACACGGAACATTTCACCTGCTCCTTCACAGTCACTTCCGGTAATCAGTGGTGTATGAACATATACAAAGTCTCTCTCCTGGAAAAACTGGTGAATTGCATATGCGATCAGGGAACGCACGCGGAATACAGCCTGGAATGCATTGGTTCTGGGCCTTAAGTGCGAAATCGTTCTCAAATATTCAAAGCTGTGTCTCTTCTTCTGAAGGGGATAATCCGATGTAGAAGTACCTTCCACCGTAATCTCCTCTGCCTGAATTTCGAATGGCTGTTTTGCCTGGGGTGTTGCAACCAGTGTTCCCTTTACAATCACTGCTGCCCCAACATTTAATTTGGAGATTTCCTGAAAGTTTTCCATTTTATCATGATATACAATCTGAAGTGTCTCAAAGAAAGTTCCGTCATGCAGAACGATAAAACCAAATGTCTTTGAATCACGTATGCTTCTGATCCAGCCGCCAACGCGGATTTCCTGATCTAAATATTTTTCTCTTTCTTTATAAATCTCTCTAACTGTTACCAATTCCATTGTTCGAACTCCTTTGTTCTTTATTCTTTCTCACTATTTTTCTAGTATAGCCTATTCCCGGCTGGTGTGCAAGCCACTAAACACTATTTTTCTCACACAATTCCTGATCTATCCATTCAATCTCTTTTTCCGGTACTCCCTTGGAGATACCTTCTCATATTTACGAAAAAACCTGGAGAAGTAAAACGGATCACAAAACTGAAGCTCATTTGCAATCTCCTGAAGCTGAAGATCGGTGGTAAGTAACAGGTGTTTTGCTTTCTTTAGCAGCATTTCTTCCAGGTATTCTTTAATGCCGATTCCCGTGTCCCGCTTAAAATTCCTGGACAGCGAATAATAGGACACATGCATTTCTTTCGCCATACTTTCGATCTTAAGCTGTGCAGACAGATTCTTTTCTATATAATACAGACTTTCTTTTTGTCTGTAATACCCGCTTAAATCCATCTGCACAACGCCCTCATCTTTCATTTTTAAATAGAAGTTCCCCAAAATCTCATTTAATGCTCCTTTAAAAAACATCTGGTCTCCCAGGGTTCCGCCCTCCAAATAAGAAATCAGTTTTTCTGTCTGCCCGGCGGCTATGGGCATGGACATTGCCCTGCAGAGATTTTGAAATACATCAATTCCCGGAAGCCGCTGCAGTTCAAAATGAAAATATAATTTTACAAACGCACTCTTTCCTATATAATTATACTTTGTCCCCGCCGGAATCAAATATACATTTCCGGGAATTAAATTATGATGAAATTCCTCATTTTCTATATATCCTTCTCCCTTTATCAGAAAATACAGCCGGTTAAAAGGAGATACCACATCCCTGTAATTCCACTTTGTATCCCCATACAGCAAACCGTGTTCCAGAATTTTAATCTGAAGTCCATTAAATTCTTCATCTATCATTCGATACTTTTTATCTTCCATCGCAAAAATATCCATCTTTCTTCCTGTTATCTTCATGTACATTCCACGTACTTTTTTATATAATGATCTTAACATATAATCTCAAAAAAAGAAAGGAAACTACCATATGTCACTACAAAATGGTTTAAGCGCACTCAATTTAGAAATGCCTGACAAGATTCCCCGAACGGAATATTCCGCCCACTTTCACTGGGATCTGGTACAAAAAGTTACAGGTATTCCGGTATCTTCAAAAAGCACGGTCAGTGAACAGACAAATGCATCCCGGGAATTCATAAAAGCATGGGATTACGGCCTATTCTGGAACATATTCCCTTATGGTGCAATATTTGGAGAGCAGAAGACAAAAATGGGTCATGCCTCCTATCAGGCAGATGCTGTGGATTATTCCAATGAAGTAAAGAATTTTATTGAAGAACCTGAGGATGTATTTGACTTTGATTTTGACAAGGTCTATGGCAGACGAAACAGCCAGGATCTGCTTCAGGATTTTCAGGATGACTATGATAAAATGTGCCTGGAACATCCCGATACGGTAAATATGACCGGTATGTACACCACCTGTATGTCCGGAATCATTGAAATATTGGGATGGGATATGCTTCTGCTGGCAGCCGGGGTGGACTCCCACGAATTCGGAGCATTTATAAACCGCTATGTAAACTGGAACCTGCAGTATTTCGAGGCTCTTGCAAAATGCAAATCCGATGTAATCATGGTCCACGATGATATTGTCTGGGGTTCCGGTGCCTTTTTATCTCCAGATTTTTACCGGACTTATATATTTCCAAACCATAAAAAACTGCTGGCACCACTGCTGGACAGCGGCAAAAAAGTTCTCTTTACCTCCGACGGTAATTTCACACAGTTTATAGATGACATTGCAGACCTTGGTATTCATGGATTTGTAATGGAACCCTGTACCGATATGTCCTATATCTGTGAAAAATACGGCAAAAGCCATGTAATTGTGGGCAATGCGGATACCCATGCACTCTTATATAACGATAAGGAATACATTGAAAATGAAGTAAAACGCTGCATCGCTCTTGGACGTGACTGCCCGGGTTATTTCCTTGCAGTCGGCAACCATATACCGCCAAATACTCCGGTGGAAGCCTGTCTGTGGTATCAGGAGTTTTATGAAAAATATAGCAGACGCTAGTACTGCCCGGCGCAAATACGCCGGACGGCACTAGATTCATTCCTGCCAGCTGCACAATCTTCCCTTGCGAAGGAACGGACGTTCTTGTATAATATGATATAGATAACCCGTCTCTATTATATTGAAATAGAAAGGCCGTGAGCATATGAACCGCATTATCTTTCATATAGACGTTAATTCCGCGTATTTAAGCTGGACTTCTGTGGAAAATTTAAAGGACCCGGAGGGCATTGACCTTCGGTTAATCCCTTCTATCATAGGAGGCGACCGTTCAAGCCGCCATGGCGTTGTACTTGCGAAGTCCATTCCGGCTAAGGCTTACCATATTCATACCGGTGAGCCTATAGCCGCAGCACTTAAAAAATGCCCGGATCTGCTCATCCAGCCGCCAAACCACCGTCTTTATTCTGAATACAGCCACCGTCTGATGGATTTTTTAAAGCAGCTCACACCGGACATCGAACAGGTGAGTGTGGATGAGTGTTATATCGATTATACCGGTATCTCTCATCTGTATGATTCTCCGGTAAGCGCAGCAACTCAAATCAAAGACACAATCTATGATCAGTTTGGTTTCACGGTTAATGTTGGAATTTCCTCCAATAAGCTTCTGGCTAAAATGGCTTCTGACTTTGAAAAACCAGGAAAGGTTCATACACTCTTTCCCACTGAGATACAGACCAAGATGTGGCCCCTGCCCGTTGCCGAACTATATATGGCGGGTAAAGCTTCTGTAACAACCCTTCAGAAACTGGGCATTTACACGATTGGAGATCTGGCATTAACTGATCCGTGTCTTCTGACACCTCATTTAAAAAGCCATGGAAAAATGCTCTGGGAGTACGCAAACGGCATTGACACCACGCCTCTGGTCTCTACTCCTGAAAAGGCAAAGGGCATTGGGAATTCCACCACGCTGTCTGCTGACGTCACTACTGCCAGGGATGCAAAAGCAGTTTTGCTGAAGCTGGCTGCAAGTGTGTCCGGGCGCCTGCGAAAAGCAGGACAGCTTGCCGGAAATGTCTGCGTTGAAATCAAATACAGTACCTTCACCGTATCTTCCCACCAGATGCAGCTGCTGACTCCGTCCAATACAGAAAAGGCTGTCTACCGCGCTTCCTGCCAGCTGTTTGATGCCCTGTGGGATCAGACGCCCATACGGCTGCTGGGCATACGCTGCTCAAAACTTGTATCTGACGATACGCCGGTACAGCTCAGCCTCTTTGATTTGCCCGCTTCTGATAACGCAAAACAAAAGAAACTGGATCAGGCTCTGGATTCCATCCGCCTGAAATTTGGCAGCAGCGCTGTCACCCGTGCCAGTATGCTGCCGCCAAAAGAAGAATCGGATGAAAGCTGATGAATAATCTGAACCATTAAAAGAGGGAGCCGCAATTTAGGCGGTTCCCTCAGACTGCTTTGCATCCTGCAAGGCAGCAAATTATCATTTCATATTATGCTTTTCCGTAACTTCTTTCAATCGTATAATAATTCACTTCACAACTATTACAGTTAATGAATGAATAAAACTTCTGCGCTAATTCACCTGCATTACCAGAATCAGACTCAAACTTCTTAACGGTTTCCATCGTTTCAAAAGTTATAATATCCACCCAGGTATCATCATCTCTAAGTTGTTTCCAGGAGATATACCCCTCCTGCTTTGAAATGTACTCATTATTTAATTTTTCTGCTGCCAGTAGAAAATCCGGCACAGAGGCTCCCTTTTTAAGTTTAAACGAACAATAAAAGACTGCTTTAGACATTATAAAATAACTCCTTTCTTTATTTTACAATATCATATCACAGGTAATGAGACAACAGTGTGTCACATTTCCAAAAAATGTTTTGAAATTCCTTTTTGACAGATGTTCGGCACGCTTTGCAGGAATGTCATCCTAATACTAATTGAAGGGCGCATAGCCAGGGCTGAAGTTTATAGCACTACAACTTCCCCGTTATTCTTCCTGGAATATTCTGCCGCATAAGCCATTGCATGCCCCTGCAGCGAAAGTTCTGCGCCAAACCGCCTGCTTTCCTGATCAGGATTTAACAATGCCTGGATATAATTGCGCATAATGCATTCATCCCCGCCGGAATGCAGGGTCTTCGGGGTATGTATTTTAACGGAAGTCACATTTCCTGTGGCAAAATCCCTGACTTCATACCGGTCTTCATCAATGCTTCCCTCCAGTTCCCCTTTGGTTCCCATGATCTTTGTCTGGCGTTTGATATCCATGGTAAATGCCGATGCCTGCCAGGAAACCGTCACCCCGTCTTCATAGACCATGCTGACTACCTGATGGTCTACCGCATCATTATCACACTGGTAGACGCATCTGCTGTATGGAGATTCTTTTAAATGGGCGAGAAACGCTTCCCTGTCATCTGTCCGCATTACAATATCCCGGAAGTTCTGCCTCATCTCCCTGTCATCCAGGTAATGATACGCCGAATAGAGGCAGGTCTTATTGTGGGGGCAGCCCTCCATACAGTTTTTTGCTGCATGTTCGGGCATATTTTCCCTGGTGAAATAGGATAAGGAACCAAATGAAGAGATGCGTTCGCATTTTTTGCCGCCCAGCAGGAAATTAAAGATATCCGTATCATGGGAACACTTTGCCACGATCATGGGCGTTGTTTCTTCTGTATTCCGCCAGTTGCCTCTGACATAGCTGTGGGCAAAATGCCAGTATCCGATATTTTCAATGTGGTGTATGGACTTTACTTCACCTATGGCACCGCTGTCCAGAGTTTCTTTAACCGACTGGAAGAAGGGGGTGTGGCGCAGCACATGGCAGACCATGAGCAATACGCCTTTTTCCTTAGCAGCCTCCACAATTGCCCTGGTTTTCTCCACGGTTTCCGCCATGGGTTTTTCCAGCAATACATTCAGCCCCGCAGCAATGGCAGCCATAGCCGGCTCATAGTGCTGCCGGTCCTGGGTTGCTATGATAATCCCGTCCAGCCCGTATTCTTTCCCGAGCATTTCCCTCCAGTCATCATATCTGTCCTCCTCTGCAATGCGGTGGGTTTCTCCAAATGTATTGCGCCTGTCAGCCAGGGGTTCCGCCACACAGACAAACCGTACCTCTGACGGAAACTTCAGCGCATAGGGGGCGTAGCAGTTTGCTCCCCTCTCCCCGGCACCAATCAATCCTAATTTTATCTGTTTCATAACAGTTTTATTCCTCTCCGGCTTTAAGCCTGATCTATTTCTTTTATTTCTTTTTATCGCTTGTAATTACTTTTATTACATGTTATTACTTTTTATTTATATATTTTTACTTTGCATAACTGCTGTAACAAATACTATTTTCTCTTCATTTACCCCAGTCCGGCTCAGCCCTTAACTGCTCCGGCAGTCATACCGGCTATAATGTATTTCTGCCCGAAAGCATATACCACGATGATTGGGACAAGAATCAGTACCATGATGACACAGACCAGATTCCAGCTCCTCTGGAACTGTCCGAAGAAACTGTAGACCATTGTGGTGAGGGGCATTTTTGATGAACTGTTCATTACATAGAACGGTGTGATAAAGTCATTCCATGCATTCATGAAGTTTAAAATGATTACCGTTACCGTCACCGGCTTTAACAGTGGAAATACCACTTTCCAGAACAGCCCCATGCACCCGCAGCCGTCAATGATTGCAGCCTCATCAATCTCCTTTGGCACCGAACCGATAAAGCCATAGTAGAGAAAGATGGTAAAGGGCGTTACCAGCGCGGAATACAGCAGGATCAGCCCCGCCAGGGTATCCATCAGTCCCAGCCTCTGCAAAACCAGAATGGCAGGTACCATATTCAGCGGTGCCACCAGTCCCAGCAGAAAAAACAGATACATGAACCGATGAAGCTTTGTTCTTCTTCTGGACAGTACAAAGGAACAGAGTGCGGCACCGGTGGTTGCAATGACCACCGTACAGACGGAGACCACAAGGCTGTTTCGAAATGCCCCAAACACATCTACCTGGCTGACCACCTCCTGATAATTGGTGAAAATCCATTCCTTTGGCAGGGAAAAGCTCATGTTTACCGCATCCCCCTGTGCCTTAAAAGAATTCAGCAGAATGATGATCAGCGGAACAAAAACGAGAATGGAGAAACTCCAGAGAATCAGGCATTTTACAATTCTCCCGATTTGGTTTTTTCTTGTCATGTCAGTCCTCCTCCTTTGTCATGCCCTTTAAGACAGAAAATGCGACGATACAGGTAAAAACAAAGAGTATGAAGCCCAGGGCTGTAGAGAAGCCATATCTTCCGGAGCTGTATTCCTTGTAGATCACGGTATTTAAGACCTCTGTCTTTCTGGCGGGTCCTCCGTTGGTCAGTACAAATACCAGGTCAAACACTTTCAGTCCCGCTATGAGGTTCAGCACCAGGTTAATGGTAATGGAGGGCATCAGCTGGGGAATCATGACATAAATTAATTTCTGGAACCCATTTGCCCCATCGATAGAAGCCGCTTCCAGATAATCTTCTGAAATCGCCTGCAGCCCCGCGATATAGATCACCATGTTCTGGCCTACCAGGCGCCAGATCTCCACACAGATAACCGCCCCCAAGGCAGTGTTCACATCCCCCAGCCAGTCTCTCTGTAAAAAGTCCAGGCTGATCATGCCTAAGAATCCATTGATTACGCCATATTCCGGATTAAAAATGGATTTGAACACCAGACCGATAATCAGTGGAGAGAGCATAACCGGAAAAAAGAAGATGGTTCTTAGAAAATTTCTTGTTTTAAATCCTTTATTCAGTGCCAATGCCATTCCCAGCCCGATTGCATTCTTAAAGATGGTGGTGACCAGCGCAAAAACAATCGTGGTAAAGATAACCAGCAGGTATCTCTGATTCGTAAATATTTCTTTAAAATGTGACAGTCCTACAAAATGGATCTCGTCATTCATTGCATTCCAGTCTGTAAATGACAGAGCCAGCCCCATGGCGCTTGGCACGATAAAAAATACCAGATATAACACCAAAGGAAGCAGAATAAAATAGGACGGGTATATTTTTTTATGATTCATTAAGCTTCCCTTCTTTCTGCACTCCGGTTTTCCACAGCCGGTGTACGGGACACCGGCTGGATAACCGGGATATGTTCTTATTAGAATCCTTCCTGTCCGGAATCTTTTGCAAGCGCTCTTCTGGTATTATCATATTCTTCCAATACCTGTTCCGGCGTCAGAGAACCGGTGAACATTTCCTGGCAGAGCTCGCTGATCTTGCCGCCGTCATAGAAGTATACACTTGCCTCTGCACCCTGAAGCTGTTTGTCACCTACAATGTTCATCAGGTCTTTATATGCCTTTGTAGGGCTTGCCTCGATGCCTTTTACAGAGGAGGAAACGTAAACTGTTTTTTCTTTGTAGAGTTTTTCCAGGTTCTGTTTCTCTGCCAGGAAATTAAAATATTGTTTGGCTTCGTCAATGTGCTTGCTTCCTGCGCTGATGCATTTCGTCGTTCCGCCTGCTGTCAGGGTCGCGTACTGATTATCTGCCAGAGGGCTTGGGAACATGCTGTAATCCTCCGGGTTTACCCCGTCAATATTATTTACCATTTCATTTGGATAAGATCCGTGAATGATAATCATTCCATATTTGCCGCTTGCGATGGCGTCATAAGAATTGTCATATATGTTGGACATGTGGTTTTCACCAAAATATCCGCTGTCAGCCATTTCCTTAAGCTGTGTCAGTGCAGTAACAAATTCTGGAACATCTGCAAATCCGATTTTATTTGTATTCAGATCGTCATAAAGTCCGGGATGGTTCGCCGCTGCCAGGGCACTTGCGCCTTCCATCCAGTAATGTGTGTGCCACAGGTCTTTTACAAACTCATAGACCGGGGTGATGCCGCCTGCCTGCAATTTATCACATGCTTCCTTAAACTCCGCATAGTTGGTGGGTACCTTGATTCCAAGCTCTTCAAATACAGCCGGCTTATACAGAACCCCGTTGGTATCATCCACCCCTGCCGTATTCTGTGCATAGAGCTTTCCTTTGTAAGAGCACCCGTCTATCGCCCATTGTTCCAATTCACTGACCCAGGTTTCACCCGACAGGTCAACCATATTTTTTTCCGGGTTAAAGTCTTTTAATTTCGTTCCGGAATAAGACATGAAGATATCCGGTCCCTCACCTGTGTTCAGCTTTGATTTTACAATTGTCTGATACTGGTCATCCGGACTTAGCTGGAAATTAATTGCAATCCCTGTTTTTTCCTCAAATTCCTTCGCCAGCTCCTTATCCACATCTTCAATCCAGTTTTGTGACGCCGCAAAATTCAATGTCACGTTCTCTTTGCTTCCCTCGTCGCTATCTGCCGCGGCTGTCTCGGCCTTGGATTCTTCTGACTTGGATTCTTCTGACTTGCCTTCCTCTGTCTTCGCGGCTTCCGTCTGTGCCCCGTCTGTCTTAGCCGTTGTATCTGCCGTATTTTTTGTACCCTGGTTTCCACATCCCGCCAGGGAGCCAATTGCTAATGTCAGACACATGCCACCTGCTAATAACTGCATTGTACGCTTTTTCATATTTGTTTCCTCCTTTAACTTGAATTGTTGAGTTCATTATAGCCGATGGATAGACAGATGAAAATGCACAATGCAGGACTCTTATGTGGATAATCTTGAACAGAATATTTACGCAAAAAAAGAGCAATAACCATTATGCCGGTTATTGCCCTTACTTTAAATCTGAAGTTTTTCCTATATTTTATAACATTGCTATCTGCGTTTCTTCTTTTTCTTCTTTACGGAATAGCCAAATGTCCCCAGATGCTCACCCAGTCCCAGATATTCTCCATGGGAATACGCCAGCAAACCGGTTTTATTCAGTTCAAATTTACCGTTTTCATTCATATAAGCTTCATCTACGTGTACCGCAAGTACATCTGCAAGAAACATGTGATGTGACCCCAGTTTATTAATTTCTTTTACCCGGCATTCAATATTTACCGGACACTCCTCGATCATAGGGACTTTGACCTGCTCTGCTGCCTCAGGCGTCAGATGCATTTCCTGAAACTTATCTACGTCCCTGCCGGATCGGACACCGCAGAAGTCGGTTGCTTTCGCCAGTTTCCGGGTAGTGAGGTTAATCACAAATTCTCCCGTTTCCCGGATGATATCGTATGAATACCGCTCCGGTTTTACCGATATATAAACCATGGGAGGATTCGTACATACCGTACCCGTCCATGCCACTGTAATAATATTCGGCTTTTCGCCCTCCCTGGCACAGCTTACCATGACTGCCGGCAGCGGATATATCATATTTCCTGCCTTCCATGTTTGTTTGCCCATTGCATTTCCTCGCTTTTATTTTATCTAATGCTTAATTCCGTTTTTACTGCTGCAATGCATTCATAAATGCAGGAATCAGCTGTTTCTTTCTGGAGACTATGCCGGGAAGATATACGGAATGATCTTCTGGCTGCTGGTGAAATGCCTCTCTTACCAGTTCCTCCGAATCTCCGCCAAAGCATAGCAGCTCCGTAGATTCATTCATGATATCCGTAAGCATGAAAAACAGCATTGTCTCTCCATGCTGCCCCAGGGCTTTTTCCAGATACGGGATTAATCTGCCTTTTATATCCTTTAACTCAGATGCATTCATGGAATTAATCTGTCCAACTCCGAAATTCGCCTGGTTAAGCTCGAATTTCTTAAAATCCTGATAAAAGATTTCTTCCGGAGATTTTTTCTTCAAATTGCTTCCTGCAGCAAACATTTCAGATGCATAAGCTTCGATTTCAATTCCTGCAATCTGCGCCAGCCTCTGTGCCGCATCCCGGTCCACTGCCGTACAGGTTGGAGAACGGAACATCAAAGTATCTGAAATAATTGCGGAACACAAAAGTCCTGCTATATTAGAAGGAATCTCAATTCCCTTTTCCTGGTAGATCTGATAAATAATGGTCGCCGTACAGCCAACCGGCTGGTTTCGGAAGAACACCGGTGCCATCGTTTCCAGTGACCCCAGTCTGTGATGATCGATAATCTCCAGAATCTCCGCGCTTTCAATATTATCTACCGCCTGGGAAGCTTCATTATGATCCACCAGGATCAATCTGTTGCGTTTCATCCCCAGCAGATTCCGCCTGGAAATCATCCCCACATAGCAGCCGTGCTTGTCCAGTACCGGGAAATCACGGTATCTCTTCTTCGCCATGGTATCCTTAATACTATCCGTAAAATCATCCAGTTCGAAGGTCAGAAGACCATTTTTCTTCATGAAAAATTTTACCGGCATACTCTGATTGATAAGTCTGGCTACTGTGTAAGTGTCATGGGGCGTGCTGATAATCGAACAAGCCTTTTCATGAGCCAGATGCTGAATCGTTCTGGATACCGGGGCACCCTCACAAACAATGATGCAGCTGGCATTCATTTCAATGGCACACAGCTGGGATTCATACCGGTTGCCCAGAATAACCAGGTCATCCTCTCCGATATAGTTTTCCATCAGATCGGGATTAGCTGCCGCTACAACCACTTTGCCTTTTACAAAATAAGCATGTTCATTTCCCACCACCATATTACCTTCCAGCGTCTCCAGAATGTTGCTGTATTGTGTTCTGGCGGTAGATAGAATTTCATTATCCAATATATCCATATATGACTGTGCAATATCACTGATGGTAATTAAACCCTCAAGAATATTGTTGTCTTTTGTAATGGGCAGCGTATTTACATTCTCATCTTTCATCAGTGTCCATGCTTTTTTCAGTGAAATACTGTGGCTGACGCCGGGTATCCTGCGGATATCCATATCTTTCACTCTTGTTCCCACATTTGGGACATAACCTGGCGGCTTCATTCCAAAGCGGTCTAATACAAACTGTGTCTCCTCGCTAATCTGTCCTGCTCTTTTGGGAACATAGATAGCATCACCTATTTTATTCTTTACATCTGCGTAAGCGATTGCAGAGCAGATAGAATCTGTATCCGGGTTCTTGTGACCGATGATATATACTTTTTTCTTCATTGTATCCTGCATCTCATCGTTATCCTTTCCGATTAATGTGCTCAATTCTCAATACCTCATTTTAATAAATTTTCATATCCTCATGTTATATCCATGCACCGCCGACTCCAATTCTATGCATCTTCATGCGTGTTTTAAATTATTTCAGGCAGCTGTGCATGAATTCCTTTACAATCTGTTTCACTTACTATTTTTAACGAAATTTTTGCTGTTATCCGACTTTCATCATATCATACTTTTTTTTGCTTTTCAAACACTGTATTGCCTATTCTGCCCATTTTAAGCCATTTCTGTTGATTTTTTTATGCAAAAATGTTATAGTTTTATCATTCTATAGTGGGAAATAAGGAGGATCATATGTCAGAAGAAATATTAAACGAAACAACTGCTACACCAGAAACTGCCGAAACCGTCACCGAAGCTGCTGAAGCTGAGACTGTTACAGAAAGCATGGCTGATTACGAAAAAGAGTTAACCGCTTCTCTGAAACAAATCCACGAAGGCGATATCCTTACCGGTACCGTAATCGGGGTTACCGAAACAGAGATCACGTTAGACCTTAAGTATTATACCGAAGGTGTGATTCGCCTGGAAGATTACAGTGCAGACCCGAACTGCAGTCTGAAGGAGTCTGTTCATATTGGTGATGAAATCTCCGCAACTGTTGTCAGAAGAGACGGCGGACAGGGACAGATCATGCTCTCCAGCAAGGATGCAAATGAAGTGCTGGCGTGGGATAAATTAAAAGAGCTGAAAGACAATCAGACTAACCTGACCGTAAAAATCGGCGGCGTTGTCAATGCCGGTGTCATTGCATATGTAGAAGGTATCCGCGGATTTATTCCCGCTTCCAAGCTTTCTTTAAATTATGTGGAAGATTTAAACGAATGGCTGGGCCAGGAAATTCAGGTTCGTGTCATTAATGTTGATGAGGAAGACAATAAACTGGTATTATCCGCAAAAGAAATCTTAAGAGAAAAAGCAAACGAAGACAGAAAAGCAAAAGTATCAAATGTTGAAGTTGGATTTGTAACGGAAGGCACCGTTGAATCCATTCAGCCTTACGGCGCATTTATCAATATCGGCAACGGTCTGTCAGGCCTTGTACATATTTCACAAATCTCTGAAAAGAGAATCAAAACACCTGCAGCTGTTCTTGCTGTTGGCGATCAGGTAAAGGTTAAAGTAATTAATATTAAAGACGGAAAACTCAGCCTTAGCATGAAAGCATTGAACGATGTTGCTGCGGAAGAAGTGACAGAAGAAACCTTCGACCTTCCTGAAACAGAAAGTGTTTCTACTAATCTGGGATCTCTTTTCGCTAAAATTAAATTATAGTCGGCAAACTATCTGTCATTTTGACTTTTATATTACACCAATTCAACGCGGTGATTTGTCGTAATTCACTAAAACAGGTTCTTCAAGAACCTGTTTTTCGTTATTTTTTACAATAAATTCACGTAGTGTTCATACTTCGTTCACAATTCATTGTTATACTTTAAACATCTCCAAAAGAGATAACTTCCGGTTTATAGCGTAATGTTTTCATTACACATATAGATAAATTTTTTCATAATAGCCTCGGTGTACCAGACACCGGGGCACTCCTCATTTTATGGGGGAAATGAAGGGTCTGCAGGCTTTCGGGCTTGCTTTTTTATTGCATTATTTTTTTACTTATTAAATTTTAATTTTTCTTTTGATATTTTTAAATATACACCTTATAATGGATAGTATAGATAGCGAGGTAACAAAATGGAATTAACAACCAGGGAATAAGTAAGAATAATACTTAATTGACGTGGTGTTTCCATAACAGATATAGCTTATGATTCCCACCTTTTTAGGGTGTTACAAATGTTACTATAAGGACTCTGCAAAGTTCCTTTTTAGGGACTCTATAATCTCCGAATATCAATATCCATTACGGTCAATACTCACACTATGAAAGGATGTGTTACAATGCCATTACCAAAAGAACGTATTTATACCATTGATGATATCTTTGAACTTCCCGAAGGTACTAGGGCAGAACTGATTGACGGCCAGATATATTACATGGCTCCACCCAGTAGGCAACATCAAGAAATAGCCGGAGAAATTCACGCAGCAATCCATAACTATATCAAAGCAAACGGCGGAGACTGCAAAGCCTATATTGCCCCATTTGCCGTATTTCTTAATGAAGATGATACGAATTATGTGGAACCGGATATAAGCGTCATATGCTCACCTGATAAACTTACAGAGAACGGCTGCAAAGGTGCTCCCGATTGGATTATAGAAATTGTATCTCCTGGCAGCAGGCGTATGGATTACTACACGAAACTATTTAAGTACCGGACTGCAGGCGTTCGTGAATATTGGATTGTTGACGCTTCAAAAAATCTTATCACCGTTTATGATTTTGATCATGACGATGTAGGTCAATACAGTTTTTCCGATACAGTCAAAGCCGGGATATATAGTGATCTGCACCTTCACTTTTCTGACATAGATCTCTGATACCATACCGCCCCTGATCAAACAGACCTGTGGGCGGTATTTTTATGCCTGTTTTATTGCATAAAAATCAGGGAAGAAACCAAAATATTTGATTTCTTCCCCTGCTAACTTCCAATATTTTTAAATTTACTATATTATCAACAATACTCCTGTGTTATTCAGCCAGATAGATGCTGATCTTTTTCATTACATTTTTTACCGCCTCTTCTACTGTTTCCTCGGAACCCAGACACTTTTTCCCCTCTTCCATCACCGTCCTGTTAATCAAATCATCCAGCAGAGCCGGCGTATTCAATCCTGCAATCTTCTGCTTAAATTCATCTGCATCGCTTTCTGACGGCCATATCCGTTCCAGATGAAAAGCACCTTCTCCCCCCTCGTCTACCAGATCATAACTATCTACGAAGTCCGCGGGCTTTTCCATATTACTGTCAAATACCTTTTTATTAACCGGATATCCGGAGACCTGAACGGACTGAATATCTGACTGGAGCATCATTGTCATAAAACGTTTTGCCAGCTCTGCGTTTTCACTTTTAGAACTGATTGCCAGTGGATCTATAGGAATATACACATCGCCGGGCACCGTTTTATATTCTGCGTCTCCCAGTTTGCTGATCATGGACAATATCCAGCATAAATCTTCTGCATTTGCCGCATTGGAAATACCGATCCGGGTATCTTCATACCCCATGATACTCAACTGATAAGTGCTGGTGGTCATAAAACTTGCCACATCCAGCGCCTCCCCTGACGTCTGGTCTTCTCCCTGAAATTCTCCTTGTATTTCACCTGTTTCCGATTGTCCCGCTGCCCCCAGCTGGGCATCCTGGATCCTTTTCAGGGAAGTATAAAACCCTGTCAGAGTGGTTTCATCCAGAGTCCCGTCCTCTGCAATCCAGAATGGCGCTGCATTTACCAGAAATAATCTGATTAAGACATCCGCCGGCATACTTCCGATGACACTCTTTGCCTCCGGATTCTCCGTTCTCAGTTCTTCCGCCACCGCTGCCAGCGAATCTAAATCCTGATACCTGGAAACCAGTTCTGTTTTACCTGTTACCACAGGAACTGAAAACCGCATGGGTACTGCCAGGATTTGATCTTCTTTTTTATAAGAAGCAGCGATGTTCTCAAAAATACCGTCTGTATCTGCAACTCCCGCTATCACATCACTGATATCCATTAATAGTCCTTTTTCCATATAGGAATCTGCCGGCATTCCGTTTAAGAGCAGTATATCCGGTCCCTGGCCTGACATAATATTGATATTCAGGGTTTTTACAGCATCGGTTACGGTTACGGCATCTTCTCCGGAAAGCCCTATTTCAAAGTTTACAAATACATCCGGATTGTTTTTCTGGAAAACCGTAACTGCCTGACGGATAAGGGTATTATCATACAAAGAATAGATGGTAAGTTCCTTTTCCGGTACTGCAGGCACATTTGGATCATATTGGTAGCGAACCATGGATAAATCATATCCAACATTGTAATTTAATATAAATGCATCCTCTTCCAGAACCGTTCCACCTACCAGAGAAGCCACCGGATTGTACATTTTTCCCAATGCCCCGTTAAATATTTTTTCTACTACGGAACTGCCCAGGGTATATTTATAGACGCCGGTAATATCCGCAATATAAATATTTTTATTGGCAGGGTCTGTCATAAAAACGGGCATATTTATTTGATTCGCCATCTTTTCCTTACTGGCAAAAAACTCATTCAGCACCTGGTTCTTCTCTTCCAGCTTATGAGATGCAAGATCATAAGTATCCACGTTCACACTTTCCGTTTCCCAATTGTCGTTGAACCTGCTGTAAGCCACAAAAAGCTTGCCGTCTATAGGAATCAGCGTGGGATACGAGATACTATCATTGGAATCCATATGATAGGTATATGCCACTTCTCCCGAACCACAGTTAATCTGATATATATTTCCTGCCTGATCACCACAAATTAACACCCCGTCTTCGGTAAACTCAGCTGATGTGATTTCATTATTTTCTCCGGATAAAGACAGCTTTATTTCCTTTACCGCCCCTCCCTTATCCATATATTTATAAATATTACCCTCACCCCTGTTCAACCGGTAAAATACACTGCCGTCATACCCGGCTGCCATAGGCATAATTCCCAAGCGCTGCACAGCAAACGTTGATAAATCCCCTGATGCAGCTTCCCCATTCCCCGGGTCCTGCATATCATCCGTCAGTTCCTGCGATTGTTTCTCCCAGGCAGTCCACGTATCGCCGCCATCCCGGGAATCGTAAATTCCCTTTGGAGTAAATGCCCGGAGTGTTTTGTCAGAAAGTGCCTTGACTAATGTGCCTGCTTCTGCTTTTGGCAAACTCAGATCCTGTTCTATATATCTTCCCAGAGATTGGTTACTTGTTGTCTCCAGGCTTGTGTTTACCGGCTGTCCGCTTCCTTCTTCCGGTTTATTTTTCTGTTGTTTACACCCACTTAGAACAGTTAATATCATCATTAACAAAATCGTGATAACGATTCTTTTTTGTCTATTCATTGTAAATCCTTTCCTGGTGCGTATCTGATATCCATTTGCTCTATTTTCACGCCCCACTTTGCAGGAAATTTGCCCAGGCATACTAAAATATACTTTTTTCCCACCTGCAAAATCATTATAACACAGACATTTTTTCACTGCCTCTAAAAACCCTTTATCTAATCTCTAATTAATCTCTAATTTCCGTCAAACCGACAAAAGGAATCATTCATATGTTATAATGGTCAAAAGATTATTGAATTGGAGCTCATATACCGTGAAATGAGGCATACAGGCGAGAGGTATTCATTTTTAAATGCACTCTGGAGTGTGTTTGATTATTGTGTTTGATTATTGTGTTTGGTTATTTTTTACAGATATACTTCACAGTTCATGGAAGATTATCCCGGATAAAGGGATTGAGTAATATATAAAGGAGCCTTACAACATGCGAATTTTGATTATTGACGATGATGTGAAACTATGCCAGTCTCTTTCCTACAAGTTAAAGAAAGAGGGTTTTTCTGTAGATATCTGTCATAACGGGGAAGACGGGCTTTATCTGGCTTACCAGAATGCCCATGACCTGATACTTTTAGACCGGATGCTGCCATCCATGAGCGGAACCACGCTGCTTTCCAGGTTAAGGGAATCCGGCAGCACGACCCCGGTTATATTGGTGACTGCTCTTGGAGAAATCCACGACCGGGTCCAGGGACTAGACACCGGCGCTGATGATTACATTGTGAAGCCTATTGCTTACGAGGAACTCATGGCAAGAATCCGCTGCATCAGCCGCCGCCCCAGAAAAATAGAAATCGTCCAGAATATTACCTGCAGCGATGTGACCTTTAACACTCTTGAAAAAGTATTGTACAAAGATAACCAGTCCTGCTCCCTTTCCAAAAGGGAAGGGGAACTGATGGAAGTATTTTTAAAAAATCCCAACCGGGTACTGACCCGCATGCTCCTGCTGGTAAAGGTTTGGGGACCGGATGCGGAAATAGAGGATGGCAACCTGGATAATTATATTCATTTTTTAAGAAGGCGGCTGCGTACCGTAAACAGCTGTATTACCATTAAAACGATCCGGGGGATCGGATATCGTCTGGAGGCCTGAATGTTTCATAAAATCCATTTGAAAATGACTCTTTTTCATACGCTTGTCACCAGCGCAATCCTGATTGTAATGTCACTTGCCGGGCTGTTTGTGTTCGAAAGCCTCTTAACGAAAAATGAGTCCGCTGTCTTTGATAAAAATCAAAATGCAATCCTGACCTATCTGGACGGACAGAATATCATTGACCATGAGAAACTCATGCGCCTGGCTGATAACCGCTATTATACCATTGCACTTTTTGAAAAAGGAATGCTGCTGTTTCAAAACCAAATGGAGGCGCCCTCAGGGCAGAAGGGCCTGATTGACGCTGCATACCAGACCGCAAAAAATGATTATCAGTTCGATATTGAAAACCCTCCGGTATCCAGGAGTATGGTAAAATACCTGAACTTTGGCATCCCCTTTCAAAACAAAAAATATTATGCATCCGTGGCTTCCCTGCCTAATTCAGCCGGTATATTATGTGCTGTCATTTTGTTTGACCGTTCCCAGCTGTTCACACAGATCTTTCAGCTGCGGCTGACCTTTCTCTGCATTGACATCACTGCTATTTTATTATTGTTCCTCTTTGCCCGAAAATTTACCGGACAGATGCTTTCTCCAATTGAAGAGAACCGGAAGCAGCAGGTGCAATTTGTAGCCGCCGCCTCCCATGAGCTTCGTTCTCCCCTTTCGGTCATGCTCGCAAGCGTCACTGCTTTAAAAGCAGCCGATGAAGAGGACATGCCCGGTTTCTATGAAGCAATTGAAAGTGAGGGCAGCCGTATGAAACGTCTGATTGATGACATGCTGACGCTGGCAAATGCCGATAACCAATCCTGGTCAGTCCGTTTTGAAGAAACACAGCTGGATACTCTGTTACTGGATGTCTATGAGAAATACAGCCCCTTAACAAGGAACGGGGGCATGTCTCTGCATATCAGCCTGCCGGAGGATCCCCTTCCCCAGTGCTGCTGTGACAGGCAGCGAATTGAGCAGGTGCTTACCATTTTGCTGAATAATGCAATGAGCTATTCGCCAGAGGGCAATTCCATAACTCTGGGTATCCGTCTGACTGACGGCAAACTGAAACTTTGGGTTGCCGATCAGGGTTACGGCGTTCCGGATGAGCTGAAACAAAAGATTTTTCTGCGCTTTTTTAGGGCTGACCAGGCTCGCAAAGACAGAGAGCATTTTGGTCTCGGTCTATGTATTGCCAGTGAAATTATCCGGCTTCATCAGGGGAAGATCTGGGTGGAAGACAACCCCGGGGGCGGCTCAGTCTTCTATTTCACCCTTGCACCTGCATAACTTAAGCAGGTTATCGCAGTTGTTTCCATTATGTTGTTTCAAAACTTTGAAACTTTTTTGAAAATCTGAATCATTTCTTTCCCTTATAATATAATTATAAACTGCTTAGTTGTAATTATGAAACAGGGGGGAATAACATTGCAAGAGAAGACAGAATACCTCAATTTTGATCAAGTCTATAAAGAATATTTTCCTAAAATATATCATTACGTTTATTACCGCATTCTGCATAAAGAAATATCTGAAGATATTACCGGAGACATTTTCCTGAAGGTAATGCTCAACCTGAAGCATTTCGACCGTACAAAAGCATCCTTAAACACCTGGATCTTCCGCATTGCCCAACGCACCCTGATAGACTATTACCGTGTACGCAAAGTACATGTAAACCTGGATTCCCAGTCTCATATTTTATTTGTCAGTTTTGGGGAACAGTACCGCCAGAATACGGCGGATACATACAAAGAACTGTATTATACCCTGTCCAGGCTTACCAGGCGGCAGCAGATTGTTTTGATCCTGAAGTATTTTTACGGAATGACTAACCGCAGGATTTCTACTGTGACAGGTATTCCTCCCAGTACCGTAGGAACCATTCACCAGAGAGCGCTTGCCAGTATACGCAAGTCTGCTGATCTGGAACTGTTGGAATCCTGTATGGTGTGGTGATGGTACAATTGAATCTTCAAACAGGGGTATTACATTTTCTGATAATTCTTGTTTTCTATTTACTTTATATGGTTTTATGTAATATAATATTACGCGTACAATCAATTAGAGAAAGGACAAGTTTATATTATGAAAAAACCATTTATTATGCTGGGCGCTCTTTTACTCGCTGCCGCTGTTTTTACAGGATGCGGGCAAAAGGATTCCGCCTCTGAGGCGCAAAGCAGTACTGCCGCACAGACAGAAACAGTGAAATCCAGTGAAACAGAAACGACAAAAGCAGCCAGCGAATCCGAAACAGCTGCTTCCGAATCTGCCGCAGCTGACACCACCAAAACCACCGAGGCCGATGAAGCCGATGCTTCTGCTGATTCAACCTTACTCTCCGGTAAGCATCACGTAGAAATCACGGTAAAGGACTACGGTACCATCAAAGTAGAATTGGATGCAGACAATGCTCCTATTTCCGTAACAAATTTTGTGAATCTGGCTAAGAGCGGGTTCTATGACAATCTTACTTTCCATCGCATTATCAGCGGATTTATGATCCAGGGTGGTGACCCGGAGGGAACCGGCATGGGTGGTTCCGACGAGACAATAAAAGGTGAGTTTTCCAATAACGGCGTTGAGAATCCCCTGAAGCATACCAGAGGCGCAATCTCTATGGCACGCTCCCAGGATATGGACAGTGCCAGCTCCCAGTTCTTCATCGTTCACGAAGACAGTGACTTCTTAGACGGTGATTATGCGGTATTCGGTTATGTAACTGAGGGAATGGAATTTGTAGATAAGATCTGTGAAGATACAAAGGTTCAGGATAGTAACGGAACGGTAAATCCGGAAGACCAGCCTACCATTGAGAGCATTAAGGTAGTTGATTGATCTGATTTCTTATTATAGTGAAAATACAATAAACGGCGCACAGGGAATCATCATTTTTCCTGCACGCCGCTTTTGAATTTTATAGTATTCTTTTATACTTCTTTACGTTGGAAAAACTGCCGTAAATCACCTTATTTTTATTCTTAACATAAGCTCTGACTTTAAAGTAGTATGTTTTTTCTTTTTTTAATCCGCCTTTTACTGCTGTTGTCTTTGAGGTGGTACCTGCTTTTTTATAAGCGTGGCTTCCCTCCTTCATCCAGAATTCATATCCGCCTGCTTTTACTTTTCCATAGTTTAACCTTACTTTTGTGGTACGGTACCTGCTGACTGATTTTAATTTCACTTTTTCAGGCTTCGCTGCCGTAAATACCTGCTGGGAATATTTACCCTGTCCAAATTTATTGACTGCGGCTACTTTTATTGTGTATCTGGTTCCGGATGCCAGTTTCTTTATTTTATAGGATGTCTTTGTGGTTTTTCCAGCCAGACGCCATTTGCCGCTTTTATAGATATACACCTTGTAAGATTTGGCATTATGCAGCTTCTTCCAGGAAACCGTCAGAGACGCCGTCTCTGCTTTTACCTTTACCCCTGTTACCTGTTCAGGCTTTTTTAGAACCGGATCAGGGTTTGGACCAGGCGACGGGTCTGGTACCGGGTCGGGCTTGGGGTTAGGTGCCGGGTCCGGGTCTGGCTTTGGCTGCGGATCAGGGTCCGGTTTGGGCGGATTTACCGGATCTTTTAACTCCAGCTGATCCTTTGCATTTTGTAACTGTCCGATGCAGTCGCTGATTTCCCCATCCATTGCGTTTTCGTCCTGATACACTTTCTCTGCTGCCTCTAAAGATGCCAGAAAAGCGGCTGTGTCTTTATAATTGTCAGTAACTAGTTTTTTACATTCATCCAGCAATGGGGATAGCTTTTCTTTGGAGCCCTGGGTATATCCGCTATACTGCACTGCATTCATTAATGCTGACCATGCCAAGTCTATTTCCGCCTGGGATGCATCCTGGCGTTCTGATATGGAAACAGCCTGTGCATAAGATGTGCTAAGCTGTTCTTTTACAGCCGGGATGATCCGATTCTTTTCCAGTTGTTCTGTATAGGAAATTACTTTTGCAAGGTTTTCATTGCTGATGTCCTCTGTCGGTATTTCCCCGGGTACCGGTCCCGAAAGTCCAATCCAATCCTTATGTACTTTTTTTCTTAATTTCAACATGGCATTCATAAGGTACTTCTGCTCTTCATTTACAGCACTCTGGGTTACGTTATCCTCTGCCAGAAGCTGGTTTGCCCGAACTAAGGATACCCCCATCTGGTCTTTGTAACTGCCGTCTTCAAAGCTGCTCATATCGTACTGATTTGCAAGATCCGCCAGTGCCCGAAGATCTCCTGTCTTTAATTTAGACGGAATCGCTTCTCCTTTGGTATAGGTCAGCCTGTCTATATCGATTACCGGGGTCTCACACTCTATTTTGATCCTGTGGGAACCCAGCTTCAGATCGTTGATTTCGAACAGTTTGATGTTAATTCCGGGTGCTCCCATACAGGATACGGTCTGCACATATGTTCCATCGATAGATATCCGGGCAGTGCCAAAGTTAACGTCATGCTGTCCATACCAGGCAGCACCGGTTCCGTAAAACTCTAATTCTACAGAAGCTTCTGCTTCCTTTGTATAGCAGGCGCCGCCTCCATGGTACCCTTCATTTTCCTCTCTGACCCAATTTCCCGTATATTCCAATTCGGGGGCATTCTCTTCCACCGTTACTGTCCCCGCCGGATCCGGTACAGGACCCGGGCCTTCTGTATCCGGTTCGCTGATTTCCACTGCTTTTACTAATAAGTAATCGCTGAACGGGTAAGAAAATACGGCATTGCTGGTGGTTATATTTGTGGCAACCACCAGATTATTTACATAATCCACAATGCGGTACAGCTTCCCATCTTCCAGACCTTTTAATTCAATATCCGGGTTGCCCTCCGGACGGTACCGGCTCCCGTCCTTATAGAATGCATAGTACATGACTCCATCTTTATCCACCGTATAAGTTTCATAAGGATCGTATCCATAGCTGTATAAATCCCCGATAAATGTGCCTTTATACAATTCATTTTCCTGTGCAATTTTAAGCCATTTGGCATACTCCTCCTCTTCCCATCCTGACAGGTCGCGTTTTTCAATTAAAATGGCGCCCGTTCCTACAGTAGACGGATACCAGACTTCGTTATGGTCGGTGGTAACCGGGAAATAATCGCCGCACAGTGCTTTATATGCTTTGACCCTTCTCCTGGTCTGGTCTACAGAGGTAGGATCGGCTGTGGGAACCTGGGTTACATAGGGAAGCGAATAGAAATCCTGAGGCGTTCCACAGTTGCAGAGAAGGTGAAAAGCATCCGGGTTATTTGCTGTCATCGCCTCATAGACTGCCTGGTAGAACTGTGCCTGCTGCTCTGTGGATTCTTCCGGGCGGGCGTGGCGGTGTTCCTGGCTGTAGCACTTTGGCAGGCTCCAGACGTAATCACTTTTAAACCCGTCAAATCCCCAGTCATTCATCGCCCGGTTAATAAAATCAACCTGGCTCTGTACTGCTCCTTCTGACAACGGGCACAGTGCATAACCGCAGCTGCCCAGAAAACTATTAAACTGTCCCGGACCAGCCAGCTTTCCAAAGCTGCCGTCCTGATTTTTAATAAAATACTCCGGATGCTCCTGATACAATGCGCTGTCTTCTCTTCCTCCGTCACAGGGGCGCCACCACAATACTGCAGTCATCCCCCTTTCATGGATGGCATCCGTTAAACGGCGCATATCCGCCGCCCCATTGGGGAGCTTCCAGCTGTTCAGCCCCCATTCACCTGCGGCATTATACCAGCCGTCATCCAGGGTAATCTGTTTAATGCCCATCTCCTTTAGCTCGTCCAGTTTATTGATAATAAGTTCCACTGTCCAGTCAAATTCCCATCCCCAGCTCTCCCAGCGGAGTTCATAGCTGCTTTCCGGTATCTGGTCCCTGGATAGTGTGGTAAATCCAATCTGTTTCATTCCATCGGAATAGCCCCGCAGCCCCATATAATAGTCTCCGCTGTGTACATTGACAAAGCTCTGGCTGGTTTTTGTTTCCTCATGGAGAGCAAGGACAGTACCCGGATGTTTCACGGACACTTCGACGGAACCGTTCTTTTCATTTACCGGCGTGGAAAGCTGTCTGCGGGTTACACTGGCGTCTCCCACGGTGACTCCCCCCTGTTCCCCATAGATATCCGCCACCGGAATACCTGCTGCAGTGTCATCCTGCAAATTTTTCCGGTAGAAGCTTTCACCATCCGTAAGATCTATTTTTTGCAGAGTATCATACCAGCTCTGTGATCCCTCACCTCCGCCATTATAACTCCACACCGTATTTGACGGATGATCCAGACTAAATCTGCTGTCAATAAATCCCTCCGCATTTACTTCTTCTTCCATTGCCTTATAGGAAGTGCTGATATGGATCAGGCCTTTGACTTCATCCACGGTTTCCATCACTACCGACCTCTGAAGCCCTGTATTTTTGGAAACAGAGGTGATTGTCATCCTGCTCCCCGCTCCCGCAGCCCCGGTTACGTTCTCCTGTACTTCACATTGAAAGTCCGAAAAATCCGTTACTTCCTGCCCGTTCACCACCGGGCTGGAGACCTGGGAGCTTTGGGTCATTACTGTCTGGTTCCCCTCCGCATCTATGCGGAATAACTGCACCGTCCCCTCTTCCCGGGAAAATGCCACGGATACTCCGTTCCCGGTTATCTGTTTTGCCTCGGTTGATGAGGCATTTACATGGAATCCGCTCCCGCCCAATGTGCCTGCAAGCATTAGAAGTGCCCCAATCATTGCAAAAGTTTTTTTCTTCATTGTACTTTTTCCTTTCTGATCTTCAGACACGATTTAGCAGCAGCCGGACCAGATAGCTGTTCTGCTATCCAAGTCCGGCTGCATATTTAATTTCTGTGATTATTTTGCTTTTACGCTGATGTCTGCACTGTAACTGCCTGCAATATTTTTTTTGCCAGATTTTTTGTAAGCTTTTACCTTATAAGTATATTTCTTTTTCTTTTTCACGTCTTTATCTTTAAAGCTTAATTTCCCGGACTTTAATTCTGCTGCCTTTCTCCAGGTCTTCCCGGTCTTCTTCATTACCACATATCCTGATGCGCCGCTTACCTTTGTCCAGGAAATAGTCACGGTCCCCTTTGTAATTTTGCTCTTGGCAACAGGTGCTGCCGGAACTGCTTTTTTGGTGATTGTACGGTTCTGGCTGTAAACCGTTTTATGGTCAATAACTTTATAAGCTTTTACAGCAAACTGGTACTTACTTCCTGCTGTGGTCTTTTTATAAATATAAGAAACGGTTCCGTTTCCTTTTATTGTCTTTACAGTTGACCATTTTCCTTTATTTTTGACCTGCACAACGTATCCGTCCGCATCCCCTGCTTTTTTCCAGCTGAGCTTAATATTTTTAGACTGATACGCCTCTGCTTTTAAAGTCAACCGGACAGACTGGAATTTCAATTCCTCCAGGCGGGTCTCCGCTGCAGTTAAAACCGCATAATTTTTAACCAGATTTTTCTGTGCAGGAGTCAGTTTGTTGTATGCATTTCGTGCCTCTTTTATGAGCGCTTCACTATTCAGAGTAACCGTTTTGATTCCGTTGATCTGGTTCATCACAGGCTCTGCCGCGCGGGCATCCAGTTCCGCCTGAGTAGGCAGCTTCTTCAATCCTGCAATTGCCTTTACCAGGGCAGCTGTACTTGCATCAACCTGCTTCTGATCCGCTTTTTCGTTATCTGCCACTGCCTGAGCTGATTTTATTGCTTCCGCCAGGACTTTGTAAGTTTCCGCTGTGTATAAGGATGCATTGATACCTTTTGCTTCTTTTAGTTTGCTAAACAGCTGCTGCTTATCCGCTTTCACTACTTTATGTATCACAAAATTAACCCAGCCATTGCTGTCGATGGATATTTTGGCTTCCTTTGCTGCCGGGTCATAGGATACCTTCGGTGCTCTGTATTGATTATGGTTATTACCGGAATCGTACATTCCGTCTATCACTTCAATTACCGGCGCCTCTTCCTGATTTGTCAGGGTAATGACCGTGTTGCGGAACTCTTCATCTCTTCTAGCTCCGTCCGGCATATAATTATTCAGCAGATATTTAGGCCACAGATCGTTATTATCCGAATCCCAGTGCTGGGTTTCTCCCGGTCCGGCAGCAATATATCCTTCCCAGATATCATCTTTATCAACCAGGAAGTTATTCAGATTTACCTTATAACTATTGTCTTCCTCTTTTAACAGAAGATAGGTGTAGTTGTCATATTCTACATGAATATCCGTTTTGCTGTCATTGGTTGGAAGGGTTACTTCCTGTCTCATCTCCTTCTGCCATTTGCTGTTGTATGTATACCAGGTATTATCCAATTTGTAAGCATATCCGGTACCGGTATAAGTCTGGGGATACGCTTCATCGAACAATGCCCGCAGCTTTTCAGGTGAATTATATGAATTCCTGATATCGGATTTTGTCAGCGTCAGAATATCTCCGTTCTTTTCTTTAAAATCTTGCGCTGCTCTTGGGGTAATGGAAGGCAGAATGCCGTACCTGCCAGTCGTCTGAGTCAGGAAAGTTTTTTCATCTCCCTGTTTACCTCCGTCTCCGTACAGTGTGCCTGCTACGTTCCAGCCCATAGAGCCTGCAAAGTTATTGAGAGAACCATCTGTGCTGTCATAGGCTATTTTGGTTTTTGCCAGCATTTCATCCTTATCCGGTATTTTTTCATTCAGCATATAATCAATGGCTTTACTGATTGCATGGTTATATACAGGACCGATCTGGTTACGGATACCAGTTGAATTAAATGGATGTTCAAATGAATAAACCGTAGCACCACTCATAGACTCCTGGATCATACGCATGGGATAGAGCAATTCGGGAAATGCAAATGCACCTCTGCACTCTTCCGGTCCATGGCTTCCAATACTTCCGTCCGGGTTTTCATACAGTTTCCAATACCCTTCGATAAACCACATCCAGGAATCAATCAGAGAGCCGTAATTGTCGCACATATCCGACAGCCAGGCGCCGTAAGTAACGCTTTCAAATGAATTATAGCTCACGTTTGTGCTCCATGCACTTGTGGTTTTGGACATCAGAATAAGGTTTTCTTTGTTTTCCTTTGCTGTATTATAAAATCGTTCATTATTGATGATTGTCTCTACCGAATCGCCTTCATCGTTCATATCAGCAACCCAGACATAGCCGCCATACTGAGCAGCCAATTCAATTTTATCTGCGATTTCGTTGCTGAGCCTTGTACGGTTTCCAGCACTGTGAAGCTCGGAATATGCTGTTCCCATAAAATATTCAAAGTTCTGGTAATACTCAGCCACCTTGGCATTTGACAGATAATTATTCGTAAATGAGTTTCCGACCATAACGAAAAATGGAATATGGTTTTCCTCTGCAAGTCTGGTCTGTTCTTCTAAAAATTCCATATGTCCCGGATAATCCACATTTAAGTAATAGCCGGGATGAATGACAATTGCAGAATACGGCTTCTGATTCTCCGGAAGCTGGTTCCAGAAGGTAACGATATCATGCCCGCCCTGAATTGGTCCCGGGGTAGCTTCGGAGGGATTCATTTCCCTTGCCATATGATGAATGATCAACGGGTGCTCATTGTCTACTGTCATCCTGAGAGCAGCTTTACCCATTACGTTTACCGGAATTTCCTTTTTCAGCTCTTTACTGGTAACGGTGAGAACTGCTGATCCGATTGCAATTCCTGCAATGGATAATTCGTCATTCACTTTCACGATCTGTTCATTACTGCTGACTACTTTCACTGCCTGATTATATACATGAGCAGTTCCCTTTAAGACGTCAACACTGAGGCTGGTGCTTTTTCCAACCTTTAAGGAAATGGTATCGGGATTGACATTCAGGGTATCTGCCTTTACTTCTCCGGTATCCGCGGTATACGCAAATGCATCCACTTCAATATAATTCTGATACTGTATCTCAGGTCCCACTGCTTCAACGCGGAAAGTATGCTCTCCAAACGGAATGCCAACCAGCGTATAGAGGTCTTCCTTCATTACCGCTGTCCCTGCGGCATTTACTCTGGCAATTTCTTTCCCGTCCAGGTAAAGCTTTGCTTCCCCGTAATTGGTATCTTTTTGTCCGATCCAGCGGATACCGGTTCCGGTAAAGGTAATTTCTGCCCATGCACCCGGTGCGTTGGACTGCTTTGCATCTCCCCCAATGTGGGCTTCTCCCGTTTCCACTTCCCATTTACCGGAGTATTTTACCAGATCCGATTTGTTGTCAACCTCAACCCAATCAGAGGATGCCTCCTTAACCTGGTTCTCTTTTGCCTGATTCTCTTCCGGCAGAACCACCTGTTCTGTCTCTGTCTCATTTTCTGCTTCGGTAAAGTCTTCTGCCTCTGAATCAGTCATAACTTCACTCTTTGGCTCGATATATCCATCGTCCTTTGTTTCTGTCTGTACGCCATCTGCCGATTCTGTGTATACTTCGTCCTCTATTCCTGTCTCAGTCTCAGCATTTTCCACGACAGAAACCAGTCCCCCCGGCGCAGCCGCCGCACTGAGCGGAGTACTGAGGCATAAGCATGTTGCCGCCAATAAAGCAGTCAGTTTCTTTCCTCTCCATTTCATCTTTGTTTCCTCCCATTCGTACTTGTTATCCTCAGTATAATGATTACAAATAACAAAGTACATACGATTACTTGTCGTAAAATTTTACTTTTTTGACTCGTATGGAAGGAATTTTAAAGAATGGAAAAAATAAGTTAAAAAATCTTCTTTTTTATAAAAAATCTATCTTTTTTAAGCGTTTTCCTGTGTTTTGACCGGGTATTACCGTTCAATGCCGTCACGTGCCACCTGCCCCTGGTTGAAAGGATGTTTTATTTTCCGGATCTCTGATACATAATCGGCAGCATCAATCAGCTCCTGGCTGGGGGTATTTCCGGTGATTATGACCTCCAGATTTTTAGGCTTATCTCTGAGGAAATCTAAAACTACATTTTCATCCAGCAGTCCTGCGCTGATGGTATAGATCGTCTCATCCATAAAAAGAACATCAAAGCCTTCTTCTATGGCAATCTGTGTCACTTTTAAAAACTGCTGCTTGTAAAACTCTCTGCGCTCTGCCTTTTCTTCCTCTGTCATTTGGAAACTGAATTTTTCTTCCTCCAGTCCATCAATGATGCGAATATTGTCTGCCTTTTCCAGAATTTTACGTTCGCTGGTTTTGTTGTTCTTCATAAACTGGTAAACCAATACCTTATATCCGAATCCCGCTGCTCTGATCGTCAGCCCCATTCCGGTTGTTGTTTTTCCTTTTCCGTCTCCGTAATAAATATGAATCAAACCTGTTCCTTTTAACATGTCCAAACCTCCTGAATTTTTAATTATTTTTCCAACGTGCTGCGATTATTATTTATTTTACCATAAGTATTTATATAAAAACAGAGAAAATAGATATACAAAAATAGCAGAGATCCAATGCCAGAACCCACCTGACCATTATCTCTGCTCTTTTAGAAAGCGTATTATAAATCCAGCTTCATATCACCTGGTTTTATCCAGTTTCTCTTTCTCATAAATTCCGATACAACCAGCGTAACAATTGCCGGAAGTAAGATCTGTATCACTGCTATTTTGATTAAAACGATGGTAGATCCCTCCACGGGCGCCATGGTCTGATACGTCATGATCTGTCCCACCAGTCCTGCAGTTCCCATCCCGGAACCAGTTGCATTGCTGGTCATATTTAAGATCATCGTACCTACCGGACCTAATATGGCGCTGGATACAATTGCCGGTATCCATATAACCGGCTTTCGCACAATATTGGGCACCTGCAGCATAGAGGTTCCTATTCCCTGGGCAAGAAGTCCCGCCACTTTATTTTCCCGGTAACTGGCTACTGCAAAACCTACCATGTTGCAGCAGCACCCTATAGTCGCCGCTCCAGCTGCCAGACCGGAAAGATTCAGGATTACTCCCAGTGCCGCTGAGCTGATGGGAAGTGTTAAAACCATACCCATTATAACAGAAACAATAATTCCCATGAGAAATGGCTGCTGCTCGGTTCCCCAGTTAATGATTGCTCCAAGCCCTTCCATAAACCTGGATATGGGCGGTCCAACCAGAAGACCAACCGCTGCACCGGATGCAATTGTGGCAATCGGCGTCACCAGAATGTCGATTTTCGTTCTCCCGGATACCAGATGTCCCACTTCAATCGCTACATACGCCGCTATAAAAGCTCCCAGGGGTTCCCCGGGTCCAGCCAGAACAATTGCCCCGTCCACCAGAACGGTTCCAGCCAGAATCTTGCCTGCAAAACCGCCTATCATGCCGGCTGTTGCCGCAGAAAGTACTACCAGCGGACTTTCTTTGAACTTATAGGCAACGCCTACACCGATACCTGCACTGGTCATGGCTGCAGCCACTTTTCCCACCTGGAATAACAATGCCCCGATGTCACCGCCAATCAGATTCGCAATCTGCTGAATAATCGTTCCAACAATCAATGTGGCAAACAGGCCGAGAGCCATGCCGCTTAGACCATCAATGAAAACTCTGTTTAAATACCTTTTAATTAAATTCATCTTTTCCTCCCAGATCGTATTTGCCATCATTAAAGACTTTGCCCTATAAAACTGTCTTTATACAATATTATAAGTTCTTGACAGCTGTCTTGTCACTGGGGAAAATGTACCATATTTTTAAATATTAATCAAGTATTCTTTTTTCTTTTAAAGCATTTTCAATTTCATCCAGAATTTCCTCGGAATCCGCCTCAATGGTATGATAGTGAACCCCATCCGTCAATGCATTCAGCGGACGGGTCTGATAATGCTCCACCTTATTTACAAACTCATCTGCATCTCTCCTGTTTGAAATAATCAGATCTACCATAATCTGCCCATAGATTTCATGCTCCACTACCACATCCAGCATTTTACCCCCCAGGTCAACCACACAGTACAGCTCTTCCCGTGTCTGGTCCGCACGGTGCTTTACCCGTACCGACCGCCTTGCCCTTGCCAAAACAGTGGTATGATAGAGAATATATCCCTTATTGGTAGATAAAATATTTTTATTAACGGCACGTAAAAGTGCAATATCCTGGACAATAACCTGGCGGCTGACAGACAGTCTCTTCGCCAGCTCCGTCCCCGATACGGGAACCTCACTTTGTTCCAGAATTTTAATGATTTGTTCACGTCTTTCTAATGTTTCCATAAATGTAACCGCCTCCGGGATTTCGTATTTGGTTAGATTATACTATGGAAACATGGCAGAGGGCAACCAATAATCCCTACATTTCCTATTTACAATAATTTTGGTTTATTGTATGATGTAACATAGAATATACTGTCGAAAGGTTGATACAAAATGATAAAAGATAAAGAAGCACTACTTTTTAAATCGCTTCAATGTTTGGCCGTTATTGTTCTCGCCTTATTGCTCGGTTCTGCCGCGTACTCGGAAAAAACAGTTTACACCGTTGCATCCGTACAGGAATCAGACGCTCTGTCCCTGACAAACGACAGCTCCTCCGGTTTATCAGAACCATCCACCGGCGAAAATGGGAATGCAGATACATTAGAACTTCACATATATGACCAGATTACGGAAAAAATCACAGAGCTGCAGGAACTGCGTATGAGCCAGGAAGCTGATTCCGACATGGATTCCAACGAAACAGATGATGCAGACGACGATACCCTATACTCCGAATTAAGTGAATATGATTTAACAGAAAAAGATTCAGCCGTTGAATATACCAGTGAATCCTCTGCTTCAGAAAGTGCTGATTCTGAATCCGAATCCCAGTACTATAAAATCTCATCGGAAAAAGCCACAGCAGATTCCAAATACCAGATTTACGACAAAAAAGATACCGCTGTAATCAATACATCTCCGGAAACAGAATCCTCCGATACCGAGTCAGAAACAACCATGGTCTCCCCGGAAAGCTATCTTCTCCGTTACAGCGAAGAGCCTGCCAAAAAATCCATTCCCCAGACTTTTGACCTGCGGGTAGGAAAAGAAGCAGGACTGACACCCTTATATCTTCATAAGAAGCTTCCCATAAAGCAGACCTGGGAAGAATTTGAAGGAACGCTTACCAGTATGCTTGACAGCTTTGCAGGAGACTGGGGGCTTTACCTGAAAAATTTAAAAACGGGAGAAGTGATCAGCATTAATGAGCATCCCATGGAATCAGCCAGCCTGATTAAGCTCTACATCATGGGAACGGTATACCAGCACATTGCAGATGGAACGCTTGAAAAAACCGAAACCATCGACCGTCTGTTAAACGACATGATTACCGTAAGTGACAATGAATCTTCCAATGAACTGGTACGTTCCCTGTCACCCACCAAAGACCACAGCGAAGGCATGAAGATGGTAAATGAATTTATCCAGCAGAACGGCTTTAAAAACACCAAACAGGTAAATGGACTTGCTGATCCCAGCCTCTGGGTAGAAAATGCAGTAAACCAGACTTCCCCGGCAGACTGCGGAAAACTATTGGAGAAAATCTACAAAGGAAAACTGGTTTCCCACCTTGCATCCAGAAGCATGGAAGATCTGCTGTTAAATCAGGAAATTACTTATAAAATTCCCGCGGGGCTCCCAAAAAACGTGACAAGTGCAAATAAGACAGGCGAGGTCAGCAACTCAGAAAATGATGCTGCCATTGTATATTCCAACGCCTGTGATTACATAATATGCATTATGTCCACCGACCTGGCTGCCACCAATTCAGCTGTAAACCACATTAACAGCCTGTCCTCACTAATCTATGATTATTTTAATGATTAACGGGCACAGCAAGAAAGGAAACACTTTTATATGATGCGAATATGGTTTAAAATATTTAAAGATAATAAAATGCTGCGGGATACCGTGATCTGCGATGATACCGGTGAAACCAGAACCCATAAAATATTTAATGCTCTGGATGCCGCCTGTTATGAATTTGATCTGGGCAAGCCGCTCTGGCTGGACGCAACAGTAGCTGCGTTTAAACGCCATGATAAAGCCCGGTTTAATCAGGATAATTTTATTGAAACGATTGATTTTGATTATTTGGAGATTCATGTTATTGAGGAATAGAAAGCACCGGCATACAGCGTTTTTGATACGCTATATGCCGGTGTATTTTATTTCTTAATATAGGGTCGCACCCTGTGAGGTTTCTCCTGCACACCTTGTAAACAAACCCAGAACGCCTTTATATTCCGGTGTTTTATTAACCCATTTCTCTTTACGTTCTTTCAGAATCCGCTCTACCTCCTGTGAAGAAAGTTCTTTTCCCTTGCATCCGATTAGATCCAGCGTCCTGTTTGGGACATGAATGCGAATAATATCATCATCCTCTATGAACGCAATTGCACCGCCACAGGCTGCCTCTGGTGTTACATGTCCAATTGCCGGCCCTCTGGTAGCACCTGAGAAACGTCCATCCGTTACAATTGCAGTAGTTGCCCGTAGCTGTGGATATGTATGCAAAACTTCTGTAGCCCGGAACATCTCCGGCATTCCTGCCCCTCTGGGTCCTTCATAACGAATGACAATGACATCTTTGGGAACGATTATGCCTGACTGTATGGCTGCAACCGCTGCTTTTTCACTGTCAAATACCCTGGCCCTGCCTGAGAAAATATGGGTCGCAGGATCTGCAGAAGCGTGCTTGATTACTGCTCCCTGGGGTGCGATATTTCCATAAAGGGCGGCCATTCCCCCATCCGGTTTATATGGATCGCAAAGAGGTCGTATAATATCCTGCGGCTTATGCCCAAAGTTAGCAAGATACATGGCATTATGGCGGAAGAATCCGCTGCTTTCCAGCTCTTCCAGGTTTTGCCCTACTGTCTTCCCGGTCACAGTCATTTCATCTAAGTACAAAAACTCTTTGATTTCCCGCATCACTGCCGGAACACCTCCTGCAAAATACAAATACTGGGTAGGCCATCTGCCACTTGACAACAGCGATACCAGCACCGGAATCTTACGGTGGATTTCATCAAAGTCTGCAAGCGTAATTACAATGCCTGCCTGCTTTGCAATTGCCGGAATATGAAGAGTGGCATTTGTGGAACCGGATACTGCCGCATGAACCATTACTGCGTTTAGAAAAGATCGTTTCGTAAGAATCTTTGCTGGAGTCAATCCTTCGTCTATCATTTCTACGATTCTGCGGCCTGCCTGCCTTGCATAGGATTGAATCATACCGGACCATGCCGGCATTAATGCATTTCCGGGAAGTGCCAGACCCAGCGCCTCTGACAATATCTGCATTGTAGACGCTGTCCCCATATACTGGCAGGAACCGGCAGTGGGACAGGCATTACACAAATAAAAGGATTCATCCTCCTTGGTTATCTCACCGTCTGATACTTTCTGTGGTGTCTCATATCCGATGACAGCCGTCATGAGATCCGGACCCGGCATCATAGAGCCTCCGCAAAAATGAATTGCCGGAATGTCCAGTCTCGCGGCGGTCATAAGATGCGCAGGTACAGCCTTATCGCAGGAGGAAAACAACACCATTCCGTCATAAGGCGCAGAACAGGCATGGATTTCTACCAGTGAGGAAATAATATCTCTGGATGCAAGGGAATATCTCATCCCTCCATGTCCGCAGGCAACCCCGTCGCAGATATCTGTGGCTGTATGTACCGCCGGTCTCCCGCCGCTTTTATGCACACCTAATGCAGCACTTTCCACTAATCCATTTAAATGAGTGCTTCCCGGATGGCTGTCTCCAAAAGTGCTTTCCAACAATACCTGCGGCAGGCCCAATTCTTCCGGCATCCAGCCGGTACCCAGCCTCATGGGATCAAATTCCGGATTTTCTTTTCTGGCTTTTTGGCTTCTTAGCATCATGTCATTCCTTTCTTTTCATTCATGACCGATTCGTTATTGGAATCAGGCTGTCCCAGAAATGGATTCCAGATAATTCTTTAATTTCAAGTCCACCAGTTCGGGCAAAAGACCTTCTGCCGGCTGGCTGCCAATGAGCTGTCCTGCATAAATCTGTGCTCTTTGGCTGGCATCCTTGGAACCCTGCTCTTCCCACTGGGAGTAGGGACCGCTGCAGGAAAGACTTGCCTCCCAGCGGCAGTCGTAGTGATCCAGGGTACTGTCACTCATCAGATGGCTTCCATGGGCCCCTACCTCCATGATATCTCCAACTGCAAGTTCTTCTTCCCCAAACGGAATTCCTGCGGCTATGATATTGATCCGATCCACACACTCTGCATCCAGCACAAATTTGGGGAATGACATGGAAATCAAACTGTTTAATGTCCCCACTCCATTGTGAAGGCACTGGGCACCTGCCGCAGTAAGCAGCAGATGATTCTGCATTGTTTCCATGCCAGCCTGATAATCCACAACCTTTGAATCAGTAATTCCCGACATCACCCGGTTAGGCAGGTTGTAGTAATACGCCAGCTGCAATCCCACAAGATTGCACATATTTGCTTCGGGAGAACCATTTGCATAGCAGACCATCCGCATATTTGCTGTCGTGGATCCCGGCACATAAACAACCGGTGTTCCCGGCTTTACCAGCTGTGCCAGCACAAGCCCCGCCAGAAACTCACAATTTTGCTGTACCGCTGTTCCCAGAATGGAAATAGGACTTGTGACCCCTGCCATCAGGCAGTTAACGATATAGACCGGCTGTCCTTTTTTTGCAAATTCCAAAAGGGATTCACACGCAGTCACCTCGTACTTCAGTGGACTTGTAGGACAAACCGGCACCGCCATGATACAGTCATTCCAAAGCTCCTCTCCCTGCTCAAAAGCAATCTGTGCCATCTTAAATATATGGGCAAGCTTATCTTTCGTTCCGGAAAATCCAAGCAGCAGCTTATCTGAATGTTTCAGAGAGTAGTAGAACATGGTAAGCTCCCTGATTCCAGCGGGAATATCAACAGGTTCCGTCAAAATCCCGCCAGCAAAGGTTACTGCATTACATGCCTGTACTAACTTTGTAAAATCAATATAATCTCGTGCTGTTCCATTTCGCTCCACACCATTTTCCGACACAAAAGGGGAGCCGTAACAAGCAGATACCAGCAGTTTATTCTTCTGTCCGATGCCATGCTGCATAGACATCTTCGGATTCCTGGCGCGGAAATCATAGAGGCTGGGACAAGTTTTCAGTGCTTCTGTAATATTATTTTCCGTAAAAAAGACATTTTTACCATCCACCCGGAAGCCATGAACCTTAAACAGGTCAACTGCCTCTGAACAATTAAAATAAACACCTGTCTCTTTCAAAATCTTAAGGCTCGCTTCATGAACTTGTTCCAGCTGAGTTTTTGTGAGTAGTTCCAGTCTCCCTGTCAGTGCCATACAGACCCCTCCTTTATCTTACTCAATCACACCGGTCTGCACCAATACATCAGCCAGCCTTCTCTTACAGTCAATATCAGCCGCTGCCAGCGGTCTTTTTGGATAACCGCAGGCATATCCCTGTATTTCCATTGCCGCTTTTAAAGATCCCGGGAATGCGCCTGAAAATACTACTTTCATTATCTTGCACAGCCTGCGGTGGCATTCTCTGGCACGGCACAGATCTCCCGCCTGAAAGCTGTCATATAGTTCACGGCAGATCTTCGGTGCAATACAAGCTCCAATTCCCATAAATCCATCACCTCCGCATGCCATTGCTCCAAGGAAAACTTCGTCTGTACCGGTACAAACGTAAAAATCCTCATTTTTTGTTTCATTAATTACCGCAACCGTACTGGTCAGATCGGTAACATTCTTAATTCCAATAATATTTTTTTCTCTTGATAATTCTACAATGGATTCCACCGATAAAGTAACATTGGTGTAATCCGGATAATGATAAATAATAACTCCAGGTCTGGAATATCTGGCTATCTCTTTATAATAGGCAACCATTTCCTCTTCTGTGGTAGCCGGATCAAAGGGTGTCATGATAAGTACAAAGTCTATCCCAATTTCTCCGGCGTAAGAACACAGTTCCTTAGTCCCCGCCGTTGTATTGGTACTGCAGCACGCCACAATATTACACCGTCTGTCCGCTGCATCTACGGCTGCTTTAAATAACTGTTTGCGTTCTTCCATGGTCAAAACGGAATACTCTCCCGAACTTCCTCCGACCAGTATTCCATCCAGCCTGCTTTCCACCAGATGGTTTACCATATTTGCGATTCCTTCCACATCCAGGCTTTCATCCCGGTTCAATGGTGTTGCCATCGCCGCATAGACTCCCTTAAACTCCTTCTTTGCATTCATCGTTACATGCTGTAAATACGCTCTTGTATCTGGTATTTTAATATCACATATTTCTCTTTTTGCATTAATGCGGGTACGTCCCTGATCATAGAATACCCGGTCACATAAGGTAATTCCTGCCTCTGTTCCATTTGTAACCACTACTGCCTTTTGATCCAGTGTAGCATATCGGGAGTCAACCAGGCAATAGCCAATACTCTTTTCTACAGTATAACCGTAATTAGCTGTCGTTACCTTACCGATCACTTTACCATCTGCATAAACAAGACTTTCATTTTCAATATCAATGTCATCTTCATCAGCTGTAAAACCCATCAACTTTCGTTTTATGCCCTCTCCTTTTATTTCAAGTAATTTCTCCTGGCCGATAAAATATGGCTTATCAAATTTCACAGAACGTTCCATTCCCATTTCCAGCGGGTTGGTACCGCCAAAATCACGAACTGTAATCAGCCCTTTTTCTGTTGGGATACTTTCTAACGTGACATCACTTTCTATTACACGTACACCATATCTCTTACCCGCTTCCAAAAGATCTGACACGATCTGCCCGATGCGGGTATTATCCGCAAATATTTCAAATCCCAGCTCTCCGGTAAATCCAGTGCGTGAGAAGATAATAGGAATCCCCCCGGCTTCATTTTCCATAAAGGTATAATACTTCATATTTGTCATGTCATATCGGAGATAGGATGCCAGCATACGTCTGGAATCCGGTCCCTGAATAGACCACAGCGCTATTTTATCACTGAGATCTTCAAATCGGACGGCCTTTTTTCCTTTGTGCTGATGGAACCATTTTAAGGTGCTGTCCTTAAATGCTGATATCATCCAGTATTTTTCATCGTGGTAGCAATATACGGTAACGTCATCCACAAATACCGCATCTTTATTTAGAATACTGGTGTACATTACCTTTCCGGGAACCAGATGCGCAATATCATTTACACACATTTCATCTAAAAACTGCCTTGCATCACTACCTGTAATCTCCATGACTCCCATTGTAAAATCAAAAATTGCCACATGATTCCGAATCAACTCATGATCTTTTCTTCTTGCCATATCATTTTTTTTCACTTTGTCCTCCAATTCCTCAGACATACGCCTGATCTTTTATTTTGAGCTTTCACTATTTATTAGAGCAATTTCCATGCCAATGTATTTCCAAGAGGCATTATTTGAGAAAAAAATGATATCTGTATTTGCATTTCCGATTACAGGTTCCAATCTGTATCATCTCCCCTGTTTTTTAGGGTTGTTTCATGAATAAAATTAAATATGGCATAAACCTTTGAAAAAGCCAGTGGTTTTGATGTTATACAATTCATTAAAACCACTGGCTTTTTTGCATCTGTATAGGTATAATAGAATTATAGTATAGGTATATTATATCTATACAGAAAGGAGAGGCTTATGAAATCTGAAATGGTATATCCAGAATGGGTACAGGAACACAGAACCAGAGGTAC
>OKVW01000037.1_pt1 | contig 118044 bp, 101 predicted proteins | sample 1606991 | NCBI WGS metagenome assembly OKVW01 (sample SAMN03281021, study PRJEB24777) | human gut metagenome | isolation source: fecal sample PR177 from 1 month old male Malay infant, vaginal delivered... | reverse complement strand
ACAATCAAGAGAGAATACATTTCAGCAAGTTGTACGGAAAGAAAAATTAAAGCAATTCCTTCATGAAACAACCCTAGCCCTTTGATAAATACTCTTGATTTTCCCTATATTTTCTGCTAGAATAGAGTCAACTTTTAAATATATTTTTACCAGACAAAAAATGTCACTCTGCCAATGTCGGACGGTAGAGGGACATTTATTTTTTTGTAAAAATTTATTTACAACAGCCAGCAAACACTAAATAATTCTTAACACGGAGGAAAAAGAAATGCCGAAAACAAGATTTGAATCAATTATTTTTACCGCAGTTACCGCCTGGATTATGGTTTATATTATGACTTTGTATAACACCGTTTTATCCGGCAATCGTTTTACGAACAGCACATTTCTAATTGCGTTGAAAGGAATGTGGGTGGAATACGTTATTATCTTTCTATGTGCCTACTTTATTTCTGGCAATGTGGCAAAGCACTTTGCATTTCGCGTAGTACATCCCGGGGACCGGCAGATTATCATCATATTTGCAATTCAGATTTTTACGGTGATCTCCCAGGTTGCATTAGCAAGTATCTTAGGTGTTTACCACGGTTATGGATTTACAAACCAGTTCATTCCAAACTATCTGGCTGCATACTGCAGAAATTTTATAATGGCGCTCCCAGTCCAGCTGTTCATTGCAGGTCCCGTTGCAAGATTTATATTTCGAACGCTCTTCACCCCCGCAGACAGCAATCATGGGGAAAAGGCTGTATTAGAGAGGGGTTAGGCGCTTTGGGTGAACTGTACGTAATTACCCCTCTTTTCACTTCATCGTCACCGGATTTTAATATGAGGTTGGTATATTGAGGGGTATTGCAAAGCAGTTTATAAAAAAAGAATGGAGGTGTACCATAACAGGTATTTGAAAGGGTTACAGCAGATTAGCTATTTCCCTCTCAAATACCTGTCAGAGTCCACTCCATTCTCTTTCCCGGTTATGCTTCCCTATTTTGCAATTTTACGATGTTGATATCGATCGATATCCATTATCTCCAGTTATTCCAGTTCAAATGCCCCCGTATACAGCTGATAATATTTGCCCTTATCTTCTATCAGCTTATCATGGCTGCCACGTTCAATAATATTTCCTTGATCCAGAACCATAATAACATCTGAATTTCTAACAGTGGACAGCCGATGTGCTATTACAAATACAGTTCTACCCTTCATCAGGGCGTCCATACCTCTTTGTACAATGGCTTCTGTACGCGTATCAATGGAGCTTGTGGCTTCATCTAATATCATTACCGGCGGATCGGCTACTGCGGCTCGGGCAATTGCCAGAAGCTGCCTCTGTCCCTGGGATAAGTTCCCGCCATTTCCGGACAGCTGCGTGTGATATCCATCCGGAAGCCTGGTGATAAAGTCATGGGCACCGGAAAGCTTTGCCGCTTCCATGCATTCCTTCTCTGTAGCATCCAGTTTTCCATATCTGATATTATCCATAACGGTACCTGTGAACAGATTTGTATCCTGGAGCACGATGCCCAGGGAACGGCGCAGATCCGCTTTTTTAATTTTATTAATATTTATGCCATCGTAGCGGATTTTACCGTCTGCGATATCATAAAAGCGGTTTATCAGGTTTGTAATGGTGGTTTTCCCGGCTCCGGTTGCCCCAACAAAGGCTACTTTCTGCCCGGGTTCAGCATAAAGGGTAATATTGTGAAGCACGATTTTATCTTCTACATAGCCAAAATCAACATCGTACATCCGTACATCTCCGGTTAATTTGGTGTAGGTTGTGGTACCATTTTCATGGGGATGTTTCCATGCCCACATGCCGGTACGTTCCTTGCATTCCACCATCTCGCCGTTTACTTCCTTTGTATTGACTAATGTTACATATCCTTCGTCTACTTCCGGAACCTCATCGATCAGAGAAAATACCCTGCCTGCACCTGCCAGTCCCATAATAACCGCATTCAGCTGATTGGACACCTGACTTACATTTCCGGAGAACTGTCTGGTCATATTTAAGAACGGAACTACGATACTGATACCGATTGCCATACCGGAAATGCTGATATTCGGCACATTATAGAGAAGCAGGATTCCCCCGACCAAAGCCACGATAACATAAAGGACATTTCCAATGTTATTTAAAATGGGCATAAGGGTATTGGCAAATTTATTTGCCTGCTGTGCATCATGAAATAAGGCATCGTTGTAGCGGTCGAAATCAGATTTGCTCTCTTCTTCATGGCAGAATACCTTGATAACCTTCTGCCCGTTCATCATTTCTTCAACAAATCCTTCCGCCTCACCCAGTGATCTCTGCTGGCGGATAAAATATTTGGCTGAATTTCCCCCAATCTTTTTCGTGACTGCTACCATAAATACCACGCCGATCACGACTACAATTGTCAGCCATACGCTATAGTAAAGCATGATAAAAAATATCGTCAGCACCGTAACACCGGACACCAGAAGCTGGGGAAAACTCTGGGAAATCATCTGACGCAGCGTATCGATATCATTGGTGTAATAGCTCATGATATCCCCATGGTTATGAGTATCAAAATAGCTGACAGGCAGATCCTGCATGCCATTAAACATTTTCTGGCGCAGCTTTTTCAACGTACCCTGGGTAATTACAGCCATCATCTGGTTGTAAATTACGGATGCCAAAAGCGACAGTACATAAAACGTCACCAGCAGCAGTACCAGTCCCATGATTTTTGCTGATACTTTATCCCAGTTACCGCTTTGCCAGCTCTGCTCTATGGTCGCAATTACATTCTGCATGAATACAGCGGGAATGGAACTGACAACCGCGTTGAAAATGATACAGATCAGCACCACCGGCATCATCACAGGGTAAAAACCGAACAGCGTCTTAATAACCCTCCCTAATACTCCTTTTTTATTCTTCATCAGAACCACCTGCCTTATTTTGTGAATTGTATACTTCCTGATAAATTGTGTTGTCTCTCAACAGTTCTTCATGAGTTCCCACAGCATTGATGGTACCCCCATCCATAACCACAATGCGGTCTGCATCCTGTACGGAAGAAGTTCTCTGTGCTATGATAAGTTTCGTTGTGTCGGGTATAAACTCCCGAAATGCCTTTCTGATCAGCGCATCCGTTTTCGTATCAACAGCACTTGTGGAATCATCTAAAATAATGATTTTCGGCTTCTTTAAAAGAGCTCTGGCGATACAAAGTCTCTGTTTCTGGCCGCCCGAGACATTTGATCCTCCCTGCTCAATATATGTATCATATTGTTTTGGGAACTGCATGATAAATTCATCCGCCTGCGCCAGTTTACAAGCCTCTATCATTTCTTCCTCTGTAGCTTCTTTATTTCCCCATCTCAGATTGTCTTTAATCGTACCGGAAAACAGGATATTTTTCTGCAGTACAACTGCAACCTGATTTCTAAGGGTCTCTAAATCATAATCCCTGACATCAATCCTGCCTACTTTTACAACACCTTCTGTAGCATCGTAGAGCCTGGAAATCAACTGGATCAGAGAAGATTTGGCAGAGCCGGTTCCGCCGATAATACCGATTGTTTCTCCTGACTTTATGTGAAGATTGATATCGGCAAGCGCCATCTTCTCCGCTTTCATGGAATATTTGAAATTAACCTCTTCAAAATCAATGGAGCCGTCCGCCACTGCAAAAACTGGATCGGCAGGATTGGCAAGAGAGCTATCTTCTCTTAACACCTCCACAATACGCTTGGAAGATTCACTTGCCATGGTGATCATGACAAATACCATAGAAAGCATCATAAGGCTGCTCAATATCTGAAAGCTGTACGCTAACAGAGATGATAACTGTCCTACGTCCAGATCCAGTCCCCTGGAAGTAATAATTGTGTAAGAACCAAACGACATTACAAATATCATGACGGAATAAATACAAAACTGCATCAATGGATTGTTTATTGCTAAAATCCGTTCCGCCCTTGTAAAATCATTGCAGACATCTCCTGCTGCAGTCCCGAATTTTTCTTTTTCATAGTCTTCTCGCACATATGATTTTACAACCCGCATACCCTTGATATTTTCCTGTACCGAGTTGTTCAGTGCATCATACTTTTTAAAAACTTTCTTGAATAACGGCATTACTTTTCGAATTACCAGAAAGAGCCCAAATCCCAGAATCGGGATTACAATCAGAAAAATAAACGCCATTTTCCCGCCCATAATGAACGCCATGGCAAATGCAAACAACAGCATAAGCGGACACCGGATCGCCGTTCTCACGATCATCATGTAGGCATTCTGCACATTTGTAACATCCGTGGTAAGTCTGGTTACCAGGGAAGATGTTGAAAATTTATCAATATTTTCAAAGGAATAACTCTGTATTTTATAATACATATCCTTTCTGATGTTCCGGGCAAAACCACAGGACGCCGTTGCGCAGGCAGTTCCCGCCAGTGCTCCGAAAGTCAGGGACAATCCTGCCATCACTACCAGCAGTAATCCGTACTTGAGCAGCACAATCAGATCACAGCCCGCTTTGATTTGATTGACTAACTGAGCAATCAAAAATGGAATAATACATTCCATCACAACTTCCAAAGAAACCAGTATTGGTGCCTGAATGGAGGCTTTTTTAAATTCTCTGATACATTTCATAAGTTCTCTTATCATTGCTTTTCTATCTCCTTTTCTATTTTACTTCCTCTTTACCAACAAAATAACGGGCAGGTTAATCAACCGGATTTATGTGATTAACACTACTCGTTTCGCATTCTAGCTGCTATATTTACTTGTACCCGCTATTCATCGGTTAAAAGATTACCTTCCAAAAAAATATTCAGTTGCCTTGCTTCCCGCCTGCTTTAATAAGGCAAGAAACATTTCTGTCTGCTCTTCCGTCATATCCGCCGTGATCATCTTCTCCCAGTCCGTCATTACCTTGTTTATCGTATCAAATGCCCTGTAGGCTTTCTCAGTGGGATATAGTTTGCAGGTACGCTTATCGCTTATAAAAGTTTCTCTGGTAAGATACTCTTCTTTTTCTAAATAATCCAAAGCCCTTGTAATATTACTTGGATGGACATAAATCAGCGTTTTCAGCTTATCCTGCGTAATTCCGGGATTTTTGCAGATATGGATAATAAAGACATGGTGGCTGCTGTTGATATTTAATTCCTTAAAATTCTGATCAGCATATACATTACCCAGTCTCCCTAAAATAGACAGCCACTTAAACTCTTGACCCATGACAATACCCTGCTTTCTTTTTAAGTCATTATAGCACTAACTTTTTGCGCGCGCAACTTCTTTTTTTATTTTTTTCCTTAATTCATCTGTCCTGTGAAGCAAAATGTAAAAATATGATTTTATTTTTTAAATTTAAAAGGATAATTGAGGGTTTAAAATAATAAAGGAAAGCCCCAAATAACTTTAAGTTTGTTATTTAGGACTTTCCTTATATTTCATTAACAACTGTACAATTCTATTAAACATATCCCATGAGGCGAAATATGAATTGTTTCTTCATAGATCTCCTGATTATGCTTTGAAAACCTGGCTTCCGGATAGGACTTCTGTTTTAATATAGCTAATTCATCTTCGGTAAGATTCTCATAGCAATTCATTTTCATCCAGGCATCATAAGCTGAACCATTATCACGGTCAAAATGATAAGAATTTATCCGGCAAACATCTCCAAGTCCTTCCACCCGAACATGGTATGCTTTATCTTCCTCATCTGCAAATACCTTCTCGTAACGCTCCATATCTGAAATCAGTGTCCTGTCACCCAAAGCAAACTCTTTGCTGTAATGTATATAATTCCACATTAAGATTTGTATACAGTCATCCCCTTTTTTTGTGACAAAATATCCATTTCCCGCCCCAATACATCGATCTCCAAGCCTATTCAAAAACCAGAATCCATGATATGCCGGTTTTTTTATGCCTTGTAAATTTAGCATGCCAAATCCACCATGAAACATCCGATTATCAATTTGCTCTTCTTCAAATACATCGGTAAAAGTCCAAAATCCCAGTGCCGTTACTAATCCCCTGCACATTAAATAATTTTGTATAATAAAAGGTGCCATAAATGCTGTATCGTGTACCGCATCCCGTGGGCTATAAGAAGAATTCCATTCTGTCAAAATTAACTCTGTATCTGCATAATCACTTTGTGATAATAACTCCCTGGTAACCTTAAGGTCATTATATGTTGCATTTTCTTCTCTGTACTGCATAATCTGGTCATTGATATTGCCATTCGGATAAGGATGAAACGATATAAAATCAAGAGGCAGATTGTTCTGATGGCAAAATTGGATTAATTCCTCAACCCATGGCGGCTTCCCGTCAATAAACTGTGTTGTCCCGGGTCCTCCTATCTTTAACTCCTTGTCAATACTTTTCACAGCCAACGCTGTTACTCTGTACAATTTCCAATAATCCTCTTGTGTCCCAGCCCAAAATGCATGATAATTAGGTTCATTCCACACTTCAAAATACCATTTTCTTATTTCGTCTATCCCATATCGGTCTTTAAAGTGTTTTACAGTATTGCTTATTAATTCATTCCACTCTTCATAACTAACCGGCGGCGTCACATTTCCTTTCCACCAAAACATAGTTTTATCACCACTTGCCATACAAGGGGGCATAAATCCAAATTCAACTACCGGCCTGACCTGACAGGATAGTAAAAAATCAAATAACTGATCCAGGTACTGCCAGCTGAATTGTAATTTTCCCATGCTATCACGCCGGCATATTCCCATTTCATCTTCAAATAATCCATGAAATCTAATGTATTCAAATTGCATATCCTTTAACATATTTCTAAATTGTGCCTGCCAGTCTGCCCTGAGACCTTCAGCGGCTCTCCCGGCACAAATTAATTTTTTCCAAAGAGGTACTACTATGTCTCCTTCATCTCTCGTATTAATATGTATTCTCTCCATTTGGCCTCCTGCTTTCTAATGCAGTGCTGCATTTCATAGTTCCATATTGAAGAGCTTCATCCATAACCGCTTCTATACTCTCAATGGGAGTATCTACCGTTAATCCATTTCCAAAAGTTAACATCAATTTCCCTTCTTGTTTCCAGAACGTGTCTATTAAAAACCGGACTTCTTGTCTGCACTCCTCAGGAGTACCATAAGGTATCAGTCTCTGTACATCAAATCCAGCCAATACACAGATTTTATCGCCATATTTCTGTGCTATTCTTTTTTCATCCATTGTATATTTCTGAATCGGATGAATAACATCTACTCCCATCTCAATGAGATCAGGTAAAAAATTCTCAATATTCCCACAAGTATGAAGCCAGAAATGCATCCCCAGGCTATGTACTTTATCTATCACTTTCTTATAATATGGTTGAAATATTTCCCGTAAAATATCTGTTGAAAAAAATGATCCTGTCTGCGTACCCAAGTCATCACTAACAAATATACCATCCAGATTACATTCATTCCTTCCTCTTTCTACCCATACACAATAGAAGTCAGTCAGCTTTTCTAAAATCCTGTGAACAGATTCCTGATCACATATTAAGTCCATCAGCAGTTCTGTCATTCCTCTGATCGACCATAGCCTTTCAAACATAAAATGCCACCAATGACCCAATCGGTATCTTCCATCCTCGGGTGGATTTTCAGGAAATAATCCTTTATAAAATGGAGATGGAAAATTTGCAAGCATTTCATCCAGCTGAGTTTCATAGTCGCTGATTACTACCCTTGCATCCTGTGCCACTCCTTCAAAATCTTTCTCATCCACATTGTTGACCCACCGATAACAAGGGTCATCTTCCGGTGCTTCCAGTACCTCAGGATAACGATACTTAATATATGAAATATCATAAGGATACCGTTCCTTTAACTGTTTCACCCTATTATTATCGTCACCCCAGATTCCATCGTATGTCCAGAACTGATAAATCATTGGTATCCTTCGTGCATTATCCTTGCCCTCAATTACATTTATCATTTCTTCTCTCGTCAGTGGTGAATAATCCATTTTCTAACTCCTTTCGTTTTATCATCCTTTAATGGCCCCTGAAACAATACCTTCCATAATGTGTTTCTGGAATATGGCGTAAAAAATAATTACCGGAATTACGGTTAATATAAGTCCTGCCATTATATTGGACCATTCATTATTATATTTTCCAAAAAACATATTAGTAGATAAAACAAGTGTGTAATTTTTTTGTTTTGAAATTAAAACCAACGGCAGCAGGAAATCATTCCAAAGCCACAACACATTTAAGATAGTGATAGTCGCAGTTATTGGTTTCAGACAGGGAAATATGACCTGTGTAAATGTTCTGAACTGCCCGCATCCATCAATCATAGCAGCTTCATCCAAATCCCTTGGCACTCCTTTTACAAAACCATGGTATAAGAAAATTGCCTGACTGCATCCAAACCCTATGTACGTCAGAATTAATCCAGTTTTTGTACCAGATAGTCCCATTGCGGTAATTTCCCTGGTAATTGAAATCATTACTGCTGAAAAAGGCACTAACATAGAAAATATAAAAAATAAGTATAATGCATTAGATAATTTGGTCTTTGTCCTCGACAGTTTATAACCTGCCAACGACGATACCGCAACAATTCCAAATACACCTGCACCTGTTACAACCAAGGTGTTCAAAAAACTTTTCACAAATTCAATTCTGATAAATGCATCTATATAATTATCTAAAGTAAATTGTTGTGGCCAGGCAAGAACTGATTGATACATTTCGCCTTGGGTTTTAAACGAATTCAAAAATGCAACATAAATCGGAAATATAGTATAAACTGAGGCTATTATCATTAAGATCAGGCTGAAGATGTTCATACGCTTTTTGCTTTTCTTCACTATGCCTCCACCTCCTTACGCTTCATCATAATAACCTGTGTTCCTGCAATAACAAGCATAACAAGTACAAGAATAATTGCTTTTGCATTTGCATAAGCATATCTCAGCTTATCAGAAAATGCTTCATTATAGATGTTCAAAGCCATTGTTTCCGTTGCTCTGCCAGGTCCTCCATTAGTCAGTGCGTAGGATATGTCAAAAGCCTTAAATCCCCAATTAAGTGTAATGAATATGCAAATTGTCATGGATGGAATAATGAGCGGCAGTATAACACTCTTAAACACCTGCCACCCACTGGCTCCATCTATTCTGGCAGCTTCCTTCAACTCATTTGGAACACTTTGGATACCTGCTGTATAAATCAGCATAATATAACCTACCCAGGCCCATGCAGATACGATCATAATAGCCCAAAAAGAGTTGTTCGGATCTCCCAGCCAGGAAATATTAAGAAATCCAATTTCATATTTCTCTGCAAATTCTGGTATGACTTTTGAAAAGATAAATGCCCACACAAATGAACTGATTATTAAACTTATCATATTCGGCATAAACATTACGGTACGAAAAAAACCTTTGCTTCTTTTTCTGTTTTCGACTAGCATTGCTAATGCAATTGCCAATACATTCAATATCAAAACTACCGCAACCGTATATTTAAAAGTAAATCCTATACTTTCCAAAAAGTATTGATCCTTAAATATCTTTATATAGTTTTCCAGTCCAATGAAATTTGGATTATCCCCCAAACCATTCCAGTCGGTAAAACTGTAATACAAACCTCCTAAAATAGGGCCTACCATAAAAATACAATAGAAAACTAACGCCGGTAAAACAAATATCATCAAATTGCGGTTCAAATGTTTTCCTCTCATGAAATACCTCTCTTCTGGACATTTTATTGTCATGAAACCCCTGAATGATCTATCACTAGCTGCATGTGCCTGTTAACATAAAAATGCCACTAATTAGCTGACAGAGAGTCTTTCCACAATTTATCCGCTTTTTCTACAAAACTTTCCTTCGTTTCCGCTCCCGAATAATAAGCCTGGAGTACCTTCTGTATGTCCTCACTACAGGAATTAGGCCAATTCTGATCATCTGGATAGAAATGTCCCATATCTACCCAATCAAGTGCATCCTGCACCCAGGGAAATACATTCATTGATTTCTGTTGTGCATCAGTCACAGGATTAAACATGCAGCTTTCATAAAATTCCCCTGATTCCTGATCATCCAGCATGTAATTCAGTAATGCGGTTGCCACTTCTTTATTCTGACTTCCTGAATTGACGCACAGTGTGGTTGATGCACTTACATTAATCATCGTCGCATCCGGATTATCATTAACCGGTAATGCAGCTACACCCATGTTTATATCTTTGTTTACCTCCATGATCGAATCCGCATACCATGGACCGGTTACCAGCATCGCCCCTTTACCCAGAGCAAAGTCTGCGCAGGCGTCACCACTACTCTTATCTAACGCTTTGTCGGTTCCATATTTTTCTATCATATCCAGAACATTGAAAAAATCTGTAACCTCTGAAAATGAACCTTCTCCTTTATTCATTCTTTCATACCAGTCTTTATTATCCGTTCTGGTAATACCCTGAATCCCCAGAAATGACGGCCAGAATAAAAATGCAATCTCCTTATAAGCCTGGACAAAAGGCTTATTTCCTTTATCCTCCAATTTCTTACATACCTCTTCCATCTCTGCCATCGTCATTGGCATCTGGTCAGCTGTTTTAATTCCAATTTCAGCAAACATATCCTTGTTATAAAGATATCCCCACATCAGACTTTCCAGTAATACTCCCTGTGGATGTCCATCTATCGTCACCGCATCTTTTGCAGAATCAACCATTTTATCTACAAAGGGCTGTCCATCCATTGGTTCAATATAGCCTGCCTGAACATAGGCTGGCAATTCTGTAATCGCATGAACTGCCATAATATCTACGGAATCCTTTGATGCCAGCCTCGTCTTTAAAACAGTAGCGGCATTTTGACCAGGCATTTCCAATTCATAAGTGACTTTTACGCCATTTTCTTTTTCATACTTTTCACAAAACTTATCAAAGTATCCTTCAAACTGATCTTTAAATCTTGGAATTCCAATAAACATCTTCAGATGAACTTCATCACCGCTTTTAACTGCTGTTTCCTTTACCCCTTCACTGTCATCTGATTTCTTACTTGCAGCATTTTTATCACCTTGATTTGTTGTGGAGCACCCTCCCGTAAATGCAGCGCCGACCACCATAGAAACCGCCAATAGCATTGATATTAATTTCTTTTTCAAAAAAATCCCTCTCTTTCTCAATTGTTTATTCCTTAACTGGTAAGTACATTATAAACAATTTTAAAAGAGAAGGACATGGACAATTCTATGCACCTCTGTTGGATTATTTTAAGCATTCACGGAATCTGGCAGGAGATACTCCCGTAAACTTTTTGAATACACGGCTAAAATAGCCTACATCTTCGTACCCCACATTAAACGCTATGTCTTTGACTGATCTTGCTCCATATTCAAGCTGTTTCATGGCATTTGTCATCTTACGTTCTATTATATAATTACTTATTGTTGTACCATACTGATTACGAAAAGCCGTACTCAGGTATTCTTTGCTAATAAAAAATCTTGCAGCGATTTCATCCACACGCAGATTTTCACGATAATGGTTATCTACATATTTTTTAATAGCCTGAATCGTTCCTTCTCCCTGCCTTAAATCTATCTGCATATCAAAATATGCTGCATAAATTTCTTTTAAGAACTTAAAATAGTGTACAGTTACATCTGAACCGCTCATTAAATTTATATCAGGGTTGGGATATTCCAGATCCGGAACAACTGCTTTCTGATTAATACAATAGTACAATAGTTTTTCATACCATACCTTACATGCAAGTTTGGCGGCTCCCTTTCCGTCTGTTTTCTCCGATATTTTCGTCTGTAAACCCTCCAGCAATTCAAAAATAAAATCTTTTTGCAGATTTTCCAATGCACTATCCACATAACGTGATTGATTTATGATCTCCTGATAAACCTCAATGTCTATATCGTGCAGCTGATCTATTTCATCCGGAACATAATGCTCCGCATTTTCTTTATTTATGGCTCTAACACATTTTTGAACAGCCTCCAGCAATTCATTTTCATCTATTGGCTTTAAAATATAATCAATCGCTCCATTCTTAACTGCTGCCCTGGTATACTCATAGTCAAAATATCCACTGATCACAATGATCTTAACCTCCGGATAACGATCTGCCATATACTTTGTAAAAGATATTCCATCTAAAACCGGCATATTCATATCTGTGATTACAAGCTGTGGCTTATCTTCCATTTCAAAAAACTCAAGTGCCTCAGCCCCATCTTCAGCCTCACCAAGCAATTCCAAACCAATCTCATCAAGATCTAAAAACGCTTTTATAATTCTTCTGGTTGCGGATTCATCATCCACAATTAACATCCTGATCATTCTATCCCCTCTTTTCCATTAATACTTATGTCTTCACATAACTTACAACGGCAGTTTTATTACAACCGATGTCTCTTCTCCCTCACAACTATCCACAGACAATCCATAACCTTCTCCGTAAAGCAACCGTATTCTGGCATTGACATTTTGTATTCCTATACTTCCCGAATAATCATATGTTTCACCATCACCACTAAAGCAAAGCGTTTCCCGAAGTTGAACAAGCTGTTCTTTATCCATACCACAGCCATTATCTTTAATCATAATTTCATAACTTCTTTCAAATTGAACAACCGCAATCTGAATCTCCCAAATATCTTTTTTCTTTGAAAATCCATGAACGAAGCAATTTTCTAATATCGGCTGTAAAGTCATCTTTGGAATAAGACAGGTCTCACTTCGTTTGTCAATTGCCTGACGAACTTTTATCTTATCCGGAAAGCGTTCCTGTTGAAGCAATATATAATCCTGTAAATAAGCCAATTCGTCTTTCATCGTTACTACATCATCTTTGTATTTAATACAGTAATAAAACATATTAGAAAAACTTTTCAGCAGCTTATAGATTGCAGGCACCTTATTTTCGATGGCTTTCGTTCCAATCATCTGAAGGGTATTGTTGACAAAATGGGGATTTATCTGAAACTGTAACGCTTTTAGCTGTGCCATCTTTTTTTGAAGTTTGGCCTTATAGTGATTTTCCAGCAGATCATTATATTGAATTACCATATTATTATAACTGCGTTCCAATATTCCAACTTCATCCTCACATTTTGAAACTTCTATCGTAGTCAAATGATTAGGATCTGCCTTTTGGAGAGTTGCCGCTAAATGATTGATTGGATTTACCATTCTTCTAATTAAAAACAACAATATAGCCAAGCCAATCAAAAGGAACATAACCACCATTGTAGTCCCGACCAGATATGGAACCAGTGCAGACTTATCTACCGTTCCCTGCAAAATTACGTTAACTACATAAAAATCCGTATTTGAGCATTTTTGATAAAATATATAATCCCCATTATTTTTTATAAATTCCTTGTTTGGATTTAATATAACAGATTGTAAAATTTCATTCTTACGGGCCTCATCCGGAGCAGCATCGTGTCCGGCTGAACATATCACTCTGCCGTTAGCATCAATTATGTAACTGTACCCCTCCTGTTGGTTCAGTGTTTTTAAACTATCTTCCAACAACTTAATTTTGATACGTACACCTATTGCACCCTGGCATTTAGCGTTCTCGAATTGATACAATGGTCTCAAATATAAAAGACATTCATTCTTAAATCCGCCCTGGTTATCCTGAAAAAACCGTATGTGATATCCATTCCTGTCTTTTACCTCCTGATACCAATCTCTGTCCTTCACTTTCTCATAATTCATATTTTCTCCAAACTGGCTATAGGCGCTGTAGACTACCTCCTTCTTGTCATTGATAGCATAAGCATTGCTTAACATTTGATTACTATAGCAAAAATAATCTAACTGATTGCTTATATTCACACTGTCTGTTAGATTTACCGTCTTTTTATTAAAGAAATCATAGATATCCGATTTCACATAAAAAGCAATCACACTTTGATCAATTCCTGCAAATTCACCCTGGAGTGAATTCACAGTCCAATCAAGCTGACGCTTATTATTCATTTCAATTTCTGACTCAATCAGGTTATGATATAGTTGATAAGATATACCCAATGTAATAAACAGTGGTGTCAAAACACAGATAATAATTACAATCATTAATTTTAACTGAAAACTATTTTTAATCTTTTGTAAAATCTTTTTTCTCAATTTTCCCCTCCCCGGCGGTAACACTTCTTTTTTATATTATCGCATACATAGAATAAAAAGTGCAACACCATTTAACCGTTCAATTCACTACATAGTTCCGGGAATTCGACAAATAGATAAAAGTTAAGATTCAAAAGTGTGACACACAGATGTCACACTTATGATGGTATGATGATAGAAAAAAGGAGGAATCATCATGAACTACGAATGGAAAAAACAAGAAAAAGAAATATATCTGCCCAAAACACAGGCTGTACTGGTCACTGTCCCCAGGCAGAAATTTATAGCCCTGAAAGGTAAGGGAGATCCCAACAGCCATGAGTTCAGCGAAAAAATCAGTGCACTATTCCCTGCTGCATACAGTATAAAATCCCAATACAAAAAATATTGCAAGTCCAAGGCCCCGGAGAATATATATGATAATTATGCCGTTAACCCCCTGGAGGCTGTTTGGGATATGACCGAAGTTGGAAAACAATCTGGCAGATTAATAAAAAGCGAGCTGATCTACGAAATAATGATCGCCATACCGGATTTTGTTTCGGATGAAATAATTGCAGAAGGAATTGCGAGTGTTAAGAAAAAGAAACAGAACCCGCTCTTAAATGAACTATCATTGATTACCACAGAAGAGCATTTATCCGTACAAATTCTCCATACCGGGTCCTATGATAATGAACCAGACAGTTTTAAACGGATGGACGATTTTTGCCTGGATCATAATCTCAGACGAATCCACGATACGCACAAAGAAATATATATCGTAGTTAAAACAGTTATTCAGGCTAACCGAAAGACCGTTCTGCGCTACGATGTATGTTCAAAATAAATCTGTTCCTCCCGTTATATTTATGTTAATATAAGAACATTAATCATAGGAAAGGGGATTGCCATGCAGAGTAATCGGCTGTTTGAAATCATTTATATACTGCTGGATAAAAAGAAAGTAACTGCTTCGGAATTAGCAGAGCATTTTGAAGTCTCAAGACGCACCATTTGCCGGGATATTGAACTGCTCTCTTCTGCGGGTATTCCCATTTATGCCGATATGGGCAGGTACGGTGGAATCAGCCTCCTGGACAACTTCATCCTGGATAAATCCCTTATTTCAGACTCTGAACAGCATGAAATACTGGCATCCTTAAAAATACTGGAAGAGCTGAAATATCCAAATGCCAAAGAATCGCTCAGCAGACTGGCAAATCTGTTTCAAAAAACCAATGATGACTGGATATCTGTGGATTTTTCCCACTGGGGAAGCCATGCTGACGAAATCGATACTTTTTCCATCATCAAAGGCTGTATTTTGCAGCAGGTGATCATTGAATTTGATTATTATAATTCTTTTGGACAATGCAGTTTCCAAAAAATAGAACCCTGCAAGCTGTGGTTCAAGGAAAAATCGTGGTATCTGAAAGGGTATAGCCTGAAGCATGAGGATTTTAGGATTTATAAGATGGTCCGCATAAAAAACTTAAAGGCTGGATCACAATCCTTTTCCAAGAGAGATTTATCATCTGAGCCTGCACATATAGAAATGAAACACCCCTTTGAACCTGTGAAATTAAAGCTGCTTTTTGCCAGTGAAGCTGCTTACCGGGTATATGATGAATTTGACATGGACCAGATACAGGCTGACGGTAAAGGAAATTTAATCGTAACTGCAGAATATCCGCTGAACGACTGGATTTACGGTTATATCCTTTCGTTTGGTAAAGATGTGGAGGTTCTGGAACCGGATCATGTGAAAAGACATATCTTAGAGATAATAAAAGAGATCGCCGGAAAATATAAGAATGCATTTTCAGATTAACTCCGGGAAATGCAACTGCAAAAGCGGGGTGCGCGTATGAATTGTGCACCTCCGCCTTACAGAAATATTCACATAAACATCTACAAAATCCTGAATAACCATGGTATCGCCAATACGGTCAAAACACCGATTATGGTGACTGATATTACGTAACATAACGTCTTCTTTTCTTCTTTCATAATATCTCCTTCCCCATTTTCCACGACAGAAACCGCTTCCTATCTCTGCTGTCTACTTTTCTTTTATCGGCATTAAAAGATCTAACTGTAAATGTTCTAACTCTATTTCTGATTGTCCAATGTGATTATAGAAGTTCAAGTGTTCCTCCAGCAGTCCGCACATATGCTCCTGGTCTTGTAAGTCACCTGCAAATTCATAGCTTTCGCTTTTCATAATCCATTCCAGAAATGCATCCCATTCATTGAAATTTCCAAAAGCAATCATATGAGCCGCAAATAATCCTCCTGCAAACTGCTTTTTTTCAAGTGGCTCAGGTACTTCCATATCATCCGGAATCGTTACCCATGCCTCATAGCCATGATAACCTGTTTCATCAACCGGATTCGGATGATTAAAACCAAACCGTCTCAAATCTGGTTTTATTTTTCCTAAAGAACTTTCCTTCACAAAGTTATCGACTAAGAAGTTTGCATTCCATTCAGGCTCATCGCCAATATAATGGGCAGCCGCTACTGTAACCGGGGGCAGATAAATAATTCGTACATCGTTGATTTTTGAAAGCGTCTCATCTGCTTTCTTTAATTTCTCCGCCGATTGTTCTTCTTTAAAATTAATACTAATCAAATTTAAAGATTCAATAGCCGCCAGGAACGTATCATCCTGGGTGATCAAAGTCTTCAGCGGCAGCTCAGTGGACTTGCTGAGCTCCTGAACAAAATGATTCAAAATATCTCTGATTGTAGAAAGCGCCGTTATTTCTTCGTCTAACTCCTCCATGTTCCTCCGGAAAATCTCGATAGCCGCAACGGCATTCGTATTATTTAATATAATTGCAATTTGCCGGACAGGGATTCGCAGTTTACGCAGCAGTAGGATTTGTTTCATTCGGGAAACTGCTTGTTCATCATAGATACGGTAAGAATATCCTTCCCGTCTGGAACTGCTGATTAATCCTGCCTTTTCGTAATAGCGAAGCATTCTTGTTGAAATCCCCAGGCTTCTGGATACCTGGCTTATGGTCATTTCCTCCATTATGTACCTCCTCGTATACTCTATCGTTATCGAATATAGTTTAAACTGCGACACGGTGTCAAAGTCAAGTAAATATGCGAAATCTTTACCTGATACCGATTTATTTACTCTTCCTGTAAAAGTAAACAGCTAATCCACCAAATATTGCAGCTACGAAGAGAAAAGGAACCCCATTTAACAAATTTAAATAAAGCGGTGCGCTGAAATAATCCGCTTTGCGGTCAGTCAGGCACTGCTGGTACCCCCAGTTAAAACTAACAGCAATGAACATTCCAGCCCATGAAATATTGGCGATGAAAATAGAAAGCCACATGAAGATTTTCCACTTGTTCATAGTTACCTCATTCCTAAATCCATTACGCATGTTAATAAAATCCCATCCTTTATTTCGGTCAATTTTTTATTAGAATTTGCATTATGTTTTTGGGATTATATATAACAGCGTTTTTCTTTATTTTACCACAAAGTGAGAAGAAATTCATGTTTGATTTATTATAGTAAAAAAACAGGAGAATATTCTATGATTATAGCGAAAGAATTTACTCCCTCCTGCCTCCTTTCGCCTTGTATTTCAGCTAACTTTCTTCTTTGATACACTCCAAAAATAACCCCGCTAAAAGCGGATCAAACCGGGCTCCCGCATTTTTAGCTATCTCAGCACAGGCATACTCTTTTGATCCATTATGATTCCCGGCATCGTTTACCATTTTATCATAACTGTCTGCAATACAGCATATCCGGGCTTCCAGCGGGATTTCCTCCCGGCGCAGGCCATCGGGATAACCGCTTCCATCCCAGAATTCATGATGGTATTCCGCCATAGCCCAGACTGTATTCTCATATTTCTTCTGTTCTTCTTTTAGCATACAGACAGCAATATCTCCGCCAAATTCGGCATGGCAATGGGTGATTGACCACTCTTTCTGTGTGAGAGGTGCCTTTTTACAGAGGATTTCTCCCGGAATTAATATTTTACCAGCATCGTGATAGAGGGCACCCAGGCGAACCGCTTCTATCGTAAGTTCTCTTGCTTCCTGCACATACATCCTGGCAGAGCACATCTTTACAAACAGGACACAGGCATATTTTGCAGTAAGACCTTGATGTATATAAAGTTCTTTCGGCAGATTTAAATAAAGCCTTTTGAAGATTTCCTGGACATTGTTCTGTTTTAATCTTTGCATCATTACCCCTCCACCGCCAGACTGGGATTCGTAAACAAGTGCCGGACGGATACCAGCGTACCTTGCACTTCGGAAAATTTTTCCTGTATTTTCTCCGCTGCTTCTGTTATATGATATCTTTAAGAAATAACGAATCATAATATCTGGCTTATCTTTCGTAAAATACTTTATTTTACGAGAATAACTTCTTTTCCCTTTTCCTATCCCATTTCCCGCCATCGGTCCTGACGGCTTATGACGGCTTATATTTTTATGCTGATAGACGATTCAGCTTTAACATTGATTTTTGGATATGCTGTTTTGTGGAATGTCCGTACCATTCCAGGGTAATTTTTGCAGAACTATGCCCCAGTATTTCTTTCAGTGCCTGGACATCCCCATTTCTTTCCATAAATCTTGTAGCAAACGTATGCCGCAGTGTGTGAAAGTGAATGCCCCGCAGTCCGATTGATTCCGACACTCTGGTTAAATAATATTGTAATACTCTTGGATCCATCGCTTTTCTTCCTGTGCCAAAGATATAATCACTCCCTGTCGCTTTGTTCTCTTTTTGAAACTGAACCAATATCTGAACCATAAAACGGGGAAGTGGAATAAATCGTCTGGATGAATCCGATTTGGTCTCCGTCAGGACCAGTTTAGTTTTCTGCGTCTGCGGATGAAATAAAGTTACTCTCTGAATGCTGTGCGACACATGGATTCCACCTGCCAGCGGATCAAAATCCTGCCAGGTATATCCGCAGCACTCCCCCACCCGGCTGCCGCTGTATAGCGCCAGCAACACAGCCAGATCCTTTGGATTCCTTTCATCCAGTTTCTTTTCTATTCGCTTCTGTTCTTCCAATGTCATAAATCTGGGTTTCTTCCGATTGTATTTCTTCTTTTTATATGGCAAAGTGGGAAGACTGGAAATCAGGTTTCTATCCCTGGCGCTGCACAGCGCCGCTATAAAACGTTTGCAGATATTTTGAGCGGTAGATGTTGAAATATTTTTATCAAGTATTTCATTGTAAAGGATCTCCATAGTCTTGTTACTGATATCACTTAAATTTAATTTTCCTGCTGCGGGAAGGATATGACGCTCTACCTGTCCCCTGTACACAGCGTATGTAGAATGCTTTACTTCAGGCTTGATTACACCATCCAGCCAAAACTCCATCCATGCACCTACCGTTCCGTCCCGGAAAATTTCCGCCCTGTCCATTGTTTTTGCCAGTGTCCTGTCTGCTTTGCAGACCTCCAGCTTTTTCTTAACCTCGGTATAGGTCTTTCCATAGATATAAGAAAAAGCCGTCCTGCCGTCAGGCTTTTTTCCTATTACATATCTGCCTTCCCACCTGCCATCCCTCCGCTTATAGATGTTCTCTCCACGTCTTGCCATGCTGTTCACTCTCCTTCTAAAATTGACGGCTTATCTGACGGCTTAAAAATTCTAACCCGTACCCACAAATACAGAACTGAATTTTGAAAAAATCTACATAGTATTGACAATTATATCCAATTATGTTAGACTCATGCCATAATTTAAGTTGATTTTTAACATATTTCCAGTCAATATCATAAAATAAAGTATTTTACGAACGGCAAATAGGCATCCGGCTATTTCAGCGGTTCTTTTTTTGTGTATGAAGAAGTATGAAAAAGGAACCGATAAATCCGTGTGGAGAACGGGGTTATCGGTTCTTTATTTTAGTACAAATCTCTATATACATCTAATTTTTAATCCTGCTAACGTTTTAATCCTCTCCCCCTTATAATAAACCTCAGCATCAACATTCCTCTGCTCCTTCCCCACATACCTCACCTGAAGCCCATACAATTCATGCTCCCGCCATTCTATATCAGCCACCAGTCCTCCTCTTGCTCTTAATCCTTTCACACATCCATCCCGCCATGCATCGGGCAGGGCAGGCAGAATGTAGAGCTTCCCCGGCTCTGACTGCAGAAGCATCTCCGCCACAGCTGACGTAAATCCGAAGTTACCGTCAATCTGCATAGGCGGGCAGGTGGAAAATAAATTGGGGCAGATGCCTCCTCCGTCTGTGTCCTGTGTGGCATCTCTTAGAATCCGCACCTGCATAAACCGCTTCATGATGTTCCAAGCCATATTCCCGTCATGAAGATGTGCCCATTGATTCATTTTCCAGGCAAGACTCCACCCGGTTCCCTCATTTCCCCGCAGCTGATGAGATTTAATAATCGCGCCTGACAGCTTTTTATTCTCTATGGTGATATCCTGTCCGGGAAACAGGGGGTAGAGATGGGATATATGTCTGTGGTTTTTCTCCGGCTCTTCAAATTCTGCTTCCCATTCCAGGAGCTGTCCTTTGCTTCCGATGCGGTAATTGGGTATCAGGAGAATACTTCTTTTTACCTCTTCCAGAATATCACTGGTTTGTCCAGTAATCTCCATTCCCTTCCGATATGCCTGATACAGTTCCTTCAGGATACTGTTTGACATGGTGCTCATCTTCGAGACACCGGAACTCTGGTCTTCTGTCTGAAAACGGTTTTCGGGTGATGTCGCAGGGGACAGATAGATACCATCCTCATTTTCTACCTGTATGGAAAGATAAAAACGTACTGCTTCTTCCATAACAGGCAATACACTGTCTCTTAAAAACTCTTCATCCCGAGAATACAAATAAAAGTCCCATAACTGATTGCACAGCCATCCGCCCGCCAGATTCCAATAGCAGGCAGTAGGGGCATTTGCCTTTCCACGCCCTACCGGCCAGGTGATCCTCCAAAGATCCGAATTGTGATGCAGAACGAACCCTTCTGCATCATAGTGTTTGTCTGCAGTTATTCTCCCATTTTCCGACACCTCTTTCATAAATGTTACCAAAGGTTCCGCCAGCTCGGCTAAATTCGTGGAATAGGCTGGCCAGTAATTCATTTCCAGATTAATATTAGTAGTTAGATTGCAGCTCCAGACAGGACGGATATCTTCATTCCAGATGCCTTGCAGGTTTGCCGGCTGGGTGCCTGGCATGGATGAGCTGATCAGCAGATACCGCCCAAACCGGAACAAAAGCTCTGCCAGTTTCAGAGCATCCTTTTCCTGGCTGCCACCCAATATCTGATCCATATCATAATAGTTTTCCTGTCCTCTCCCTAAGGTAAGCTCCACCCGTTCATAATAGCGCTTGAAATCTTCTGTCTGTTTCTCCCGAAGAAAACCATACTCTAATTTCAATACCCGCTCTATCTGCTGCTTATTAAGGGATTGATAATCTATTCCATCCTGAAAAGGATGGGTATGATAATCTTTAAAGGATGTATTAACAGCGACGTATATCACTGCCTCCGTTGCATTCTCCACATACAGATGGGAGGTATCTCTTCCTCTGACCAGTACATTTCCATCAGTGGAAACTGCAAGTGAAGCCTGGGCGGACATGCCTCTCCTGTCTTTCTCTTCGTAATAGCACACCGAAAATGGATCGTCTTCCTTTGAACTGCCATAATACGGCAGGACATGCCCGGGAGCCTCCACCTCCAGGCAGAGCCGCCGATCTGTAATTCGTAATTGGCTTACCAGGTCACTTTCTGCAGTGATTTGAAAATTCAGTGCTCCCGCTTTACTTGCTGTCAGCCGCATCACAAGAACCTGATACTCTATGCTGATAAAATATTCTCTGTGATATCTGACTTCATTCTGGCAGTAATTAATCTCTGCGATACCTGAACAGAGATCCAAAGACCTCTGATAGGATTGCGCCCTCCCATTCTGAAATGACAAATACAGCGTGCCTATTGGTAAATAAGATTCGCTGTATTCACTGAGGAAATGGGTATCTATTTCCTGATATGCCTCTTCATATGCACCTTTTTGTACCAGTTCCAGGGCTTTTCTATGATGGAGAGCGCTATTATTGATGTTGCAGTCCCTGGGATATCCAGACCAGAACGTGTCTTCATTTAAGGAAATCCGCTCCTGCACAGTGCCGCCGTATATCATGGCGCCCAACCGTCCGTTTCCAATGGGCAGTGCCTCTTCAAAGCATTGGGCGGGCTTATGGTACATCATTTTATCCTTCATTTTGTCATTTTTTATGTCATTCAACTTATCCTTCATTATGTCCCCCATTTTATCTCAAAGGGTGCAGCTCTACGGACTTTTTGGAATTTGCTCCAAAATGTCCGTATCCTGCACCCCCGCTTCATTTATTTGCTCATAACACTGTCATAATCTTCCTGTAACTTTTCTGCCCATCCATCCAGTAATTCCTGCGCAGTCATCTGTCCAAGCATTACTTTTTGGATATTTGGCATAGCATAATCGGATTCTATATTTGTAAAATTCGGTAAATAATACGGGAAATTACAAAATACAACATTTTCGTCATTATTCATATCTGCACCCATTTTCATATAGGAAGTTTCCTGAATCCAGCTGTCTTTCTGAGCCTCTGTATTTACCGGCATATTAGACATCATTTTTTCATAAGAGCTTGTCTCCTGAGCACTTAACAGCCACTCCAGAAATGTCCATGCAGCTTCTTTATTTTTAGAGGTAGCCGTGATCATATTTCCAGCCGGTTGAAAACTGGGAATTACAATTTTACCGGTTGCACTCTTCGGATAGGGAACTGCCTTTACCTTTGATTCATCATTTCCAAATGCTTCATAATTCGCCTGGGCAGATCCCAGGTTGTGTGCCATCATAACACCCTTTCCGGACTGGAACTGGGCAGCCATTTCCGGCCATGCCTTATTAATATCATCTTCAGATGTATAGGTAGCGTAACTGCCTAAATATTTTTCTACAAATTCTACATTTTTCGAATCATTGATGGTGCACTTCCCATCTATGAAGAAATCCGTAATACCGGAGTAAGAATACATCAGCATCTCAAGGGCTGACGCATTTCCACCACCGCCCCGAATAATTCCTCCAAATATTCCTTTTTCCTTATCCGTAGTCTTCTCTTCTGCCTCAAAGAATTCATCCCAGGTTGCAGGAATTTCCAAGCCTTTCTCTTTTAACAGGTCCGGTCTCACATACAGGCACTGTACATTGCCTCCCGCTGGGGTTGCATAGAGCTTCGGATTGTCACTGCTGTAGTCCATATCCCGGTACAGATTCACGTATTTATCCGGAATCTGATCCTTATCCGCCCAGCTGTCATAATACTGATCCAGAGGTTCGATAATTCCCCTTGATATATAGCTCGGGTCCAGATAAGAGCTGAAGATATCCGGCGCTTCATTTGCTGCAACCGCCATGTCTAGTTTCTGGTCAAAGGCGCTGAGATCCCCTGCTACACCCAGATATTCCACTTTAATTTTCGGGTGTTCCTCTTCAAATTTAGCGATGGTTTCCTCCCACCAGGCATTTCGTTCTTCATTTGCACTCGCTTTCCAGAATGTGAGTGTGGTTTCCTCCGTATCTGCATCATTTGCATCCGTTCCTTTGGCAGCTGTTTCTTTTGTACTTTCTTCTGATCCTTTTACATCTGCCTCTTTGCTACTGCTCTCACCTGTGTCTCCTGAAGGAGATGCACACCCCGCCATAACAGCCGCTCCAATGGCAGCCAATGCCAAAATTTTACTTAACTTTCTTCTTCTCATACTTTTCTCCTTTTCTTTTTTATCCTTTAATTGCTCCGGCTCCCAGTCCATTAACCAGATATTTCTGAATATATGCAAATAAGATAACCGGCGGTATCAATGCAATAATACTTCCTGCTGCCAGCGAACCATAATCAATGGTATATTCCCCTATCATATACTTTAATCCCACAGGGATGGTAAATAATTTCTGGGAAGTCAGGAAGGAAAACGAAACCATGAATTCGTTCCAGCAGCTGACAAATGCAAATGCACCGGTAGCTACAATACCTGGCAGCAGCATGGGAAGCAGTATGTAAATTGCTGTCTTTGTCCGGCTTGCCCCGTCTACCCACGCCGCTTCCTCCACCGCCACCGGAATACCGGACACAAATCCCTTCATTAAAATCGAATTGAACGGAATCTGCATTGCGATGTAAAAAATAATCAGGGACCATCTGTTATTTACCAGACCCATCTGCTTAAAAATGACAAACAACGGGATAATCAATATGATGACCGGCATAAGCTGCGTACCGATCAGCAGCATCATAAATATATTTTTCCCCCTGAACTTATATCTTGCCAATGCATAACCGTTTAATACAGAGCATACAACGATGATAACCAATGCAATAAAAGATACATACAGACTATTTATAAAATAGCTGGAAAACTTGCTCACTTTCCAGACATTCACATAATTCTCAAACGTAACCGGATTGGGAAGCAGGGAAATATTCATACCTGTAATGACATCCTTCGTCTTAAAGGAAGTGATGACTGCCCAGATAAACGGTATCAGTATAAAGATCAGAATCAGCGCTAAAGGAATCCGGAACAGGAACCATTTCACCAGTTTTTTCTGATTACTCATTTCCATCACCTCCAAACTTACTCAATTTCATATATAACACTGCAAATAGCAACAGGAAGAAGAATACCAGAACCCCAAGTGCGGAACCATAGCCATAATTTCCATTAACAATAGATGTCTTCATCATATAGATTGGCAGGGTTGTAGTCAAGTTAACCGGTCCTCCGTTTGTCAATGTAAATATCATATCCGTAGAATTAAATTCCCAGATGCTGCGAAGCAGCGTGGTCAAAACAATCGTTTCTTTTAAATAAGGCAGGGTTATGTAACGAAATTTCGCTATCCTCCCGGCGCCGTCTATATCACAGGCTTCATAAATATCACCTGGAATTGACTGCATGGCAGCCAGCAGTGTAATTGCAAAAAACGGAATTCCCCGCCATAGTTCAATCATGACGACCGAAAAGAAAATCAGCTTAGGACTTGCCAGCCATGCGGGAACATTACCTGCAGATACGCCCCCTTTCATCATCAGTGTGTTTACCAGACCGATGCTTTGATTCAGGATCAGCATCCACAGCATTGTTGTGAGCACTCCGGAAACCGCCCAGGGTATCAGCGACAGGGAACGCACAATTCCCCTGCCCTTAAATTTACAGTTTAATAACAGCGCCAGGATCATTCCAAATACCAGCTGCAGTCCGACTTCCACAACAACCCACTTTACGGTAAATAGAATACTTCCTCCTACAACATCATCGTTTGTAAAAATAGTCTTGAAATTTTCCAGTCCAATAAATCCGGTATTGGCAAAATCCGCATAATTATAATTTTGAAAACTCAACAAAAATACTTTGCAGATGGGATATCCAAATATTCCAATCATTAGAATAACGGAAGGTAAAATCATAACATAAGGCGACCACTGTATCCTTCTGTGTACTTTTTTACCAGACATTCCCTTTCTTTCTCTCATAGACACCATCCTCTCTCTTTCATGCCTTGATTATATCGGACTTACAGCGGATATCCAATTTAAAAAACCGCTGTGATGTTTGAAAAAAGCGACATGTAAACCGGTACTGCTTTCTTTTTTCTAAAACTTTGCTATAATGAAGTCATCAATCTTACTTTATATAATAACGAAACCTGAATGATCATAATGGTGCAAAATCAAACCGTTTAAATACCAAGGAGTATAACATATGAAAATATTAATCTTTCCCTCGAAAAAAAATTTCCGAAACCTCCCTGTACAAAGTAAGATGCTGCTCTCACTGCTGCTCTCCATTCTGGTTACCGGTCTGGTAATGATCACTGTTCTAACTGCAATACGTTACCAATTACATAAACAGGTCACACTTATGACTTCGAAAACCCTGAATCTCTATCAGGAAATGATGGAGCTTCAAATAACAGATTTAAAGGATTACTCGGTGACCCTCATGACTTCTCCCGATGTACAGAAAAATCTGAAAATCATTCATTCAGTTTCTAATGATCCTTTTACAAGGCTCAGCTGTGAAGAACACATCAGGGACTATCTGTTTAACAGTTGTACCTATTCAAAATCAATAGAAAAGATTGAAGTATTTTCTATAAAAAATGCCGTATACAGTTCTGCCTCCTCACCTTTTGGGCACTCTTTCTCCTCCATGGAGGATCTGCCAAAAGAAGTATCCAATGAAAGCGGCGGGGCTGTCTGGCTGCAAAACCGCACAAAGGATAATCTGATCGGCTGTGCCAGACTGATACGTTCCACAAGCCGAAAAGATAATTTTGATACCCTGGGGGCTATTATTATCTGGATTGATATGGATAAGCTTACAGACAATACTTCCTTTAATGAAAATTATTATAAGAGTTTTATCTATATAAAAGACAGCGATACCTTGCTTTACCAGCCCTCCGATGAGCTTGATCCTGCCCTGATTGCTTCCTTGTCAGATGATTCCATCCAAAAATTACAGGGACAGTCCTATATCGTTTCCCAGCGCCAGTCTCCCATCACAAACTGGAATTATTATCTGTTGATTTCACAAACCCAGGTTATGCAGGGCATTGATACGGCAGTTCAGGTAGCAATTATTATCCTGGTAATCGTTTTTTTACTCGTTCTGGTCAGCTGTATCCGGATTTCCAGAATGATTACCATACCTCTGTCCCGCATGAATGAAGAAATGCATTCACTTGCCCACGGTAATTTCCAGATTCGAGAAGAGTATCTGCTGGAATCGGTAGGAGAAGATGAAATCGGTGCAATCTGCCATAATTTTATCAATACCACCAAACAGATAGATACCCTGATTAATGACAATTATAAGACCCAGCTTCTCACCAAGGAAGCACAGCTTCAGGCTCTCCAGGCACAGATCGATCCTCACTTTCTATATAATGCCCTGGATTGCGTTAACTGGATCGCTAAGGTGAATGGACAGCCCCAGATCTCAACTATCGTACAATCCCTGGCTGTTCTTATGCGCAGCGCCATGACCCACAAGCAGAACTTTCATACCATCCAGGATGAACTTACATTAATAAATCATTATATCGCGATTCAGCAGATCCGATTTGGCAAACGCTTAATCTATGAAACAATAATTGATGAAACTTTACTCTCCCTAGAGATGCCGAAACTCATGATTCAGCCCATTATCGAGAATTCCATCAAGTACGGACTGGAACCATCTGATCATCCCTGTACCATTACCCTGGTCATTCAGCAGTCAGGAGAACAGCTGCAGATACAGGTAAAGGATAACGGACCGGGAATCCCGGAGACACAGATTCCACTAATTCTCAATGGAACTGCCGTAACAAACGGAAATGGGGTGGGACTCAAAAATGTAAACGAACGGATTAAATTATTTTATGGTGCAGACTATCATCTGATCATTCAAAGTACCCGAAATGCAGAAACAGCCGTTGGATTCCTCATTCCCTTGGATCATCCTTTCTCTGAAGCAAATAACTGATACAGATAACTAATACAAATAACTAAACAAATATCTGATACAAATAACTGAAGCAAATATATGAAGCAAGTAACTAATTCAAATAACTAATACAAATAACTAATTCGAGTAACTAATTCAAATTATACATAATTCGGAGGAAACCGCTCATGATAAAAGTGGTACTTGTTGATGATGAAGAAATCATTCGAACCGGAATTTCAAAAATAATTGATTGGCATAGCGCAGGCTGTGAACTTACAGCCGTTTTCGAAAATGGAAAGCAGGCATTTGACTATCTGTGCAGCTGTCCTGCCGACATTGTTATTACAGATATCAAAATGCCTGTTATGGATGGTATCCAGTTAGTGAAAGAGGCAAATTACCACCAGCTCCCCGTCAAGTTTATATTGTTATCCGGTTACGGGGAATTTGAGTATGCAAAAGCAGCCATGGAATACGGCGTTCAGCATTATATCTTAAAGCCCAGCGACGAGACCCAGATCATTCAGGCGCTCAATTCCCTGATTGAAAAAATACAGGAAGAAAAGCAAATGCTGCAGACTCTGAATACCAATGAGAGAAATATGCATAAACTGCTTCCCACCGCTAAGGAAGGCTTTTTATCCAATTTCATTTTGCAGGGCGCCTGCAGTGATTCTGACTATGTTTTTTTTCATCAGATATTAATGAGCCAGGCAACGGACTGCCGTCTGATTGCGTTTCAATTAGAGCGTGAAAACACCTATTTATCCCAGTTTGCCTTAAGAAATATCAGCCAGGAAATATTAAGGGAGGATGCTTCCTTTTGTTCCGCAATCCTTTACGAACAAATCATACTTCTTACCACCCTGAATCCTTTGAATCATCTGATTGAAAAAATAAAATTGATAAAAGAAAAATTTGAATCCTTCTTCACCATTCCCCTGCGTGCTGTCATCACGTCCAGCCGCACTTTCCGGGAATTGCCTGCCTTATATGACGAAGCTAAGGAAAGCCTGGTCTACTATTATTATCTGCCAGCCGATACGATCATGACTCCGGATATTACTCAAAAACTGTTGATTAAGCACCAGGGTGATTTTCAGTTTTCCAAAGAGAAACTGAAAAGCTGCCTTTCCACCGGCTCATTTGAAGATTCCGTAATCTACATTGACCTCTTCTTCCAGGGACTTCAAAATTCCATGTACCGGGTGGAGGACATGCAGAACCGCATTTTTGACTTATATTTGTTTCTCAAAAGCCTGAGCAAAAATGAAAATAAAATTCTGGACTATCAAAAACTAAGAAAACTGATATCCTTAGATACACTCTCTGACGCAAGAGTATTTATCCTGCATACCTTAGAACAGCTTGTTGCAGAGAATCAAAACTTTCTGCAGGATCACCAGAAAAGCATTGCAGAAACCATTATGAAACTCGTTGACGAACATATTTCAAACCCTTCTCTCAGTCTGAAATGGATAGCCCGAACGAAACTGTATATGAGTGAAGATTACCTGAGCAAATTATTTTCCAAAACTGCCGGAATGAAATTTACAAAGTATCTAACAGAGCAAAAAATAAATATTGCAAAAAAATATTTGCAGGAAAACCCTGAGATCAAAGTTATTGAATTATGTGATGCCCTTGGATTTGAAAATAATCCCACTTACCTGAGCACGCTTTTTAAAAATCATACCGGGATGACGCTTACTGATTACCGGAAGCATACGCACCCCAAACACAATTAAAAAATAAGGAGACCCCAGACCATGACCAGTGAAATCACCACCATCGACAGCTACATCGCCCAATACCCGCCAGAGATACAGGAAAAGCTAAATGCCATGCACAGCCACATCCGTGAATGTGCTCCGGACGCTTCCGAGAAAATCAGCTGGGGTATGCCAACCTTTGTATATCATGGGAACTTAGTTCATTTTGCCGCCAATAAACATCATTTAGGGTTTTATCCCGGTGAAAATGGCGTTGCCTGCTTTCTGGAAAAATTATCGGAATACAAGTGCAGCAAAGGTGCGATTCAATTTCCTTATGATGAACCTCTGCCACTGGATCTTATAAGAGAGATTGTTGCATTCCGTATAAAGGAAAATATGGAAATATATGAAGTAAAGAAGAATAAGAAAAAATCCAAATAAACTGCTGCATTAACTGCAAAAAGCGCTGTCCAATGACGAAAATCAAACTTCATTTTCTTCATCAGGCAGCGCCTTTTTCTTTTCTGATTAAAAACTTTTTATTCCACTACTACGCCTTTTTGCAGCATTACATTTGCGTAGAGTGCTTTTTCACTGGTTGTAATAATTGCATAGACTTTTTTTGCTTCTTCATAAAATGCGAACCGTTCTATATTGCCAACTGCCTTCTCGCCTCTGTCGTCATATTTGGCAACTATTTCTTTGTATGTATCCCAGATAGGGGTTTCCACATTGTCTCCAGCCATTACTTCCATCAGGTTCACTGGCTGTTCCACGTAGGTGTCCAGCGGCATAACCTTTAAAATGGCATCTAATATTTCAGGAACTCCGTGTCCGTCGCAGCGAATCACGATTGCATTTTTACCCATGGATTCTGCCGGGAAATTGCCGTCGGAGATGATGATTCTGTCACTGTGTCCCATTTCACATAATACTTTTAATAGTTGCGGTGATAATATCTGTGGTATTCCTTTTAACATTTTATTGTCCTCCAGTTTTTCTTTTATTTACAAATACACCTGTTATTATTGGCACTGCAATTGCTGTGATTACCACAACTGCCGCAATCTGGGCAGCTGCTGACTCCACGTATGGCTGCCATGCCGGATCTGCAAGGGCTATTGCCGCTGGTACTCCGATGGCATTTGCTCCGGTTGCGCTGGCTGCAAGCCCTGCATATCCGGGACGGTGTGCAATGAATTTATCACAGAGAAAGGTAAATGCTCCGCCAATCCCCAAAACAATGATACTTAATAAGATTCCTTCTATTCCGGCACTGGAAACATTTTTCAAATCAATGCCAGCCCCCAGGGTAAAGCCGATAAATGGCAGCAGCAGCTGTATTCCCGGCCTTAGAAATTCCCTTATGGTTTTGCTTATATTTCCTGCTAATATGCCAAATAAAAGAGGCATGACAGTGGCAATCAGAGAAACCGCCGAAAAGCCTGCTGCCCCCGATGCACCAAAAACAAGTAAGGTGAGAAATGGTCCGTTGGTCAATGACAGTGGTCCCACCACGGCTGCATCCGCCTCATCTCCATAAGCTGCAGTAAGGGAAAGATATATACTGCCGTTGACATTTGTGATGGAACAAACTAATGCCAGTAGTGAAATTCCAAATATGCCATCCCTTCCCGCCAGACTTCCCAACAGAAGAATCCCCAGGTATCCCAGCAGAAACTTGGATACCAGCAGTACTGCGCTCCGCCTTGCCACCAGCCCCAATTCTTTTATCCGAAGCTGGCTGCCAAGGCATAATAGCTGCACCCCCATAATTGTAATGGCTCCTTCATTGGAAAATGTGGCGGTGGTAAAAGAACCAATTTCTAATATACCAGGGAAAAAAGTATGAATGATTATCCCTATGAACATCGGGATAATCATCAGACCTGCGGGTACTTTACTAAATACCTTCCATACCATATTCTATTTTACGATAAAGCCGTCTTCATCCCATAAGTCATGCCAGTCGTTGGCACCTTCCCATAAGAATACCTGACCTTTTACTAATCTGTTATTTCTCTCTAAAGTAGCGATGAGAGCCATTTCTTCCTCTGTTAAAGGATCTTCTGTTGTAAGTTTCAGATTACTTACGTATTCCGCTTCATGAATGGAGAATGGAATTGGAATCTGTCCTCTTTGTACTGCCCATTTCAAAGCAATTACAGCCGGATGGCAATTGTGAGCTTTTGCAATGGAAACCATTTCCGGTGTCTGGATATCTGCGATATCTTCCGGGCACATATCTCTTTCCGGTCTTGTTGGGGAACCGATTGGCATAAATCCGATTGGCTGGATTTCATGTGCAACCAGATAATCAAATAATTCCTGCTGCTGGAAACATGGATGGATTTCCATTTCACATGCAACCGGTTTGATTCTCAGTTTCGGAAGAACGGCTTCTAATTTTGGAATTGTCATATTGGAAATACCAATACTTTTGATTAAACCCTTGTCTACCAATTCTTCACATCTCTGGTAAGTAGCCACAAATTCCTCTACGCTGAATGGTCTGGAATCCGGGTTACGGGAATCTACATCACAGTGAGGTGCATGGTAATTCGGGAATGGCCAGTGAATAAAGAATAAATCCACATATCCGCATTTCAGATCTTCAATACTTTTTCTGCAGGACTCTTCTACCCGCTCATGCATGTCATTCCATACTTTTGTCATAATGTAAAGTTCTTTACGTTCTACCACGCCTTCGCCAAATGCATTCTGGAATACTTCACCAATCTGATCTTCATTGCCATAACATGCCGCACAGTCAAACATACGGTATCCGCATCGGATTGCTCCTGCTACTGCAGCCGATACCTGCTCAGCAGAAAAGCGGTCAGAACCGAAAGTTCCCATTCCGATGCAGGGAATTTCTTCACCTGTGTAAAGTTTTCTTTTTGGTACAATTGCCGGATTAATAAAATTGCTCATGGTTGTTTCCTCCTATAATTATATTTTTTTAAATTGATTTAGTTATCATTTCTCTGCCGATCTCTGAATGTAATATCAGCTTTTGTTGTTTCCTGTTTGTTATTCCTGGTGTTATTCTTGTTTGTTATTCCTATTTGTAATTTTCAGTTAGTTATTTACTGTTTGCTATATCTTGTTTGCTATATCTTGTTTGTTATATCTTGATTCTTCACCCTTTTCTCATCAGACTTTTCAGGCTTTCATACAATTTCAGATACGTCTCATAATTTTTCTGGTAAAGGCGGTGCTTTTCCATATCCGGCTCATGCCGTCTGGTAAGTTTTACAGTCATATGTACTGCTTCTTCAAAATCTTTGTAAACGCCTACACCAACTCCGGCGAGAATCACCGCACCTAATGTGGTCGCCGTATCAGAAGAAGGGACTACGATGGGCTTTCCTGTAATATCGGACTTGATCTGGGTCCACAGCAGTGAATTTGCGGAGCCTCCCATTGCCCTGAGCTCCTCAACTTTTGCACCGGTGTCCTCAGCTATATCCAGATTATGCTTTAATGAAAATGCAACTCCTTCCATCGCCGCTCTGACCATATGCCCCTTTGTCTTATTAAAATCCAGACCGTAATACACGCCTTTTGCATTTGGGTCCCAGATAGGGGAACGTTCACCCGCCATATAGGGAAGGAATACCACACCATCGCTTCCCGGAGGCGTCTCTTGTGCAATTTCATTCAGCTGATCCAGGGGAGATTTGCCCACTCTGTCTGCTATTTCCCGTTCATAGCCGGCAAACTCCTTTTCGAACCAGCGCATTACACCGCCGCCGCCCACGGTACCGCCCTGTAACAGCCATTGTCCGGGAACCACGTGAGCTCCCAGAATCAGACGGGGATCAGCTGCGTATTCCTCGATACAGATACTCATGCCCCCTGCCTGGCCCCCCTGTTCCTGGGTTTCACCAACATGGATGACACCTGCTCCAAGTGTTCCGCACGCAGCGTCCAGACCGCCTGCAACTACAGGGGTTCCCACTGCCAGACCCGTCTTCTCTGCCGCTTTTGGGGTAACGGTTCCCACTACCTGATGGCTGGGAACCAATTCCGGCAGAAAACTTATGGGAATGCCCATCTTTTCACACATCTCATCATTCCAGCAGCCGTTTTTCATATCAAAACAATGTACTCCGTATCCCTGAGACATATCATGGCTTAATGTACCCGTCAGACGATATGCAATAAATGCATTTGACTGAAGTATCTTGTCAATTTTTTCGTACATTTGCGGAAGATTCTCTTTATACCACAAGATTTTTGCCGTCGTATATGATGGCTGGAGTGAATTTCCGGTAAGGGCGAAGATATTTTCTTCTCCGATTTCCCGGTTGATTCTGTCACAGATGTCCTGCGCCCTGGTGTCCATCCATATGGGTGTATTTGCAAGCACATTTCCTTCCTGATCAATTGGAATTGCAGACCAGCTCTGCCCGTCGATTCCCACTCCGGCAATCTCCTGTGCATCTATATGATTTTTTTCCAACAATGTTTTTATCGTCTCACATACAGCAGTCCACCACTCATCGGGATTTTGCTCCGCCCAGCCGGGCTGTGGATAATAGACGGGATAATCACCACTGCCTGCTGCAATAACCGTGCCGTTTTTTTCAAACACTGCAATCTTGCAGGCACTTGTACCGATATCAATTCCCAATAATAATTGTCCCATACATGACCTCCTTGCGGCTGTCTGCGCCGCTTTTCCTGGTACAGCACTGTACCGGTATTTCATTTCATGCAATTCTTGTCAGATACCATCGATTGCCTTTTCTTATATTATAGATTTTTCAGCCATAAATACAAGAGATTAAATTGACAGAACAAACCAATAAATGTCGCATTATCGAATATTTCTTGACTTTAAAATTTGTTACTGGTACTATGAACGAAAAAGATGCGATCAAGGTGGGAAATCATTATGCGAACGGTATATACGGATTTAAATATTAAATTTTCAATAGAAGACACTACCTTCCATGTGCTGAATATTGTATTTGAGCGTTTTCTGCGTTCCATGCCGAAGCACAGTCATGGGAGCAACAGCTACGAACTGCACTATATCCCTTATGGCCACGGTAAAGTAAATATCGATAACACCCTCTATGATGTTGAGCCAAACACCCTGTATATGACTGGTCCCCACGTGGAACATGAGCAGATTCCCATTAAAGACGATCCCATGACCGAATACTGCATTTACTTTAAAATAAACAAAGCGTCCACTTTCGCCGGATCTATGGGAAATGCGGATTCTATCACTGAGCAGTTTCAAAAAACGAAGTTCTGGTTCGGAAAAGACTCACAGGACATCTATCACCTGATGCAGCAGATATTTTATGAGTTGGAAAATAAGTATACCGGTTATATCACTCAGGTGGAAACACTGCTTCAGCAATGCATCGTTAAAGTAGTACGAAACTACGAAAATAAAAAAGAATCCAGGGCACATTTTTCTCCCTCCAATCTGGTAGACAGCAAATATCTCATTGTGGAAGAATGCTTCTTATATGACTATGAATCCATTACTCTTGAAAATCTCGCAGTCCGCCTGGGACTCAGCACCAGACAGACCGAGCGGTTTTTAAAAGATTATTACGGCAAAACCTTTTCCCAGAAAAAAAGTGAAGCCAAGATGTCTATGGCTAAGATCCTGTTATCGGACGAATCCCTAAGTATTTCAGAGGTTGCCAACCGGCTAAATTATTCCTCGGTGGAACATTTTTCCTATGCTTTCAAACTGTTTTATGGGATTACTGCAAGACAGTACCGGAAGAACCATGCAGAAAATTACCAGAAAAAATGACCTTCCCAAAATGGAGTTTCCTGTAAATGAGACAAATTTCTGGGATATCGTTTGCATGGTGTTTATTTGCAGGGAAATATTGTAAAAAACAAGATGCATAAAAATTAATTTGGTGCTATAATACTGCTATCAGCTACTAATTTATGAAATTGCAGGTTAATATATATGAAGAAAAAGAAATTGCTTAATTACGCTCCACGATTTTTGCTCATTATCTTATTATTTATATCTGTAATATTTTTAATGAATACTGTCCAAAATTTGCTGAATTCTGATGTTAAAATTAATCTGACCGAAATCGTAACGCAAAATAAAGATGTTATAACCAGTAAGCTTAATATGGAGGTAAATGATCTGGATTCCACCGCAACCCAGATTGCCAATATTCTAAGCAGTGGAAATACCATTGACAACGATAGTATTTACAAAGCTTTTTTAGCGAGTATCGCCAATAATGAAGATAACAATATGTTTGTAGCGGGAACAGACGGAACTGCATATTTTAGAGACGGTAATACGCTGGATATTTCAGGCCGGCAGTATTACAAGCTAGCCATGCAGGATCTGCACAATATATCCGACCGCCTGGTATCCAGAGAAGACGGGGAAGAAATCTTTGTAATCAGTGTTGCGCTGAAGTGTAACGGAGAAATAATCGGTACGGTGCAGAAATTTTTTACACCGGAGGAAATGTATGATATATGCTCCATTTCTTTGTTTTCAGAAGAAGGATATATGTATATCATAAATAAAGAAGGTTACATATTAATCAGTTCCAGACAGGAGACATACAGCCAGGAAAATGAAAATTATTTGCGGATGATTTACGCCCAGGGGAATGAGAATGAATCCATCCAGCTGCAGAAGGATATCCAGAATCAGCAGTCCGGTTTTATGGAAACTACGGTAGATGGAAAGAAGATATTTTCCGCTTATACACCGATTGAGGACATACATGACTGGTATCTGATATCAAGCGTTTCAACGGAAGCGGTATCCCCCAATGCCAACATTGTGATTAAGATGTTCTATCTGATCCTTTCTGTTGTAGTTATTATATTTGGATTAAGTCTTTTCTTTTTCCTTTCTTATAAAAACAAACAGAAATCACATTTGGAACAGATTGCTTTTGTGGACAGCGTCACCCAGGGAAATACCTTTACTAAATTTACGGTAGACCTGAAGGACGCGCTTCGGGAGCATACCGACAAACAGCTCTATCTGCTGAAATTTGATATTGATAACTTTAAATATGTCAATAATTTTTATGGATTTGACGTAGGTGACCGTATACTTTTCCAGATCAACAAAACCATCGAAAGCAAGCTGCTGCCCGGTGAGCGCATTGCCCGTATATCCGGTGACCACTTTGTAATACTGCTTGAAGATGTGTCGGAACAGCGTCTGGAGAATCTTCTTGAAATTCCGGAAAATAAAGAAGAGATTACGATTTACATAACAGCCGGAATTTATGCCATTACGGATCGAAATGAAAGCATTAACCTAATGGTGGATAAGGCGAGCACTGCCGCCCAGACTGCAAAGGGGACGCTTGATAAAAAGGTTATCCACTATACGGAAAATTTTGACCAGCAGATGATCCGCAACGAACAGATGAAACGGTCCATCAAGCAGGCATTCAGCAACCACGAGATGATTCCTTTCTTTCAGCCAAAGGTTGATATTCTGACCGGCAGGCTGGTAGGGGCAGAGGCTCTGGCACGCTGGTTAAAAGACGGAAAATTAATCCCTCCTTTTGAATTTATTCCTTTATGTGAAAAAACGGGATTGATTATGGAATTAGATATGGCTATATTTGAACAGACGCTGCATTTTATCAAAAAGCATTTAGATCAGGGTATTCATTGTGTCCCCATCTCCGTAAACTTTTCCAGGCTGCACTTAGTGGACAGTCACTTCCTGGAAAAAATCGTAGATAAGATCCATGAATACGGGATTCCGGCTAATCTCATTGAAGTGGAGCTGACAGAAAGTGCCATTTTTGATAATTACGAAGTTATTTCCAGGTTTATAGACCAGTTACATACGGCAGGTTTCCTCATTTCCATGGATGATTTTGGGTCCGGTTATTCCTCCCTGAATATGCTGAAGGATATTTCCATTGATACGCTGAAGATTGATAAGGATTTCTTAAATAAAACAACCAATAGTGAACGCCAGCGGATCATCTTCTCTGCTGTGGCACAAATGGCAAATCAATTAAAGATAAATGTTGTAGTTGAGGGTGTGGAAACACTGGAAAATGTTTCTCTTATGAAAGAAGTGGGCTGCTTTGTCGCCCAGGGATATTACTATTCAAAACCAGTAGATGAAAGTACATTTGATAAAATGTATCAGGAGGGGTTCCTATGTTAAAAAAGGTTCTGTATTTTTTGTGTGCAGCAAGTCTGTCTCTAAGCTTAGCAGGATGTAACCAGTCTGACAAAGAAGTGAAAATCGGCGTTTCTTTCGGCGTTGGCCAGGCGTCCAGATGGGTACAGGAAAAAGGTTATATGGAAGAACAGGCGAAAGAGCTTGGCGTTCCCATTGAAGTCCGTCTGAATACAACGGATGAGCCGAAAACCCAGGCAGAAGACTGTATCGAAATGATTGACAGTGGTATTGATGTCTTAATTCTCACTCCAAGGGATGTTAATAATGTAAAAGAAATACTGGACTACGCCAAAGAAAAAAAAGTAAAAGTCGTCAATTATGCCCGGGTAGCCTTAGGGGAACAGATTGATTTATTTGTGGGATATGACTGCGGCAAAATCGGACAGACCTTAGGCCAGTACCTTGCTGAAACGGCGGATCATGGAGACTACATCATACTGGAAGGAGACCTTGGCGATCACAATGCGGTTCTTCTGTACGAAGGAGCAATGCGGTACATTTCTCCTCTGGGAAATGATATCAATATTATTCTGGATAAGGACGTCCCGGGCTGGTCCGCTGATGAAGCCAAGAAAATGGTTTTGGAAGCGATTCAGGCAAACGGAAACAAAGTGGATGCTATCCTGGCACCAAATGATAAAATCGCAGGTGCCTGTGCTGAGGCACTGAAAGAATTAAATATTACAGATCATGTCCCCATCACCGGTATGGATGCTGAGCTGGATGCAGTTAAAAGAATTGCAGCCGGTGAACAGGATGTTACCATTTACATGGATTTGAAGGAATTAGCCAGCACAGCAGTCAATGAAGCCTATCATCTGGCAAAGGGTGAAAAGGTAAACGTAAATGCCAAATTTGACAATGATTACGAGGACGGTGTAGAAGCCAATCTGATTACCGGTAAACTGATTACCGCGAAAAACATTGATAAGATCTTAATTGAAAGCGGTTATTTTACGAAAGAAGAAATTTATGGAACTGAATAACAGTTGATTTTGGGGAGTCCTGGTTGAGGACTCCTTTTTCATCTATATTCATCTTCCTATGAAACCCGCTCGCAAAACACCGCATACCGCTGCAGGTTAAAGCCGTAGGGATGGCAGGTAAGCAGCGTTACCAGGTCTCTTCCTTTTTGTATCAGGATATCCTGAATGTCGGTAGGTTTCAGAATTTTAATTTCCACTACCTTATAAACCAGGGTTTCTCTGAAATTTTTAATGATTACCTCATCCCCCGGCGCGAGTTTTTCGATATCACGGAACATTGCCGCTCTGCTGTACCCACGGTGGGCGGCGATTACTGCATTTGAATTTATCCCGCCCACAGGCAGGGAGGTCTGGGTAAGATGCGCCGCTCCTTTTGCCATATTTTCATTGGTAGCGCCCAGATAAATGGGAAGTTCAATATCCATTTTCGGTATTTTTAAGCTTCCGATCATGTCTTCATCGAATCCCCATTCCTTCAGGCTGAATCCGATCTGCTCATAGGAAAAGGGATCCACCAGGTCTTTTTGGCCTGATCGAAACAAGTCTCGATTGTAGGCTAATATCTTTTCATAGAGTTCATCGAAATATGATCCTGGAACGACTGTACCGGATACATCTGTTTTCACTTCTGCTTTCAATTCTTTTTTCATCCTGTCTACTTTGTGGTCAAATGCTTCTAACACTTTCTTAACCTCCCGGACATATATTTGCTGGGAAATGTAAGGATAGAGCAATAATCCCAGACCGACAGCCAAAGAAACCACAGCCAGACTGACCAGAATTTTTTTCTTTAAGATCATTTCTCCCTTCCTTTCTTTCTCTTTCCCAGAATCACAATAAATATAAGAAGAAGGATCACTACTGCTGTTGTAATGCAAGTGATCAAAAGAGTCTGTTCCTCCCTGGTCAGCTTTCTTTCTGTGTCATCCACTGCCTGCTTTTCCTGCCATGCATGGTATTCTGTTCTTTTGCCCCGCACCAGAAGCCTGTGGCTGTTGACCCCATAGGGGGTGCATGTTACCAGCGTTACGTAATCTTCTCCCGCCACCGGTTTTAGATCATCTGTATGCTCCGGTTCCACAACCTTTATCTGGTCAACCCGGTAAGCCAGAACACGATCCAGAATATGCAGATAGAACAGATCTCCCTCTTTTAGTTCAGTCAGATCGGTAAACAATTTTGCGGTTGCCAGACCGGTATGCCCGGTAAAAACAGCATGTGTCCCGGCACCTCCCACTGGCAGGGAAGTTCCTTCCAGATGCCCTGCGCCTTTTTTTAATGTGGACTCTCCGGTGCCATGATAGATCGCCAGATTTACCTGGATATCCGGGATATCAATATAGCCCATGATTCCATTCACATTTAATACTTCTTTGTAGTTGTCCTGGAGTACCATTCCACTTCCTTCCAGAAACGGGTCCCTCAACACATTTCCACTCAGGCTTTCATTATATTCTTCTGCTTTTTTCCATTCTTCTTCCATTTTTCCGCCGTCCGCATTTTTCACCTGTTCTTCAAAATTCTGTATGGCATAAGACTGGTTTCGCTCCATGAGGAAGTTACTGACATGGGGATACAGGAAGAATCCCAGACCCAGCAATAATGAAAGCACGATTGAAATTATTCTCTTCATATATACTCCCGTGTTCCATACAAGAAAAGAGGGAAGCTTTCCTCCCCCCTTTCGCTTATACTGCTCCTGTATTAATGATTTACTTTACGTTTTTTAAAGGAATGTATCAGCAGTATTCCCGCCAGTACGATAAAGCCGATTCCTGCAGCCGTAAAGATTGTGGTACCCATTCCACCGGTTATGGGAAGTATAAATGCACTGCTGTTCTTAACCGTTACCTTGGCAATATAGCCGGTGCCCTCTATCCCTGCTGGATTTATGGTTACTTTCACCGGTTCATTTAAAAGGTTGTAGCCATTCGGCGCCTGTGTCTCTACTAAATAATAGGTGGTAGGCTTTGTATCCTGCGTAACTTTATCGCCGGTAATACCATAAGAGAATCCCAAAAATTCTGCTGTGCCGTCTGCTTTTGTGGTCACGATGATATCATTTCCATCTGTGTCTTTGATGTATGTTTTATTTTGAGCATCGTTTAAACTGGCTGCTATGGCAAATTTGGCATTGGCAAGTTTTGTCTCCTGATTGTTGGCATCAACTTTCACAAGACCTATCTTTCCGGTATGTACTTCCGGCTTATTTTCAGGCAGTACCTCATAGCTCTTATCCTGGTCAAACTGGTTTTTATAATCCATTTTTGCACCGTTTTTTATTTCGGTCTGCATAGGGGCATCTTTGGTCAGGGTTGTTTCAAATACGACTCTTATGAATTTGTAACCGCTGTCTGTGAGATGCTGGCGGCCTGCCTGGGTAAAGCTGACTTTTACTTTGCTTTCTGTTGTCTCAGATGTATCATAATTTCCAGCTGGAATCAAGATCTCACCTGCGCTGCCTGTCTCCGTATTTCTGTCTTTTACCCCGTACACCTTGACGGAATCCGCAACGTACTTTAATACAGGATCCAGTTCATCGGTAATATCATATTTCTTTGCTGCTGCCACATTGGTTGGTACGGACGGCTGAATGATCCAGGTTACTTTCCCGCCGTGGGTATCGGAAGTTTCGTGTTTGTTGGGAACTGTGGTCACGTATTTATCAATACTGGCACTTTCATTTTTCGGGTAAACATGAACATCGGTTATCCATCCGGTGCCTTCCGGATTGGTCATCGGCACACTGACGATAAACGGTGCTACCGGTTCTGCTACCTTTTCACTTGGAAGCTCTGTTACATAATAAAAGCCTCTTGCCAGATCTTGAAGTACTGCAATACCCAGATCTTTGCCGTCTGCATCTGTTCCTGATGTGGTAACCGTCTGGGATGATTCTTTGTCAATCATATCCTCTGTAACTTCCGATGCATTTGTAGGTATCTTTCCTCCGGTGGGGGAAACAGCATTCCCATCAGCATCCAGTGTGATCTTTAATTTTTCTACCTTAAATTGAATTCCATTTAGCGGCACTGCAGATTCCGGGATATCGGTTGTTTCATTTCCGTTTCCGGGGGTGTCTGCTTCTGTTAAATCCTCCATCAAATACTTATGGATGGTAAGGCTGCCCTTTTCTCCGGGCAGATCTCCATTTTTTCCGGCTGCTGCTGCGGAAACCGTAAACATGCCGGCTGTTATCACTGCTGCCATGAATACAGCACTTAATTTATTGATTATTCTTCTCATAACTTTGGTACTCCTTTTCTTTCTTTTTGAATTTCCGCCGGTAGATACCAGCAGAATGATTGCTGTCATTATCACTCCCACACCGCACATGGAGAAAATCTGTGTGCCGCTGCCCCCTGCCAGAGGCAGATCTGCTTTTTTGAAATTGGGTAATTTGTATATTACTTTATCGCCTTGAATTTCCTTTATAAAAGCGGGCGGCAATGGATCTCCTGCTGCTTTTATGGTTATGGGGTTTTCTTTGTCGGTAACATCCACATGGATACGCCACTGTCCCAGAGGCAGGCTGTATCCGGGATTTGTCTGTACCTCCACCAGCTGATAATCGCCGCTTGGTACTTCTTCAAAGTCTACCAGCCCATTTTCATCGCTTACCACTGAATCTCTTTCAATCCAGCAGTTATCCGGTTCACTGGTAACCAGTTCGTCATGCTGTGCATCCTGCTGATGATCTGCCCCGCAGGAATAAAGAGTAAACCTTACATTGCTTAAGGGCTTATCGGTATCACTCCCATCCACTTTGTAGAATTGGAGTGGAACCGCAATCAGCGTATTGACAAAAACAGCATGTTCGGCATTGTCCGTCCCCTGGGAAGAGGTATAAGTGATGCTTTTTACTTCCAGCTGGTCTGTGCCCTCTGCTTTTCCGATGGCAACTGCTGCCGCATAGACGTTGGAGTCATAAATGTAATTAGGATCACCGTTGTCTTTTTCTGTAATGAGGTAATGATAGACATAATTTTCTCCCTCTTTCACAGTATCCGTGGTAATTTCACTTCCCAGAGTAATTGTTCCAAACTTTGCGGTTCCATCTGCTTTATTAACTGAAATTAATGTGGACGGCAGAGACGGAGTTTCCGGATACGCCGGATCATTTTTCAGGGAAAACTCAAACATTCCTTCCGGAACCGGTGTTATTTCTTTTCCTGTGGGATATTTCAGCTTCTTTAAAACTGCTAAAGATACCTGGACGGGATGCAGAGGGTCCTGCTGTTCTGCCGTCAGATGCTGTGTAAATGCCGCTGCAACAGAGACATTCTGATACAGGTCACGTGCTTCTGCGAGCTTTGCCTCCGCCGCTGCTTCTGCTGCATTCCTGTCGGGAACATATACGATGGATGGATCTTCTGATTCCCCGCTTCCAACGATATAGGTCATCATCCCGGCTGTTCCGTTATGATTCCCCGCTGTCCACTTCAGGGTCAGGGATTCCAGATCTCCACCCTGGGGAGGAATGATTTCTAAATCTATGTTGTCTGTCCCATCCCCGCCCAGAACAAATGACCCGTCTTCTATTTCCTGAACACCCTGCAGCGCACCCGTATCAATTTTACTGCCGCTTTTGCCATTGATTTTCACTTCTCCGTCACGAACAGAAAAAGCAGTCGGTGCGGGATTTTTGTCATAGCCGCCAGGCGGACTGTCTTCTAAAAAATAATAGTCTCCCACTTCCAGACCTTCTACTTCTATTTTCCCATTCTCATCCGTCATATAGCTGCCAATAATAATATCTGTTTCCGGAGCAAAGCTGTCACCCTGTTTCCGATACAGGACGTATTTAGCGCCCCCTTTGGGCTTGCCGTCATCCTGACCGGTTTTTATCAGGGAGATTCTGTGGTCAGTGTGAACAGTTCCTTTCTCAACTTTTGTATACATTTTAATCTCAAAGGGTATTCTCCAGGATATAGTGGATGCATTTGACTGCACATCATCAAACCCGGAATCGGTTATTACAAACCAGTTCATTCTGGAATCATTTGCGGCTCCTAATGTAATAAACAGCTTACCGCTTCCCAGTATGTTCGTCAGTTCAAGACTATCAATTTTACCGCCCTGCTGAGACACCTGTGCTCCTGTGGATGAGCCGTCTACTTCCCTTATCTTAATGCTGTCTTCCCGGATATTGACGTGGTCATCTCCTGCATAAAAGGAGAGGGGTACCGTATAAGTCCCGGCAAATGATTCCGTTCCATCAACCACATACTTCAGAACTTCATCATCCAGTTTTACAACATTATCCGTCAGGAGAGGCTGTAGATTAAATCTGCCTCCTACCCAGAGCGGATATTTACGGATCGGATTGCCATACACATTTACTTCCATGGAACGTCCATATATACCGTAGTAGGTCTGTTCGTCCGGTGTTACTTCTTGTTCTGTAACCGCTTTTGTTATGGACAGGGGTCTGATATCTACAATGCGATTATAGGAAATGTCCCATTTCCCACAGGATTTCAGTAAGGAGATTCCTTCAATGTCTGTAATTTCTTTATTGCTTGCATAGATAGTCCCGGTATAAGATCTTAATAAATCTTCAACTGTAGAGAAGTTATTTTTCTCCAAGGTATTCCCATCCAGGAAATTAGACGGATCTGCCTTAATGGAATCGTATATCGCCCGGGCAAAATTCTGATCCTTTATCCCGGCTGCCTGTATTGATTCCGGGTTGAAATCACGGATATCCAGTTTTGGCATTCCCTGATCCCGGTTGGAAGTTTCGCTTTGTGATTCTGATGGCGGCTGAGATTCCGGTTCTGTCGGGGCTTCTGTTTTGGGCTGGGTTTCCGGCTCTGCCGGGACTTCCGGTTTGGGCTGGGTTTCCGGCTCTGTCGGGGCTTCCGGTTTGGGCTGGGTTTCCGGCTCTGCCGGGGCTTCCGACTTTGGCTGGGTTTCCGGCTCTGCCGGGGCTTCCGTGTTTGGTTGAGATTCTGGCTCTGTCGGGGTTTCCGACTTTGGTTGGGTTTCTGGCTCTGATTGGGCTTCCGACCTTGGCTGTCTTTCCGGCTCTGGCTGAGCTTCCGACTTTGGCTGGGCTTCCAACTCTATCTGGGCTTCCATTTTTAGCTGTGTCCCAGAAACTTCCTGGAATTCCGATTGTAGCTGTGTAGCCGGTTTTGATTTGGATTCTGCTTCTTCACCATATTTTCTTTGAACCAGCTGATCCTTCTCTCTCAACACTTTTTCATATTCTGATGCCTGCTTCGCCTCCCAGGTATCCGTATCTCTTGTATTTGTTTCTCCGGATTTATTCCGTATTTCTCCTTTGATCGTTTCCCGGGCAGGCCCTGCTGAAGCATCCGCATGCTGACTCCAAACCGGATTAGCAGTGAGACATACAGCAAAGCACAAAACGAGTGTCAGAATTCTTGTTTTCCTGTTTCTAAACTTCAATGTATCCCCCCCTATCCACGATATTTCTGTTTTGGCAGACTACACGGGAAATCTCAGCCCCAAAGTTCCGCGGGAAATCTGCCTGCTTTTTTGTAATCTTTTATTTTTTCCTGGACGAATGCTCGATCTTCCTGATAAGTCACTCCAAACCACGTATCCCAGCTGGGCAATACTTTAACCCGGCATCTGCCTTCATTTATGAGATCCCTTACTGCAGTGGGTATTACATGTTCACATTTCACAGGATTTTCATTTAATTCCCGGTTTAGAAAACCAGAAAAAATCCGGTCACACTGCCCGAATATTGACGGAGAAAAACCCCAGAAATTCATGGAGCACATGGTATTTTCAGGTATACAGCTATATTGATTGTCTGCCTTACCTGTCTTGTCTGCCTCATAGCAGACCTGCCCGTCTTTTTTCCTGATTCCGCCTATTTCCTCGATACCGGTCAGGTACCCGTTTTCTACTTTACAAACCCCTCTTGTTACGGAACCATGATCCGTCAATGTATTTTCCAGCGGGTATCCGATCATGGCATAGTGATTTTCCTGAACCTCTGTACATAAGAATTGATACATTTTTTGAAATGCATCTCTTCCATAGAAGTCATCTGCATTGCAGATAGCAAATGGTGTATTCCGGCTGCGGCAGGCTAACAGGGCATGTGTTGTTCCCCATGGCTTTTCTCTGCCTGCCGGGACTGTAAAACCTTCCGGGATATCATCCAGGTGCTGATAGGCATATTGAACATTCACCTTCTTTCTGATATGCCTGACCAGATTCTGCTCAAAGATAGTCTCGTGTTCTCTTCTTATAATCAGCACAAGATCACGAAAACCGGCTTCTATGGCATCATAAATAGAAAAATCTATGATACTTTCACCATGATCACCTACTGCATCTACTTGTTTAAGCCCGCCATACCTGCTCCCCATTCCTGCTGCCAGGATCATTAATGCTGGTTCCTTCACATTTTCACTCCTCTGTTCTTTTTACTGTGGATTACTGCAAAGCTGCCCAGCCCAATAAATAATACGGCTGCTATAACTGCAATAAGCTCACTTCCACTTTCTCCGGTTTTTGGTGAAACACCGGTTTCTTCGTTTTTTGCCTGTTCTTTATCCTTGTACACCAATGCTACTGGCGATGCGGAATGAAATACCGCAGTTGCAATATTTCCACTGGTAGTGGTATCCAGCAGTTCCCATCCATGTGCATCGCATTTATGCAGGACGTACACCTGAATATTAGAGGTTATACTATTGCATACCAGATCAATGCTGATGGGTTGGTCAATTGATGGCATGGGATCTGCCTTGATTGTCAGATTACTGATTTTCGTCAGGAATTTATAATCAGACAGTTTTTCCAGAGAAATAACTTTTGTCTTGCTGTTATAAAGCTCCAGTTCATCTTTCCCCAAAGCTTTTTCCAGATTCTGGTTCAGATTGTTGTTTATTTGATCCACCTCATTTTGTAATTCAGCATCATCAAATTTATCTGACAGTTCCGCAGAACCTCTGTCGGGGCTTGCACTTACAATTCCTCCGGTTCCGGTTGAAACACTGTGTATAATACCGCTGGCTTGTACCTGCATACCGGTCATCAGCAGCATACATACCGAAAGAATTGCCGCCACTTTTTGCTTCATATCCAAATCCTCCTTAATAAAATTATTTTTGCTTCTTTTTTCCATTTTCTATGGTTCCTTCGCACAATATATCTCACTCCTCCTCTCCTGATACGTATAAAACGCATTCTATTTATCTAAAACTGCTGCAGATAAAAAGGTTCACAATCTATAGCAGGCAGATAACCCCGGTTCCCGGTAAAGTCAATACTGGGAATAAATAAATGCTGTATTTCCAGGATAAAACAAACTTAACAGAATCCAAATGAAGATGCATATCACTACCTTCGATGAAAACTTATCCAAGTTAAATAGTTTGTAGCATCCATTTCCGTTATTTCTGAATTTTGCATACAACATTGCAATGATCACAATCAGGGCAAATACCACCGTATATATGTAAATGTAATCTATCCCTGATTTCCAGAAGACGATTCTGCCCAGTATCATGACTGCCTGTTCCACTGAATCTGCCCGGAAAAAAATCCAGCAAATGCAGATGAAAATATAGGTAAGCAGACAGGAAATAATGGAACATACACTCTGTATCCCCTTATTTTCAATCGTGATAGGATGCTGCTTTTTAATAGCCAGATAATTTTTATGCAGCACTAAAGCAAATCCATTGAGCAGCCCCCATACAATATAAGTCCAGTTAGCTCCATGCCAGAGTCCCCCCAACGTCATGGTTAAAACCAGATTAAAATAAGTACGCCCTCTACCTTTTCGATTTCCACCCAGGGGGAAGTATAAGTATTGCATCAGCCAGGTAGAAAGGCTGATATGCCAGCGTTTCCAAAACTCTGATACATTTTTTGATATATAAGGAATATTAAAATTGGGGGGTATATCGAATCCCAATATTTTTGCAATTCCGATTGCCATATCTGAATAACCGGAAAAATCACAATATATCTGAATGGAATAGGAAATCACTGCAAAAGTGATGGAAAGAGCGCTGTAGGCAGCCGGGGCCTGAAAAACGGCATCCACACATACAGATAACCGGTCTGCTATCACACACTTTTTAAATATTCCAAACAGAATAATCTGAAATCCAGCTTCTGCATTTGCTTTTGTAATCTGTCTTTGTTCGTTAATCTGCCGGAGGAATTCCTGATTCTTCACAATCGGTCCCGTTGAAATTTTGGAAAAAAAACCGATTAGCAGTGCAGTGGACAGGAAATCGGCAGGCTCTAATTCCTCTTTATAAATATCTGCCACATAACTGATTGCCTGGAAGGTATAAAAGGAAATACCAAGAGGCATCGCTAATTTCCATAACTGCAGGTTGCTTTTTATCTGAAATAAATTCAGAAAAGACTCCGTAAAAAAATGATAATATTTGAAAAATCCTAAAATGATCAGCATGAAAGTAATGAATACCACTAAAATTTTTTTTCGGACTGACTGGTTCTTAATTTTCCTCCCAATATTCTTGCCAGCAAGATAGGATGCATAAGTCTGTACAAATAAAAGCAGTAAAAATCTAACATCCAGATAGGCGAAGAATATATAACTGCTGACCAGCAGTATTCGGTTATGCTGCTGCTTGCGATGAGTAACCAATAATAAAATGATCGTTACACTGAACAAAATCAAAAACTGAATTGAAATAAATACCATATTTAATTAACCTCACAAGAAATCAGATTTGCATTACACAGCGCATCGTACAGTTCTTCTGCAAGAATCCGATGCCCTGTCCTGTTCAGATGTCCTTCTCCCATAGAAGTGTTGCTGAATCCATAGGGGACATCGTACTGTTTCTCATAGTAATCCTGAAACGCAGCTCCGGTATCAATAATCTGAATATCCTGCTTACTGCATGCCTGCTGAAAATACCGGTAGGTATCCTCATAGGTTACTTTCATCTGATCACCGCTTATTTTTACAATGGGATGGTATAATATGAAAATCTTTCCCTGGTATACCTGCTTCATCTCTATAAAGATCTGATCCAGGATCTCTTGATAGCGCTCCATGCCGCTATCTTTGGCTGGTAGCTCATCCATCCCGGTTAGCGGCTGAGCATCTTGTTCCCAGCTGCCAAATGCACCGCTAAAATCAATCTTGAAGTCTGCAAACTGTTTCTGCTGTAATAAGTTCAGCAGTGGCATGTTTTCCTTTACCTTCATTGCAAGCTTCTGTATTCCGGATATTTTTTCTGCTATCACCGAACCATTTTGATCCGGATTATAAGGAACCTGTTTGAGACAGTCTTCTAATATATCAACATCACAATCCGTATTGAAAACTTCCAGTACAACACCATTTGCCCGGGGAAATTCCTTCACAGCAGCCGAAAAATGTTTCAAAAGATCCGGCAGATAGTGGCCGTCAGTCCCGATATTATAAATATACTCCTTCGGTTCTGCTGTAACTTTACGGTTCACCAGTTCTGTATATCTTTCGTCAACCGGGACTTCTTTTCCCTGTGTGTGGGAAGATCCCATTACCAGAATATAGTTGTCCTCCGCTATCGGATACTTGTTGATATATCCGTTTTCATCCACTTTTCCGGCACCATAGCCTTCGTAAGCATTAGAATAACGGGAACCGGGATCCCAGATTGCACCGGTCGCCGCTTCCGACCTGCTAATCCATCCTGGCTGATGAAAATAGATAAATATAAATAAATTTACAAAGCAAAAAGAAATCACGATGGCAGCTATCCAGGCAGCTAAGGTTTTGACTGTTCTTTTCATCTTAATATCCTTTCCTATCTGTACACCCACTCCCACTGATGTACCGTAATTCTAATTATTTTGCAGCACTCCCAGTACCAGATATCTGTAATCACTTCCCATGCCATGACAGGTCGAAAGGGTAAGAATTTTATCGGTTGGAAGGATGGAAACATCCCCGTCCACATTGCTTCTCATATTGCGGATACTCATGATTTCCCGGATAAACAAAAGGAAAGAATCTTCACTGGAGAAATCATAACTTTGCATGATATGGCGGTTGTCGAATAACACTGCAGCAAATATCCGGTAAGTCAGCTTCTTATCTTTCAGGTAAATATAAAGATCCCGGTTTGCATCAAAAAAACTCTTATCTTCGAAAAGATGAAGTTCACCAAACATGTCCCCATTTTTCATGTTATGTCCGTATAATACCGTTACCGGATCTGTAAAATCTCTGCGGTTGTAATCTTCACTGAAAATAGATCCCTCTATATTGGAACTTCCCTCCGGTGTTCTGTCCAGATAATAGAGATTGTCATCCTCCCGCTGGACAACCGGATAATTTACTTTTGTCCCGGGAATCTCTATCCACCCATAGACATCCGGCATTTCCTTTTGAATTTCTGCAATATTTACCGGAAGGTCTGCTGACAGTTTTGTTTGCTGACTTTTTTCCTGATCCTTTTGTTTTTTTGATCGGTCTGTCAGCTGGTCTGTTGATTTTTCCGTGGATGATTTATCCCCGGTATCAGGCTGGTTTAGATCTTTCCCCCTCCGGCTTTTGGATTCATCCTCCCCGGTCACATCCTCAGATGCCGCTGCCTGTTCATACAGTTTTGCTGCTGCCAGCTTCTGCATTTCCCTGTCCACCACAAAGCAGATGCAGATCCCTGCCATTACAAAAGCTGCTATTCCGATAATGAACCATTTCCCAGCATATTTGTTCTTTTTATTCAACTTCCATCACCACCGCTGTCCTTTGATTCGGTTTCAACCTCTTCGTAAAAATGATCAAGGATCAGGTCGTATAGCTGATCCTGATCAACGTGAAATTCTTCATAATAAGTACCTTTTTTTGTCGTTCCGGGAAGCATCTGAATATCATCGCCCCCAAAATCTGTATCCAGCATCAGAGTCGCCAGATAAACTGCATGATCAAGTCCCAGATTAGTCACCATATTTTTAGACAGTTCCTGATAAAGCTGGATTGGTAAAGACGGATCTTTTCTGATCTGTTCTTTGGCTGCGTTTAAAAAGGATAAGACATATGTCTTCTGTCTCTGCATCCGCATCCCGTTTCCGCCGCTTTTGGTAATATCCCGCCTTTGGATAAATTTCATCGCCTGCTCTCCGGTCAGGGTAATTTTTGCTCCTTTTTGAAACTCCGGATCATCATATTCCATCTCTTCGGGTATAGTGACCGTAACGCCACCAACCGCATCATTCAGCTTGGAAACTGCCTCCAGATTAATGGCTGCGTATCCATGAACCGGCAGGTTATACATTAATTTGGAAACTGCTTCTTTCATCATTTCGCAGCTCTTATGAGAACCATCCCCATATGCATAGGCAAGGGCTAAATGATTTTCTTCTTCTCCAATATAATTACCCTCATAGTCATAATTTTTTATTGCAGTCATGGTATCTCTGGATATACCGAATATTTTCATCTTTCGGGTATCCGGGTTCAGGGAGATCAGAAAAACGGCGTCAGCCTGTCCGCCACTGCCGGATACCTCAGGTACGGTTTCGATTTCTTCCGTGCGCTTGTCGATGCCCATGCATAGGATATTGATTATATTTTCCTCATAGCGGTAAGCTTTTCCATCATGGTAATACAGGGTAGGATCATACGCTTCCTCTTCCCCATTTTTATTTCCATTTTCATTTCCATCTTTATTTCCATTCCTGTTTGCAGCTTCACTTTCTTTTTCCAGTGTGGGTGCCCTGGCTGCCGTATTCTTTTGCATCAGGCTGTTCTTGCCCATGACCCGGTATACGTGATAGGCTCCAAACCCGCCCATCCCGGTAAATACGCACAGGGTAAAGCATACCAGCAAAATCCGAATAGCTATTTTTATTTTTCTGCCTTTGGAAAAACCATAGCGGTAAAACATCCCCAGGCCATAACCCAGGAATCCACCCAGGGTATTACACACCAGATCATCAATATCAAATACACCTGTTCTTGTTTTTAGCTGTACCGTTTCTATAAGAAGGCTGCAAAGAGGAATGAACAGCAGCAAAAGATATTTTTTCTTTCCTTCCATGCGGACCAGCTGTAGAAAAATCCCCACCGGTACAAACAGAAGAATATTGCTGAAGATCCTGACCACTGCCCGGTTAAAATAACCGGCACGAAGTACTTCATCAAATAGCTTCAGATTTACTTTTGCTTCCTCCATGGGCGCTCTTGTAAAAAAAGTAATGCTGAGGATGATACCCAGATACAGTAGCAGCATACTGACTACAGAGATATTGCGAACCATTAATTTTACCGGTCCTCCCATATGGACATGGGCAATGGCAAAGTAGATAATGATACACAGTAAAACAGCAGCCGATACAATGATCAGGAATGAAAACGGAACTTTTTCTAATTCACCGGACATAGTTTCCAGCACTTTACTGAAATTAATGATAGCTTTCATAGCATCCTAACCTTCCGAATCCGATACATTCTGTTTATAATATCGATAAGATTTCCCATAATAATAGTTGTGGTAACCGTATTTTAAAAATCCTGCCTCTACGTAGTTTAAGACGTAGCCCACCAGTTTGAGTTCTGCTCCCGCAAGCATTTCCATACCCTCCCGCACGAAGCGTGCCTCTACATAATCCTGCCTCACCAGATAAATTCCCGCATCCGCATACTCCGATATAATGGATGCATCGGTAAAAAACGAAACCGGGGGCGTATCGATCACAACGTAGTCATATTGGCTGCCAAGTGTCTCCAGAATATCCCGCAAACGGGGATTGGAAAGTACATTTGTTGTGTCTTCCCTGGCTTTTCCGGCGCACAAAACCATAATATTATCCTTGTATTTTTGAACCGCCTGGTCTAATTCCAGTTTTTCATCCAGGACATCCGGCAGTCCACCCCCGCTGTTCTCTATACCCAGCATCGTGCCGATGGAAGGATGCCTCAGGTCACAGTCCACCAGAATTACCCTTTTCCCTTCATCCGCCATTGCCTGTGCCAGATTCACGGCAAAGGTTGTCTTCCCTTCGCTGGGCAGTGAACTGGTGATCAGCAGGGTCTTGGCATTCTCCTCTTTTAAATGCTTTGCGGTTCGGGACTGTATGGTTCGGACAGCCTGGCGGAAATCATAGGATACCCGCTTGTCAGAAATCAAAATATGGCGTACTTCTTTGCCGGTCCGCTTCTTTTCCTTCACTTTGGGAATGTAAGCCAGACAGTCCAGATTCACGATCTTTTTCATATCCGACTCCCTGCGGATCGTTTTTCTCGTCAGGGCATAGATCCCAAGTATCAGAAATACGCAGCATCCCCCTGCAATCATGCCCATTAAAATATACTTGATCCTGGGATATGGATTTACCGGTTTTTCAGACGCCTGGGTATAATCAATGACACTTAGCTCTACCGTTCCTACATTTTTAGATGCATACTCCGGATATGCCTCCTGAAATGCAGCCATCATTTCATTTGCCTGGTTATCGTCCCCGGCAGTGATGACCACATTCAGCATATTAGAGGAACTGGTGTTATACATGCGGATACTCCCCGGCAGCTTTTCCTCTTGGCTCATCTGCATATACTGCTTCATATCGGCAGATAATCCGGTATTAGCCAGAATATCCGGAAAAGACTGACTCAGCCGCCCGGTTATCATAACATCTGTTGCCGCATCTCCTGTCTTCGTCACCACATAGGTAAGCTTCGCCTGGTACAAAGGGGTATATTTCCAGGTCTTCAGGGCAAATATTCCGCCTGAACTTAAAAGGAAGAGAAGGAGAAGCGGAATCTTATAGCGCTTTAAGCCATTCAGCATATTGTCAATAAAATTTCTGATATCCAGGACTTTCTCGTCATCGTAAATGATGTCTATTTTGTCATTGTATAACTGCATGTTAATTCCTCACCTTCATGTCTGGGTTATTCGCCGGACCTCTGTCATATCTTCCATAATATTTCTTATATCCGTAGATCTTCGCTCCTGCCTTGCCGACAACTCTGGAACAAACCGCATTCAATACAAACCCGGCAACCTCCGTTCCGCCCCGTTCTAATAAATCAATAATGTCATTTACATTTCTAGCCTTCGCCATGTTCTGCCGGATCACCAGAATGGTCTGGGGAATGATGGACGCCAGAACTTCCACATCCCGGATAATTCCTGCTGGCGGCACATCCAGGATAATATAGTCCATCTCTTCTTCTGCTTTTGCCAGCAATTCTTTCGCTTTTTCATTTTTGAGCAGAATATCGCTCTCCATAATTGTTTTAGTAGAAAAACAGTAGTTTACCAGTCCGTTTTTTTCCCGGAAAATAATATCTTCATAAGAAGCTTTCCCCTCCAGATATGCGTTGATATCCCTTTCTTTGGGAATCTCCCGGTCTAAAATCCGGTATAATGCCGGTTTCTTCATATCTGCATCAACGAGAAGCACTTTTTTTCCTCTGGATGCCAGCTTAAGTGCGAGGTTTGCAGCGATGGTAGATTTTCCTTCGTTCTCCATTACGCTGGTCACCATAAATGTTTTGTCTCCGCTCTTTTCCAGCTTGCGCAGAAGCATCGTAGCCGTTTTGCTCATCTCTTCGGAATAAGTAAAGCTGACGGTAGGGTTAGAGAGTAGAATACTCTTTTTGGCATATTTATTTTCAAAGTGTATCTCTCCTAAAAAATCAGCATCAATCAGCTTCTTTGCCTGCATGGTGTTCTGGATTTTACCGCTGAAAATACTGACAATACTCATCATACTCATCTCAATTATGGCAACCAGAATGAACACGGTGACGGCAAGTGCCAGGGCATTGTTCGACTCACAGGTAATCTTCGATGCCAGAGGAGAACCGATTTTCTCCATCAGATAGCCTCCTGTCAGATACGAAGAAACCTTTGCATAATTTTTTAAAGCTGCTGACATCATCCGAAAGGAATCCTCCGCAGTTAAAGCTCTGGTTTCCAGCAGAATCATGTTGGAGCCTTCCACGCTTTGTGCCTGAATCGTACCCGGGAGCTTGCCGGTTCCAAGCTCTTCCCGGACCCTGCTGCCAAGGACATCACTGTTCAGAGAACTGACACATCTTCCCACTACATTGGATATGTTGTATTCCCCCAGGGAACTGAGGGTGTTATCTCTGGATATTACGACCATATTCATTTTTGATACGTACTCATTTGGTCTGAGCCAATTCCAAATCCCGAAAAAACAAACTCCAATGGTAAATGCCAGCATCAGTATGTATGGAATATTTTTCAGCAATGTCCTCCCTATCGATATATAATCAATACCGGATTCCTTTACTTCCTCCTGACGATTGTCATAATCCATAATTTCCTCCTATTCTACTACCACCAGAAGCTCCGCATTGCAGGTGTACTCCTGGCTGTCTGTGGTGTACGTATATACGACAGCGTAATTGCCTTTTTTCCCGGTATCAACATCAGATGAATATTTGATCCTGGATATATTGACCCATTTTCCGGACTTCTCTTTTGCCTGTGCCTCTGTAACCTCTCTCTTTTTCCCATTTTCTTTTATGGTAACCATGGGACCATAGTCAATGCTAAGCGTCATCTGGTCATATACATAATCCAGGTATTCCGTAGGTTCAAAGGTATCTCCTTTGGAAAGATAAAGCACGTACTGCTTTAACATAATCTTAGGAACAAAGTTTCTTTCCTCATAACTGTCATCATAGATTTCCACCTTCACCGGCAGAGATGCAGTATCTCCAACGCTGTTTGTTACCTGAAGCGTGCAGTCGTAGATCCCCTCTTTGGGATCTTCCTCAAACTTGTCTTCTCCGTCAATTTTAATAAATGGGCTGATATCCCCATCCAGGCAGTCCTCTGCTTTTACATACTGAACCAGAGAAATGTCTTCATTTTTGGAAAAGCGAAGGGGACTGGTAATGGAAAATCTGGGGCTGTGATAATCCGTATAATGTAATTTTCTGGTTACCACCCCAATATTGTTGGAGTGGTCAAATGCGGCATAAGAAATCATAAATTCATTATCCGTACCTGACGTGTTTTTTTCTATGCTCTCAATCAGCAGGGAATCCGTAACATCTCCATCCTGTCCATCGATGGCTTTTATTCCTTTCATCAGCTCTTCGTTCCCAGCCTCAATGGAAGCTGATATTTCCTCATTCTCACAGATAAGATCCGGACCGGTGATATCCCGCTTCTGCTGCATCTGATATCCCTCATATACGCCAAACCCCAGTGAAATGATAAAAGCTGATACAATGAATCTTTTCATCCACTTCATAATATGAATCTCCTCTTTCTGTACTATACCAACGTTAAATGATGCGGCTGCAGAGTCAGTATTTCTTCGTTGTGAATAATGCGGTCGGGATTTTCCTTTAACAGTAAATCTGCGTATTCCGGGGAAAATTCTGTTCTTAAAAACCTGGAAATCCGCTCCATGGAAATCGTTCTCCCTGCATATCCATGTGCATCAGATGCAATCACCTGCACAAGATTGGAGCGAAGCATCGCATATGCCAGCCTGCCTGCACATGCCCCGAACTCTCCAAAGATACTTCCTTTGTTGATCTGCATTGCGCAGTCCCGCTGAATTAAATCATATATAAATTCCGGATTGTCCTGCATAAAATAATACCGCTCGGGATGTGCCAGAATTATCCGGTACCCCTTTTCCTGAACCTGGCGGACTGCCTGATGCACCTGCTCCGGGCGTTCCCGAAAATCAAACTCCAGGAGAATATAACTGCCCTGATTCATGGGGATCACTTCCCTGTGGTCCAGCTTTTCACACAGATGTTCATCGTAATACAGCTCCATCCCCGGATATAGTTCCACTGGGATCTGATACCCCTTAAGCCTCATCCTCAGATACTCCAGAGCCTCCCAATATTCCTGCTGCGTATAAGAATAGAAGTTTCCATGGCTGGCTGCAAAGATCCGGTCCGTACCATTTTCGTAAGCCATACATATCATATCGATACTCTCTTCCACTGTCTCCGGTCCGTCATCCAGACTTGGTAAAATATGTGCATGGATATCAGTCATGGAAATTCCTCCTGTCATTTTATTTTCTATAAGTTAATTTTGACTTTGTATAATATAAGAGAGCAGAAAGCAGAACGACAGCTGCCAGTACCAGAACCGGCTTTACATACAGTCCCATGGTTCCCTCAAAAAACGGAACACGTTCCGTAAGTTTATCCATCGTCTCGATTACCGCTACCTGGCTGATATAAATATACAGGTAGAGTTTTGAACCGATCTGCTCCATAAGGGTTCCTTTTTTACTCAGGCTGTTCTGAATGGCATACAGGTAAAGCCCAATGATAAAAACCACATTTCCCGTATATAACAGCGCATTCCCCACCAGCCGGCACTCCAGCAGGATCATTGCCGCGCCCAAGGCTGCAATCAGGATGGGAGTATTTCTTTTCAGCATCTGTATCTCTTTTTCCTTTTTATGGAGATAATGTCCCAGCATAAAAAGTGGAAAACCGGTAAGCAGAAAGTTCCGATACCATTTCAAATGGATGCCAAATCCCGCCAGACTCCCAATTTCACAGAGCACCAGATTGACAGCCAATAAGATCAAAGCCGCTATATAAAGGGCGTTCCCTTTACTGCCTGACTTCACCAGAATGCCAAACAGCAGATAAACATATAGCGCCGCCGGAATATACCACAGCACACCGTTCACGGAATCCGTTACGTTAAACAGCAGGAAATCCAATAGATTCTGCTGCTGAAAAAGTGCCGTCTGAATCCATGAAAAAGCTTCCGGAATGCCTCCGCTTAACAGTTTCGGCAGAATACGCCAGGCGATGTACAAGAGCATAGCTGTCACCAGCAGCTGAAATGTTTTTTTCACCCTGCGCCAAGTTACTGCAAGAGTCTTTTCCCGGTTCGTATAAAACGTATAATACCCGCTCAGTATAAAAAAGAAAGGAATGCCGGATCTGGCAAAAGCCGTAATGACAGCACCGGGTACCAATGTAAAGCGGCAGTGGACTAGGACAATTCCCAAGCATGCAAGGCCTTTTAAGTAATTTGTAAAATAATTTGTCTTTTTCAGGTTTTTCATTCCCACACTCCTATTAATTCAGGCAAACCTGCTGACTTGCTTTGATACATTTTTGATGATCCATGCGCAGAAAATGCTGCAAATGACTGCAAATATAATGTATAAATACTCCTGTTTGAAATAGGATTTCCCCATTGCAATGAACATGGGATGAATCATATACAATTCATAAGAGATACTTCCCAGAAAACCAAAAATACTGTTTTCTTTCCATATAATTTTCATGGATGTCATCAAAATAGAAGTAACAAAACTACAGCTAATGGCATTTCTTAACAATGTCTGTAAAAATATTCCATCTATTCCCTTCCAGGCAAGCAGCAGCCTCCCGGTAAACATCAAAAGGAATAAAAGAATGACGATTACGTATTTTTTAGTAAACCCTCTTTCCAGATAACGAAGAATCTGCCCTTCCTGATATTTCCAGAGGATTCCCATAAGCAAAGCTGATACCGAGGCAATCCAGGTTTCGTTAATCTGAAAGATACAGCCCAGCAGAATATACAGCAGGCATACGAGACTCATCCCCCATATGGCTGTCCTGGTTCTAAATAGCCAGAAGCAAAGATAAAAAGCCACATAGGATGCCAGAATGACGCTGATAAACCATAAATGCTCCATCTGGCTGAAACCCAAGTAAGATGCGGCATACTCCTGAATGGAACGCCGGGACCCCATGGAAAATTCCCTGACCACAAATAAGGTATTAACAATCCAATAGGGGATAAGGAGGTTGAAAATACGTTTTTTCCAAAAGTGCTTTAAATAATCTTTTTTCTCCAAAACCCCCAGCATTAATCCATAACCGGAGCTGAAGAAAAAATAGGAAACAAATATAAATCCAACATAGTTCCATATGATAAATATCCCATCACAGGCTGCCTGCTGGGAAATGTGATGGAGCAAAATCCCCACAGCAAACATGCCCCTGAATTTGTTATTTGTATCCCGGGAGACATAATTTTTGTTGATGCCTTTACTTACCGTAATATTTAGTAAAATATAAATCATGAATCCAATGGTGATTATCTTAAAAACCATCTTCTGATCCCTCATCACATCTGATATTTTTGTAGATCTCTTTCATATAAGATATTTTCTTATCCCAGGTATAGCCTAAAGCCAGTTTTTTCTGCGCTTGAATGCCTTTCTCCATAACCATTTGCGGATGCCCGATACAGAGCCGGATTGTATCCGCCATTTGTTTTACACATTCCTGTCGGCTTTCACCGGATACTAAAAACCCTTCTTTTTCAGAAATCATCAGCGCAGCTCCGCCCTGATTCAGTGCAATCACCGGAAGCCGGTGTGCCATTGCCTCAACCAAAACCGTACCGGAAGTTTCTCTCAGGCTGGGAAATACGAACACATCTGCACTGTCATAATTTTCCTGCATTTTTTCATAAGTTAGCTGCCCCGTGAAGCTGATATGCCCGTCCAGCTTCTTTTTCCGGCTCAATTCTTTCAAATGTTCCATTTCAGGACCGTCACCGCAAAGCACTACTTTATACGGAAGTCTTCTGTCGATGCAGTCCAGAGCATCAAGTAAAAATGCCAGCCCTTTCCGGTAAACCATTCTGCCTGACCAAATGAAAGTCATAACTTTGTCCTGGTCTGTTGTCGAATCTGTTTTCTGCTTACCTGCATCTTTTCCCAGTGAAATCCTGTCCTTATCAATTGCAATATCCAAAAGCATCCGGCATCTTTCTTTTTCTTTGATATAAGGGTAAATATATTGGTATGTCTCTTTGTTTGCCAGAAAAATATAATCTGCTTTATTGATTGCTTTTTTATACCCGGGACTTAAGATCGTGAACCGGTTAATCAATGCCCTCATTTTTTCTTCCCGGCTGTTGTTCTTTGTATAGTCTCTTAAGTATGCCGGGGTCTGCTGAGCCCCACCCAGCGGTCCTAAAATATAATGGGTATCTAATTTATAAACAAATCCAATTAAGCGGAAATCCGTTGTAGAAACATGATGTATCAAATCAAACTGGTATTTCTTATGCAGCTTTTTTATCATTCCATATGCCGGATACTGCCATAATTTCTGATATGCCAGAAAGCCTTTTCCTGTTTTATAATAGAAATTCATCCAATCCGGTATGTCACAATAGAAAAAATGCATGTTGGTTATTTTCTGATCTTTTAAATATCTCTCGATCTGAGGCTCTCTGTCCTTTCGCGTCACCACATATACTTCATGGTCATTTCTCATGTAAAAGGGCCAGCGCCATCCAAGTCCTTCATCACTTCCGGCACAGGGTGCGCAGGAAAAAGCATAGTATAGTATCCGCATCTGGTTAGCTCCTTTTCCGTCCGTTGTTAAAACGGTCGAATCTGTCATGTCCCATTATCTTAATCAGCATTTTTTTTACGGACAGTTTCAGCGTTTCGGAAAAAGACAATTCCAGCCAGGTACCCATCATATGGTGAATCATATAAGTATTTTCCGTTTTTTTTATGTGGGAATTATCCATATCATAACCGGTAAAATATTCCACCGGATAAATCTTCATATCGGATTGAACCATTTGCAGCGAATCGTCTGTCTTCAAACCATACTTTTCAGCCAGCACCGTCAGATGATCGTTAATAGGGGTAATGTCCATCTGCCCGTCAGCCAATAGAAAATCCCGCGACTGATATGTTTCTATAAATTCAGCCAGAAAAGGATGGTGGGGAACCGTTGCAATAAATGCTGCCGTCAACAATTTATCTGTCACAAATCCTGATACAAAAGTTTCATTATCCAGGATATCATTGATAGATTTCACAGCCTCAACGTCGGTATCCAGATACACCCCGCCGAGATTGCAGAGCACCTGGATTCTTGCGTAATCACTTACAAACGCGTATTTCTTGCATTCATAAGCCTGCTTTACATAAGCAGGTGCAAGGTGTATATCAAAATTATCTTCGTTCCACTCTATAATCTGATAATCCGGGAGTATTTTCTCCCAGGTACTTATGCAAAATTGTATTAACTTGCTTTTTTCACCCTTGCCAAACCAGCAGTAATGAAGTATCTTCGGAATCGTTTGCATATCAGTTTTTACCTCCATCATAAATCCGCAAAATACCGGATTGTTTTTTCAAGGCCTTCTCTCAGACAGATGCCCGGCTCCCATTCCAGCTCTCTTCTGGCGAGTTCAATCACAGGTTTTCTCTGCATAGGATCATCAGATGGCAATGGGTGAAATACCAGTTTTGATTTACTGCCGGTTAATTCAATCACCAGTTCTGCAAGGCTTTTAATCGTAAATTCACCCGGATTGCCGATATTTACCGGACCTGTAAATCCTTCGTGGGAATTCATAAGCCGGACCATACCTTCGATTAAATCATCCACATAGCAGAAGCTTCTCGTCTGGCTTCCATCACCGTAAATCGTAATGTCTTCATTTTTCAGCGCCTGTACAATAAAATTAGATACCACTCTTCCATCATTGGGATGCATCTTCGGTCCATATGTATTGAAGATTCTCATTACTTTAATATCTACGTTATGCTGTCTGTGGTAGTCGAAAAACAACGTCTCCGCCACCCGCTTTCCTTCATCGTAGCAGGAACGGATTCCAATGGTATTTACACAGCCGCGGTAGCTTTCCGGCTGCGGATGGATCTCGGGATCCCCGTACACCTCACTGGTACTCGCCTGTAAGATTCTTGCATGGACTCTTTTCGCCAGCCCCAGCATATTCATGGCACCCAGCACGCTGGCTTTTGTCGTTTTGATGGGATTATACTGGTAATGAATCGGACTTGCAGGACACGCCAGATTATAGATCATGTCCACCTCTGCATACAGTGGATTCACAATATCATGCCGGAGAAACTCAAAATTACGCTTTCCAAATAAATGCTCAATATTTTTTTTACTGCCGGTAAATAAATTATCCACGCAGATTACTTCGTTTTCCTCTTCTACCAGCCGCTCACATAAATGGGAACCTAAAAATCCCGCTCCCCCTGTAACTAAAATTCTGTTCTTCACTTTTTTATCCTTTCTGCACGACCTTTTATTTTCCTACCCCAATCTGATAATAGGTAAATCCAAGCTCTTCCACAGCTTTCTTTTCATACTGGTTTCTGCCATCAAATATAACCGGGGTTTTCATTCTCTTTATCATCTCCTGAAAATCCGGGGAACGAAATTCCTTCCACTCGGTTATGAGCAGCATGGCATCCACATCCACCAGGGCAGAATACTTGCTTTTTACATATTCCACATGGGCATTGTCTTTCAGGTAACAGGTCCGGGCTTCTAATTCCGCCTTGGGATCATATGCTTTGATCCTGGCACCTCTTTTTGTCAGTTCTGAAATAATGGTAATGGAAGCCGCTTCCCTCATATCATCCGTCTCCGGTTTAAATGCCAGCCCCCATACTCCAAAACACTTATTGGAAAGGTCTTCCCCAAAGTAATCTGTCACCTTTTGCACCAGGACTTTCTTCTGCATGAAATTCACCTCTTCTACGGATTTCAGGAGGGACGCCTGATATCCGGACTCTTCTGCTGTCCGGATCAATGCCTGCACATCCTTAGGGAAACAGGAACCGCCGTATCCGCAGCCCGGATAGATAAAACTGTATCCGATCCTGGAGTCACTGCCGATTCCAAGCCTTACATGATTGATATCCGCCCCCACCAGTTCACAGATATTAGCCATTTCATTCATAAAGCTTATCTTGGCTGCCAGCATGGAATTGGCTGCGTATTTGGTCATCTCTGCACTGGGGATATCCATGCAGATAAAATGGTTGGTGTTCAGAACATAATGCTTATAAAGTTCCTTCATCATGGAAAATGCCTGTTCATTATCTGCGCCAATGACAATTCTGTCCGGGCGCATGGTATCTGAAATAGCATTTCCTTCCTTTAAAAATTCCGGATTGGAGATCACATCAAATGTCAGATCAAGACCCCGTTTATCCAGTTCCAGCTGAATCGCTTTGCGTACCTTTTCTGCAGTTCCCACCGGAACTGTGGATTTATCAATAACAAAGATGTGTTTCTCCATATATTTTCCTATGGACCCTGCCACGGACAGCACATATTGCAGGTCTGCACTTCCGTCTTCTCCCATAGGCGTTCCAACTGCAATAAAACAGATTTTTGACTTTTTCATTGCGTCCTGCAGAGATGTAGTAAAGCTAAGATGACCCAGCTCCAAATTCCGAACTACAATTTCCTCCAGACCGGGTTCATAGATTGGAATGATTCCATTCTGCAGATTTTTAATTTTATCTGCATTGGTATCCACGCAGATTACTTCATTTCCCATTTCAGACAGACACGCGCCTGTTACCAGCCCCACATATCCTGTCCCAATGACGGTAATTTTCATAATCGGTTCCTCCGTATTCGTAATTAAATATTTTAAAGCTGCTATCTTGCCTGTAGCTGCAAGCAAATTGCTTTCCGGGCAATCTGCATTGCATGTGGCTATCTTTTCTGAAATACGATGCAAATGTCTGCTCACCTGTCATTCTGAATAATCGTTAAAACAAACTTTGCAATCGTATCCCAGGAATATTTTTTTCTGTACGCTTCCTGATGGCTGGCAACATAACTTTTGATATCCTCATTGTGCAGCAGCAGATGCATTTTATCAGCCAGCTCAACCGGATTTTCTTCATCAATGAGATACCCGTTTTTCCCCTCTGTAATGATCTCTTTCATAGAGAATGCATTTCTGGCTATGCAGGGAAGCCCGAAGATCAAAGCTTCTGCGAAAACGATTCCAAAAGGCTCTGACCGTGAGGGCATCACAAAAATGTCGCAGAGGTTATAATATGCAGCCAGCTTTTCCGGTCTCATCAATCCCAGAAATTTTACTCCCTCCGGTATTTCCACCGGCAAAGGCCAGTTCTCCGGTCCGGCGATATAAAGTTCGGCATCGGGCTTCTTTTCCTTTTTTAATATCCGAAATGCCTCCAGCACCACTTCCCCGCCCTTTCGCTCAAATTCTTTTCCTACAAACAATATTTTGTTGGACTGCTTCCCGGAACGGTCAATGGCGGAAATATCCACGTTGCATCCTCCGCCGATTGCGTGGACTTTACCGGGGTCTATACCGGTGTTGCTGACCAGGTCGTCCACAAGCCACTGTCCCATAGTAAAAATCCCTTTACATTTTTTATAGAACTTCACTGCCTTATCCCTTCTCACTTTCATGACCTCAGCAGAAGTGTTCGGCGGCATTGCAGTATATTTTAAAATCGGGCTTTGCGCCTGGTACAGCCGGTAAAGGTAGTCATCTGATAAATCTATATAGATATATGTTTGTTCCGTTACTTTCGTATCATATTCCCGGTACATAAAATAGCGGTTCCCGGGAATGACCTTTAGGTTTTCATTCAAACATTTTTCTCCCCATGCAATTTCATCCAGACGGTAATCCGATTGTCTGAACAGCTTGTTGGCAGCCCGGGACAGAAAAATCCGCTCCCGTTTTCTGTTCTTCAGACAGTAAGCGCTGTCTGTAACTGCTTCGGACTGCTTTTTCATAGCTTCAAATAAGCCATAAGGAATCCCGGACCAATCCATAACCGGGTTGTCCGTCCATTTCCAGATATGTTCAATATTCATAGTTTCTCCTCTTTCTATCTCTTCCACGGCTGCCTCTTGATAATAGCTGTCACTCTGCCAAACTCCGGTCTGTTATGGAATACAATCACATACAGTAAATTCGGTATAACCAGACATATACCCGCCTGCCCTAAAAAGGAAACTGCAGATCCCGGAACGGAAACCAGCCGGCACAGAAAATAAGTACACAGAGCAGCGATCACCGTTATCGACAGCTGTTTCAGTAAATCCCAGTAGTACTCCAGGGAACTTCTCTTTAAAACAACGTTATAAAATACCTTCAGCTCCCAGGGATAGGAAATAAACAGGGATATGAAGACCGTTGAAAATAAAATCCCGTTAATGCCAAATAATTTTACAAACACAATATCCAAAATCAAATTCAAAACTACCGTAACCAAAGGCCGGAACCGGTCTTCATACCAGACACCTGCCGCATCCCGGTATACCGTAACAATCTTCCTCACATAGCTGGTATAAAAGTACAGGACACATAGAATCACCGTATCCATTCCAAACAGCCGCTCCTGTCCGACCCAGAGCCACATAAAGTTCTGATACAGACAGAGCAGGCAGATTGCACACCAACCACACAGCCAGTGGTTGATAAACACCAGCATTTTATAGTCCTGGTAATTCTTCTGGGGAGTCTCCGTTTCCAGACTGTTCCCCACGCCTGCTGTCAGGGAATTATGGAAAATCGTCAGGATACTGCCCACGGCAAACAGAATATAATAATAATTGTTGAATTTCCCCAGTATCACCAAGCCCAGAAAACTGGAAATCACAATATTATCTACCGAAACCAAAGCCGTACCGCCCAGCCGGTAACAGATTAAGCCTAAAAGCTTCTGTTTCATCCCCGACCTGATATCCGCCGATACCCTGCCTCTGCAGAAATACCCGGGATACATCTTTTTCACGATGACGGCTGTAATTACATTGATTAATATCGTACAAATGGGGGTAAAGATTACATATACATAGTAATTTTTAAACAACAGCAGTACCGCTGCCTGCACCAGATAAATCCCCACATATACAAACATGGATATTCTGCTGGATACATCATTCCTCTGGTGCGCGGTCAGTAAACAGGCTTTATACCCGTAGAAAAAATAACCAAATACCGCATTAAACAGATACACCAGATACAACACGTATATATTAATGTCCCTGGGCCATGCCCCATGAATCAAATGTTCTATAAATGGCATAATGGCTATTCCCAGCAGCAGAATCGCACCGCCAACAAAATAATAAAATTTACGGAAAAGGTTTAATAAGGAACATATGGTATCCTCGTCACCGGAAGCGATTGGTTTATACATATAGTAGACAATGGCTCCTCCGAATCCCAGCTCCGCAAAGTTCAAAACGCTGAAAACAGAAGTAAACAGGCTGTTTAAACCAATATATTCTTCCCCCAGTATATAGAGCATCACTGTGCGGATTACAAAAGGAAGCAGCATCATAACCAGCGCATTCATGACTCCATAAAACGTACTTCTGACAAAATTTCTTGTTCTCTCCATCTTCATAGCTGTCTTCTCTCCAGTCTGCAGCTCCGCCTGACTACGATTAAAATTGTGATCATCATAAAGTACATCAGATAGCAGGTGCTGTCATAAAGCGGATTCCCGGTAAAGCCATAGATTCCAAAAATGAGTTGACCCGTTACGGAAAATCCCATAAGATTCCTCCTGCTGCTGTCCTCACCAAACAAACGGATGAAAAGATGCAGCGAAGACAGCAGACAGACCAGCTGTACCGATACAAAACAGACGAATCCCGCAATACCTGTCTCACAAAGCAATTGGATGTAGATATTATGCGCCTGGGATGTATTTTCAAATAACGTAAAGTTATGTTTAAACTCCCCCCATCCAATCCCAAACCATTTTGATGAATTAGACTCTCCCCATAATTTCCAGGCTACAGCCTGTATCTGACTCCTGCTGTTGGTGATATCCTTTTGTTCTGAATAGTTAATCAGCGTTTCAATGATTCTGCCAATTGCATTTTCATTTCCAAACGCCCGGTAAAATAAAATACTGAATCCTACTATGCAGATTACTAAAACCGGCAGCATAAACAGCCGCCTTATTCTGGTCTTTTTGTTACAATTGATAAAATAAGCAACAATGCATAACGCCAATGCGACAAACATAATCGTTCTTTTGTCCGTATATATAAGGGCAATAAAGCAAAACAGAATTGCCGTTATGTGTAATCCGGAATACATTTTGTTCCTGCAAAATAAAAATGCTCCGATGCCAAAGACAATGATGTAAGCCGAAAGGGAAATATTCAGTGCCATTCCTCCGGCATCATAATTCCAGGTTCCAAGAATACGCCAGGCAAATTTAACATATACCGGGTAAGCAAACTGCTGTAAAAGTACAAAGAAAGCTTCTATCAGCGCCCGGAGTTTGATGAATAAAATAATACCGTCAAACCTTCTGACCGGTTCATTAACTGCAAAAATCCCGCACAGAGATACAACGTATCCCAGAATATCAATAAGTAGAAATTCCGGCGTATGGAACAGATAATCCAAAAGCGGAAATATTCCAATAAACATCCCCCATAGCATATTGATATAGTTAAAATTGATCCTCCTGGTCCGAATGATATATATGAAAAAAGCAATCAGGGTGACCCCATAACTGTAATTCATATACCTGCCGATGGAAGAAGACAATAAGGTAAGCATCCAGCAAACGGTAAAGAAGTTCCAGGCATCGGCTTTTATGTGCTGTCCGGCTGTATTTTTTAAACTAAGCATTGAGTGCCCCCTCTAAAAATTGAAAAGACGACCTCTGCAATTCTTTTATTCTGTTTTTTACAGCCCTATAATCTGTCTTATCCTTATCAAATGAATACGTATTCTTATTTCTATCCCAAAGGTTTTGGGAAAGCTTCAGGGAATCCAGCAGATCTGCCATCCGGCTCTCCTGGCGTGCTCTGGGAATGGTTAAAAACTGTTTTTCAAAAATAATGGAAAATACCGTCCCGTGAAAGGAATTCGTCACAATATATGCAGCATTTTTGATATATCTTAGAAATTCCTCCGGAGAACAGTACCTGTCTGCATATTTTATATGCTTTAATTTTGTAACCCCTGGAAAAATGTCAACAATGTTATAATGATATTTATCTCTCAAATATGCAGCTGCCCGGTCCAGTTCCGGCGAATACTCCAGTCCGTACATAAGAATATAGGGTTCCTTTATCTCGGACGGCTTTATAAATCTCATCCACTGTTCTTTCGATAACAGCAGGGTGGGGTCCAAAACGGTAACAGCCCGGGCGGCTCCCAGCCTGTTCATCTGTTTCTCCAGACTTTTCTCCCTTACCGATACCGCCTTAAAATCCTCAGTCAGCAATATAATCTCCTTTACATAGGTATCGTCTCTTGCCCCGCCTATACTGGCTCCATATGCTATTTTCTTACACCCTTCCGATACAAAACCCAGAAAATAACCTTTGTCAAACCTGTCCATGGTGTAATAATTGTTCCAGACCTGGTCGCTTCCGGTGATATAGAAATCACAATCCGGATAACCGTCTTCTAACGCCTGATAGGATTGGTAATGAGGTGTTACTGCTAAATATTTTTGAACGAAATCCCGAAAACCATCGTGTTTCTTCTTTCGCCTGAAATAAAATACATTGCTTAATGCTGTCTTCCCCATGCCGGCTATAATACGGAGCTTCGTCACAACTCCCTCACTGCCATAGTAATGAATCCGCAGTTTCCGGTATCGGTTGGGACTGTTATATACTGGCCATGGTTTCTGATAATCCAGAAAAACCACCTCATGACCTTGTTCTTTGAGATATGCATTCAGTGCCACAGCCTGAAGAGCCCCACCATAATTAATGGAATTATGTAATGTTACTACTCCTATTTTTGCCATATGATCTCCTTACCTGCTCGTAGTACTGTACTAATTTCTTCAGATACTGATCCCCATCGAAGTCTCTCTTTGCATTTGCCACCGCTTTTTCGCCCATGCTCTGATAATCTTCTTGGGAAAGCCGCGCCATCTTCTTCATACATTCAGCCAGACTTGTACTGTCCTTTGGCTTAGCAATATATCCGGTTATCCCGTTTTCCACGATCTCCGGCAGACCGCCGTTGCTGCTTACGATAACCGGCTTTCCCTGTGCCATGGCTTCCATCACTGTATAGGGTCCGTTTTCATACCACTCTGAAGGCAGAACGATGCATTTTGCTCTCTGAACAGTATGCTCCAATACCTCCCCGGACTGAAATCCCAGCAGCCGGACCTTGTCCTGCAGATGATTATCCCTGATATACTCCCGAATCCTTTCTTCCAGCTCTCCGCTTCCTGCAAGGAACAGCTGATTGTCAAGTCCGGATTCCCGGTAGGCTTTTAACAGTGTCATAATTCCTTTTTCTTTGCTGAGCCTGCCAAAATACAGAAAATAAGAGTCATTTTCGGGCGCGGCGCGATAGATACTTCCCCCTGGCAGAAAATTTTTCATATGTACTACCGGAGATGCGGTAATGCCAGCTTCTTCTATCTTTCGTTTATAAAATGCAGAAGGCGTAATAAACAGATCAATTTTCTGATAAGACTTTTTCCATTTATAAAAGTAAGCTTCTGCCGCAGATAAAAAGCTTTTCACCCTGGAATCCTTTACACACTGGTTGCGAAAACAGGCGCCATAATGTCCGCTTTTACATGCCTCACAGATCTTTCCATGGGTCAGCATCATATAATTGGGACAGATACAATTCAGGTCGTGAGCCGTATAAACTATTGGAATATGGAATTTTTTCACGGCATCGATGATGGAATGGGTCAACTGCCGCTGGAACAGATTCAGGTGCACAATGTCCGGTTTTTCCCTTTGGATTAACGCGGTTATTTTTCTCTTTGCCTCCCTGGAATACAAGATCTTAAGTCCGGTATGAAGCATCTGTGCCTTACTCAGATTGCCGTTAAACTCCACATTTTCAGTAAAATAGCGTTCCTGGCTGCATGGAAGATTTCGTTTATCCTTCATAGAAAAATAAATCACCTCATGGCCTTTTTCCTCCAATAACCTGCCTAACCCCAGATAGTAAGTCTCCGATCCGCCCTTAATATAATGAAATTTATTAACCAGCAGTATTTTCATGTCCGTGTCCTCTCATTTTCCCTGAGGAACAGATTTTCATATTGATCAACGATGTATCCCCAGTTGTACCTGTCTGAAATTCTTTTTTTAGCTGTCTTACCAATATCCGCGATCTGATCCGGTGTCATTTGATCAGCCTGATCGATTAACTGCGCCAGATTTCCGTCCTTTTTGTTCCAGTACAGGGCGCCGTTTTCCCCCACTTCCCGGTTAAATCCCACATCCAGCAGCAGATTCAGATCTGTTGCACTTAAGGCTTCCAGCAGGCTTGGGTTTGTTCCGCCCACCTCATGTCCATGAAAATATCCATAGGCATCTTCCCGAATCTTTTTTAAGATTTCAGAATCATACATTGTCCCTGCAAATTTAATCCTGGGATCCCGGTCAAATCCTGTTTTCTGCTTTAATTCCTCCAGAAATTTTTCACTAACATTGGTTATTAGAGCAAAATCTTTTGTAGTCCCGGACTTCATGAACTCCCGGATCATGATCTCGTAATTATTTTCGGGAACAAACCTGCCTACCACCAGATAAAACTCCTTTGGTTTTAATTTTTTATCCTGATACCAGTGAAGCAGCTTTTCATCTTCCCCGGAAATTATGGATGGGTCCGTCTCCGCTCCATATGCAATAAAGGTAGTATCCGGACGGTAAACCCGGTATTCTGAACGTATGTAACTTTCCATGCTTTTACTGTCACAAATTAAAAGATCCCCATGTTTCACCATAAGTGATTCTGAATATTTCCAATATCTTCTGACCATTGGACTCCATTTCTTACGCAGAAATTCATGACCGTCTGGATTGATATACAAAATCCCGCCTATCTTTTCAATCTTCTCTTTATAATGCCGGATAAAAATACCCATTCTGCATGCCAAAATATAAAAAACCGGATGCCGGATATGATTCTTTTTTGCATAAGTGATTGCCCACCGAAGCGCATCCACATCATATAAGATGGCCCTTGCTGGACCGATTTTCTTCCACCTGATAGTATGGCAGGCTGCGCCATTATAAATAAAATCCGCCTCCTCTGCACGGTAATTCTCCGGTTCCACGGCACAGGCTACATGATACTGTACATTCTCTGACTTCTTAAACTTAGTCAGCTTCTCCACAAACGTTTCGAAACCGCCGTATTTAGCCGGAATCCCTTTTGAACCGATGATAAATACATGCTGTACTTTTTTCTTATTCCTATTATCATTTGTGACCTTTTGTTTCATCTCGTATTTCCATCTCCATTTCCTAATTCATGCAGGTATTAATCCTTCTCTATTTTCTAATTCATGCTGGCATAAATCCTTCTCTATTTCCTGAATTCATGCTGGCATAAATCTTTCTCCTCTTTCCTCTTCAGGAAGAACCTTCCCCTTTTAATACCACCCAGACCGTTTTCAAAAGAATTTTAATATCCAGATAAATGGACCAGTCCATGATATAGCTCACATCTAGTTTGACGATATCTTCAAAATTTGTGATGTTGCTTCTTCCGCTAACCTGCCATAATCCCGTAATCCCCGGTTTAATAGCAATCCTTTTTCTATGATGAAACTGATACTTTTCCCATTCATCCAGTGTAGGCGGCCTGGTTCCCACAAGGCTCATCTCCCCTTTTAAAACGTTCCAGAACTGAGGCAGCTCATCTATGGAAGATTTTCTGATAAAATTGCCAATGCCTCTTATAATTCTGGGATCATTGTCCATCTTGAACATCAGCCCGTCTTCTATATTGTTCTGCTCCATCAGTTCTTTTTTTCTTTTTTCCGCATCCAGATACATAGACCGGAATTTATAGATATGAAAACGCCGTCCGTTTTTTCCGATCCGCACCTGGGAAAAAAAGACCGGTCCCGGTGACTTGAAATAGATGATCGGTCCCACAACAAGACCGATCACCAGGGTCATCAGGCAGCCCACCAGCCCGCCGCAGATATCCAGCAGCCGTTTCCAGAACAGCTGCCCGGTTGTAACCAGATTCACAGAACTGGACAGCACCGTATATCCCACGAGATTTTCTACTAGCTGATTGGTATTTAATTCCGGTATATGAATTAAGTTAATATGAACAGTAATTCCCATTTCCGTACACCCGTCAATCAGCGGTTTGTAAAAAGGATCTACTTCCGGCAGTGAGAAAAACACTTCATCAATACATTCATTTTTCATATACTCCAAAGCATTGCTTCGGTCAGCCAGAACCGGAATTCCCATAATATCTTCTCCCCGCTGGTCTTCATCCATTACAATGACACCCATAACGAAGAAATTCCCAAAACTCCGGGTTTGAAAATCCAGGATAATTTTCCTGACACTTTTTTTATCCGTGATCAGGACCAGGTTTCTTCTTCCCTGACTCACTAAAAATCTACTTCCGCATTTTAAGCTTTTTTTCCTGATACATCGGAAAGAAAAACTCAGCACAGTAAAGATGATCCACATGGTCACATAAACGGACCGGGAATACACATCCATGTTTTTTGCCAGATACAAATACAGCAAAAAACAAATCATCACACAGGAAGTATGGTGCAGCGTTTCCTTCGCTTCTTTTCCAATACCTCTCTTTAAAATATCCTGGTAGCTCCCAAAAGCCAGGGCAATCAAACCGTCAATAAAGATGAAAATAACGCTCCATCCCAGATAGATATCCCTTAAGTAAAACGTTTGAATACCATATCTGATTATGAAGGCAATCATCAAAGCTGCTTCCACACATAACAAGTCAATAATTATAAAATCAAGGTGTTTCATCCAATTATTCAAATTTTTCTGGTACATAATTAACTCTTTTTCTACCTTTTTTTGTATTTAACTTCACAATTTAACTGCTTTTTTCCAACATCGAACTTTTTTCCAGGTGCCTGGTACTCCGGATTCCCCACAGCATTCCAATCTGATTCAATTTGCTGACTTCACAATCCTCCAGATTATTTTTTCTGGTGCCCCTGTATTTTTCCCGTTGTACATTGATCCATATTCCTAATTTATATCCGGATTCCGTTACATAGTTAAAAGGCACCTCCAGATTCCCATAGGTCTCATAGTAACTGTATGCCTGCTCGTACCATTCATCCCATTCCCTTCTCTTACGGATCTCCCAGTTAATGCCCAGCCGCTCCAGTTTTTCCGTTTCCTCCGGTCGGAGTTTATTTTGTTTGTAGCGTTTCCTCTGGTAGCTGATCCATTCTCCCAATGGCAGATGACGCACCATATATCCTTTCGGAATATCAATATTTTTGTACTGCTCATAATACTGTACACAATACTGATACCAGATGTCCCATTGGGTGCGTATTCCCAGGGTCCATTCCATTTCGATCTGATTTAGCAGATAAATTCTTCTGCCATCAATCCGATAGACACCTTTATCGTGATAAGCCGCCCTCTGCCGCTCAATCCACCTGCCTAGCAAGAGATCATTTTTGGTTTTGTATTTTGCCGGTATTCGCAGGTTATGATTTTCCACATAATATTCCTTTGCCAGTTCGTACCATACATCCCATTCAAGGCGTGTATACTGGCGCTTACTCGTCTTGTTCATTTTTATTTTTATCTGCATCCTTTCTGAACTGAATATGCAGCATATTAACTATGCTGAAATTTCCTCTGGTTATCCGTATGACATAATTACAATTATGTAGTTAAAAAACCGGAGAACAGGGGAAACTCTTCATTTCATATGCAATATGTGAAGTTATTCTGGTGAAATAGGAAAATTTAAGATATTAAAAGAAAAGTCTTTTACAATTTTATTTGAAAAAGACTTATTTGAATGTTCAAAATTAATGTTCTGATTAAAAATCGACTTTTTTTTCTATTATGTATTTGCATTTTTAATAAAATAGTGCTAATATAATACCAATCATAAAAATAGTAATGTATTTTACATTTGTCTGATACTACATAATTGTAATTATGTAGTTATTATTTTCTATAAGATTAATCCCAGTTTATCAATATCTCTCTGATGTTCATACCCCGATGTCATAATATAGATACGTGTCGTATTAATACTGCTGTGTCCCAGTACATCCGCTAACTTGGCGATATCTTTTTTTAATTCATAAAAACATCTGGCAAACAGCTTTCTCAGATTATGCGGAAAAACCTTTTCTCTGGAAACCCCCGCCTTCTGGCACAGCTTCTTCATTTCAGCCCATATATTACTTCGATTCAAAGATTTACCGCCCTTTGTAATAAAAATCTCTCCTGTTTTTATCCCATGTTTCTTAGAAAAGTGGATCAATACCTTTTTCAGCTTTTTCGGAATCAAAATAATCCTGGTTTTATTCTTGCTGGATACCGTAATTTCTCCCAGCTTAACTTCCTCAATTTTAAAATATTTCAATTCAGAGATGCGGATTCCAGTGGATGCAATTGTTTGAAGGATCATAAACATTCTCTCATTATTACTTGCCTTAGCCGTATTCAGCAGCCGTAAATATTCTTCTTTATTCAATTCTTTTTCAGAAGAGCGGAATGGCTTTTTCTGCACCCGCAGCTGCTTTACGCATATATCATTTAACCCGCAGAACTGCAAAAAACGATTCAGTGCCGCTAACATGGAATTGACGCTGGTTGCCGCAAAGTGACTTTTCAAATACTTCTTATAAGCAATCACAATCTCTTTCCTGATTTCATTACCAGACAAAAACACCTGAAATCTTCTGATATCACGCATATATTTTTGTATAGTTAAATCACTTTTTTCCTCTTTTTGCAGCTGATTTTTAAATTCTGTAATGATTACTTCTGTAACTTTATTTGGTTTTTTATTCGGTTGTACTTCTGGTTTCTCATTCAGTCTTTCATTCGGTTGTACTTCTGGTTTTTCATTCGGTCTTTCATTCGGTTGTACTTCTGGTTTCTCATTCAGTTTTTCATTCGGTTGCACATTTTGCTTCACATCTGATCTCATATATTGTCTCCCTAAATTGTTATACTGGATTATCTGATTCTGGAATCTGTATCTGACTATTATCTTCAAGATCATGCATTATTATGAGGTATTTTAGAAAAATAAAAAACTGTGTCAGCTAAAATATAAAAGCTCACACAGTTCTATCCTTTAAAATATAGAATAATTAATATTAAATTCCCACAGTCTTATATACGTTTCTTTTCGCTAAATCGAAACACTTATACAAAGTTTTTTCTCTAACAGAGTATATCACAGGTATAACATCAGTTCATAACCTGTGACCTTTTTATCCATCAGCGTAAATCCTTTCTTAGAAATTCTAAAGATCAAAATATTGTAATTTATTTGAAACTTTTAAGTCCCTGTAGTCATGCATGGAGGAATTATACACAGCATACCCGCCTTTACCGGTATTTTTCACATGGTAAAGTGCCTGATCCGCATGGCAGTAGAGACTGTAGAAATCCCTGCCATCTCTGGGATAAAAGGCAATTCCCACACTGCAGCTCAAATGAATATCGTGGCCTTCCGGGCGGATTCCATTCATACCTCTAATAATTTTATCCACCAGTTCAGCTGCCAGCTGATCTGAAACGCCCGGCAGAAATGCCAGAAATTCATCGCCTCCCACCCTGCCTAACACATCCGTAAAACGAAATTGATTACGCATCATAGAAGCCATACCAGTTAATGTCTTATCTCCGCACAAGTGACCAAACTGATCGTTAATAAACTTAAAATCATCCACATCAATCAGAAATAACGCACCTTTTTCGCAATCCTTCCATTCCAGATATTCTTCCATTTTCTTCTGGGATTCCGCCTTATTATAAAGCCCCGTAAGACCGTCATTCTGTGCCTGAATGATGAGTTCCTGCCTTTTCCTTTTCTCTTCTTCGATGTCTACGATTACCCCCACTGCCCGGATAGGTCTTCTGTCATTGTCAAACTGTGTGGTTGCACGGATTCGGCACCAGTTAAACTTACCTTTTTCATTGCGGATGCGGAATTCCGTCTCGGAATAAGGCACGCCTGCCGCAGTGTCCGTCATGATAGAAATAAACGCCTTCATATCGTCAGGATGAATATTCGGAGACTGGGGAATCCGATTGCTGATACCTTCCCGGATTGCATAATAACCAAACTTCTTACTCCAGTTATTAGAAAAAGTAAGGGTATCGGCAGCAATATCCCATTCAAATATAATATCCGTCGCCTGATCCATGATTACCTGATGGCGTTCCAAAGAAAGACGCAGGTCCTCCCGCTGTCTTCTCTGCTCGGTAATATCCAGCATGACACAATAAAACGACCTCTGCCCATCTTCACCAATTACCAGCTTTCCTTTATCCAGAACCCAAACCAGCCCGCCATCCTTAAGCGGTACCCGATACTCCAGTTCCAGATCATTTTTTATCGCCAGCTGGTGTTGCATTGATAAAAATACTGCTTTCCGATCCTCTGTATATATCATTCTTACAAATTGATTCTGGAACCTCTCCTCAATATCTTTCCTGCTATATCCAAACATTTCCAAAAAACCGTCACTCATGCTGATTATCGTTAATTCTTCATCATCCATACAATGATGAAGTCCGCATGGAACATTCTTTGTCAGGGCAGACATCTCCCTTTCCCGAATCCGATGTTCCTGCAATGTTTCCTGTTCAAATTCCACTTTTATCTCCTTTCTTCATCATTTATTCCATTGTTCATCAAGATGGAATACAGGATTATTCTTTATTATATTTCATTCATAAATACTTATTTCTTTTAATCTGCTTATTATCTATTTTATGGTATTTTGCGATAAAAGCAATACTTTTTGGAAAAATTTACATATATGGTATTTCATTCACATAATCAGCCAGACATTCATCCGAAGAACCTGTTAAATCTGTATAAACACGATCAGCAAAATAGATATTACCGACATAATTCCATAAAGCCATCTGTTCCAGGAAAAAACCCGGCTTCCGCCATATGCTTCAAACGGATAAAATGCCAGCACTCGATAAACTAAAAGAATCTCACCAATCCAGAATGCATAGCGGAATATCTGGTGCGATGCTGAAAATATGATAGAACCCCCTGTTAATGCAGCAATAAACGCCCATTCAGCCAAAGCTACCATGCCCATATCCCTTCGAAATTCAGCCGTATTTTCATATTTGTGAGGATACCAGTTGCCGCTCAGTGGAAAGATTCCTCCGAAAAAATTTACAACCGCTATAATACCTGCACCTCCGTTATTCAGGCGAAACTGCCATTTCCGTTTTGCGGCAGCCGCCGCAATTCTCCCTATAGCTATTGTACCAGCCAGCATTCCCACATAGGTTCCAAGAAATATAGCCGGATCTTCTATGCGGTAAAGCGCTATTAAAATCAGCAGCAAATTAGCGAGAAGATATCCACCGATCTGTCTGCCGGTGCCGCTTTTACTTTGCAGCGGTTCATTGCGCACTGCCAAATAGAAATCCATCCCCACAGCCAGCCAAAGCAAATTGCCAAAAAACTGGGACAAAAATCCCAATACCCCCAGCTGCCTGACAATCTCCCACAACGTAACCCGGGCAAATCCATTCTTCAGGAACAGGCTCCAGGAACCAACGTTGTCATCCTTAACCAGTGCCGCCTGTGAGTCGCATCCCTGCTCCCATAGATACTCAGTGGTCGCCTGATACAGCTTTCTGCCAATACCTTTTCCATGATGGTCCGGGTCTACAAATGCATATTCAAAATACCCTGTTCGCATCCCCTGAACTTCTGTGATCTTATAGATAATAGCACCGGCAAGTTTTCCATCCACTACAGCCACCAGTGCATGTTTTGGTTTGCTGACAAACATTCCTTCCACCAGGCTAAATGCACGCTTTCCAATTCTTTTTACCTCTTCGGCTTCTTCTTTCTCCATAGAACGTATTACAATTTCCAATATTCTCCTCCTTTTATTCTGGGTTTCATGTACTCAGCTCTGCAAGTTATTTTACGCTGTGAATAATTTCGTCACTGCAGGTATATCAACACAAAAAAGCATAACCTGTATTTTTATACAAGCCATGCTTATCTATTTTTGATTGACCCCTATGAAAATTTTACAAAAGCCTGCCTCTAAAACGGCGTTGTCCATAGGTCCCTCCCTTAGAATTTACTTACTAAAAGTATATAAAAACTTTCTCTTCCTGTCAAGAAATAAAGTAAGGTATCCGGGATATTTTATAAGATAATAAAAAAGCGGCACCTTAAATACAGATCATTTATTAAATAGTATATAAAATACTTTTTATAAACTATTTAAATTAGATATTGACATGTTTTTCCATATAATATACTATTAAATTATAAGATTTCGAACTTCTGTCATTCTTCTTCCCCATGCATATCACAGGTTCCGCCTGTGATACTGCATGAACACGAAGTGTGAAAGCGATTTTCTTTCACACTTTCCCAAATCAGTAGTGTGAAAACTGTATTTTTCACACTTTCCCCACAAAGAAATGGAGGGAATCTAATGAAAAGCATGGTAGCAAGCAGTTACAGTGAAAAATTAGAGCGACTGGACCGGTGTGCAAGATTACAAAAAGTCGACCGTGTACCAATCGCAGCAGCAACACTGTATTTTCCGGCAAAATATTCTGGCATTACATATGAAGACATGTATTATGACCAGAATAAGTACAAAGAGGCCTCAACAAAGTTTGCAAAGGACTTCAACTGGGACGCAGCATGTATGCTCCGCTCATTTGAGTCTGTGACCCTGGGTCTTGCACTTGCAGGCACAGATCCGGAAACTGCGGTAAACGCAGCAGTAGCTTCTGTTCTGGGCGGCGGATTTGCACATGATATTCTAAAGGACAACTATTCATCCCAACCCGGCAGAGAGGTTTTACCAAATGTGGAATCCCAGTTTAAAATTAAAAGTCCGGTAATGAGCGTTGATGAGTATGACGAATTTATAGACGACCCCTTCGGGTTCCTTAATAATAAGGTGATCCCCCGGGTGTACGGTGCTTTAAGCAAACCCGGCAGCAGTGAATCAGCCGCTGCACTCATTAAATTTGGCATGAAACTGGGACCTGCTTTGGGTGACTTACAGACATTTACACAGGAAATGAAAACCGTAAACTGCCCGCCGTGGTATATGGCACTTAATCCTAATCCGCTGGATGCACTGGGGGCATTTCTCAGAGATTTTGATCAGGTGATCTATGATATCCGCCGTGTTCCGGACAAGGTGCATAAGATTTGCGAAGCACTGGCACCGGTACTACTTGCTGTAGGAAAAGCAACCGGAGAAATTTCATACCAGCTGACAGGTTCGAGACGAGTATTCTGCCCGGTATGGTATAATAGCTTCCTGTCAGAAAAACAATTCCGGGAATTCCACTGGCCATATCTCAAATATATCTGCGAAGAGCTCATTAAGGCTGACTTTACTCCACTTCTGTCATTGCAGGGCAGCTATGACCACCTTCTGGACACACTTCTTGAACTGCCTGCCGGCAAGGCTATTGCCTGGTTTGACCGGACAGATCCCATAAAAGCAAAACAAGTTATCGGAGATCACATGTGTATTGCAGGCGGCATATCACCAGCGCTTCTTATCGGAGGTACCGCTGATGAAGTCGATACACGGGTAAAAGAACTTCTGGACGAAATGAAAACAGCATCCGGTTTCATATTTACCCTGCCGTTTAATGCAATTGGTCCTGCAAAAGTCGAAAATGTTGCCGCCATGACAGATGCTGTCCATAAATATGGCATCTATCGGTAAACTACCAATAAATGATGTACATAAATCTAATCAGTAAGCAACATCTTTATTTCATTAATAAGGAACTGTGAACCATTTTCAAAGGAGGTTAATATGCTTGATTTAACCACACTAACCAAAGCTCTTGGTGAGCTTGATGAAGAAAAAGTTCTATTTATGTTAAATACCTTTGCAACGGGTAATCCAACGAAAGAGGAAGCAATCGAAGCCATAGAAGCATGCCAGAAAGGAATGGCAATTGTCGGTGACCAGTTCGAAACAGGCGATTATTATGTAGGCGACCTCATGTTTGCCGGAGAAGTACTGTCAGAGGCAATCAAAATTCTGGAACCCATAATTGGCTCTGATTCCAGCGATAAAGTCGGGAAGATCGTGCTTGGCACGGTCCACGAAGATCTGCATGATATCGGAAAAAATATTTTCAAAAGTATGGCGGAAGCTTCCGGTTTTGAAGTATATGACCTGGGTATCGATGTACCGGTCAGCACTTTTGTAGAAAAGGTAAGGGAAGTAAAGCCGGAAATAGTTGGACTGAGCGGAGTCCTTACTATGGCAATTGATTCCATGAAAGATACCATCGACGTTCTGAAGAATGCCGGATTAAGAGATGATGTCAAAGTCACAATCGGAGGCGCATGTGCCAGTTATGACACGATGATGGTAACCGGTGCCGATGCCTGGTCTACTAATGCAGCTGAAACGGTAAATGTTTGTCTGGATTGGGTGCGGGGAGCTTAAGCGAATGAAAGGCAGGATGGTTATCCTTGGTTTTTTGACAGAGATTTTATTTTGGGATTTGGAAGAGGCTGGCAGAGAAAATCTGCCAGCTTTTTTCATTTATTTTGATTTAAAATTAAAATTCTTAAAAAGACATACCCCCAAGACTGCATTAAAAAAAGTAGCTGATAAAACACTGAATCGCTCTGGTATTCCAAAATATGCAGACGGGACTATCCCTACACCAATCGCACCTATAAGCATAAACAGCAAAGAACATAGTGCCCATTTCGCTAAAGAGACATATCGTTTATCACGAAAGCCTCCTATGATAATAAAAATAAGCGAAATAACAGAAAAAATAACGACTAAAAAAGTAACTAAATACGTGTGCATTATATCTTGGAAAGTGCCGGCATAACCGCTACTTGATAATGGAAACAGCCCATATCCAATAAATGAAATCCAATTCATGATCGTAAACAAATAAATTCCTGTTCGAATGGTTTTATTTAGTTTATTCTCAATGAATGCAGTAACTAATGTAATACTTACAATTCCACAAGCACTATATAAAACTGATAATTGATTCCAAAGATTAAGGGATGGTGAATCTCTTGCAAACAAATCGCTTACAGCTTGTGACATCCAGTTATAATCCGCATATGCGAATGGGGAAAAAGTAATTGCAGCTACATAGGATAGGAAACCAATTACACCCAGTAATCCTAAATAATTGATTAGTTTTTTATCCATAAATTTCTCCTTTCACTCTTTAAATATTATTAGATAATATTAAATACTGTTAATACTATTAACTATATAAAATATAAAAAATTGATAGGTGTCATCTATTAGCTAATGATTATTAGCCATCTTTATTATAAGCTAACAATCATTAGCTGACAATAGAAATCAGAAAAAGCCATAAGTGCGTATATTTTTATGATCCAAGAAATCAACTATATAGGGATTAACTAAAGAAAGATATAAAATAATCCCTACGCTCCAGGCACAATACCATCGCGAAGGGACTAAATTTAATTATTTTACTATTATTACAAACGTAAAAATTAATCTATAGAATCGGTTATAAATTCAATGAAAAAAACCATAGCCGTATTCACACTCGGGTGCTTTACAGACTACGGTTTTAAGTATTTATCATTTGCTTTTAATCATAGCGTCATATCAAAGATATTTCGTAAGTGATAAATTAATGGTAAACTAAACTCTCAAAATCTACATTATTACCTATAAACCTTAGACGATAATCAGCATTTTGTATTAAATTTCTTATAAATTTAGAATATATAAATTTCAATAAATGATTGCACTATAACAGCATATCAAAATATTTCTCAATAAACCGCATAGCAATTCCAACAGCCGAAGCTTCCCGTTCATACCGGCAAGTCTGCAGATAAGTAGTATCGTTATCGAATGGATCCAGCTTCACGACCTTCTTATTGAGATCCATAATATACTTTTTCAAATAGCCTCCTACGTAACCGCCCAATATGATGTCACAGTCAAATACCATACGCAAGTCGGTCACCAGCACAGCCAGATCTTCCAGATATTTTTCCCAGACTTTCTTTGCGCTTTCATCTCCCGCCTGAAGCAGCTCAAAAAAACCTTCCAGACTCCCGTTCCCATGGCATGACAGAACTCTTGCAGAGCAATAGACATCTGCACACCCCTTTTTTCCGCAATAGCATTTTGTACCATTTCGTACCAGATTCATATGTCCAAATTCTGCACTTCGGTAATGTTCTCCTGTATAGACCCCTTGGTTAATGTAAACGCAGCCGCCTACCGTATCACTGAGCGAAACATAGACAGCATCCCGATTCCGGTCTGCAAATTCTGCAATTGCCGCAGAGTTTGCATCATTTTCATAGTACACATCAAATTCAAACAGCTGACTTAAATTTTTCAGACTCACATTATTTACTTTCAGAACATGTGAAGTAATAATCATTTGGTTTTGGGCATCTATGATTCCGGGAACGGAAATTCCCACCCCAAGAATTTTATTGCGTTCAATCCCGCTTTCCTTAAGAAAACAAATAAACTCCTCATACAGAGCTTCATAATAATCAAGCGTATTTTCATACGAGCTGCGTATTCTCTTCTGACACAATAAATTCCCTTTTAAATCAATAAATACATAACTGATATGATTTCGGGTAATATCAATGCCCGCTGCATACATAATATGATCTGCTATTGACAAACCTTTTGCCTTACGTCCTCCCGTGGACTGATATTCATTCCCTTCGGTTACAATTCCAAGCTGGATAAGCTCCTTTATATTTTTAAATACTGTAGGCATACTCAGATCCAGCTTTGAAGCTATTTCAGCTTTAGATATTTCCCCGCTGTCTAAAATGCATTTTGCTATTCTGACTTTATTGGACCGTCTGCTTTCATCCACACCATTTACTACCATACATATTCTCGCTTTCATAAAATGTTATATAAAAGCATTTTATACCAACAATTTACTTTTTGCAAGAAATGCCGCCTATATTTTATAAACTATCTGATTACTGTGCCACATATCCTCCATCTACAATCACATCTGATCCAGTTGTATATCCTGCTGCATCACATGCCAGATACAGGATAGCAGGAATCAATTCTTCCGGTTTACCCATGCGGTGATATGGAATCAGCGGCATCCAGGCATTTTTTAATTCCTGAGGCGTATCCGCTGACATGGGGGTGCCAATATAGCCTGGGCTTAAGCTGTTGACCCGGATTCCGTGCTCTGCCCATTCAATGGCAAGTGACCTGGTCATATGCAAGACCCCTGCCTTAGATGCATTATAAGATGCCTGCCACTGCGGAATATTTACAATGGTTCCGGACATAGATGCCATATTGATAATACTGCCTCTTGTTCCAGAGGTTATCATTCTTCTGCCGGCAGCCCTTGCCACAATATATTCCCCAGTCAAATTCACATCAATTACCTGCCTCCACTCATCAATAGAAGCCTCCAACGTATCCTTATGTATACAAATTCCGGCATTGTTAAACACAATGTCTATATGACCGGAACGTTCCATGATGTGATCCATTGCCATCTCTACCGCTGCCTCATCGGTCACATTAGCTGTAATGCTGTATGCTTTACCTCCCTGGGCTTCAATCATCCTGACAGTTTCAGCGGAATCTGTCTTTCCAATAATCACAACTTCTGCTCCCGCATTTGCCAGCGCAATTGCGATTACCTGACCAATTCCTACTCTTCCTCCGGTAACCAGTGCTGTTTTTCCCTCTAATCCAAAAATACGATCCAAATACATGATCTTTTCTCCTTTCCACCTCACAAAATCTCTTTATATTTTGCATTTCTTTTATAAAAGCTTTTATTTAAGTATTTGTATTATACTATGATATTTTTTCACTGTCAATCCACTAATATGTACAAATTGAAAAAGCAATATCACCTGATTTCACCCTGTATTCTATATCATTTACACAAAAATAGAGTGATACAGCCTCCTGTATCACCCCAATCATCTATGTTTCTAATGCGCCTGAGCCTTTTTCTCAAAAAAGCTCGTCTAATAAAATATAATATCGAATCCGATCCCAATCCGGTTTTACACCTAACTTGTCAAAAAGAATATCTGCATTAAAATCTTCATATATTTTCCCTCCATACCTGCCTTCAAAATTATGCTTCAGACTTCGGTAGCACAGAGCAATATCCTGGTATTTATCAGCGATTCCGCTTCTCCCCAGATCTATAAAACCACTGACTTTATTTTGATTGATAAAAATATTTGGAAGACAATAATCACCATGGGAGAACACAAGATTTTCCGTGGGCTTATTATCTATTAACCACGTGAGTAAATCAGCTGGGGAAGCAAATCCATTAGCCCCATAGGTTCCCGGCTCCACCCCTTCCATTTCGCAGAGATTGTTTGCAACGAGAATTTCCGCCAGCCGCAGTTTATTATCTATCCCATTATCATAAGGACATGCAGAAATATCCACATTCCACAGCATTCGCAGCCCTTCTGCCAGCAACTCCGTTAACAGATCGGCATTCTCCAGAAAATCCGTGGAGCATGACATTTCTCCAGCCACCCGTTCCATAAGCAGATAATTTGTCCCGCCGCTCTTTTCGGAGCAGAGCAGTTTCGGCACCGGAAGTCTGCCGGAGAGCCAGGACAGCATTTGATGTTCATTATCTGATTCTTCGCATTGCTTTTCTATTTTAAGAACCATATCATCAAAACAGATCACCTGGGAATTGGACATCCCGGTTTTGTCTATGGTAAATGGACGGGAACCGATTATATTTTTAATTTTTCTAGGAATATCTATCATGATCACCTCATTTATTCACTAATATCATGTTCAACTTCAACTCGTTATTCAAATCTGTTTCTTTTACATCCCTGTTTTCTCTCACACCCCGGTTCTCCTCCACGGCCTTGTCTTCCCTGTCCAGCCTTGATTTACCCACCAGTCCCGATCCACCGGATTCCAGGCTGCGCCGGGGCTGGACTGCATTTTGCGAAAAACATAAAAGAACAGTTTCCCCCTGAGACTGGCTCCGGGCCGTTCTGACCGCTGCCGCACTCTGGCGGCTATCCGTGCAGCCTTGCGCTCTAACATTTCCCGCTTCTTAGCTTTCATATCCGATATTCCCATGGCATTGCTGACAAATGGGAAACAGTATACTCTGGATACACTCATCCACTTGAGCTGTCTGGCAAGAGAACGGGCGGTATGTCCGGCAGGCGCTCCCGCTGAAGAACAGAATACCACACCAACCTTTTTAAACATTCCACCGCAGGGCCTGTGAGTTACCCATCGATACGCCATATGATCCAGGAAATTTTTCATGGATCCGCTCATCTCCATAACATAATTAGGGCTGTCCAGGAAAATAATATCTGCCCACTCCATTGCTTTGGCTATAGGCTGTACTTTTTTGGCGGCGGGGCAATACTCTTCTCCCTTTATAAAGCAACTGTTACAGCCGCAGCAAAAATCCGGACCATCCTTAGGCAGAAAATATTCCCTGATCTCATCCTGATCATCTGCCAGGCGTTTCAACACTTCTCTGGTCATGGTATAGGTCACCCCTTTGTGTGACTGTCCATGTATCACCGTGATTTTCATCCTCTCATCCTCCTGTCTTCCGGTACAGCCGGTTAAACTGCCGGATATGCTGTTCCAGCATTCCCAGCACCTCCTCTTCACGGTTTGGCTGGCAGTCGCACATGGTCAGCAGCAAATAAATCGGTGCATAAAAATGAAGTGCCATGGTCTGCACATTCTCCTGTTTAAAAATGCCCGTACCGGATAGAAATCCAAACAGCATGGTCTGATATGCCAATGGATCATCCGCATATTGTCTTGCGTAAAGATCTGCCAGTTCCTTACTGTGATACTGCTCAATGGTCAGCAGTTTGCGGAATTTGCACACATAGTCATCATGAAGAAAATATAAAAATAAATCTTTTCCCATTTGAATTAGCTGTTCCTCCGAAATGCCGGTATAGACATCTATATCCTTTTTTGCTTCAACACCATTGATCTGCATGGAAGCGGTCTGCTGTCTGTACCGCACCGCCATTTCATCCAGAATCGCATCAAAGATATCCTGCTTACTTTTATAATGTTTATATAATGAGGGGGCTTTAATCCCTACCGCTTTTGCAATCTGCCCTACGCTCACCGCCTCAAAGCCTTTTTCTGAAAACAGCGTTAAGGCTTTCTCCAGAATTCTTCGCTTTGTAGATACCGTTTCCATCAACATATCCCCTTTCATTGGCTAATTAATATTAGCTTTATTATAGGCTAATTTTTGTTAGCCTGTCAAGAAGATATTGAGGGGGAGGTGAGAATTAAAATACTTATTTATTTCCTTTTATTGTATTTTTCCTGAGCAAAACAATAAGATTCCTGAATGAGCGGCTTTAATTTTTCAAATGTTTGTTCTGTTGGATTCAGTACACAAATCCAACCCATCCAGGCATACACTGGATGGGGCATAATTGTGTCTAATTGTGTAAAATCATAATCCATCTCTACCACACTCCCCGCTAAAGGACGTTTAGGAACAGACATGAACATTTCTTTAAATGTATTTTTTCGCACTCCTAAATTAACTCTGTAAATACCTTCTCTATTTACATTTGAAGCCTTGTCATTAGCGCCATCTTTTTCCTTAATCGTAAGAATATAAACCCCTTTGGGTAACCTATGATCCGGGTTATAAAAAATCCCCTGCTCTCCCCAATTTCTGGCAAGAACCGTACCCGTTAAATTTTCCAAACAATAATCCAGTATATTATTCGCACTCATTTATGTCCTCCTGTTTATGAATATTTTATCTAATTGTAGCATACAAAATACGACAACTAGATGTCATATTTTAATAACAAAAATTAAAGATTGCTTTTGTCCAGAATCTTTGCTACTGTATTCTCATTACATAAAACAAAACTTTAGTTTCTAGAAAAATATAAGGAGAAAAATATGAATAAAAAAAGTATTATTGGCGGCGCTGCAGGCGAATTAACCAACCTGGATATGGACATTGCCACTGCCCACAAGACAAACACAAACTTTTGGGATACGATCGGAAGTGAGTTTCTGGGCGCTACGGCACTGCCGTACTATGGCTCATTTGTTACAGAAGAAAAGCTGCAACTGTTTGGTGATGTTACGAATAAAAAGTTACTGGAAATTGGCTGCGGTAACGGTCATTCCTTAAAATATATCAATGATAAAGGAGCTTCTGAACTATGGGGCACTGATATATCACCCATGCAGCTGGAACGAACAAAAGAATTCCTGGCTTCAAATGGAATGGATGCGAATCTTATATGTGCTCCCATGGAAAGCGAAGGCGGTATGCCCAAACAATATTTTGATTATGTCTATTCTGTCTATGCCATCGGATGGACCACCGATTTAAATCAGACCTTTTGCAACATCTCATCTTACCTGAAAAAAGACGGCATATTCATTTTCAGCTGGTCACATCCAATCCATAAATGTGTATCTGTGGAAAATGAGGAACTAATCTTCCGCAATTCCTATTTTGATGAGGGATGGTACTCTGTTGCCATGGCAGATAAAGAAATCATGTTATCAAACCGCAAACTCTCAACTTATGTGAATGCATTAGCAGCAAATGGATTTGTCATTGAGCAGATGGTTGAAGAAACGGATGAAGATCTTCTGAACCCAAATTTGCCGGATGATTTTAGTAAAAAAGCAGAACAGCTCCCAGTCACTTTTGTAATAAAAGCGCGGAAGCTGTAATGTGATAAGCGGCTGAACTTATTAAGCACTTGATCAGCACCTGTTATTTCACTTCCCGCCACCATTTTTCCTGATACTGGTTGATATTTGAAAAGTTGACGGTCTCTCCGATTTTCGGAGTTGATACGGAAACTTCTGAATCTTCTGCCAAAGTGGTCAACTGCTCTGCCGGATCATCCCAGGCATGTCTGGAGAGAACGAATCCTGCCCAGTGAACAGGGATTAACCAGTCTGTTCCCAGATCTTCTGCAGCCTTTAGGACCTCCTGAGGGTTCATGTGGCAGTATGGCCATTCCGGGTCATACTGCCCATCCTCAGACAGAACCAGTTCCGGCTCGCCGTACCGCTCCCTGATTTCTTTAAAAAATTCTCCGTATCCGGTATCTCCCGTATAATATACTTTGTGGTATTCATCCTGGAGATAATATCCACTCCACAGAGTTTGATTGTTCCCCCATGGAAGCCTGCCTGAATAGTGCTGCCCTGGGGTAGCAGATATGGTGAGTCCATCGATTTCCACCTCTTCCCACCATGTCATATTGTGTATTTTTTCAGGATCCACGCCCCATTTTTCCAAATGGTTTTCCACTCCAAGAGGCACACAATAACGCTTTACCTTTTCATCTATATCCCGAATTGTCTGATAATCCAAATGATCATAATGGTCATGAGAAATAAGGAGTATATCAATTTCCGGCAATTCTTCCGCCGTCATTGGTACTTCTGCCATTCGTTTTGCCCCCATAAATCCTACCGGAGAGGAATACTCTCTTATTACCGGATCAATCAATATCGTCATGCCATGAATCTGCAAAAGGGCGGTAGAATGACCAAACCATGTGATCGTTAATTCATCCGTATCTGCCTTTGGCAGTTCTGTAATTTTACTGACCGGAATTTCACCATCCGGGGTAAGTCTTAAATTTTTATCACTCGGTTTGTCTTCTGTTGGGACGATAAGCTGAAATTCTTCCGGTGTATGAAAGGTGCCATCATAAAACGCATCGGTGCGTTTTACATACTCTGCCTGCTGTTCCTTTGACGGATTTTTCCCCAATGAGGGCCAGAAGAGCAGAAACATTCCCACTGCACACGCCAATACTGCTAACGTAATCAGCAAAATAAAAATTGCTTTTCGTATTTTATTACTCATGAAATTTCCTCCTGGTTTTAATATCATCACCTCCCAATCAATACTTCTTCCCGCTTTCCCCCTCCGGGAAAATGATTTTAAATACAAAAAAGAATATTATCATGGAAACACCGCCGGTTATAAATGTCACCAGAAGATTATAGACCGCCGGTGCGACATAAGCGGAGGCTATTGGCATCCATAAGTTGTTGAACCCATTACAGATCAGCGAAATCACAACCCAGGCGAGGAAGTACCATACAGCCTGATAACATGGGTTTCCCCGGCTTTTAAAGGTAATGTTTCTCTGCAGCGGGAAATTTATACACTGGGCTAGAAAAGACCCGGCTTCATAACTGATAAAGTATCCAAGCCCTCCGCCTGTTACCACTGCACCGCTGGCATCATAGAGGACATTATAACCCAGAAGACTCCATGTAAAGTCAACACCAAAGAGGTGCATCTCCCTGTGCGGCCACATAAACTGGGTACCGGCAAGTCCGATTCCAAGGATGCCGGGCATAAATGTAAACACCAGATACTGGAATACCGTCACCATCATGCTGAATACAAAGAAATAGAAAATCTGATAGATCCACTTTGAAAGTCTGGCGTGATTTTGTGCAAAGTGATTCCATATGTATATCCATTTTTCTTTTATCTGACTCATTTCCTTTTCTCCTTCTTACCGGATAGTCTTTTTTCATATTCCCTGTTTGCCCTGGCATTGGCAGCAAATCCGCTGATTACTTTTTTGATTCCCCGAAAGAAATGGCCGTTGACAACCTCTACCAGCCCGTCCACCATATTCATACTTACCCTTCCGGCAGTCATTTTAGCTAATGCACGCAGCGGCATATTATAGATAAAGAGAATGTTCAGGTCAGGCTTGCCCTTCTCCTCACTTTTCTTTTTCAAACTGTTCAGACGGTTATACAGGAATCTGGCTAGTCCGCTTTTTGCATGATACATTTGACAGATTGCGTCATTCGATGTCAGATTACCTGTCCACTTTCCTTCCGGAATCGGATGTCCCAGAAGCGTTTCAAACTCCCGGTCGGATATCTGCTGAACAATGCCTGTATAATAATAGGGAAGCTTAGCAGGATGATAGGGATATTGGGAAGTCGTTCCTTCCACTTCCAGTTCTGACTCCAGACGGATATCACTCACACTTGCTCCCACCATGATGCGATAGGTTCCTGCCTCCACTTCCCAGCGGTTCGTTTTTATATTCCAGTAACGAAAGGTTTTGTCATCAAATGGAATATGTACCTTCCGGCTTTCTCCTGCTTTTAAAAATACCTTAGAGAATCCTTTTAACTCTTTTTCCGGACGGAAAACGATGGCATTTTTAAGTCCCACATACATCTGGACCACTTCCGCACCGTCCATGTCTCCGCTGTTGGCAACGGTCAGTGTAACCCCCTGGCTGTCAGTCCTTATGTCTGAAAAGGTAAACTCCGTATAGGACAGTCCAAAACCAAAGGGATACTGCACCCGGATTTTGTTGGTATCATAATAGCGGTATCCCACATAGATGCTCTCCCGATACTCGGCATTTCTCATGGCACTGGGAAAATGCCGGAGCGCCGGAGTATCTTCATAGCGAACGGGATAACTTTCCGCAAGCCTGCCGGATGGATTGACTTTCCCAGTGAGTATATCCAGCATGGCACCGGCACCCGCCTGACCGGAGAGGTATCCATGTAGAATCGCTTTACAATTCGTCTGCCAGGGCATCTCCACGGAGGCTCCTGCACTCAGGATTCCCACTACATTTTCATTGACCTGCATAATGCACTGCAGAAGTTCCATCTGATTCTGGGGAATCCGCATATGTGTCCGGTCCAGACCTTCCGATTCACTGAGTTCATCTAATCCAAAACAATACAGCACTACATCTGCGGAAGCGGCAAGATCCAATGCCTCCTTCTTCAGTATCTCCTCCTCCTCTCCTGTACGTTTATAACCTCTTGATATGCCCATAATCTGCAGGTCATAATCACCTATAGACTTTTCAAATGTTTCCAGTAATGTTGGTTTTACCATGGATGAACCTGCCCCCTGATATCTGGGGGTAACCGCAAAGTCCCCAATTACCGCTGCCTTGCATCCCGTTTTCAAAGGAAGTATGTTATCATCATTTTTCAGCAGCACCGCACTTTCTGCAGCCGCTTTTTTAGCAAGATTGTGGTGTTTTTTCTCGTCAAATCTATCTTTTCCGGGTTTATTTTTTTCGCTGACAGTGACTACGGCATCCAGCAGATCATCTGCACAAACATCCAATTCTTCTATTTTCAGACGCCCTTCTTTAACAGCTGATACAATCTGTCTGGCAGAGTCCAGTCCCGGTGCCGGCATTTCCAGATTTGACCTGGCCTTTACTCCTTCCACATGGTCATTGGAGCCTCCCCAGTCTGTAATAACAATCCCGTCAAATCCCCATTCTTCCCGCAAAATATCCTGCAGAAGATGCTGGTTTTCATTGGCGTAGATTCCATTCACCTGATTATAGCTGGACATAATGGCTTTGGCTTCGCCTTCTTTTACGGCAATCTCGAATCCGGTCAGGTAAATTTCCCGGAGTGTCCGCTCATCCAGCACCGCATTCATTGCCATTCTGCGCAGCTCCTGGCTGTTGACTGCAAAGTGCTTCGGGCAGGCATAGACGCCCTGGCTTTGGATTCCCTGTATATAGGATGCAGCCATCTTCCCCGACAAATAGGGGTCTTCAGAAAAATATTCAAAGTTTCTGCCACAGAGGGGGCTTCGTTTGATATTTAAGCCCGGTCCCAGCAACACCTGTACATCCAGTACTGCTGCCTCCTCTCCCAGGGCTTCTCCGATTTTCTTACCCAAATCCACATCCCAACTGTTAGCAATTGTAGCGGCTGTAGGAAAACAGGTAGCCGGAAGTGATTCATTTAACCCCAGATGATCTCCGGCTCCCGCCTGCTTGCGGATACCATGCGGTCCATCTGAACAGAACACAGAAGGGATATGAAGGCGGGGGATATCACGGGTATCCCACTCTCCTTTCCCGCTTAGGAATGCTGCCTTTTCCTCTACTGTCATTTTTTCTATAATATCTGGATGTTTCATTTCAATCTCCTTTTTCTCAGGCCAAAGCCCTGTCTGCAGGCACCGGAATCTCAGGCCTTTGGGGCATTTGCCAAAATGATATGCCTGCATGTACTGCTTGTTACCGGCTATTCTTCTGTCTTTGTGGGAATTACGTCAATGGTAACTTTTTTTCTCTTCTTGCTGTAGCGAACCAGAACCAGGGCCATAATACCAAGTGATACCACTGCCACAGCTGCGTCAATACCGATAAACAGCTTTGTCATTTCCGGCATCTTACCTGCATTTGGATCCTCTATCGTATAGTTTCCGCTGTTGGTAATTGTATAGAGGATATTTTTGGCAGCCTTACGCATAGCCAGCACCATAGTGGGTGAGGTATTCGTGATCTGGTTCGACTCTGCCGCGAAGAATCCCAGCATCGCATCGTTTCCATTTCGGACAGCGTCATCCGTATTCTGGTACCCGTAAGAACCATTCCAGTCAGATAATACCATTCCCTGAAAGCCCCATTCATCACGCAGCACATTATTTAAGAGGTTTGCATTGGCTCCTGACCACCTGTCTCCTATAAAGTTAAAGGAAGACATCACAGCCAGTGATTTACCGTTAAAATTCTTCACGCAGATTTCAAAAGGCTTCAGATATATTTCCCTGACAGCCTGTTCATCGGAATAGGTCAGAAGCAGGCTGCAGCGGTTTGTCTCCTGCTCATTCAGGGCAAAATGCTTCAGGTAGGCATAGACTCCTTTCGCAGACATTCCATTTACGGTGTTAGATGCCATATGTCCGGACAGCACACTGTCTTCTGAATAATATTCAAAATTACGTCCGGTGAATGCAGAACGATGAATGTTCATCGCCGGTGCGTAAGCCCCGAATATACGGCAGTCGGCATATTCAGCCCCAACGCCTTCTCCAATGCGGTATGCCAGATCCTTATTCCAGGTCTGTGCAATGAGAAGCTGTACCGGGTAAGCAGTACCATATACCCCGATATACCAGTCATTTAATCCCGATGTGCCGTCTGAATCCAGTGTTCCTGTTTTTTTGACTGAATCCACTTCCACAGTCTGGAAGCCGCCAAGGTTTACCATATTGATCATGTCCTCCACGGAGAGTTGATCCAGCAGATCTTCCCACAGCGGATCGTCATATTCTTTCCCGGTGAGGTCTGCAGCTGTTACGCCATTGTCTGCCTCTGTTTCAGGCATCGTATCCTCTGAATTATCATGTTTAGCTGAATCATAGTGGGCAACAGACTTTTCCGTAACAAAGTCTTTTGTTTCTTCATCCATTACATACAGATCCGCACCTGGTGCTGCTGTTGCTGCATTATAGTTTGCAAATCCATCTGTACGAGACAGATAAGTGACTCTTCCTGCGGAATAATCCTGAAACTGATTCACCGCTGTGGTAATATCGGATTTGCGTCCATCTGTACCGTAATTCACATCTCTGTCAACATGAAAGGTTTCTTCATCCAGCACCGTATGGGAATCGGATCTGAGTGAAAGCGTATAATCTCCTGCTTCCAGTATGTAGCCTCCGTTTTCAACTTTCAGTCCCCGGGAATCATAAGCTGACATGTCTTCCTTGGCTATCTCAAAAGAGATTACTTCAGAACCGCCAGGCTCCAACACACCGGTTTTCCCAAATTCAATCAGATTCACAGATGACTTCTCAATTCCACCGTTCATATAGGGCGGCGTATAGTAGAGCTGTATCACTTCTTTTCCGGCACTATCCCCTGTATTTGTAACAGCAACTTCTACCGTAACTGTGTCACCATTGTCCGTAAAGTTTTGCATTTCCTGAGAAAAGGTTGTATAGCTTAATCCATATCCGAAAGGATATTGTACTCTTTCTTCATAATTAATCAGTCTCTCTTCCGCAGCAGTCTCATAGAATTTGTATCCCACATAGATACTCTCCACATAGTTTACAAATGGAATCACTCCTTCATATGCTTCGTCTGCCTCAGTAAGTTCTGCTTTCAAATCTTCTACATTGTTGAATAAAAAATTTCCATAATTATTGTATACAGGGGTGCTTTTCAGGTCATATACATAGGTATCCACTGTTTTTCCGGATGGATTCACCGACCCGTTTAAGATTTCTCCTAATGCCGCCATACCAGCTGCCCCTGTGCCAGGTGCCAGAATCACGGAGCCAATGCTCTCATACTCGTCAACCCACCCCAGTTCCATGGTATTATTGGCATTGATAACCACCACAACTTTGTCGAACTCAGAGCAGACTTTTTCAATCATCGCTTCTTCTGTATTAGAAAGTTCCAGATAACTTTCACCTTCATCAAAATCATCATAGGCACCGTTATTATCGTATTTGCCGGCAAAATAGTTATAGTTGTCATTTCCGTTTGCGATCTCGTCACGTGGGTCATAGGTACCGTCTATAACGGCTTTCATATCAAGGGGAACATCCTGCCCCTCACCGCCTGACCTCGAAAGAACAATGATTGAAGTATCCGAAAAATCTTTCGCCTTCTGCATCAAGTCGTCCGTATAATAATCTTCCGTTGGCTCCGGCAGAGACCAGTCTGTATAAAAGACACTTCCCGCACTTCTTGCCGGTCTATATTGGGCATACATATCAATCAGGCTTTGGTTGACGTTAAAACCGGCATCTGTTAAAGAGGTAAGAATATCCACACTGCCGGAATTATCAGCCGCTCCTGCTCCCGTTCCTCCGTAAATGGGACTGGTGGCAGCCCATCCAAACACATTTACATTAGCGTTTGCTTCCAAAGGCAAAACCCCCTGGTTTTTTACCAGTGTCAGTCCTTCTGCGCCAGTCTCTTTGATGATCTCCCGGGACGCTTCTATCGTATCTTCGGAAACAGAGCCTCTTCCGTTCAGAATCGGAGCCAGATTGTTGTACATAGGTCCAAAGGAGATAACATTTGCCAGTACGGTCACAATCAGTATCCAGGAAATACCGGCTGCCCAGCGGACCACATGTCTGGTTCCTTTCTTCACTATCCAGTGTGCGGCAATCATTACAACTACAGCAGCGGCAAACAGCCCGGCAATTGCATAAATATAACCGCTCAGCGTTTGCACATACCGCTGTACATCCGTTTCGCTGACACCCATGCCAGTAAAAACAGGGGTCAGCCAGTCAATTAAAAATTGAATCATTTTTCTTCCTCCCTAAATTTAAAATAGTGGTTTATTTCTTTGACTATGTTTATTATATCAGGGAATCTTTCTCCTAAATGATAATGCGAAAACCGGTCGCTTTTTTACGATAACCGGCAGGTCCGGGGAAACAGGATATCCAGATTGAACTTACCATGCCCTACAGACATCATCAGTTCACCGTGATATTTTTCTACAATATAAGCCATACTTTTCACTCCAAACCCGTGCCTTGCTTTGTCCTCTTTATCAGTGACCGGCATTCCGTTTTCAAACCTTAACGTACTGCTGCATCGGTTCTCCAGATGAATCAGCACCATATCATGGTGATGCTTAATCTGAAAACTAATGATCCGCTCCCCATCTCTTTCCTTCATCACACGTTCCAGTGCATTATCCAATGCATTTCCCATAAGGGCATACACATCTGCAGAAGTGATGTAAGAAATCATACTGCCCTCCACCATACAGCTAAACTCAATTCTTCCTTCATTGAACAGCAGCGTCTTTTCCCGGAGTACATAGTCCAGCGCACTGCAGCCCGTGTGGTAGGTAGCATCATAAATGGATACCGCGTCCCGGATCTCCTGTAAATACTCTGTTCTTGACCGGTTATCTTCCATTTTAGCCAGGGCTTTTATCTGGTGCTTCAAATCATGGCATTTCATGTTAATAATATCAATGGCATCTTTGGAACTTTTCTGCTGGGAATGAGATACCTGAAGAAGCTGTTCCATCATTTCCTGATCACGCTTCATGCTATTTTCCCGAAGCACATAATATTCCATCAGCAGGACAAGGGCGCAGCATAGAAAGCTGTATGCCGGGCAGATAATCTCTCCCATGCGGGTGCCTTTATATTCCTGGGGATAGGACCAATAAACACTAAAACCAATGGCAAAAACCATAATGACAAACCCAAGCACAGCAATCCGAAAATCACTGTCCCTTAACTGATTCTCTTTTTTCTTTGTCCGGATAATGAACAGGTATATGACACCTGCGCCAAGGGGATAAATGATATATTGTGTAATCAGAAGAGGAAGCAGACTTTCATTTATCAGATACACGCCCTGCACCAGGTACTTCAAGATTCTGCTCAGTGCAAAAATCATATGTTCCACAGCATAACCGCCTGCCAAAATAAAAATAAGCTCCCGCATTCCAATATCAAAGCTGCCTAAAATGGGAATAACCGTAAACAGTGCATAGCTCAAATACAACAAAACATATTGAAATAAGGAGTCCGGCAGCAAAAGCATAAGTGCAGATTCCAAATATGCGCTCAATCCAATCTGCAAAGCCAGGCAAATCACCAGCCGCAGTACGAAGTTCTTCCTTTTTGGCACATCCAGCAAAAAGATGCTTTCTGAAATAAGCAGCTGAAAGGGGAATTGAATCCAAAGGTTATCTAAAATGTGGTATATCATATTACAGACCTCCCATAAAATTAATGTAATCCTGTGCAAATTGTTTTTTTAACCGTCTGGAAAGAGGCAGTTCCTGATCGGATGTCAGCACGACGCTGTCCTTTCCCACCCGTCTTACATAATTTAAATTAATTACACAGCCGGAGTTACATTCTGAGAATGGAAGAGATTCCAGTTTCGCCTTCATTTCCTTCATACTGCCTCTTGTCCGGGAACAGCCCTGTCTGGTATAAAACAGAAGATAATCCCGGTCTTTTTCCATATAAAGAATATCGGAAACTGTAATTCGAACAATTCCGTCTTTATTGCTAATCAAGATGTCCTGCTCTCTATGGCTTTCAATAAAACGAAATGCTTTTTCCAGTTTCATGGAAAAATTGTAATAACCCACAGGTTTTACCATGAAATCAATCGCCTGCACTTCGTATCCGTCAATGGCGTACTGAGCAAGGCTGGTGACAAAGATTATTCCCACAGCCTGGTCTCTCTCCCGTATTTCCCGTGCTGCCTCTAACCCATTGCTGCCGGGCATTTCAATGTCCAAAAAAATAACATCATAATCCCCATCATATTCTTCCAGAAAGTCCAGGCTGGCATAAAATACTTTCGTCTGGAAGTTCAGATCATGTTCCGCCTGAAACTGCTCCAAGTAGGTAACAATACGCTGTGCATCTCCAATTGAATCATCCACCACCGCTATTCTCATTCGTCTTTTTCTCCTCTTCCCCAGAAAACGCTGCAAAATAAATTTTATCTTCTTTTATCATATCAAAGTCTATATTCAATAACAAATATTTATATTAAATGCACTTCCATAGTTTTTTCGAAGTCATATAAGATTCAATGGGGTATACAATGGGGTATACAAGTGGATACCGAGGGTGAATTCCTAGGTGACTCAAGGTTGATTCTCAAGAGTGATTCCAAGGGTGATTCCGAGAGTGGTTCCAGGAGTGATTCCGAGGGTAGTTCCTAGGGTAATTCCTAGGGTGATTCCTAGGGTGGTTCCTAGGGTGGTTCAGGGTGATTCAGGGTGATGAAAGCATACAGCTAAATTTTAAAATGTGATGAAGTAAAAAAAGTAAAAGTAAAAAATCAAAAACAGGTATTCTTAGAAATAATATCTTTTGAATACCTGCTTCTGATTTTTAGTTTGATTTTTAGTTTTACTTTTGGTTTGACTTTTGGACTGATTTTGGATCTGATTCTTCTTTTTTCTGTTCTACTCTATTTTTAGAACATGGTTAAGCTTTTATCATAAATATCCTTAATTTCTTCCTGTGTCAGCACCTTATATCCGCCTTCCATAACAAGCGTACTCTTAACCAGATCTTCCAGCATATCTTCCGTCACGCCCAGCTCTCTGATATTCATCACAACACCGATTTCTCTCATCCATGCCTCCATGGCATTTAATCCTTCTGCCGCAATTTCTTCATCGGTTTTACCCTCCGCATCTACATCCCAGACATTCCTGGCAAAGCGTTTAAATTTTTCAAGTCCATAAGGCATGATATATCGGTAATAGGGCAGGGACACAGCAGAAAGCGTCATCCCATGGGTGGCATCGGTGTGTGCGCCCACTGCCTGACCAAGCATATGCACCATCCAGTCCGTGGATTTTCCCATAGCAGCCAATGTATTCAATGCCCATGCAGCCGTCCACATAATGTTACTTCTGGCCTCATAGTTTTCCGGATTCTGTATTGCGATTCTGGAGCTGTGGATTAGTGACCTCATCAATCCTTCCATCAGATAATCGGATGTATTGTCATCTTCACCTGAGAAATACTGTTCGCAGATATGATTCATAATATCGTAAAAGCCCGCTGTCATCTGATACTTTGGCAATGAATAGGTAAAGACCGGATTTAAAACCGCAAACTTAGGAAATACATTGTCTCCAAAAATATGTCCGATTTTCAGCTTACTTTCATGATTTGTAATAACCGATCCTCCATTCATCTCAGAACCTGTACCCACCATAGTCAGCACACATCCCACCGGAATAATTTTTGTATCGGCATCAACATCCTCAAATTTCAAAAAATATTTCTCCCATGGATCATCCTCACAATTTACAGAAACTGAAACTGCTTTGGCATAATCGCAGCAAGAACCGCCGCCCACCGCCAAAATAAAATCCACCTGATTGTCTCTTGCAATCTGAATACCCTCATAAAGCTTCTCTACAGTCGGATTAGGCATAACACCTCCATCTTCAATGACTTGTTTTCCGTTGTCTTTTAAGATTGTTACCACCTTGTCATAGATACCCGTCTTTTTAATGGAACCGCCGCCATATATCAACTGCACGTTCTTTCCGTATTTTGGCAGCTCCTCATTCAAATAATTTAACGAATCCTCCCCAAAATAAAGCTTTGTTGGGTTGGAATATACAAAATTTCCTAACATGTCTTAATTCTCCTTTCCAATCTTCATACATTTTCCGATTACATCGCCGGTTCTGAGATACTCATAGGTGGGCATTTCAAATAGTATCGGCTTTAAAGTCCGATAGTCAATTTTACCCTTTTCATTTACTACATTTTCCTCCGCATACACGTGGTCGATGGTACAGATAAAACTTTCAAACCCCTGTGTATGATAAATATCCTCTACACTGCACTCCATCACTACAGGCGCCTCATCAATAATTGGTACTCCCGCATCACTCATGTGATATGCAAATATTTCAGATTTATCTTCTTTCATACCGCTGACACATCCCACATAATCTGCTTTCATTAGCATCTTATCGTCTACAATTGCAACCAAAAGTTTCTGGGATTCTTTAATTCCCTTATTCGTGTAGTGGACACTGGACAAACTCATCATGATATGGTCATGACCCATTATTCCCAAATGACCAACCAAAATCCAGTTTGGTTTTCCTTCCACAACAGCCCCAACAACTGCTAAGGGTGTCGGGTATAACTTCCGTCAATTAATACGAAAACGGTATCCGGCACCCCAGACGGTTTCGATAAACTGAGTTTTTTTCGAATTCTTGCCCAATTTATCCCGCAACCGGTTAATATGTACCGTTACCGTGGCAACGTCTCCTATGGAGTCCATTCCCCATACCCGGTCAAAAAGAGTGTCCTTGGAAAAGACAATATTGGGGTTTTCAGCCATGAAAAGCAAAAGTTCAAATTCCTTATTCACCAGTACCACCTCTTTTTCATCTAAATACACCATTCTGGATCTAGGTAAAATGGTGAGATTCTGATAAGCAATTTCATTCTCCGTCTCTTCTTTTTCTTCCTGGGAATCCAGAAGCAGATTATGGATATGGATATGAGATTTGACCCGGGCTACCAATTCTGCAGGGCTGAAGGGTTTTTCCAGATAATCGTCTGCACCCAGCCCCAGTCCCCGAATTTTATCAATGTCATCTTTCTTTGCCGTCACCATAATAATCGGCAGGTGTAAAGACCGCCTAAGCTCACGGCATACATCAAAGCCTGTTTTCCCCGGGAGCATCACATCCAGCAAGATGGCGTCATATCCGCCGGTTTTTGCCATTTTTTCTCCTTCCCGTCCGTCAAAAACAATATCTGCCTCAAACCCGTTTGCCTCCAGATAATCCCGCTCCAGCTCTGCAATCAATTCATCGTCTTCTACGATCAGTATTTTTTCCATCAATATCCTCCCCTGCAACCGGCAAATGGATTATTATCGCCAGCCCTTCCCTGTTTTCTGCTTGTACGTTACCACCATGCCCAAGAATAATCTCTTTAACCACTGCCAGTCCAATACCGCTTCCTTTTTCTGACTTGGTCCTTGCATCATCCACCCGGTAAAAACTGTCAAATATCTGTTCCAGGCTCTCTCCCGGCACCCCTGGTCCGTCATCCTGAAATACCAGTTCAATATCCGTTCCAGTTAAAGTACGTTTCAATGATATCTGAATCCGCGATTTTTCAGAGATGCGGTACTTGACTGTGTTCGTAAACAAATTGTCAAATACCCTCTTAAATTCCTCCCGGTCAATCTGTACCGGAAATGTCTCTTTTCCATACATAAACTCTATCTCAACCTGGTTGTGCTCTGCATCAGGCCTGCAGGTTTCCAGGTATTGCTCTACAAATTCTTTGAAATCCCCTTCCTCCATGCGGTACCGAAAACCATTATCCAGCCTGCTGTACTCGGAAAGGCTGTCTACCAGGCTTACAAGATTTCCTGTTCTGGTCTTAATCGCCTGCAAATAGCGCATTCTCTTTTCGGGAGTATCTGCTATTCCATCCATCAGCCCGTCCAGATAACCACTGATGGACGTCAAAGGTGTCCTTAAATCATGTGAGATGCCCGTAATGAGAGAACGTCTGCGCTTTTCATCTCTCAGGCGCTGGTCTACAGACTCTTTCAGATAAACACGCATTTCGTCAAAATCTCTGCATACTTCCCCAAACTCATCTTTATTCTGGCTTTTCATACTGGTATCCAGATTTCCTTCCCGGATTTCTTTTGTCGCCATACTCAGCCTGCCCAGCGGTTTCAGGATACTTCTTGAAATCCACCAGGATGAGATCCCATTTACAAAAAGTGTCAGTACTACAAAGAAAATGATAATTCCATACAAGTACCTTAGGATATAATTCTTCAGATAATTAACCACACCCTCATCTGTCTTCTGGCGGTGGACTGCTGTAATGCAGAAAACTTTCTCGCCATGGTAAAATGTGTTCTTGATGACAGACACCTCATGCCTGCTGGCAGTCAGTGTCTTAGCCGTATCAATTGCATCCCCCGCCACAGAACGCGCTGCCTGCATATCCTCTTCCGTTAGGTTGGAGTAAATCAGTTTTTCATTTTTTGTTATCATAAACTGGTATCCCATCCCGGACAATTTATTTTCCAGATGATACATTTCGTCACTTCTTTTAATTTCCCCTGATGTATTCGTGTGTACCCCCTGCCCCCAGTTGTTCTCCCACAGCTCCTGCTGATATGTGTAAATCATGCTCTGGGCAAACTGTATGCTGTTTTCATCGCTGTACATTGCCTCCAGTGTGTACCAGAAACTTCCAAGTGATGTGTGGAGACAGACGTTGATTACGATTGCCGTGAATAATATTGGTATCAAAACCATCATAATATTAGAAAGCCTGATTTTTTTCTTGATTGTCAATGCCATGCACTCCTTTATCCCTGAACTTTTACGTAATCAGATATCTTTTGCATTATTTTTTTATTTGATATATCAGATAATCCAGACAGCAAATCTTCTTCTCTTCCATATGCACAATATTTAAAAGTAGTTTTCTGTGTCTTTCCAGCAATGCCAGCTGCTTTTCCTTTTGATTTTTATCAAAACAAATGAGAAATTCCTCAATGGCGACCTGATCGCACCCTGCATCCTTCAGATTTTGTACCGCAGCTTCTCTGGACTCTAGATTCATCATTTTCTTTGCAACATCCTCCTGTATATTTCTGTGTTTTGGCTAAAATGTATTCTTTGTTCAGATATAGTATAATTGGAGGCGGTCTATAATAGCAAATACTTATATTTAATTCTTTTGTATAGTTAAAACCTATTATATTGGTTTGCTGACCGCTAACCGACCGCTAACCCTGACCTAACCTAACCCTTACCCTGACCTAACCCCGACTGCTTCCTCTACCCTGCTGCTCCCGCCCTGCTGCCGTAACCGCTGTCATCCCTCCGCCACTGCCCCGCTGTCGTGTGCTGCCAATTTTGCCCTGCCACTGCCACCACCATCAGCTGCCCCCTATCATTGGTACTATTGCCACTGGTATCTTCGAAAAAAACAGTTGACAAAACAGTCCCCATAAAGTAAAATCCCCCTATAAACAATTAAAGAATAGGTGATGGAAATCCGGCATACCAGATGTCACATAATCGGTGATATGGGTGTGGCTGGAAAAGAGTAGATAAAATCAATTTCATAGGGAACAGGCAGCTGTTGATTCAGCATATTTTGTGTACCTTATGTTTGGTTTTATTTTACTCTAAACTTTCTTCATCTTACGAGGATTAGCCGCAGAGTAAACTCTGCGGCTTTTTGTTTATGCACAAATTCAAAGGAGAGATTATCATGTTTAACGAATTACAAAAATTATTAGAATTACCAGAACTTTACAAGGAAACCGAGACTGCATTTTGGGACGATGATTATATCTCAAAGCAAATGCTGCAAGCGCACCTGGACCCGGACTTTAACGGGGCAAGCAGAAAATTAGATTTCATAGAAAAATCCGTATCCTGGATCAAAGAGATTTTGCCTCCCCAGAGCTATCCCACTCTGCTCGATCTTGGCTGTGGTCCCGGTCTGTATACCGAGCGGTTTGCGAATTGCGGATACAAGGTGACTGGCGTGGACTTTTCCAGGCGCTCTATAGCCTATGCGCATCAGTCAGCAGAAGAAAAAAGCATCGTTATCAACTATTATCAACAAAATTACCTGACATTAAATTTAGAGGCACATTTTGATCTTGTAACAATGATATATTGCGATTATGGTGCGCTGTCAGCAGCAAACAGACGCATTGTTCTGGGTCATATATATCATCATCTTAAGCCGGGCGGAAAGCTGCTATTTGATGTTTTTTCAATGGAAAAATACAACGGATTTCAAGAAGGGCAAACCTGGGAACTGATCAAAAGTGCCGGATTCTGGCGGGAAAAAGAACATGTCGTTCTAAATAGAAATTGCAAATATGGAGATAATGTCACTCTGGAGCAAATAACTGTGGCAGCAGATCATGATCTTAAATGCTATTATTTGTGGAATAGCTGCTTTACAGAAGCTGCTCTGATACAGGAAGCAGAAGAAGCCGGCTTCCAGGTATGCGGTGTATATGGTGATGTAGCAGGAAACCCCTGTAATGAAAAAAGCCTTACTATTGCTATTCTTCTTGAAAAGCAGCCTAATTGTAAATAGGATCTTTTGGAATTAGTACTATAGCGAACAATTTTGTAAATGGCTGAGTATTACGAATAAATTGGGGTTTTGCTGATTAAGGACGCTTTGTATGCAGAGGTAGTGTACGGAAAGAGAAGGGGGTGGACCAGGACATTGGTTTGGAATGCTTAACGCAGAACTGGCATTTTCTAACCAATGTCCTGGTCCACCCCCTTCTCTTTCCGAGATAGCATTCGTTGATACAAAGCTGGTTTTCTCAGCATGTTGGGACCCTGGGGTTGTGGCATGCTGAACGCTATTGGAGTAAAACAACTGATGTATAGCAACTGAGCTTGAAACCGGGAATTGTTATTTGTTCTGTAATCAGAAAAAGGAATAAACCTTCATCATACAGAGCAGTTGCGTTAACCACCTGCATTTTCTACCTAATTGTTTTACCTGATTGTCTTCCCTGCATATTCATCTACAATGATTTCATAATCAATATTGTCGCCGGCAAACTCAGCTATGCCGTCATTTTTTCTTACCAGGACTTTTTTAAAGCCAACGCTCTCATACATTCTTTGTGCCGGTAACAAACCGGCATTGGTATTTACTATTATTTTTATCAGATCACTCTCCATGATTCTGTTGACAGCTTCCTGAAGCTGCATCTTCCCATAGCCTCTGCCTTTGTATTCTCTTCTAATACAATTATGCCCCACTGCTGCATACTCCGGCATATTTCTCGGGTCCCAGGAAACCATTCCGATTGCTTCCCCATTTAATGTAGTGATAAATCCGTATTTATCTGCAATCTGCAGATTATCATAGAAAAAATCATCAAACTCCTTCCAGTCGGCACCCCAGCACTGAACCATTCTTTCATCAAAAGAGTAGGCATCTGTTAATAACTTGCATATGGTTCCTCTGGGGAATCCGCTCACTTTCCTGAATTCGATACACATAAAGCATAACCTCCTTTATTCCCCGGGCAATGATTCTGACAGATGTGTGACCACATCCATTTAGCAGCTGCCCCAAGGGTATTTGACTTAATTCGTTTCTTTCGCAAAAGACCTCACTTCGCTTCCTGTAACTTTGTTTCATTATACTTCATTGCTCCCCAATCTTCAACCAATTTTAAGACAGCAACACCCCTGCCTTTTACAGCAGAGGTGGCAAATTTACTTTTCAGGAGAAATAATGTACTTTCCATTGGCGCGCAATTCCGGTTTGCTCAATACGTCTTCCAGGGATTCCAGTCCGCAGACTTCATAGATCATGCTGCTCACATCCAGGCGTTTGGAATCAATCAGATCCAGAGCACGCTTTTGTGTATATGGGTTGATAAAAGATGCTTTTAGCACCAGCTCCTTCTGGAAGACTTCGAATGGTTTCACTGAAATGGTTTCATCCGGCTTTGTCAGTCCGAACATCATAACCACCGCCTTATTGCCTGCTATATCTACTGCCTGCTGAATTGTGGACGGCCTCCCCACACATTCAATAACCGTATTAATCCAGGTCATGCCTGCAGCTTTCAATGCTCCTTTTACATCTTCCCGTACAGGGTCAATGCAGATATCTGCTCCCAGCTTTTCAGCTACCGCTCTTTTATTCTCCACAGGTTCCAATAGAGCAACTTTAGCTGCTCCTGCCAGTTTTGCAAGCTGCATCATCAACAGTCCGATCATTCCGCCTCCGATTACCACAACCTGGTGTCCCGGCTGAATCTCACACATGTCAATTCCATGCAGACAGCAGGCAACCGGCTCCGCCATAGCCCCCTGTTCAAAGGATGTATTCTCCCCCAGCTGATATACCTGTCTTTCATTTACTGCACAATATTCCGCAAAACCTCCGTTTACGGTAGTACCGTATCCGATCATATTCTCACAGTAATGAGCCACGCCATTTCGACATGGTTCACAGGTTCCGCAGTAACAATTGGGATCAATGCATACCCGGTCCCCTGCTCTGCAATTTTCCACTTCCGCTCCGGTCTCTACCACCACACCTGAAAATTCATGCCCCAGAATCGTTGGCGGGGTTACTTCAGCAGCCCCCTTATCCCCCTCATAAATATGTACATCCGTACCGCATACACCACATGCTTTCACCTGAATCAATACATCTCTGGGTCCGATTTCAGGCTTCTTCGCTTCTTCGACTCTTAAGTCATGATTCCCATAGAACACTGCACTTTTCATGATCTTCCTCCATTATTCATTCTTATATATAGTACTTATGCGTAACACCTAATCATAAGTAGAGTATATAACTTAATATTCAGAATAACAATAGATTTTTATTCCAATATTTTGATTGATTTCTTGTCTATATTGCATAATAAATAATTTTAAATTGCAATTTAAATTCAGGCATACTATGATATAAGATACTAGAGCATGGTTGAAAATTCATTCCTGCCATCTGCACGCCCCACTTAGCGGTATATTAGCTCCAAATTCAGGTTACATAGCCCGCTATGCGCCCATAATTTGGAACTAATCTCCCACAAAGTGTGACGCACAGCTAGCAGAAAGCAATTTTCAAACACGCTCTAAAGCATTTTCATATTTCTTTTCATCAAACCAATGCTCCATCCAGGCACGCTCCCAGCGTATTTGCAGTCAGACTGATGAAATGAATAAAAGAAGAAGGAGGGTTCTATGAGCGATAAAGGAATGACAACGATGGCGGTCAAAAAAATTAATAAGAATAAAGTGTATTCTTTTATCCGGCAGGAGGTCACTACATCAAAACTTCAGATTGTCCAAAAGCTGCAAATGGGGCTGTCTACTGTCAGCCAGAATCTAAAAATATTAGAAGAAGAAGGTCTGCTTGAAAAAAATGGCTACTTCGAATCTACCGGAGGACGCAAAGCCCAGGCAATCCAGATTCGCCGTACAGCCAGAATCTCCATTGGGATTGGAATTCTAAAAAAAATGGTTCATTTCGTAGCGATTGATCTCTACGGAACTGTGATTTTTGATTCCACACAGGACATCCATTATCAGCCTTCCCTTGATTACTACCGGCAGCTAGGTCTGGTACTTGAAGAATTTATTTCCGAAAATGACCTGGACCGCTCCTCTATCCTGGGGGTATCTATTGCCACTCAGGGGATTATTGCTCCCGATGGACAGTCCGTGAGCTACGGCGTGATTATGGATAATATTCAGATGAAATTGTCTGATTTTACAGAATTTATTACTTATCCCTGCCGTCTGGAACACGATTCCAAGGCAGCGGCATACCTGGAACTGTGGAACCATCAAGAAATAGACAGTGCCGTTGTTCTTCTGCTAAACCGCAATATGGGCGGCTCTGTCATTACAAACCGCCAGGTCCACCAGGGCATTCATATGCACAGCGGCATTATTGAGCATCTGTGTATTACCCCGGACGGACCAATGTGCTACTGCGGATGCCGGGGCTGTCTGGAGACTTACTGTTCCGCCAATGCATTGGAAAATGCCTCCGGCATGAGCATTACAGCCTTTTTTCAGGAGTTGGAAAATGGTGGTTCCCGCTGCCGTCAGATATGGGAGGATTACCTGAACCATTTGGCATTCGCCATCCGTAACCTGAATATTATGATAGACGGTTCCATTATTATCAGCGGATATCTGGCTCCTTTTTTTACCGAAGATGATGTAACCTATATTCTGAATCAGGTAAATTCATCGTCTCCTTTTACCCTTTCCAGAGAACAGATCCTTCTGGGAACCCAGGGACAATATACTCCGGCAATCGGAGCTGCACTGTATTATATCCGTGAATTTTTGCAAAATGTATAAATAAAAGCCAACAGAAGCCCTTATTATTAGAGCATATCTGCTGGCTTTTTTGGACCTATACCCAGAATGTGGCTTTTTGCACGCCTTGACAAAGTAACAACTTTACTATATGCTAAAAGTAGTTACTTTGAAAGGAGGCTGAAAAATGATTCAATTTGAACATATTACCAAAGCCTACAAAACACAACGGGTTTTGACAGACGTCAATTTTACCATTGACAAAGGCGAATTAGTTACCATCATCGGTGAAAGCGGATGTGGGAAAACGACGCTGCTTAAAATGATTAACCGGCTGATTAAGCCCAGCAGCGGTACCATTACCATCCATGGAAAGGATATTAAGAACATGGATGAAGTGGCACTGCGCAGGAAGATCGGATACGTCATTCAGCAGACCGGATTATTTCCCCATATGACTGTTCAGGAAAATATTGAACTGATTCCCAAACTGCAAAAGACAGATCCCGCAGAACTTGCCGAAAATACGAAGCAGATGATGCAGATGGTAGGGCTTGACTGCGATGAATTTTTAAACCGCTACCCCACTGAGCTTTCCGGGGGGCAGCAGCAGCGCGTTGGCGTTGCCAGGGCATTTGCAACGAATCCGGATATTATTTTAATGGATGAGCCTTTTTCCGCGCTGGATCCCATAACCAGATCCGATTTGCAGGACGAGCTGATACAGTTACAGTCCAAGCTGAAAAAGACAATTGTATTTGTAACCCATGATATGGACGAAGCCGTAAAAATTGCTGATAAAATATGCATTATGCGCAACGGCTCCATTCTGCAGTACGACACACCGGAAAATATTTTAAAGAACCCGGCTGACGAATTTGTATCCCACTTTGTGGGGCAGAATCGAATCTGGTCCTCACCGGAATTTATCAAGGTATCTGATATCATGATCGAAAAACCGGTTACCACGACAAAAGATATGTCCGTCTTAAAATGCATTGATAAAATGCGCCAGAACAAGGTTGACAGCCTGCTGGTAGTTGACCGGGACAGCAAACGGCTTTTAGGAATTGTTAAGGCAAGCCAGCTTAGAGGTGCAGCGGATAAAACACAGACTGCTGAAGTCTTCATGAAGCGGAATGTCCTGACACTGCAGCCGGAAGAAAGCATCCTGGATACCATGAAGCTTGTTACAGAAAATCATTCCTCTACTGTTCCTGTCACGAATGCGGACGGCATACTCGTAGGGCTGATTACCAGAAGCAGTCTGGTAACAACACTGAGCCAGCAATATCTGGATGTGGGAGGGGAGGATGAAGAATGAGTTTTATTTCGTACATTCAATTAAATTATCTGCAAATCATTAGTCTGCTGGTGGAACACATTAAGCTGACAGCAATCTCTGTGGGATTGGCTATTTTAATCGGTGTTCCCCTGGGTATTCTGATTTCCTATGTGAGCAAAGTGAGCAAGCCCATTTTATCGGTGGCAAATATCGTACAGGCTATTCCAAGCATGGCGCTTCTCGGCTTTATGATTCCATTTCTCGGCATTGGGACAGTTCCGGCTATCTGCGCGGTTGTACTGTATTCTCTGCTGCCAATTATCAAAAATACTTACACCGGGCTTGAGAATATCAATCCGCAGACCTTAGAGGCCGCAAAGGGAATTGGTCTTACGCCTTTTCAGGTGCTGACTCGGGTACAGATTCCCCTTGCCCTTCCAGTCATTATGGCTGGTGTCCGCATTGCTTCGGTTACGGCGGTAGGGTTGATGACCATGGCTGCTTTTATCGGAGCCGGAGGACTTGGCTATCTGGTATTTTCAGGAATCCGTACCGTAAATAACAACCAGATTCTGGCTGGTGCAATACCCGCATGTATTCTTGCATTACTGGTGGACTTTTTAATCGGCACCGTAGAAAAACTGGTAACACCGGTCAGCCTGCAAAAAGGTGATAACAACATTAAGAAAAAACAGCGGAAAATGCAAAAGGGCATACTGATTACAGCCGCAGCGGCAACTGCAGCCATTCTGGTATTTACTTCTTTTGGAGGTACCTCCAGCGATGGACGAACTATTACAGTCGGCTCCAAAGATTATACAGAGCAGGCAGTCTTGGGCAATATGGTTGCTGACTTTATTGAAGACCGCACCGATATTACGGTCAACCGGAGGGTGGAACTGGGCGGAACACAGGTCTGCTTTGGCGCTATGAAGACCGGGGACATTGATATGTATGTGGAATACAGCGGCACGGCATACAGCGATACACTTCAGCATCCGCCGGTCAACGATGTGGAACTGGTGTATAATACCTCGAAAGCAGAGCTGAAAGAACTCTATGATATTGATGTTCTGAAGCAGATGCAGTTTAACAACACCTATGTAATGGCTGTCACCCAGGAAACGGCGCAGCAATACAAGCTTGAAACCATCAGTGATTTTGCAAAAGTCGCAAACAACATGAAGTCCGGCACTGTATTTGAATTCTCTAATCGTGCTGACGGTCTGCCGGGTCTGCAAAAAGAATATGGATTTACCATTGGGGAAAGCGTGACTCTGGATGGATCACCCCGGTACACTGCCTTGATTAATGAGGACGTTGATGTTATTGACGCCTTTGCAACTGACGGTCTGCTGAAAAAATTTGATCTGAAAGTGCTAAAGGACGACAAAGCCTTTTTCCCTCCCTATTATGCAATGCCGATTATCAGAGGGGAAGTTCTGGAAGAATGCCCGGAAATTGCACCTCTTATGGAAGAACTGGGAGGTTATCTGACCGATGAAGTCATGATGGACTTAAATTACAAAGTAGACGAATTGCAGCAGCCCCCGGAACAGGTGGCAAGAGAGTTTTTGGAAAGCAATGGATTAGTTCAATAATGGATGGATCTGACGCAATCGGACAGTGTTAAAAAATCCTTGTGACCGGCGCAGGACTATGCTATATTAAGATATAATTTAGATATAATATTATATACAGGAGAATATTTCACATGGACATAAACAAAAGTGAAAAAGCAGTCCAGCTGCCGGTTTATCAAAAAATTGCGGCGGATATTGCTGCTAAAATTGCAGAAAGGCAATACCTTGTGGGTGAGAAAATTTATTCCCGCTCTGTGATTGCAAGCCAGTATTCCGTATCGCCCGAGACGGCGCGCAAGGCAATCTGCATATTAGCAGATCTGGAAATTGTTTCAACAACTAAAGGCAGCGGCGTTACGATCCTGTCTCAGGAAAAGGCATGGCGGTTTTTACAGCAGTTTAACAGTGTACAGACTATCCATAACTATAAAAAAGATTTGCTGGACAATATATCCCGGCAGAAAAAAGAATTAGATAATCTTACGGAAAAGGTTGAAGCACTGATTGAAAGTACGAACCGTTTTCAAATGACGCACCCATTTATGCCCTTTGAATTTGAAATTCTTCCGGATATGCAGTGCGTGGGAAAGACTTTAGCCGAGCTGCGGTTTTGGGAACACACAACCGCAACCGTGATCGCAATCCGAAGAAACGATAAAATCTTAATTTCACCCGGTTCCTATGCTACATTAACGGAAAAGGACATTATTTATTTTATTGGCGATGAACTTTCACCGGACCGGGTTAAAAACTTTTTATTGCAGGAAATTTAAATCACAGGATACTTAAATCACAGGATATTTTAAGTCAAATCACTCTTCATCTTTCTGCCGAATACCAGTGCAGAAGCACAATAGATGAGAAATGCATAAATTAAAATGATGCAAAGCGGCTTTGCCAAATCTCCAAAATTACCCAGAACTGCCATTCTGGCTCCATTTACGCCCTGATAAAAAGGTAAAGCATGTGCTATTTTCGTAATCGTCCCACCGATCATGTCAATATCCATCCATATACCTCCCAGCATACTGACCACAGTAATAATAATGGAGCATATTCCGGGAGCCGCTTTATCATTTAATAAGGTTCCAAAAAACATACCGATTCCGATAAACATAAGGGCTGACGGAATTAACACAAGCAGTCCGGCAATGAGATATCCAATATGAAAGCTGTACCCCGTAAACTGACCCATTACGAATCCCACGCTAAAAGTAATAATCACCTGGCAGACAGCGATTATGGAAATCGCCAGAGTGTACCCGCACACAAAATCAATGGGCCTCATGGGTGATGCATACAGCCGGATTAAAAAAGCAGTTGACCGATCTTTGGAAACCTGAAGCGCCGTAAACAGCATAATAAATGTCAATCCAAAAACCTCAATCCCGGGCAACAGGGACTGGATATGAAAAATCGTCATTCCCGTTTCATTTGGGATACTCCTATCAATAACCGTCATGACAATCAGCATAACAATGGGAAATCCCAGGCAAAAAATATAACTAAGCGGATCACGCAGCATTTCCTTCACAACTCTTTTCGCAAATACAATACTCCTCATTATAATCTCTCCTTTCGCTAAAGCGTGTCTGTTAATTCATTTCCACTATATGCAATCTCATTCTGTGCAATGGAGACAAAAGCATTTTCCAATGAGTCTGCAACCGTCAGAACCTTCAATTCTTCTACACTTCCACAGGCTTTTATCTCTCCGTTCACCATAACCGCCACACAGTCGGAAAGATGTTCCGCTTCCTCCATATAATGAGTGGTAAGCACAATCGTCACTTCCCCTTTCAATGATTCAATATCTTTCCACAGCTCTCTTCGTGCAAGTACATCAAGCCCCAGGGTAGGTTCATCCAGATAGAGGATTTTGGGTGCGGTTATCAGCGCCATTCCGATACTGACTTTCCTCTGCCAGCCTCCTGAAAGTGTCTTTGCCTTCTGATTTTTCACCTCTTCAAAGGAAAACATCTGTATAATTTTATCCACCTGGGCTTTCACTTCCTGAGCGGACAGCCCATAGAGTTCAGCCATAAATTCCAGGTTTTCCAAAACCGTCAGGTTGGGTGCCACGGCCGTTTCCTGGGTAGAGAGGTTACTGATATTCTTTATTTCATTCATTTCATTTCGAATGCTTTTTCCAAATATAAAAGCGTCTCCGCCCGTTGGTTTGGAAAGTCCGCTGAGCATCCTGATCGTCGTGGTTTTACCTGCACCATTAACACCCAGCAGGGAAATAATACTCCCCTCTTCCACCTCCAGTGAAATATCTCTGACAGCAACTTTTAAACCAAACTCTTTTCGCAGATTCTTTATAACAATTGCTTTTTCCATCTCTCCATCTCCTCTTTTTTTATGATTGATTCAACTCTTCCAGTTTACGGTTAATTGCTTCAATATCCTGCCGGCAGATTCTGTACTGGATATACCAGCTTATGACATAACCGGTAACATAGCTGCATATAACAGTGATGGTTGACTGCATATATTTTCCAAATCCCCAGCAGAACATACTTACCGGAACCCAGACCGCAGCTGTAACGATAAAGTACACAATGCTTTGCTTGACCAGACTCCAGCTTTTGATTTCCATTATCTCAGTTCCCATTGAAAACGACATTGCAGTAATGCCGATCAGCAGACATTGTACGCCAAACGCTATGAGATCTGATGGAAAATGTGCTGCAAATTCCGGAACTACCGGGGCGGTCTTCCCCTCCCCTATTGTAAAGGTCAGCAGAATGCCTAAAATGAGATTAATGGTTACCCCATACGAAAAGCTGCTCAGCCCTTTATAAATCGCCTTTTTAATCATTCACTTCACCTCATATTCCCAATGCATTTTTGATTCTGGAAACGTACCTTCTGGAAGCATATGTTTCTGTTTCATTTTTAAAATAAATCCGTATGGTTCCTGCCAGGTCTGTGTCCAGCCTCCGGATCTTCCTGATATTAATGATTTCGGAATTGGATATCCTTACAAAGTGGCTTCCATCCAGAATTTTTTCCAGTTCATACAGCCGCTCTCTCAACTGATAAGTACCCGTATCCGAGACCGCGAATACTTTTTTACTCTGTGAATAAATGCGGATAAGAGATTCACATGGTAAGATCTCAGCAGCATTCTTTTCATATCCGGTCAGCGTGAGATTGACCGCCTGACCGATGGTCCGGACAAGATGGTCTGTTATCTGGTTCTTTTCATCACTGCATATATGAATTTCCGGCTGCGTATATTTCTTATCAATCAAAAGTTGTATTTTCATAGTTCCCTTTCCATAAAGCGTATTAGAAATTGCTTTCTAACAGGCTCCAGATCGCTTTCCTTTGATATACCGGATTATCCCATTTTCAAATGACAAAGTCAATGCTGCTGCGACAACTGGTCATTTAGAGATGACAAATGGTATAATTCGCCTTCGTTTGCGGCTTCCACAATCACTTCTTCCACTGGTGTTTCCTTGGTAAATGCAATATGGAAAACCGCCTGGGGCCAATTCAGGCTCGTTCTGGCATGTCTGCCTTTCTGCCGTGCCGTCTGTTCCAGCAATAACAACAGCTCGGACAGCGTCTCCCTGGTCAGGTATCCGCCTCTCCAATGAAATATCAGAGGCTTTCCCTTTCTGATTGCCTGTATTGTCCGCTTCGCAACATCCTCTGTTTTTGTAAAAGAAAGCTTCTTTTCCCGGTAGTAGAAATGATTTCCCTCTTTACATGCAGGCACCTCATAGATCACCGGCTCATGATCCCGGAAAAACTGCTTATCCTCCAGATTAAAATAGTCATATCGGATTATCTTATCGTGTCCCAGGCTATTGTCAAAGGTTACATCCAACTGATAGTACTTCCCGTCAATTTTGACGATGTTCCAGGCGTGGCGGTACTTGATTTTTTTGTCCGGGTTGGCATCTGAGATTGGAATAATACACCAGATTCCCAGAGCATCACAGAGAATTTTAACCGTTTTGGCGATCCCCTCGCATACACCCACCCCCTGTCCAAGTGGACCGATAATCTCATGGGAATATGGCTTTTTCAGTTTGTCGTAGCGTACATTGCAGCATACAAAGTCATGAATGAACAATTCCTTTTCTAAATCCGTCATAGACATTGCCGGCCGGATTAATTTTGTTATTCTGGCATTCATTGCCTTTTGATGCTCTTTTATTTTCCCCTTGTCAAACAGGTATTCCGGGACAACCTCCACGTTGCCGGAACCCTGATAGGATCGAAATTGAAGATTTACTGCATAAAATATATCCGGACAATCCAGCCTTAACTTGAAAAAAATCTCTCCCAGTTCCCGAATCTCCAGCCTGGGTACAAGAAATGCAGAATCTATGGCTGTAAGCCCTGCCTTCATCGCCAGGTATACCTTTTGTTGTATTTTGTTCATGTGATTATAGTAGTAACGCTCCATTGTATCCTCCGTATTTTTCATAATTATACCCCTGCATACCGCAGATGGGTCTGCGGTATTGCGTCAATAGAAAGTATGGAACGCTTTTGTTCCAAACTTATGCAATCATCTGATTTTTTCCCGGTAAAATGCGATCTTCCCATCCAGATTTTTCAGATATTCATCCCATTTTTTCTGTTCTTCCACCACGGATTCCCGATGGCGTATTAATAATTCCATTCTCTCCCCCACCCATAAGTCACGTTCACACTAAAAACTTTTTTATATAAAAAAGACTTCAGGAAGTTTTGATAACTCCTAAAATCATCTTGTTGATTAAGGTTTCCAAAAATTCTGATGGTACCATTGCAAACACCCTCTGAATCGTGTCATGGGAAGGTATCCCATTTGGTAATTCCAAATAATTGCGCAAAAAACTCTCGTGTTCCCTGCCAAACAACTCCATTTCCACCCAGTCATCTGCATTTCCCAAAGATGCAAAAAAGACAAGCATAATGACATCCATCATCTTATGCAACACCTTCTTTTTTTGTCTGACATCCATTACTGTGCTTACATAGCATACTGTTACGGGTCTTTTGATATTCATACAGTATGATCGGCTGCTCCCGATACATCTCCCCGCTGCGGTGAACCCACATATAGCTTTTACTTCCGGCATTACGTCCGTCATGAATGACTTCTACAGGTGTCTCGTCTGCCTGATTGACCGGACACGCTAAAAGCTTTCCGTGCAGATGGTCATACAGGAAAGTCAGGTAACGCTGGGCGCATTTGATCACCCAGTCTGCCAAAGTCTGTCTTGAAATCGATACTCCATTACGGTTAAACTCCTGTTCAATCCTGTAAAGAGGAAGTGAGTTCACATACTTGGCATTTACGAAGAAGATCTTTCGGACAGTCTGCACGTAAAAACTCATCCTGATGCTCTCCTCCAGTACCAACGTAGACATGCACTTTATGCTTCTCCACCGTCCATGAGGCCGGCTCATAACGAAGACGCTTGTATTCCTCTGCCGGCATTTCACGCCAGCAGCCTTTACCGAATACACCATCCAGTTTATCCTCAAGGACATTATGGTCATAGGGTTCTTCGGGAAAATCCTTCCGATCAGCATCGCGTTTCCCTTTTTGTTTTTTGCTGCGCGGCTTCCTGGGCAGTACATCCTCCAAATCCACTTCTTCTGCACCTTCGCTGAGATATTCTGCTTCATTAAAAAAGGATAACTGCTCATCCATGGTATCCAGTTTCTCCGTGCTGCGGCCAAACCTCTGCCCGTTTGCGATACGTATCTGCTCGATCAGGTTTTCAAGATTTTCATTCATCTTGGCCATCTGTTCCTGCATCGAAACAATCATTAGCATCAGCTCCTGCTTACTGCAGTTATTTAGTTCCTCAATCGTATACTTTTTACTCATGTATGCGCGCTCCTATTCTATCTCCAGTATACTGCAAAAGCCTCAAAAAAGCCAATTCATAGGAGTTTTCACTTCGTCATTTTGCCCTGGGGATGGAAGCGTTTAAAAGAACCGTGGCGGGCAGGTAAAATCACATCGTCCATGTCGGGATTTCATTCACCTAAACAACGGCTGCCCCGCCTCTGAGCCCCTAAAGTACCTTGTATTCGCTGGCAGAAGCGCCTTTATCACAGCAAAAAAGAGAGAAAAAAGTTCTCTCTTTTGCACAATACTTTTTAACAGACCTTAGTTGGCTGAACGTCTTTGATTTTCGGTTCTATTGGATTTAAACCGAGCATCAGGAGCCGGAATTGTTCTTCCGTCAGTTCAGCTGCCTCCTCCTGTGTTCTTGGCCAGGAAAGGGAGCCATCCTCAAATCGTTTATAAAGGAGTAAAAAACCATTTCCCATCCATAACAGCCCCTTTATTCGGTCAGAACGTCGGCCACAGAACAGGAAGAGCGTTCCTTTCACAAATGGATTCAGATCATAACGGGCACCGACAATCTGTGCCAGCCCATCAATCCCTTTTCGTAAATCCACATGCGAGCACCACCCGCCGGATACCGGCGGCATCTTCAAGCACCCCCAACCTCACGAAGAATCCTGGTAAGAAGATGATCTGATATCGTATCGGCCAATGCCACAGTTGCTTTCGTCGTCTTTATAACTGCTGCAGCCTGAAAGTTAAAAGATAATTCTTCCGTATTTTGAGCGTATGCCGGCATTTCTGTAAATGTGCTGCTGCTATGCTGAACTGCCGGAACAGATGTCGGATTATCTAACTGTCCATATGCTTCCCGGCGGATTTTTCGCAGCCAATAGTAGTAAGATTTTTCACTGACCTGATTATCAGCCATCCATTGTTTAGCTGTCTGTCCTTCTTCGCGGTTCTGACATTGCTCAATGATTTGTTTCCACCTGGTGAAACGAATTTCATGCGTACTATTATCCATTATGGTAGCCTCCTTGAAAAAACTATTAGTTTTATGAGTTTTTTCAATTTTGCCACAAACTTCTGGAGAATACTAGGCGAGCTATTTGACGTTTACCTTAGAAGAGATTCCGCAACACATTGATTACACCGATTGTTCATTCATGGAAGATCTTCTTCCATGGTCAGAAAAACTTCTGGCAGAAATCCGCAAAGTTTAAATATAGGTGGCTGCAAAGTAGCCACCTAAAAATGTCAAGGTACTTGCTATTTTGCGCTTACCATTTATGTGAGACTCATTGTTATGTATTTTTTATTTTATTAATCAAGTATTTTTAGTGAAGTCTTATTTTAAGCTTACATTGTTTAGTCTCTCTGAAATAAATCCCTAGTATATACCTTCTCTTTTACATCATCCAAACAGCTATCATAACGATTAGCAATTATAGCGTTGCTTATATTCTTAAATTCATCTAAGCTATTGACAATTTTACTACCAAAAAACGTGCTATTATTTTCTAAAGTGGGTTCGTAGATGATTACAGTAGCACCTTTTGCTTTAATCCTTTTCATAATTCCTTGAATGCTACTTTGCCGAAAATTGTCAGAGTTGCTTTTCATTGTAAGCCTGTAAACTCCAATAATACAAGTGCGTTCATTTTCTGAGGAAAAGTCACCCCGATTATAATAATCATAATATCCGGCCATATTTAAAACACGGTCAGCGATAAAATCTTTTCTAGTTCGATTACTTTCAACGATAGCACTCATCATGTTTTGGGGTACCTCATTATAATTAGCTAATAATTGTTTGGTGTCCTTTGGTAAACAGTAGCCGCCATATCCGAAGGAAGGATTATTATATTGAGTTCCGATACGTGGATCTAGACATACACCATGAATGATATCTGTGGTATCCAGCCCTTTCATTTCAGCATAAGTATCTAATTCATTAAAATAAGAAACACGTAATGCAAGGTAAGTATTTGCGAATAGTTTTACTGCTTCTGCTTCTGTAAATCCCATAAATAAAGTGTTAATATTTTGTTTAATAGCTCCATCTTGCAAGAGAGCAGCAAACGTATGTGCAGCTTTTACTAAATCATTATCATTTTTATCAGTAGATACAATGATTCGACTGGGATAGAGATTGTCGTATAAGGCTTTTGATTCACGTAGAAATTCAGGGCTAAATAGGATATTAGTTGTATGATATTTCTCACGTACAGATTTTGTAAATCCTACGGGAATTGTAGATTTAATTACCATGATTGCATTTGGATTGACTTGAAGTACTAATTGGATGACTGTCTCCACAGCAGATGTATCGAAGTAGTTACGCTTGCTGTCATAATTGGTGGGTGTAGCAATTACTACAAAATCTGCATTTTTATATGCTTCTACGCTATCTAAAGTGGCAGTTAGGTCCAACTCTTTTTCTTGTAAGTATTTTCCAATGTATTCATCCTGGATCGGAGATCTTCGACTATTAATCAATTCTATCTTTTCAGGAAGAATATCAACTGCAGTGACGTGATTATGTTGCGCAAGAAGAGTAGCAATAGATAAACCAACATATCCCGTTCCAGCTACAGCTATATTCATAGGATGGGGGATATTTAGGTTTTGGGACGGTTTTGAATTAATAAATACACAGTCTGGTTCAAAACCAAGGGTATCTCCTAATTGTTCTAACTGTGGAATAGATGGTATAAAGTTTTTTTGCTCTAAACGGGAAATTAAGGCTCTGTTTATACCAGTTGCATCTGCAACATCTTTCTGAGTCATAGACTTTTCTTTCTGTCTCTTATACACATCTGACGCTGCCGACGAGCGATCTAGTGTAGATCTCGGTGGTCGCCGTATCATTAA